>Ga0194133_10001298_pt1 | contig 44621 bp, 44 predicted proteins | sample TA2KigOf40mmetaG_FD_155448 | JGI IMG/M metagenome (GOLD analysis project Ga0194133, IMG submission 155448) | Freshwater microbial communities from Lake Tanganyika, Tanzania - TA2015055 Kigoma Offshore 40m | ecosystem: Environmental > Aquatic > Freshwater > Lake | place: Tanzania: Lake...
GATATCGCTGGCGTCACGACGGTTGGCGAACAGCTTGGCGGTACGCGCGGTATTCTTTCAACCACCTTCGCCGCGCTTTCGGTGGTGTCTGACACCCAGAAGCAAATTCGTGCGGTGCTGACCCGCTTGGCCGATGCTGGCGTTACTGATGGTTCGCGTACTTCTTACAAAGAACAATACGTGCTGCTCACGAATCAGGTTGCGACATTTATTGATGACGCTTTCTATAACGGCCGCACCCTGCTCGCAACTACCGGCATAAGTGGCGGGGATATCACCAGCATCCGCAACGAATCTGGTGGACAATTCACCATCACTGCGGTGGATGGCACAACTTTGAAGCTCGACACCACGCCGCCGGCTGACGCTCAAGAGGCGGCGGACGCGATCGTCTCTGGTGGTGCTTTCGACGATGTTGATGCGGCCATCTCCAAAGCGTTGAACTCCTTCGGCGCGCAGCTGCAGTTCGTGGAAAATCAGTTCGTCTATAACTCCAAGAAGATTGACGCCTTGGATGATGGCCTTGGCGCCTTGGTGGATGCCGATCTGGCGAAGGAAAGCTCCAAGCTTCACGCGCTGCAAACGCGTCAGCAGCTTGGCGTCCAGACCCTTGGCATCGCGAATCAGGGGCCGCAGGTTCTGCTCAGCCTCTTCCGCTGAACTTCAAATGGCGATCCCGGATTACCCGGGGTCGCCGCCCTAACCAGGTAACGGAGACAAAAATGTCTACCCTCGTCCTCGAACTCCGCCAAGGCGACATGATGATCGTCAATGGCGCCCCTATTCGCTTCCGCAACCGCGCGCGGATCGAACTCACCGCCAAGGCGCGCTTTCTGTTCGGCAAGCAATTGATGACGCCCGATATGGCCGATACCCCTGCGCGGCGCATCTATTTCGCCCTGCAAACCGCCTATATCGGCGATCATGAAGAAAGAAAGGCTGGCCTTGAAGAAGCGAAGCAACGCATCGCTGAATTCAAGCAAGCCACGACATCCAATCTCGCGCGGGAATATCTGGATCGCGCCCTCATGCTGGCGGAAGAAGACCAGTGCTATCAGGCATTGAAATTCGCCCGCCGCGTGATGCGGCATGAAGAAGTGGTGCTGGGGCTAATGGCCATCGCACAATTTGCAAAAACGGCTGAATGACGACGACACCCATGAACCAAATGCTTGGAACGCGCGGCTATGGTGCCACGCAACGCGTCCGGACCCTGCGTGAACAGGAGGCCGATGTCTTCCGTCGTATCAATTATGGGCTCAAGGCCGCGATCAATGGTAATGCCATTGATCGTGCTCGTGCCATTTCGGATAATCGCCGCCTGTGGCTCGCCATCGAAGTGGCGCTGGTCAATCCGGAAAACCAGCTTCCCGAAACTACCCGCGTTGGTATCCTGCGCCTTGGCCGCGGCGTGCAGCGGGAGATGGATAATCAGGAACCGGACATCGCCTTCCTGATCGACATCAATGAACAGATGATCGCCGGGCTATCGGGCGACCCTGGCTGACCTGGCCCTGCTTCAGATCATCCGCATCAGCGTTCCATCGCGCCTTATGGCGTGGTGGAACAAGGCGCCGCCCACATGCAGCGCAATCAGCACCACCAAAGACCAGCCGCCTATTGTGTGCAGCAGCTTCAGAATGCGGGCGAGCCATTCCCAAGCCTCCATGAATTTCGGAAATTCGATGAAGCCGAGGTAAGCGGTTGCACCCTGCATCGGAAAGCCCCAGGCATTGGTGGCCATGAAGCCGAGCAAGGGCTGGATGATCAGCAGCGCATACAACGCATGATGCACAGCGGCTGAAGCAGTGCGGAACAATTTGGGCATATCATTCGGCAGGCTGGGCGGCGGGCTCAGCCAGCGCCAGGCCAGCCGGGCCAGCGCCACGAACAGAATGGTCAGCCCTGCGCTTTCATGCAGCGCGTAGAACGCCATCTTGCTGTCATCCTTCACATGCTGGATGACAAAGCCAAGCGGCAGCGCCACCAGCATCAGGCCAAGCGTCACCCAATGAAACAGCTTCGCAATCGTGCCATATTGCCCCGCCGGATGCGCCGCATCGGTGCCCTTGGGCGGCAGATTTGCCATGCCAGCCATCACACTCTCCCATCCTGTGGCGATCAGCATGACATGAAGGCCGATCGTTGCGCGAGAGGTTTCACCGCATGATTGCCGCCCATGCGGATTGGAGCATTGATCCCCGCAAGCGCTGGGTCAGCATCGCCCGCCGCCAGGGGAAGCATTGGCAGGCCAGCGCCCCGCGCCTGGTGGGCGACCCTGCCACCTTGGCGGTGGCCCTGATTGCGGAAGGTGGCCCGGCGGCGCTGGGGCTTGATCTGCCGCTTGGCGTGCCGCGCGGCTTTGCCGCAGGCCGCGCCGAACAAGGCTTCCCGGCCTTTCTGGCGGGGCTTGCGGGAAACCCTGATTTCTTCGCGGTATCGCCAAGCCTGGACACCGTCTCCCCCGCCCGCCCCTTCTACCCCGCGCGCGGCATCAAGGGCATGACGCGCTTGGCCCATGCAACGGCGCTCGGCCTTGCCGATGCTGCTGGCCTGTCACGTTTATGTGACCGCGCCACGGCAGAACGCCCGGCCGGGGCACCGGTGTTTTGGACGCTCGGCGCCAATCAATCCGGCAAGGCCGCCATCAGCGCCTGGCGCGATTGGCTGGCGCCCGCGCTTGCCGCCGGCGCGCCCTTCCGGCTTTGGCCTTTTGCCGGGGCGCTGCACGATCTGCTCCGCCCCGGCCAGCTTGCAGTCGCCGAGGTCTATCCGGCGGAAGCCTTGCGCCATCTGGGGCTGAAACTCACGGGATCAAAACGCGCCGAGGCGCCGCGCCAGGCAATCGCCCCCGCGCTGCGTGATGCCATGGCGGCTTTGCACGTCACGCCCGATACGGCCCTGGCCGAGATGATCGAAGCCGGTTTCGGCCCCGACGCGGCGGGTGAAGATCGCTTCGATTCGCTGATTGGCCTGCTTGGCCTGATTGGCGTGGTGGATGGCCAGCGCCCGGATTTCATCCCCGAAGACCCCATGATCCGCGCCTGGGAGGGCTGGGTTTTGGGCCAAACTGCCCTGCCCCTTTAACCGAGCGGCACGCCCGCCACATCCTTGGCGGTCCTGATCGTCTGCAAGGTCTGCACACGCAGCACATTCGCCGCCCCCGTCAGCCGCGCGGTCAATTCATTCTCATGCGCGGTATTGCGCGCGACAAGACGCAGCAGGAAATCCCCACCACCGCGGATCATGTGGCATTCGCGCACCTCCGGCCAGGAAGTTGCCAGCGCTTCAAAGGCATCCAGCACGCTCTGCTTTTGCGATTCCAGGCCAACAAGGGCGAAGAACATCACCTCCCACCCCAGCGCGGCGGGGTCGAGGTCTGCGTGATAGCCGCGAATGACGGCTTCTTCTTCCAGCCGCCGCACGCGCCTCAGGCAAGGTGGCGCGGAAAGATTGACGCGTCGGGCAAGTTCCACATTCGTGATGCGGCCATCAGCCTGGAGTTCCGCCAGAATCTGGCGGTCCAACGCGTCCAGCGCCGGATCGGGGGTGGGGTTCTTAGGATTGGGCACGGGTCTTCATTGCTCAAAACCGGGCCGCCGCGCAATATCATTTCAAGATGCAGCATCGGCCAGGCTACGGCTTGCCCGGAAGGGGTGGCTGGCCGATATCAACCGGTAGATTTCAGGGGTGCGGATCGTGGCCGAGACATTTCAAAGCAAGCTGCTCATTCTGGGTGCCGGGCCGGCGGGCTATACGGCAGCGATCTATGCCGCGCGCGCCGGGCTTTCGCCCCTGCTGGTGGCGGGGATGCAACCAGGCGGGCAGCTGACCATCACCACCGATGTGGAAAACTACCCAGGCTTTGCGGAGGCCGTGCAAGGCCCCTGGCTGATGGACCAGATGGCCGCGCAGGCTGTGCATTGCGGCACCAAGGTGGTGCAGGATGTCATTACCTCCATTGATTTGTCGCGCCGGCCCTTCCGCGCGGTGGGCGATTCCGGCGATGTTTATGTGGCTGAGGCGCTGGTGATCGCCACCGGCGCGCAGGCGCGCTGGCTTGGCATTCCGGGTGAGAAGGAATTGGGCGGTTTTGGTGTTTCCGCCTGCGCCACCTGCGATGGTTTCTTTTATCGCGGCAAGGATGTGGCGGTGATTGGCGGCGGCAATTCCGCGACCGAGGAAGCGCTGTATCTTTCCAACCTCGCGCGGCATGTCACGCTGATCCATCGGCGTGATTCCTTGCGGTCAGAGAAAATCCTGCAACAGCGGCTTTTCGCGAAGCCGAATGTTTCGATTCTGTGGAATACACTGACGGAAGAAGTGCTGGCCGATACATCAGGGCGCATGCCAGTCGCGCGGGGGCTCGCGCTGCGTGATCGCATCACGGGTGAGGCGCGCGAATTGAAGGTGGATGGGGTTTTTGTCGCCATCGGCCATTCGCCCGCCACTGCGCTTTTCCAAGGCCAGATCGGCATGGATGCGGAAGGCTATATCGAAACCACGCCCGGCAGCACGCGTACCTCTATTCCCGGCGTCTTCGCTGCGGGCGATGTGCAGGACAAGATTTATCGCCAGGCGGTCACCGCCGCCGGCACCGGCTGCATGGCAGCGCTTGAAGCGGAAAAATACCTTGCTGCGCTTGAAGCGGGCCACGCGGCGGCAGCCTGATGCCGACCGATTGGGACAAGCTGCGTATTTTCCACGCGGTGGCGGAGGCTGGGTCCTTCACCCATGCCGGTGAGACACTGAACCTGAGTCAATCTGCGGTATCACGGCAAATCCAGGCGCTGGAAGAAGCGCTGAATGTGCCGCTGTTTCATCGCCATGCGCGCGGCCTGATCCTCACCGAACAGGGCGAAACCCTGAACCGTACGGTGCGAGAGGTTTTCGCGAAACTCGCGATGACTGAAACCATGTTGACCGAAAGCCGCGAACGCCCGGCGGGGCGGCTTAAGGTCACGTCCACCATCGGCTTTGGCAGTACCTGGCTGGCGCCGCGCTTGAAGAAGCTGCTGGATATTCATCCGGAAATCAGTGTCACGCTGCTATTGGATGATTCCGATCTGGATATCGCGATGCGCGAAGCGGATGTCGCGATCCGCATGCATGCGCCGCGGCAGCCGGAATTGATCCAGCGCCATATCGCAAGCTTTGGTTGGCGGATTTGCGGTGCCGCTTCCTACCTGAAGACCATCGGCATTCCTCAGCGGCCCGAGGATTTGGACGCGCATCGGCTGATCATCTACGGCGACTACCAGCCGCCGATTGAAAACATCAATTGGCTGGCCGAGGTCGGCCGCCGCCCTGGTACGGCGAGGCGCGCGGCGATTGAGCTCAATTCCCTGCCTGGCATGGTGCAGGCGGTGCGCAGTGGTTTGGGGCTGGCGGCGCTGCCGGATTACATCGGGGCGGAGCTTGATGAATTCGTCCAGGTACTCCCAGGGGTGAAGGGGCCGAAGATTGAGGCCTATTTCGTCTATCCGGAAGAAATGAGGCATTCCAAGCGCGTAGCCGTGTTTCGGGACTTCCTGGTGGCCGAGCTGACCAGGGCGATTTGACCCCATGTAACTGCCAAGGGCTGAGCTATGCGTTTTTTGCATGGCCGTGTGGTGAAGAACGGGAACCACAACCTAGACAGGAAAGATTATAAAATGTGCATCCGACGCTGTTCGGAAGGGGTCAGTTGATCCCTCGTCTCCCAGACGTGAAGCCTCCCTGTTGACTTGGCCCGGAAACCCTCGGTTTTCGGGCCATTCTTTTTTGATTTTGGGGCTTTTTCCTTGACGCGCCCGCCCTTTCTGTCCTGCCATGCATCAAAATAATGCCGACTGGGCGAAAAAGGGGGATCATGTCAGGAACAACACGCCGTGGCGCCTTGGGCCTGGGCGCCGCGCTGCTGGCCGCGCCAGCCTTGGGTCAATCGCTTTGGCCGACAGGACCCATTCGCTTCATCGTCACCTTTCCGGCAGGCGGTTCGACCGATCTGCTGTCACGCATCTGGTGCAACCGCATGGCGGAAATCACCGGCCAGCCCTTTGTGGTGGAGAACCGTTCAGGCTCCGGCGGGAATGTGGGCACCGAAGCGATTGCGCGCGCGGCGCCTGACGGCAATACGATTGGACTTGCCTCGGTCGCATCACTGGCCATTGCGCCGACATTGTATCGGCGCCTGCCCTTCGATGTAACGCGTGACTTTTCGTATATCTGCGGCCTTTGGCAATTGCCGAATCTGCTGATCACGCGGCTTGATTTTCCAGCCGACAACTTACCTGACCTAATCCGTCAGGCGCGGGAAAATCCGGGACGCTTCACTTTCGCAAGCTCTGGCGCCGGCACCACGCTTCATCTTTCTGGTGAATTGTTCAAGCAAATGGCGGGCGTGGATATTCTGCATATTCCCTATCGCGGTGGTGCGCCTGCACAGGTTGATCTACTTGGTGGGCGCGTGGATATGATGTTCGGCAATATCCCGGAAGCGGTGCGCGCCTTTCGCGAAGGCAAGGTGAAGGCGCTTGGCGTAACCGGCCCGCAACGCAGCCCGCAAGCGCCACAAATCCCCGCCATTGGCGAATTTCTGCCTGGTTATGCCGTGACCTCCTGGGGCGGGGTATGCGGGCCTGCGGGTATCGCACCAGGCATCGTCGCGCGTATGGCGGAACTTGGCCGGCAGGCGGTGGAAAGCACTGAGGTTCGCCGCCGTTATGAGGAAGCTGCCGCCGAGGTTTGGTGGAAATCGCCTGCAGATTTGGCGCAATTTCGCCGCGCCAATGAAGAAAGTTTCGCGGCCCTGATCCGCGCCGCTGGCGCGGTGGTGGAATAACCCTTGACGCGCCAGGCACAAGGCTGTGGCATCGCTTCATAATCTAAGCAGATAACGGGAGGACCACCATGAACACCACCATCACACGCCGCACTGCTCTGGGCCTTGGCGCCGGCTTGCTCGCCGCGCCAGCCATTGGCAACGCGCAGGGTAATTGGCCAAGCGGTCCCATTCGCTTCATCGGGCTTTTCCCGCCGGGGGGCGGCACTGACATCCTGTCTCGCATTTGGTGCATCAAAATGAGCGAGATCACCGGCCAACAATTCGTGGTCGAAAACCGCTCCGGTTCCGGTGGTAATGTCGGCACGGAAGCGATTGCGCGTTCCACCCCAGATGGCAATACGATTGGCCTTGCCTCCGTCGCGCCGCTCGCGATTTCGCCAACGCTTTACGCGCGCCTGAATTACAGTGCCGCACGCGACATCGCGCTGATCTCTGGCCTTTGGCAATTGCCGAATATGCTTGTGGTGAACAATGATGTTCCGGCGCGTAGCGTGCCTGAACTGATCGCGCTGCTGAAGGCCAACCCCGGCAAATATGCCTTCGCATCATCAGGGTCCGGCACCACGGTTCATCTTTCTGGCGAAATGTTCAAATTCATGGCCGGCGTGGATATGCTGCATGTGCCTTATCGCGGCGCGGCGCCGGCGCATATTGATCTGGCCGGCGGGCGCGTTCACATGATTTTCGATAATATCCCGCAGGCTTTGGCCTTGGCGCGGGATGGCAAGGTGCGCGCCCTGGCCGTGACAGGTGCCCAGCGCAGCCCACAAGCGCCGGAGATTCCAACCATGGCGGAATTCCTGCCGGGTTTTGAAGTCTCCTCCTGGGGTGGGGTTTGCGCGCCGGTCGGCATTTCCCCGGCCTTGGTCCGCCGTATCAATGAACTCACCAAGCAATCACTGGAAAACGAAGATATCAAAAAGCGCTTTTACGATAATGGCGCCACCACCTGGTACACCACGCCCGAGGAATTCGTGAGGTTCCGGGCCGATAATGAAGCCGCCTTCGCGCCGCTGATCCGCGCTTCCGGCGCCAAGGTGGATTGAAAAACTGCGCGCGGCCAGATTACGCCGCGCGCCGATTCCACGGCATCAGCGCCAGTAAATTCGCCATGGGGCAAAGCCCCATGATGCCGGCGAAAACCAGGCCTGCGCCAACAAAGGCGGAAAGCGCGTGAAAGCGCGGGTCCACCAGCGCCCCCAATAGGGCGCCCAGCACCACAAGGCTGCCTGCAACAATCTGCACCTACCGCATAATGGGCAGGGGCGCCTGCTTATTCTCCGCAAGCTTTACGCCGGCGGCGGCCAGCGCGCCGATCCCACCTTCCACCAGCAAAACGCGGCAACCCGGCGCGGCGGCGGCCAGGGCAGGGGCATTCTGCGCCGTGCGGCTGCCCGATTGGCAATGGAAAATCACGGTGGACCCCGGCGGGATCCCAAGCGCTGCACTCCCCAACCGAGAGACCGGCGCATGGGCAGATCCCGGCACATGGCTGCGCGCGCGTTCATCGGCTTCGCGAATATCCACGAGCACCGCCTGGCCCGAGGCGATCAGGCCGGCGGCTTCGCGGGCAGTTATGGAATTGGCGGTCATGGCGGGTCCTCCTGAAGGAACGACCCTTGTTTATATTAGAATAAACTCATATTCAAGCAAAAAGCGTCAAAAATCCAGATCGGCGTAATGTTCGGGCGGGATCAGGCCACTGATCCTGTCCTGCAGAACGGACCGGAAGGAAGGGCGGGATTTCACCCGCGCATACCAATCCTTGGCGGCGTCATTCAGTGCCCAATCCACATCGCCCAGATAATCCAGCGCCGAAAGATGCGCCGCCGCCGCCAAGTCCGCCAGCGACAGCGCATTCCCCCCAAGCCAGGGCCGGGTTTCCGCAAGCCAGCCCAGATAATCCAGATGCGGACGCAAATTGGCATAGCCGGCACGAATGGCCCCGGCGTCTGGGTTCCCGCGGCCCAGAAGCTGCTTCATCTGCTTTTCGAACAGCAGGTTCCGCCCGACTTCCAGGTGGAACTTGCCATCAAACCAGGCAACCAAGCGCCGAATTTCCGCCCTTTCGCCGAGTGATCGCCCAAGCAACGGCATATCCGGATAGGCTTCGTCCAGATATTCGCAAATGGCGTAGGAATCGATGATGCAAAAGCCGTTTTCTTCCTGCAGCACGGGCACGGTGCAGGCGGGGTTGATGGCCAGGAACTCCTCTCGTCTTTCCCAGACCCTTTCGACCCGAAGATCAAAAGGAATGCGCTTTTCCGCGAGAGCGAGACGCACCTTGCGTGAATAGGGGGAGAGGGGGAGGTGATAGAGAATCCGCACGGCGCGCTTATGCCACCCAGGCGGGTGCGATGCAAAAAGGGGGTGCGCGACGGCGCATTCCATGATGGAATGACGTTGAGGAACCAAAAATCACGGCGCGGCGCCACCAAGGCTTTTGCGTGCAAGGCGCCGCTTCAGGAAGGGGAGTAAGCCCATGACGCCGCCGCTTGATGCATCCGCCGCGCCACGCAATTCCGATCTGGAGGCGGCGCTGGCCGAAGCGCGGGAAAGTTACACCCGCGCGCGCCCTAATAGCGCCACCGCGCATGAGGCAGCCCGCGCCGTGATGCCGGGCGGCAATACACGCACCACACTATTCTACACGCCCTTCCCAACCGCGATGAAAAGCGGCCAGGGCTGCTATCTGGAAGATGTTGACGGCCACCAATACCTCGACCTTTGCGGGGAATATACGGCGGGGCTGTTTGGCCATTCCGATCCGCGCATTCAGGCGATGCTGCATCAGGTGATCCAGAATGGCATCAGCCTGGCCGCAGTGGGTGAGAATGAGGCGAAGCTCGCTGCCATTTTATGCGCGCGCTTTCCGGCCTTGGAATTGGTGCGCTTCACCAATAGCGGAACTGAGGCGAACCTTATGGCCATGGCGGCGGCGCGCGCGCATACCGGGCGCAATAGGATCATCGCCTTCCGTGGCGGTTATCACGGCGGGGTGATGAGCTTCACCACCGGTGGCAGCGTGGTGAATGCGCCCTTCACTGTGACGCTTGCTGAATATAACGACCTGCCCGGCACGGTGGCGCTGATCCGCGAACACGCGGCTGACCTGGCCGCTGTATTGCTGGAGCCCATGATGGGCAGCGGCGGCTGCATCCCTGCCACGGGCGCGTTTCTGGCGGGGCTGCGCGATGCCACGCGCGAAGCGGGCGCCATGCTGATTTTTGATGAGGTGATGACCAGCCGTCATACGGCAGGCGGCTTGCAAAAGCTGCATGGCATCACGCCTGATCTTGTCTCACTCGGCAAATATATTGCGGGCGGCATGTCCTTTGGCGCCTTTGGTGGGCGCGCGGATGTCATGTCGGTATTCGATTCCCATCGGCCGGGCGCCTTGGTCCATGCAGGGACCTTCAACAACAACGTGCTGTCCATGTCCGCGGGGATGCTGGCCATGGGCGAGATTTTTGACGACAGCGCGGCTGAGGCGTTGCGGGAGCGTGGCGATGGGCTGCGCGATGGGCTGAATGCGATTTGCGCCAAGCATGGGGTTACCATGCAGTTCACCGGCATTGGCAGCATGCTGCAGCCGCATTTCCGCCTGGGGACGATCCTTCGCCCCTATACGGCAAGCGCCACTGAAGAAGGCCTGAGGGAGTTGTTCTTTCTGGATATGATGAAGGCGGGCATTTACATCGCGCGGCGCGGCATGGTGGCGCTCAGCCTGCCGGTGGGTGAAGCGGAATTGGCGCGCTATATCGCGGCGGTGGAGGAATTCTGCGCGTCCCGCAAGCCGCTGATGGCGATGTGATCCAGTAAAGGCGGGGCGGGTTCCCAGTCCCGCCGCCCCATGGGGCGGATCAGCGACGGTCCTTGCGGGAAAGGTAACCGCTGGCCTCGCCCTTGCGCCAATTGGACCAATTCGGCGATTCCAGCGCCACGCCACGATGGTCGCAGGGAACAACATTGATGGCGGATACGTCGCTCACCATCGAAAGTGTCACACCGCGCGGACGGGAATAGCCGGCAAGCACGATATCCAATGTGCCCCTTTCGGTAATGCGGCGGATCTTGCCCCATTCGCCCGCCTGCGCGGTGGGGGAAGGGCCAGGCTCGTCACGGGTCAGGCGAACAAGATCACCCACTTCCAGGATCGGGATCGGCCTTCCATCCGCTGTGTAATGAAACTTCATCGCCCCCATCCGTCTGACCGCGACAGGCCAAACGCCCCCAAGACATTCGCCGTTTATGGCATGATACGTGAGTTATTGTTGCCACGAATTACCGGAATTCGGCAATGTCTTGTTTGCGGTACTGGGCCCCGATCAGCCAAGCTGCAGGGGGCCCGCCTTACTCCGCCGCGATGGCCTCAGCCTCCGCCATCGGCACGGGCAGATATTTCGCATATTCCTTTGGCACCACATGCCAGAAGCGCCCGCGTTCCGTCGACCATTCATTCAACAAGCGTGCAGCGAAACGGCTGCCGGTTTCAGCGACATGGCGCGCTATCAGATCACGCAGCGCTGCTTCCCAATGCGGATGCGCAAGGCGTGACCAGAGCAAGGTTTCCGGATTGATGCGCTTTTGAAAAGTGCCATCCGCATCATAGATGAAGGCTTGCCCGCCGGTGAAGCCCGCGCCGTAATTATCGCCAACCGCGCCAAGGATCACCACCGCGCCGCCGGTCATGTATTCGCACCCATTCGCGCCGCAGCCTTCCACTACGGCAATGGCGCCGGAATTGCGCACGGCGAAACGCTCACCGGCTTGGCCGGCGGCGAAAAGCTCTCCAGCCGTGGCACCATACAGCACCGTATTGCCGATGATGGTGTTCTCATTCCAGATCAGGCTGGATGAAGGCGCGGGCCGCACCACAATGGAAGCGCCCGATAGCCCCTTGCCGACATAATCATTGGCATCACCGAAAACTTCCAGCTTCAAGCCACGCACACCAAAGGCGCCGAGTGATTGGCCGGCACTGCCGCGCAGCCGCACGGTCAAATGCCCGGCTTGCAGCCCTGTCATGCCGAATTGCCGCACAATGCGCGAAGACACTTTCGTGCCGATGGCGCGATGCGTGTTGCGGATATTGTATTGCAACTGCATTTTCTCGCCGTGGCGGAACAGCGCATCCGCATCGCGGATCATTTCCGCATCCAAGGTCTCCGGCACCTCATTGCGGCCTTCCAAAGTGCAATACGCGGGATGGGGGCCAGCATCCGCCTGCACCAGCAGCGGGTTGAGGTCGAGGTCATCCAAATCCTCCGACCCGCGGCTGACCTGTTGCAGCAAATCGGTGCGGCCGATCACGTCAGTGAGTTTCCGCATGCCGAGGCTTGCCAGAATTTCCCGCACTTCTTCGGCGATGAAGGAGAAAAGATTGATCACCTTCTCAGGGCTGCCGGCGAATTTCGCACGCAGCTTTTCATCCTGCGTGCAAACGCCAACCGGGCAGGTATTGGAATGGCATTGCCGTACCATGATGCAGCCCATCGCCACCAGGGATGCCGTGCCAATGCCGAATTCCTCAGCGCCCAGCATGGCGGCAATCACCACATCACGCCCGGTCTTGATGCCGCCATCGGTGCGGAGCTTCACGCGATGACGCAGCCGATTGAGCAGCAAAACCTGATGCGTCTCAGACAGCCCCATTTCCCATGGCAGGCCGGCATATTTGATGGAAGATTGCGGCGAAGCACCGGTGCCACCGGAATGGCCGGAAACCAGAATCGCATCCGCCTTGGCCTTCGCAACCCCAGCCGCAATTGTTCCGATGCCGGAACGGCTGACGAGTTTCACACACACCGTCGCATCCGGGTTGATCTGCTTCAGATCATAGATCAGCTGCGCCAGATCTTCGATCGAATAAATGTCATGATGCGGCGGCGGGCTGATCAGCATGACGCCCGGCGTGGAATGACGCAGCTTCGCAATCAGCCCCGTCACCTTGAAGCCGGGCAATTGCCCACCCTCACCGGGCTTGGCACCTTGCGCCACCTTGATTTCAATCTCGCGGCAATTGTTCAGATATTCTGCGGTCACGCCAAAGCGGCCAGAGGCGATCTGCTTGATCGCGGAATTGGCGTTATCGCCATTGGCGCGCGGCTTGGCCCGCGCCGGGTCTTCACCGCCTTCGCCGGAATCACTCCGCGCCCCAATGCGGTTCATGGCGATGGAAAGCGTCTCATGCGCTTCAGGGCTCAGCGCGCCAAGTGAAATGCCGGGTGCGACCAGGCGCTTCCTGATTTCCGTGATGCTTTCCACTTCTTCCAGCGCAATCGGCGCGCGGCCTTCGGTGCGGAAATTGAGCAGATCGCGCAAGGCGACAGGTGGCAGGCGCCGCACCGCATCGGAATAGCGCTTGAAGGTCTGGTAGCTTTCGGATTCTACCGCGCTTTGCAGCGTATGGATCAGCGTGCCGTCAAAGGCATGCGCTTCCCCACGGCGACGGAGCTTGTAAAGCCCACCAATCGGCAGCGTCACCGCACCTTCCGCCCAGGCTTTGCTGTGCAATGCTAGCACACGCCGCGCAATACCGGAAAGCCCGATGCCGGAAATGCGCGAAGGCGTGCCGGGAAAGAATTCCGCCACCAGCGCACGGGAAAGCCCAATCGCTTCGAAATTCATGCCGCCGCGATAGGAAGACAAAACGCCAATCCCCATCTTGGACATGACCTTCAGCAGGCCCTTATCCACCGCCTTTTTGTAGCGCCCAACGGCTTCACGCAAAGACATGGCGCCAAATAACCCGCGCCTGTACCGATCCGCGATGCTTTCTTGCGCCAGATAGGCATTCACCGTGGTCGCACCCGCGCCAATCAGCACCGCAACGTAATGCACATCCAGGGATTCCGCGACACGGACATTGAGCGATGTAAAGGTGCGGAGCCCATTCCTCACCAAATGCGTCTGCACCGCACCGACCGAAAGGATCATCGGAATTACGGCGCGTTCGGCTGATTGCGCTTCATCTGTCAGGATCACATGGGCGCAGCCGGAACGCACACCTTCCTCAGCCTCATGCCGGATACGTTCGATGTGGCGGCGTAGCCCTGCCTCACCTTCCGCAACAGGAAAAGTGCAATCCACCAGGCAAGCGGTTGTGCCCATATAGGCGCGCATGGCGTCAAATTCGGCATTGGACAGCACGGGGCTATCCAGCATCAGCATGTCACACTGCGTCGGATCCTCATCCAGGATATTTCCCAGATTGCCGAGGCGCGTCTTCAGCGTCATCACCCGCGTCTCACGCAGGCTATCAATTGGCGGATTCGTCACCTGGCTGAAGGCTTGCCGGAAATAATGATGCAGGCCGCGATATTGTTCAGACAGCACGGCGATGGGCGTATCATCACCCATGGACCCCACGGCTTCATTGGCGTTCTCCACCATGGGGTGCAGGATGGATTCCAATTCTTCCAAGGTATAGCCGACAGAAAGCTGACGCCGGCGCAAATCCTCACCGGTCAGGCTGGCGCGTTCATCGGCTTCGGCCTTCACAATCTCATCAATGCGCGTGGTGCGCGCGGTCCATTGGCCGAATGGCTTGCGGGTCGAAATCAAATCCTTCAGCGCCTTGTCTTCGAAGAAACGGCCTTCATCCAGATCAACGCCAATGCATTGGCCAGGACCAACGCGGCCCTTTTGGATGATCTGGCCTTCGGCCAGCTTCACCATGCCGGTCTCAGAGCCCACAATCAGCATGCCATCGGACGTGATGCTGTAGCGAAGTGGCCGCAGGCCATTGCGGTCCAGCCCCGCCACTACCCAGCGCCCATCGGTTGCGCAAATCGCCGCCGGACCATCCCAGGGTTCCATGACCGCATTGCAATACAGGAACAGGTCGCGATGCGCCGGCGGAATCGTCGCGTTATTGCCTAGGCTTTCCGGGATCAGCAGCGCCTTCGCCATGGGCGCATCGCGCCCGGCACGCACCAGCAATTCAAACACGTTATCAAGTGTTGCCGTATCAGACCCACCCGCCTGCACCACAGGCTTGATATCTTCCATGAAGGGATCGAGCAACGGATGCGATAGCCGCGTTTCATGCGACTTCATCCAATTCACATTGCCATGCAGCGTATTGATTTCGCCATTATGCGCCAGCGTCCGGAAAGGCTGCGCCAGCCGCCAGGTCGGGAAGGTATTCGTCGAATAGCGCTGATGATAAATCGCAAAGCGGCTGACGAAACGCTCATCCAACAGATCGGGGTAGAATTCCGTCAGCGCTTCGGCCAGGAACATGCCCTTGTAGATGATGGACCGCGCAGAGAGCGAACAGAGATAAAGTTCCGCAATCTGCGCCGCGATGGCCTGTTTTTCGATCCGCCGACGGATCACATACATATCGCGTTCAATGGTGGCGATATTGCGCTGTTCCGGGTCATGGATCAGGATTTGTTCGATCTCGGGCCGGGTCGCATTGGCCTTTTCGCCGATGCAGGCGACATTGATCGGCACCTGCCGCCAGCCATAAATGGCATAGCCGGCGTTGAGAATCTCGGTTTCCACAATCTGCCGGCAGCGTTCCTGCGCGCCGAGATCGGATTTCGGCAAGAACACTTGCCCCACCGCAATGCGCCCGGGGCGGAGCCGATCACCCCCGCGTTCCACGACGGCAGCAAAGAAATCCTGCGGGATTTCAACATGAATGCCCGCACCATCGCCAGTCTTGCCATCGGCATCCACGGCACCGCGATGCCAAACGGCGCGCAGCGCATCAATCCCAGCCTGCACTACTGCCCGCCGCGGCTTGCCATCCAGCGCGGCCACCAGGCCAACACCGCAGGCGTCATGTTCGGTAAGGTCAAGATGCGCTTCGGTAGCAAGGCGCGCGGCTTCAGCGCGCATCAGCGCGATATCTTGTGCGATTTCGTTCATCTTCATCACTCCGCCGCCACCGCCATGCTGGATTTACTGGCTTCAACAAAAGCCGCGATCTGTTCCGCCACATCGCGGCCATCGCGAATGCCCCAGACCACCAGCGATGCGCCGCGCACAATATCGCCAGCCGCGAATACGCCGGGCAGCGATGTCATCATGCTGCGATGATCCACCTTCAACGTGCCCCAGCGGGTCACGGAAAGCGCAGGTTCTTCAAACATCACCGGCAAATCTTCCGGATCAAAGCCAAGCGCCTTGATCACCAGATCGGCCTTCAGGGTGAAATCGCTGCCGGCGATGGGTTCGACTTGCTGGCGGCCGGTTGCATCCGGCAGGCCCAAATGCATGCGCACCGCGCGCACGGCTTCAACCTTCGCCTTGCCTGCAAAAGCGTCTGGCGCGGCCAGCCATTCAAAGCGCACGCCTTCCTCTTCGGCGTTATACACTTCGCGCATGGAGCCCGGCATATTCGCCTTGTCGCGCCGATAAAGGCAGGTGACGGAAGCGGCACCCTGACGCGTGGCGGTGCGCACGCAATCCATCGCGGTATCGCCGCCGCCAATCACCACGACATGCCGGCCTTCGGCGCTCAGCGCGCCGGAATCAAACGCCGGCACCGCATCACCCAGGCCCTTGCGGTTGGACGCAATCAGGAAATCCAGCGCTGCCACTACGCCCGGCAGATCAGCGCCTGGGGCCGCGATATCGCGCGCCTTGTAGACACCGGTCGCGATCAACACCGCGGCATGTTTGCGGCGCAATTCAGCAAGCGAGATATCGCGCCCCACCGCGCAATTCAGCCGGAATTCAATGCCGCCTTCGGCATATTGCTGCCAGCGGCGCACCACCACATCCTTTTCCAGCTTGAAATTCGGGATGCCGTAAATCATCAGCCCGCCGGCGCGGTCATGCCGGTCATAAATCGTCACCCGAAAGCCAAGTACGCGCAGCTGTTCCGCCGCCGCCATGCCGGCCGGGCCAGCGCCGATAATGCCAATGCTCTCCGCCCTTTCGCGCACGGGCTTGGGCGGCTTCACCCAGCCATTCTCCCAGGCCGTATCGGTGATGTATTTTTCAACCGCGCCAATCGTGACCGAATTGAACCCCTTTTCGATCACGCAATTACCTTCACACAGCCGATCCTGCGGGCAGACGCGGCCACAAATCTCCGGGAAGTTATTGGTGGCCGAGGCGACCTCATAGGCTTCCTCAAGCCGGCCTTCGGCGGTCAGCTTCAGCCAATCGGGGATGTTGTTATTGAGCGGGCAATGCACCTGGCAAAACGGCACGCCGCATTGGGAACAGCGGGACGCCTGTTCGGTCGCAGCTTCGGCTACGAAGGGGCGATAGACCTCATTCCAATCCGCGCGGCGGTCGGTCGCTTCCCGCTTATCCGGCTGGTGCTGCGCCAGACGGACGAATTGCAGCATTTTCTCGGCCATTGGGGGTGTCCTTGGTCGCAGGTGAACCCTGAGAGGCGCTCCTTAGCCAAAGCGGCATGGCAAGGCGAGTCTTTTTTGTGCGATAAGGACAGTTTTTGTGACCTAATTACCGTGAGCCATCCTTCTTTCTTGGTCAACCAACTGATGCCCACCGGTTAAAAGGTCCGAAATGGACTCAAAAACGCTATGCCGCTACTCGCTGCCCACCCACACGGAAGCGCGCCAGATAGGCGGGCACAATCGCCTCCACCGCCTTGGGTTCAATCCCAAGTGCCTGAAATCCCAAGGCATTGGGGGAAACCACATTGTCCTTCCCCAGAAGGATCAGCTGATCGCGTGTCAAGGGCGGTGTGGGCAAAAGCTCCCCGAGGCGCGCTTGCAGGCGGACGAAGCCCTCCGGCAGGGTGATCATCGGGCGGCGGCGGCCTGTCACATCCAGGATATAGCGCAGCACTTGCCGCATGCTCATTGGGCGCGGCCCGCCGAGTTCAAACACCTTGCCGGCAGCGGATGGGTCCGCCAGCGCGGCCATCGCCGCATCCGCCACATCGCCCACATAAACCGGCTGAAACCGCGTCTCACCTGCCACCACCGGCATGAAGGGCAGCAGCGCAGCCAGACCCGCGAAGCGATTGAAGAACTGATCCTCTGCCCCGAACACCACCGAAGGCCGCAGGATGATGGCGCCAGGGAAGGCCGCCAGCACCGCCGCTTCCCCCGCCGCTTTGGTTTGGGCGTAAAGGCTCGGGCTCGCGGCATCGGCGCCAATCGCCGACAGATGAAGGAAGTGCTTGGCCCCGGCAGCGGCCGCCACCCGCGCGACCCGCCCGGCGCCTTCCGCTTGGATGCGCTGGAAATCCCCCGCCCGGCTTTCGAACAGAATACCCACCAGATTGATGACGATATCCGCCCCCGCCACCGCGCGGGCTGAAGACGCCTCATCGGTGATTGAGGCCGCAACGGGCGTGATTTGCCCCACACCGCCCATGGTGCAAAGCCTGGCGGCGCGTTCAGTATCGCGCCCCGCAATCCGGATGGCATGGCCGGCTGCCGCCAGGCGCTGCACGATATGGCGGCCAATAAACCCGCCGCCGCCGAAGACTGTTACAAGCATTGCCCAAACCCCTGCCTTATCCTGCCGGATATGGGGGAGCCCCTGCGCGGCGGGAAGGGCGGGCGATCAGGTGATCAGCAGGCCCACCGCAAGACCGATCAACATATTCAAGAGGATTGAGGCCAAAACGGCGGAAAAGCCCAGCATCCGGGCCTTCACGGGCGCCACGGGAAAAAGCCGCTGCGCCCCATCAAAGAACAGGTAAAGCGTATAAAGCGCCCCAACCAGCGCGAGCAGCCCGCCGATCGAAGGCACAATCAGCGCAAGCCCGCCCACCCAGGCGCCGGTGGGCGCAAAGGCGGCCAGCTTCATCCCCGCATTGGCATCGGGCGCCGCGCCAAAGCGTGCGGCCAGCGGTGGCATTATCTTGCCCATGATTAGCACACTCAGCACCGCAATCGCGTAGCTGATCGCCAATTCCGCGACATTCGGCATATTCCCGCCAAGGAAAGTGCCGATGGCGCTGCCGATAGAGGGGATGGCCGCCATGGGCAGCACATAGCCGGCAAAAACGCTGCCGAGCGTCATGGGCTCCGCCGCGATGGCATCCCAGGTCTTGCCGGGTTCCACCAAAAGCCCCTTCGCCTTGGCGATGGTATTCATGCCGCTGCCTCCCCGCGTCGCGCGGCTGAACCTTGCGCCATGAGGCCGCGTCGGGGCAAGCCATGGGTGGTGGCAGGCCGGCGCCGCTTCTGTCAGTTTCAACCCATGGCCGATTCGCTTCCCCGCTGGCGCGACAAGCGCTTCCTTGTGATGCTGGCGCTTGGTTTTGCCGCTGGCGTGCCGCTGCCGCTTTCGGCCTTCACGCTTCGGCAATGGCTGGCGGAATCAAACCTGTCGCTGGCGGCCATTGGCTTTACGGCGCTGATTGGCCTTTCCTATTCGCTGAAATTCCTCTGGTCGCCGCTGATAGACCATAGCCCGCCGCCCTTGTTTCGCGCGCTGGGGCGCCGGCGCGGCTGGTTGCTTTCCATCCAAATCCCGCTGATGGCGGCCATAATCGCACTCGGCCAGACCAATCCGGCGCTGGATGTCAGCCTGACGGTGGCGGTGGCTGTCGCGGTGGCTTTCCTATCCGCCAGCCAGGATATTGTGATTGACGCCTTCCGTATTGAAAGCCTGGACGAAGCCGATCAGGGCTATGGCCTGGCCTGCTATGTTTGGGGCTATCGGGGCGCGCTGCTGGCCGCGACTGCGGGCGCGCTGGCCATGGTGGAATTCGCCGGCTGGGCTTTTGCCTTTGCGGGCTGCGCCGCGATGGTCGGGCTTGGCGTTATTGCCGTGCTGTTCGCCGCCGAACCCGCGCGCCAGGGGGGCGCCGCCCCGCAAGGTTGGGCCGCGCGGCTGCGCTATGCGGTGATTGATCCCTTCGCCGATTTCATGCGTCGGCGCTATTGGTTCGCGATCCTGGCCTTTATCGCCCTGTTCAAGCTGGGCGAGGCCCTTGCCGGCATCATGACCGCGCCTTTCTATCGAGAGCTTGGTTTCACCCGGCTGGAAGTGGCGAGTGTTTCTTCTGTCTTCGGCCTTGTCGCGACACTGGCCGGTGCGCTCGCCGGCGGTTGGCTGGTGGCGAAGCTTGGCACCGGGCGCGCCTTGATCCTGACCGGGATCACGCAAATGCTGTCCAACCTCATGTATGTCGCGCTGGCTTATGCGGGGCATGATATCCGCATGTTGTTCGCGCAGGTGGGGGTGGAGAATTTCACCGATGGCCTCGCGGATGCGGCGTTTCTTTCATATCTGGGGATGCTGACCAGCCGGAGTTTCACCGCCACGCAATATGCGCTGCTGTCGTCGCTGGCGGCGGTGCCCTTGCGGACCTTGGGGGCGACATCGGGCGTATTGGCCGAAAGCCTGGGCTGGCCATGGTTTTTCGTGCTGACCACAGCAGCGGCCCTGCCTGCCATGGCGATTATGCTTTGGCTGCTGCAGCGCCTGCCGCCTAAACCTGAAGGCGCCGCCACATGAATAGCCCCTTCCTGCTGACGCCGCTGTTGCTGCTGGGCAGCAATATCCTGATGACCTTCGCCTGGTATGGGCATTTGAAGCAGCCAAGCTGGCCGCTTTGGCTTGCGGTGCTGGCTTCCTGGGGCATTGCGTTTTTTGAATATTGCCTGGCCGTGCCGGCGAACCGCATCGGCTATGGGGCCTTCACTGGCCAGCAGCTTAAGATCATGCAGGAAGTGATCACACTCGCGGTTTTTGCCGCGTTTTCCGTGATGTGGCTGGGGGAGCCGCTGCGCTGGAATTTCGTTGCCGCCGCGCTTTGCCTGCTGGGGGCGGTGGTCTTTATCTTCCTGCCTGTGGATTAGGCCGCGCAGGGTTGATCCCCCTTGCCGCCGGGCGTATGCGCGGGGCATTGCTTCCACGGATTCCCGCCATGACTGATGTGATCGCGCCGCGTCGCGCGCTGCTTTCCGTTTCCGACAAGACCGGGCTGATTGAATTTGGCCGCTTCCTGGCGGCGCGCGGGGTGGAGATCCTGTCCACCGGTGGCACCGCCAAGGCGCTGCGCGATGCGGGTGTGCCAGTGAAGGATGTGTCAGACCATACGGGCTTTCCAGAAATTCTGGATGGCCGCGTGAAGACTTTGGTGCCGCAAGTGCATGGCGGCATTCTGGGCCGGCGCGATCTGGCCGAGCATCTGGCGCAAATGGCCTCGCATGACATTGCGCCGATTGATCTGGTGGCAGTCAATCTCTACCCGTTTGAAGCCACCGTCGCGAAAGGTGCGGATTTTGAAGACTGCATCGAAAACATTGATATCGGTGGCCCGGCGATGATCCGCAGTGCCGCCAAGAATCACGCCCATGTCGCGGTGCTCACAGAACCCGCGCATTTTGCCGAAGTTCAGGCTGAAATTGCAGAAGCAGGCGGCACACGCCTGGCTACGCGCCGGCGTTTGGCGGCGGCAGCTTACGCGCGTACCGCGGCTTATGATGCGGCGATATCCGGCTGGTTCGCGGGGCAGGAAGGGCAAGCATTTCCTGAACGCCTCAGCTTCACAGGTTCGCTGCGCCAGACTTTGCGCTACGGTGAAAACCCGCATCAATCGGCAGCGTTTTATGTGGATGGCAGCGTACGCGCGGGCATTGCCAGCGCGCGGCAGATTCAGGGCAAGGAGCTTTCCTACAATAACCTGAACGATACCGACGCTGCCTTTGAAGCACTCGCTGAATTTGACGAACCGGCGATTGTGATTGTGAAGCACGCCAACCCTTGCGGCATTGCGATGGCCGGTGATTTGGCGCAAGCCTGGGACCGCGCGCTATTGTGTGACCCGGTTTCGGCTTTCGGCGGCATTGTCGCGGCCAATCGCAAGCTGGATGCGGCAGCGGCGGAGCGCATTACGGCGATTTTCACCGAAGTGGTGATTGCGCCCGATGCGGATGAATCGGCACTCGCCATCTTTGCCAAAAAGAAGAATCTGCGCCTGCTGCTGACGGGTGGTCTGCCTGACCCCGCTGCGCCGGGGATGACCTTCCGTTCCGTCGCGGGCGGGTTTCTCGCGCAATCGCGCGATGCCGGGCGTGTGACGGAAACGACGCTGAAATGCGTGACGAAACGCGCGCCGACAGCTACAGAAATGGCTGACCTGCTATTCGCCTTCCGTGTCTGCAAGCATGTGAAATCCAATGCCATTGTCTATGCCAAGGGGCTGGCCACCGTTGGCATTGGCGCCGGGCAGATGAACCGGGCGGAGAGCAGCCGCATCGCCGCCTGGAAAAGCGAAGCGGCGGCGAAGGCGGCGGGCTTGCCTGAACCACTCGCCAAGGGGTCGGTTGTGGCATCCGATGCGTTTTTTCCCTTTGCGGATGGGCTGGAAATCGCCGCTTCCGCTGGTGCCACGGCCATTATCCAGCCAGGCGGTTCGATCCGCGACAATGAAGTGATTGAAGCAGCCGACAAGGCCGGGCTTGCCATGGTATTCACCGGCATGCGGCATTTCCGGCATTGAGAAACGCTCATGGCGCTTGAAACCATTCTGATGCTGGTGGGGCTTGGTGTGGTGGCGGCGCTGCTGCTGGCGCTATTGCTGCGCAAGCCCACGCCTGATTCCACGATTGCGTTATTGCAGGCAGCACAGGAACGCCAGGGCGAAAGGCTGGCCGGCCTTGCCAGTGATGTGAAGGCCGCACTTTCCGCCAGCGAAGTGACGCTGGGGCGCGAAATGTCGGCACTGACGACGAAGCTGATGGAAGTGCAGGGCGCCACTGCCCAGGCGCAGCAGCAAGGCGTGATGGAAGCGCGCGAAAGCGCTGCCAAACTGCGGCAGGAGAATGCTGACGCGGCGGCGCGCGTGCAGGTGATGGTGGAACAGGTGCGCGCGGCGCTGGCCGAATCCCAGGCCGCGATGAAGACTGCCATCGCTGCCGAAATGGCGGCGGCACGCGATGTGATTGACCGCAAGGGTAATGAAACCCGCACTGAACTTGAAGCTAAGCTCAAAGATATGCGGGAAGCCAATGACAAGCGGTTGGCGGAGATTCAGGCCAGTGTGAATGAACAATTGGGCGCGGCGGTTGAAAAGCAAATGACCGAAAGCTTCACCCGCGTGATTGACCAGTTCAACGCCATCCAGGCCATGATGGGCAACGTGCAATCGGTGGCGAGCCAGGTTGGCGACCTGAAGCGCTTGTTTTCCAATGTGAAGACACGCGGCGGCTGGGGGGAAGCTCAGGTCAAGGCGCTGCTTGATGATTTCCTGCCGCAAGGTTCTTATGAGACGAATGTGAAGCTGCGCGAAGGCAGCAATGATACGGTGGAATTTGCGATACTCATGCCGGTTGGTCAGGAAGCACCGGTGCGCTTGCCGGTGGATGCGAAATTCCCGGTGGAGGATTACGAACGGCTGCTGCAAGCCCATGACGCTGGTGAGACTGAGGCCGAAGCGCAGGCGCGCAAGGGATTGGAGGCGCGCATCCGGGGTGAGGCGTTGAAGATCCGCGACAAATACATCAACCCGCCCGCCACCACGGAATTCGCCGTGATGTATTTGCCAACCGAGGGGCTTTACGCCGAAGTCGCGCGCATCCCCGGGCTGATTGATGATGTCGGGCGCAATGCACGGGTCTTTATCGCAGGGCCTTCGTTGCTGCCGGCCATGCTGCGTACCATCCAGCTTGGGCATGTGACGTTGGCGCTTTCAAAGAATGCGGAGAGCGTGCGCGAATTGCTCTCGGCCACCAAGGCGGAAATGGCCAAGATGGATGGCGTTTTGGAGAAGCTCGGCAAGCAAGTGACGACGGTTGGCAATTCCATCGGCGATGCCCGCACCCGCACCCGCACCATTGCGCGAAAGCTGAAGGATGTGGAGGCAATGCCAGGCGATCAGGCCGCGAGCCTGCTTGGTGTGGATGCCGCCGCCACCATGCCTGAGGATGACCTGCCGGCATGACCGCGCTGCAAGTTCAATCCGGCTTCGGCTTGCTGGCGCTTTGCCTGCTGGCTTGGGCTTTGGGTGGCTTCAAGCGCGGTGTTTCGGTACGCGTGGTGCTGATGGGCTTGGCGTTGCAAATCGCCCTTGGTGCGGCGTTGTTGCATGTCGCGCCACTGCGCGCGGCTTTCGGTTACTTGGGCGATGCGGTGAATGCGCTGGCTGTCGCGACTCAGGCCGGCACGGCGCTGGTTTTCGGTTATTTGGGTGGCGGCGCCTTGCCGTTTCAGGAACTGCGCCCCGGTGCGTCCTTCATTCTGTTTTTCCAGGCCCTGCCCTTGGTGCTGGTGGTCGGTGCGCTTTCGGCGTTGTTCTATCATTGGGGCATCCTGCCCGCGATTGTGCGCGTGATGGCGGCGGTGCTGCGCCGGCTTTTCGGCATTGGTGGTGCGGCCGGTTTTGGCGTGGCGGCGAATGTTTTTGTCGGCATGGTGGAAGCGCCACTCATGATCCGCGCCTGGCTTGCACGCATGACGCGGGCCGAGCTTTTCGTGGTGATGACCGCAGGGCTTGCCACCATCAGCGGCAATACGCTGGTGGTTTATGCGCTGATGATTGCGCCCGTGGTGCCGGATGCGGCAGGGCAATTGCTGACCGCGAGCCTGATTTCCGCCCCCGCCGCGATCCTGGCGGCTTTGCTGATGCTGCCAGCGGAAGGCGCCAGCAGCGTGGCGGATCACGATACCGGCGCACCGGTGAAGCTATACGACAGCAGCATGGATGCGCTGGTGCGCGGCACGCAGGATGGGCTTTCACTGCTGCTTGGCATCATGGCGTCACTGATTGTTTTTGTGGCGCTGGTCGCTTTGGTGAATATGGTGCTGGAACCCGCAACCGGCTTCACGCTGCAACGCCTGCTCGGGCTTTTGCTATGGCCAGTGGCTTGGGCCATGGGCGTGCCGGCTTCTGAAGCCGCCACAGTTGCGTCATCGCTGGGCGTGAAGATCGTGGTGAATGAATTCGTCTCCTTCCTGGGGCTCGCGCAATCCGGCGGCGCGGGGCTTTCGGAACGTTCCCGCCTGATCCTGACCTATGCGCTTTGCGGCTTCACGAATTTCGGGTCGGTCGGGATCATGGTGGCGGGGATGGCCGGCATGTGCCCGGAACGGCGCGCGGATATTTTGCGGCTTGGTATGCCATCATTGGTTTCGGCTGCCATCGCCTGCTGCATGACAGGCGCTGTGGTCGGGCTGCTGACGCCTTGAATTGTCCGCTAGCCCTGCGGGCCATAACGCGGCAGGATGTCCGCGAAGGAGCCCGCGCCATGTCCCATATCGTCCATCGCAACCTGTTGAAGGACCCGCCCATTGCCGTTTCCGGCCAGGGGATTTGGCTGCGCGATTCCACCGGGCATGATGTGATTGATGGGTCGGGCGGCGCGGCGGTTGCGTGCCTAGGACACGGCCATCCGCATGTGGTTTCCGCCATGAAGGCGCAGATTGATCGCCTGTGTTACGCGCACACCGCGCTGTTCAGCGCCGGCAGTGCTGAGAAGCTTGCGGAAGTGCTGGTCGGGCATAAGCCAGGTGGGCTGACCCATGCCTATTTTGTTTCCTCAGGCAGTGAGGGGATGGAAGCCGCACTCAAAATCGCGCGCCAATATTTTCTGGAAGCGGGTGAGGCGCAGCGCACGCGCTTCATCGCGCGGCGCCAATCCTATCATGGCAATACGCTTGGCGCGCTTGCGGCCAGCGGCAACATTGCGCGGCGGGCGCCTTATGCGCCGATTTTGTCTGATGCCTTCAGCCATGTCTCACCATGTTATGCCTATCGCGATCGGCGGGATGATGAGAGCGATGCGGATTATGTCGCGCGTCTAGCCGCCGAGCTTGAAGCGGAATTCCAGCGCCTTGGCCCGCGCAATGTGATTGCCTTTTGCGCGGAAACCGTGGTGGGTGCCACGCTTGGGTGCGCCACTGCGCTGCCTGGTTATTTCCAAGCCATGCGTGCCATCTGTGATCGGCATGGCGCGTTGTTGATTTTGGATGAGGTGATGTCCGGCATGGGCCGCACCGGCACCCTGCATGCCTGGGAACAGGAAGGTGTGTCACCGGATATTCAGGTGATCGCGAAGGGGCTTGGCGGCGGCTATCAGCCGATTGGCGGTATTCTGGTGCATGGCCGCGTGGTGGAAACCTTGAAGCGTGGCACTGGCACTTTCAAGCATGGCCATACCTATCAGGCCCATCCCGTCGCCTGCGCGGCGGCACTTGCGGTGCAGGAAGTGATTGCGGAAGAAAACCTGCTTGCCAATGTCTGCACCACTGGTGCGCTTTTGGAACGCGGTTTGATGGAACGGCTTGGCAATCATCGCCATGTCGGTGATATCCGCGGCCGTGGCCTGTTTTGGGCGGTGGAATTCGTGCAGGATCGCGCGAGCAAAGCGACCTTCGACCCCGCACTCGGCTTGAATGAACGCATCAAGCATGCGGCCTTCGCGCGTGGCCTGGCCTGCTACCCGATGGGCGGCACGATTGATGGCAAGCATGGCGATCACGTGATCCTCTCACCGCCCTATATCGTGACGGCGCAGGATGTCGAGATGATCGTGGAACGCTTCGGCGCTGCGGTGGATGAGGTTTTCGCCAACTTACCTAGAGGCTGAGGTGTTGCGCGCGCAGCGCTGGGTCCGCTTCCAGCGCTGCCATACTGCCATCATAGCGAATCTCGCCCTTTTCGATGACATAAGCGCGATCCGCCACCGCCGCGGCGAAATCAAAATTCTGTTCTGACAGCAATACGGCAATGCCTTCGCGCTTCATGCGCAGCACGGCATCGGCCATCAGTTCCAGAATGACGGGTGCCAAGCCTTCGGATGGTTCATCCAACAGCACCGCAGCCGGATTGCCCATCAGCGTACGCGCAATCGCCAGCATTTGCTGTTCCCCGCCGGACATGGCGGCAGCGTGGCGATGGCGCATGGAAGCGAGGTTTGGGAAAACCTCAAACAAGCGCTCCGGCGTCCAGGCATCGCGCCCTTCTGCCGGGCGGCGGCCAACTTCCAGATTTTCCGCGACCGTCAGATCGGTAAAAATCCTCCGATCTTCCGGCACATAACCCAAGCCAAGCCGCGCGATGCGAAAGGCGGCGAGCCCGGCGATATCACGTCCGGCAAAACGCACCCGCCCGGCGCGTGGCGTGATCAGCCCCATGATCGCTTTCAGCGTGGTAGATTTGCCCGCGCCATTGCGGCCCATCAGGGCTGCAACCTCGCCACGCGCAAGGCGCAGCGACACACCAAACAGGATCTCCGCCGGGCCGTAGCCGGCGCGCAAGCCTTCTGCTTCCAGCATCGCCTCAGCCATGCGCCGCTGCTCTTGCACGTAGTGCAGCACGCAGGCCGGAAGTACCGAGGTAAACGCGCTGCACTTCCGGATTGGCGCGCACGTCTTCCGGGCTGCCTGCGGCGATGATCTCACCGCGCACCAGCACCAGGATGCGATCCGCATGGGCGAAAACCGCATCCATGTCATGTTCGGTGAACAGCACGCCGATGCCGGCACGTCGCGCAATGCCCGCCACCAGGCGCATCAGCGCGGCGCGTTCAGCGGGCGCCATGCCGGCGGTGGGTTCATCCATCAGTAGCAGGCGCGGTGCGCCGGCAAGCGCAATCGCCAATTCCACGCGCTTCACATCACCATAAGCCAGCGCGCCCATGGGCCATTCCGCCTGTTCCGCCATGTCAAGCTGATCGAGCAAACCCAGCGCCTCATCCCGATACAGCGCGCTGCTACGCGCCAGCATATCGCGCGTGCGCCCGGCATAGGCAATCAGCGCCATTTGCAGATTTTCCAGTACTGACATGGAAAGAAAGGTCTGCGCCACCTGAAAGCTGCGCCCTACACCCAGGCGACAAATGGCGCGCGGCGGCAGGCCAGAAATATCCTGCCCGGCCAGCATCACGCGCCCGCTATCGGGGCGCAATTGCCCACCCACCATATTGAAGCTGGTGGATTTCCCCGCGCCATTCGGGCCGATCATGGCCAGTATTTCGCCGGCGGCCAGGGCAAAACTCACATTGCGCGCCGCCACTACGCCGCCGAAATTCTTGTTGAGATTCTCGACAACCAGCAGCGTCATGGCGCGCCACCCGAAAGCCGCGCGCGCAGCGCGGCATAAGCGCCACCAAGCCCGCGTGGAAAGATCAGCACCAGCGCAATGATGGAAGCACCGAGTAGAAAGCGCCAATGATCCGTGAGCGGCATGAAGACATCCTTGATGCTGTGGAAGGCCGCCGCCCCCAACACCGGCCCCATCACGGTTTGCATGCCACCCAGCAAAATCATCGCGAGGAAATCCACCGACAGCGGAATGCCAAGCAAGGTCGGATCAATCGAACCTTTTGAAAATGCGTAAAGCCCGCCCGCCAAGCCTGCCGCAGCACCGGCAATGGTGAAGCCAAGCCAGCGATGCGCGCGCACATCAATGCCAATCGCCTCAGCGCGCGGCGCAGAATCGCGTGCGGCGCGCAAGCTGGCGCCAAAGGGTGCGTAGATCACGTGGCGCAGCGCGAAAATGCCCAACCCTGCCGCCACCAGCACAATATAGTGATAGGTGCTGTGTGATGCCGCCCAGGCTGAAGGCCAGACACCAACAATGCCGTTATCGCCCCCCGTGACCTCCACCCATTGGAAGCAGACCGCATAGGCAATCTGTGCGAAAGCCAAGGTCAGCATCGCCAGATAAATACCCTGCAAGCGAACGATGAAAAACCCGAATAGCGCCGCGAATAACCCGCCCACCAAGGGTGCGGCGATCAGCGCCGGTTCCATCGGCATGCCAAGCTTCGTCACCAATAATCCACTCGCATAAGCGCCAAGGCCGAAATAGGCTGCATGGCCGAAGCTCACGATACCACCATTGCCCACCAGGAAATTCAGCGAAAAGGCGGCGAGGGCGAAGATCAACACCTCGGTCGCGACCTTGATCGCATAAGTATCACCAAAAATCGGCACTGCAGCCGCCGCCAATACCGCCAGCAGCACAAGCAGTTTCTCGGCAGCCGCAAAGCCACGCGGTTGCATGATGCCCTCAGGCAAGGCGCTAAGACCTGCGGCATTTTCCGGGCGCCCAAGCAAGCCCCAGGGCTTCACCACCAGCACCAGCGCCATTAGTAGGAACACCAGCACCAGCGTGATTTTCGGGAAAATCAGCACGCCGAAAGCCTGCAATTGCCCAATCAGCAGCGCCGCCAAAAAGGCACCACCAATGGAGCCCATGCCGCCAATTACCGTCACCACAAAGGCTTCGGTAATAATCGAAAGATCCATCTGCGCGGATGCCGAAACGCGCGGGATTTGCAAGGCACCGCCCAGCCCCGCCAGAAACGCGCCCAGAAACAGCGTGCCGGTGAACAGCAAAGCCTGATTGACACCAAGCGCGCCCACCATGTCGCGGTCGCGCGTTGCGGCGCGCAGCAAAATGCCAAAGCGCGTTTTGTGCATCAGCAACCACAGCAACCCCAACACTACCGGCCCGGCAGCAATCAGAAAAAGATCATAAGCCGGAAAGCGCTGATCCAGAATCATCACACCATGGCGCAGCCCCGGCGCACGTGGCCCGGCAATATCCAAAGGCCCCCAGATATGCAGCACCGCATCCTGCACCATGAGCACCACGCCGAAGGTCGCCAGCAATTGAAACAACTCCGGCACCTTATAAATCCGCCGCAGAAGCAGGATTTCCATCAGCACGCCAAGCACGCCCACCACACAGGCGGAAATCAGCACCCCGGCAAAGAACAGCGTCGGTGATCGTTCAATCTGCAAAAGCCAGGGCACGATCGTCACCGCCATATAGGCGCCGAGCATATAAAACGACCCATGCGCGAAATTGACGATGCGCGTCACGCCGAACACCAGCGTGAGGCCCGATGCGATGATGAAAAGCGATGATGCGCTGGCCAGGCCCGAAAGGCATTGGACCAGCAGAAAGCCGAATTCCACGCTCAAGCCCGGCGCGCGGCCCGTACTTCTTCTTCGGGGAACATGAAATCAGCGCCATCGGCATAACGCGCATTGCGCATGGTGCCCTGCCCATTGCGCTGCGTGGTCTCTCCCACCCATGTGCCCATGCTGCCCTGCTGATCAATGCCGCGCATGGTGACATTGCCCACCACGGTTTCAGTGCGCAGATCGCGCAGCGTATCCACCAGCACCTCATTATCCAGGCTATTGGCTTGGTTCAGCAAATTGGCCAGTACCTGCACCGTGACATAGCCAAGCAGGCTGCCCTTGCGTGGCGTGTCATTGAAACGCGCGCGATAGGCTTCAACGAAAGCCCGATGCGCGGCGCCTTCCACCTGATCCCAGGGATAGCCGGTAACAATCCAGCCTTCCGGCGTTTCATCGCCAAGCGGGATCATGTATTCCGGCTCGCCTGTCAGCATGGAAAGCACAAGGCGGCGTTCGAACAAGCCCCGCGTATTGCCTTCCCGTACAAAGGCAGTCAGGTCCGGGCCGAACAACACGTTGAAAATCGCATCCGGTCGCGCCTGCGCCAAAGCGCCCACGGTGGCGCCCGCATCCACACGGCCAAGCGCGGGATATTGTTCGGCAATGATTTCAGCGCCCGGAATGGCACCGCCAATGAGCCGCTTGAAATTCGCTGCCGCCGATTGGCCGTATTCGTAATTCGGCGCTACAATCGCCCAGCGCTTTTGCGTCCGGCCACGCGCGGCTTCCACCAGCATGCGCGTTTGCATGAAGGTGGAAGGGCGCAGCCGCCACGTATAACGATTGCCCTGTGCCATGGTCAGCGCGTCGCTCAATGGTTCGGTCGCGAAGAACAGTCGCTTGCGCTGATTGGCGAAATCCGCCACCGCCAGCCCGACATTGGACAGAAACGTGCCGGCGATGAAGGAAACATTCTCCCGCGTCAGCAATTCCTCCGCTACGCGCACCGCGTCACTTGGCGTGGATCCATCATCGCGGAAGACGAATTCCAGCCGCCGCCCACCCATGACACCGCCGGCGGCATTGATCCGCTCTGCCGCCATTCGCATGGCGTTGCGATAGGGGATGCAGAAGGCCGCCATGCGGCTGTAGGAATTCAGCTCCCCAATGCGGATCGGCGCGCCTTGCGCCGCCGCGCCGCGCCCTGCCGCTGCTGCTGCTGCCAGCCCGGCCCCACCGGCCAGAAGCGCGCGGCGTCTGAAGAAGATGCTATCCATGACAAGCCTCTGCTGCGTTTTGCTGCACAGACAATGGCGACGGGCGGCCCGATGGTCCAGGGTCTGGCGCGGAGTTGTTTGTAACCTGCCAGATTCAGTCTAGCCGGGCGCCGCGGCCTCGGCTAAAAGCCCGCCACCATGATTACCGTCCTGCTCGTCCTGCATCTTTTTGTGACCCTCGCGCTGATTGGCGTGGTCTTGCTCCAAAGGAGTGAAGGCGGTGGGCTTGGCGTGGGCTCATCCCAGGGCATGGGGTCCTTCATGGGCGGGCGCGGCACGGCCAATTTGCTGACGCGTTCCACCGCCATTTTGGGCGCGGCCTTCTTTGCCCTGGCGCTGACCTTGGCCCTGCTGACCAAAGGCGTATCGCAGCAGAACCGGTCTATCCTGGATGGCCCGGCGCCGATCACGGCCCCCACCACCCCGGCGCTCCCCACGCTGCCGAGCGTGCCGACGAACTGATCTAGCCCGGCGATAGCCCGTCTATCGCCTGCGCCAGCCTAACATCGCGCGCGGAAAGCCCGCCCGCGTCATGGGTGGATAGCGTAATTTCCACCCGGTTCCAGACATTGAACCATTCCGGGTGATGGTCCTGCGCTTCAGCCAAAAGCGCCACGCGCGCCATAAATCCCCAGGCTTCGGAGAAATCCTTGAAGCGGAAGGCGCGGGTGATGGCATCGCGGCCATCCACCCGCTTCCATGCCGGCAGCGTGACCGCCAATGCGGCCCGTTCCGTGGCGTTGAGTTTCTCCACCATCGCGTCAGATCATCGCCATGCCGCCATTGACATGCAAAGTCTGGCCGGTGACCCAGCCGGCCTCATTGCTCGCCAAATACACCACGGCGGCGGCAATATCCTCGGGCGAGCCCATGCGCTGGGTTGGGATGCGCGTCAGCAGCGCGGTTTTTTGCGCGTCATTCAGCGCATCGGTCATGGCGGTTTTCACAAAGCCGGGCGCGACGACATTCACAGTGACACCGCGCGTCGCCACTTCCTGCGCCAAGGATTTGGACATGCCAATCAAGCCCGCCTTGGCGGCAGCGTAATTCGCCTGGCCGGCATTGCCGGTGACCCCCACGATGGACGCGATGGAAATGATCCGCCCCTGGCGCTTTTTCATCATGCCGCGCAAGGCAGCCCGTGCCAGGCGAAACGGCGCGGTCAAATCCACTTCCAGCACCGCATTCCAATCCGCATCACCCATGCGGAGTGCCAGCATATCGCGCGTGAAGCCGGCATTATTCACCAAAATATCAAGGGAACCCGCTTCGGCTTCGATCTTTTCCACAAGCTTGGCCGGCGCTTCCGGGTCTGCCAGATCAGCCGGCGCCACAATCACGCGCGAACCAAGCTCGGCTGCCAGCGCCTCCAATTCCGCGGCGCGGCGGCCGGTGATGGCAACCGTGGCACCCTGGGCGTGCAGCGCACGGGCCACGCCCGCGCCGATGCCACCCGTGGCGCCGGTGACAAGGGCGGTCTTGCCGGTCAGATCAAACATATCTCTCATCCCTGGTTGAAGCGTTTGAACAGGAAATGCCGCGCATGGCCGGGCGGCTGATCCTCAATACTGCCGAAAAGCGTATAGCCATGCTTTTCGTAAAAAGGCCGCGCCTGGAAGGAGAAAGTATCCACCCAGGCGCCGATACAGCCCCGATCACGAGCCTCATCCTCCAGCCGTGTCAGCAGGTCCGAACCCAGGCCCGTGCCGCGCATATCTTCGGGCAGAAACAGCAGGTGCAGGTAATACCAGCCGCCGAAGCACCAGCCAAAGGCACCGCCCACCGGCGCGTCTTCAGCCTTGCGCCGCACCACAAGTGACAGCGGCTTGTAGCCATGCTGGCCGATAAAGGGCGCATTCAGGGCAGAAAGCCCATCCAGGGCGATCTTCGCGGCGGGATCATCCTCAATTTCCGAGAGCGTGATCTCGGCCATCATCACAGCGTTTTCAGGAAAGCTTCCAGCTCGGCCGGATTGCCGATGGCGATCGCGGTCGCTTCCGGCGCGTTGCGCTTCATCAGGCCGGTCAGCACCTTACCCGCACCGACCTCGATAAACTTGTCGCAGCCCATGGCGGCCATGGCGGCAACGCATTCGCGCCAGCGCACCGTGCCGGTGACTTGGCGCACCAGCAAATCGCGGATTTCGCCAGGATCTGTCGCCTTGGCGGCGGTGACATTCGCCACCACCGGCACGGCGGGCGCCTGCATCGCGGCTTTGGCTAGCGCTTCCGCCATGGCATCGGCCGCAGGGGCCATCAGCGCGCAATGGAAGGGCGCGGATACGGGCAGCAGCATGGCGCGCTTCACGCCCTTTTCCTTGGCGATTTCAATGGCGCGTTCAACGGCCGCCTTGGCGCCGGAAATCACCACCTGGCCGCCGCCATTGTCATTGGCTGCCTCCACAACCTCGGCCTTGTTGGTTTCGGGGTTGGTGGCGGCGGCGCCGCAAATCTCCTGCGCCAGTTCGATCTCGGCGCCCAGAAGTGCCGCCATGGCGCCTGTGCCAGGGGGGGTGGCCTTCTGCATCGCCTCACCCCGCAAGCGCAAAAGCTTGGCAGCGGTGGCGATGTCAAAGGCGCCGGCGGCGGTCAGTGCGCTGTATTCACCGAGTGAATGCCCGGCCACCAGCGCCACGCGCGCGGCCAGCGCAAACCCGCCTTCGGCTTCCAAAGCCCGCACCACCGCCAGGGAATGCGCCATCAGCGCCGGCTGGGCATTGGCTGTCAGGGTCAATTCTTCCTGCGGGCCTTCCCACATCAGCTTGCTAAGCTTCTGGCCCAAAGCGTCATCCACTTCCTGAAAAACGTGACGGGCAGAAGGAAAGGCATCGGCCAGGTCGCGGCCCATGCCGACAGCCTGGCTCCCCTGGCCGGGAAAGACGAAGGCGAAGGCCATGATCAGAATTCCGTGATGGTTAAGGTCAGGCCGCGCGAATGGCCGCGCGGCCCCGGCTTGTCAACCGCGTCAATTCATCTGGATATTCGCGTCCTTCACCACCTGCTTCCAGCGGGCGAGCTCCGTCGAAATCCTGGCCCCCAATTCCTGGGGGGAGGATGCATCAATGGTGAAACCCGCCGCCGTCAGGCGCTGCGTGGTTTCCGGGGCGCGCAGCGCAGCCACAATCACCTCATGCAGCCGGGCGATGGCCGGCGCGGGCGTGCCGGCGGGCGTCAGGAAGGCGGACCAGGAAGCGGAAAGCACATCCGGCAGGCCGGCTTCTACCATGGTTGGCACATCCGGCAGGCCGGAAAAACGCTGCGTGCCGGTAATGGCGATGGCGCGCAAAGCGCCTGAGGCCACATGCGGGCGCACCGTTGCCGCGTTCAGGATGCTGGCCTGAACCTGACCCTGGATCATGGCCGTGACCGCCGGGGCGCCGCCGGGGAAGGGGACATGCGTCGCCTCGGTCCCCGTGCGTTTCAGGAACAACTCCATCCCCAATTGCTCGGTGGAGCCGACACCGCCCGAGCAATAGGAAGCCCGGCCCGCTTCGCGCTTCAGCCAGGCCACGACCTCGGCCACATTGGTGGCGGGCACATCCTTATGCACCACCAGCATATTGGGCACCGACATGGCCAGGCTGACCGGGGCGAAATCCTTCTCGGGGTCATAGCCGGGGCGGGCCATAACGGCGGGGTTGATGGTCATGGTGCCGCTGGCGGCCACAATCAGCGTATGCCCATCGGCCGGTTGCGCCGCGACATGGCGGGCGGCGATGGCCCCGGTGGCGCCGGGGCGGTTTTCCACCACCACATTTTGCCCAAGGGCTGCCTGCATGGCGGGTGCCACCAGCCGCGCCACAATATCATTGGGCCCGCCAGGGGCGAAGGGCACCACCAGCACCACCGGGCGGCTTGGGGCCCAAGGGCCTCGCGCGCCAGCCTGGCTGGCCAATAGCGCGAAGGGCAGGCCCATCAACATGCTGCGACGATTCATTCGGATGTTCCTCTGTGTTTTCTGGGCGATCATAAGCATAAAGTGCCGCGCGACCATAGGCAGGGCTTGATCCCCCACCCCCCTTTGTGCTTTACGCCCCGCTCCCCTGCCGGGTGCAAGGCAAGCGCCCGGCTATGCCCTTATGCGCGCCCCATCCCGGGGCCAGGGCTGAGCCAGCCAAAGGGAGATCACATGCCGCTTTATGAATGCGTGTTCATCGCACGCAATGATATCACGCAACAGCAGGTCGAAGCCATTGCAGACCAGGTGACCGCGACCTTGGCCGAAGGTGGTGGCGAAGTGCGCAAGCGCGAATACTGGGGCCTCCGCGGCCTTGCTTATCGCATCAAGAAGAATCGCAAGGGGCATTACATGCTTCTTGGCCTTGATACGCCCCCCGCCGCGTTGAACGAAGCCGAGCGTCAGCTTGGCCTTAATGAAGACGTGCTGCGCATGCTGACCGTGCGCGTGGAAGCGATTGACGAAGCGCCATCCGCGGTCCTGTCCAAGCGCGGCGGTGATGATCGCGATCGGGAAAAAAGCTTCCGTGGCCCGCGCCCGGCTGGCCGCTTTGGTTCCGGCCGTGGTGGCCGCGGCGATGACCGCGAGGAATTCCGCGCGCGTGGCCGCGACGAAATGGAAATGCCCATGGGGATTGAGGAATAAGCCATGTCTGACAATGCAGATCTGATTCCCGCCGCCCGTCGCTCTGCCGTTGGTGCGCGCCGGCCCTTCCATCGTCGCCGCAAATCCTGCCCCTTCAGCGGCCAGGGTGCGCCGAAGATTGACTATAAGGATGTGCGGCTCCTGTCCCGCTTCCTGTCTGAGCGCGGCAAGATCGTGCCGGCGCGCATCACCTCGGTTTCAGCGAAGAAGCAGCGCGAATTGGCCATTGCCATCAAGCGCGCACGCTTCCTGGCGCTGCTGCCTTACGTGATTGCGGATTAGGCAGCGCGTAGCGGCGAAAGGGCATGGGATCAGCCATGGACATCAGGCGCGGCCTGTTGGACGACCCGCGTTGGCTTGCGGCGGCGATTGGTGGGATTGCTTCCGCCATTGCCGCGCTATGGGCCATGCGCGGGTTGCCATTGGGCTTTGCCGCTTTCTGGCTGACATCCTTGCCAATCTTCGCCGCCGGGCTTGGCTTTGGCAGCGCGTCTGCCTTTGGCGCACTTGGCACTGGCACGGTATTGTTGTTGGTTCTGGCCAGTGAATGGCCGGCGCTGATCTATCTGCTGGGCTTCGCGCTTCCCGCGCTGCTGATGGTGGCAACGGGGCTGCGCAGCGGCAGGCTGGATGCTGCCCTGCCACTGGCGCTGACCGGCATTTGGCCAGCCTTGGTCATCCTGTTGGTGGCGATGCTGCTGGCGGATAGCCCCGGTGGCTTTGACGGGGCCTTGATTGGTTCGGTCAAGCAAGGCCTGACCCGTATGGGGATTGCCGATGCCGGCATGCCGGTGGAGCAATTGGCGCGCATCATGGCGCCCGCCATGGCGGGTTGGATGGTGGCGGCGCTGATCCTATGCGGGATTGGTGCGCAAAAAGCGTTGTCTCGGCGTGGGCTTGCTTTGGCCGCAACGCCGCGCTGGTGCGAAACCCGCCTGCCGATCTGGTACGGGTTTTTGCCATCCGGTGCGGCGCTGATCTGGCTGACTGGCGTGGGCGGCGATAGCAGCCTGCCTTTCGCGCTTTTTGTGGTGTTGCTGCTGCCCTTTTTTCTACTGGGGCTTGCCGCAGTGCATCGGCGTTCTGCCGGCCGTACCGCCCGGCCCTTCATGCTTGGCGTTTTCTACGCCGGGCTTGTGATCTTGAGCGTGCCGGCCGCAATCGCGGTGACGGCCTTCGGCATTTTCGAACATTGGGGGCGGCGCAACCAGCCGCCCGGAGGCATGACATGATTGACCTGATCCTGATGCAGCGCGTGGACAAGCTTGGCCAAATGGGTGAGCGCGTGAAGGTGCGCCCTGGCTATGCACGCAATTTCCTGCTGCCCACCGGCAAGGCGATTCGCGCCAGCAAAGCCAACCTTGAACGCTTCGAACGCGACCGCGTTCAGCTTGAAGCGGACAATATCAAGCGCCGTGGTGAGGCCGAGCGTGTGGCCGAACGCGTGGCCGGGCTTTCCGTGATCATCATCCGCCAGGCGGGTGAAAGCGGCAGCCTGTATGGTTCCGTCGTGGCGCGCGACATCGCGGTTGCCTGCACCGAAGGCGGCCTGACCGTCACGCGCGAACAGGTGCTACTGGGTGAGCCGATCAAGGCCGTGGGTATTAGCACCGTGCAGGTGGAACTCCACCCCGAAGTGCAAATCCCGGTCATGGTGAATGTGGCGCGCAGCCGCGAAGAAGCGGAAAAGCAGACACGCGGTGAAAGCGCGGCCGCCGCCGCCCAGGCCGGAAGCCTGGAAGCGGAATTGGCGGCTGAGATGGCGGCGACGGAAGACGCTGGCTGAGAGTTGTGTGGGGGCTTAGCCCCCTCCTTTAGCCGCGTTTCCTATCGGCATGCGTGGAGGTGCGGCAAGCTCAAGGTCGGCATCCTTGGCGGTGCTGCAGATCCACTTGCCAATGCTGAAACGCGGACTAGGCCAGCTGATGTCACTTTCTGATCATTGCCTGAATATGCGCACCAAGCTTGATGGAGCGGTCCACCTCCAAAACGATAGAACAATGACGGTCAAGAAAAAGTGCGCCCGCATCGAGCGAGACCACATTGTCATCCAGCCCGGCGAGATCGGCTACTAAACTGAAATTGGGCAGCACTTCTGCAACGGGATCAAGCGCGCGGTAAATGACTTGGCTCACCGCCGCTATCTCGAGAGCCATATTCGTTGCCCATCCAGGCCTGGATTCCAGGATTTGGCTTATTCGTTCCATCGCCAGCAGCACCTCCGCCGCATAGCCCATGAAAAATCGCGGGTATGGAAGAAATCTCCCACTGATATCTGGGGAGGCGGCGAAGCTGGCCAAAGCTTCCTGTATCTTCGGAAACATACCGAGCCTTTCCCGCTGCCCATAAGCGACGCACATCAACGGGCTCATGCGTGTTATGAAGGGCGAACTCAGGAAGATAGAGCTTCCTGCGTCAAGGCAAACGACCTTCGCCTTTTTGGGAAGGGGTCGCAGCAAGTGGGCTAGGTCTCGGTGAAAATCTCCAGTACCCCGCGCGGGTGGCAGCGCGATCAAGGTGGCATCAAAGCGCAGCGCCAGGTCAGAAATATCAAGGGCCAAATCCTGGCTCTTCGCAAGAATGATCTTGCCCGCAAAGCCCGCCTGGCGGAGTGAAGTCAGCAGGGCGGCCACGCCCTTACTGGTCGTTCCAGCAGAAACATGGCCCACGATAATTTCATTCGCCTCGTGGTCAACCACAGCCAACGTATGCGTTGGCTGGCCGCTAAATTTTCGTTTAACCAATTGCACCAGTTCTGGGTGCCGATCCCATTGATGGACGATTGGTGGAATATGCCCTGCTGCTGCGGTCACCATATCCTCGACGATGCCGTAGGAAGCTTGAGTGCCAACACCAAGCGTGAGCACATGATCGGCATTTTGATGAATGACTGCCAGGGCAGGTCGTCGCATCCAGAGGATGAAATTATGGATTCCCTGATCAACGCCCCGAATCCGCATGCCACCCGATTGCTGGCGCATCTCATCAATCATCATGCCGGTATACCCAAGCATGCCTGCGTGATCCCCCATCGTGATGCCAGAGCAGCAGATCGGCATGGCGCCGATAATGGAAGCCACATCCTGCCCATATGCATCGTGCAGCCAGCGGAGGTTACTGCCATCCCGATCAATCGGTACGTCCGCCGATTCCAGAAAAACATGAAATCCGGGAGTCTTTGATTGCGTTATACCGGATGGGTCAGCTTGAAAGATCACATCACGAACATCACTGAACATCACGAAATTCAACGCGTGTTTATACCCCGACAGAAAATCGAAATACATGAGGTAGCGTGTTAATTGCTGATCCATGTTGCGTTTAAGAAAAGCCGCAGCCGGTCTTGTTTCCACGCCATAAGCTTGAATCGTACGCAGCGTATCCCTGCTCAGGTTACTCACGTAGAGCACAACGCAGCCCTGATAGGCAGTTGCCGCAAGGCTATTGAGGAAGGGCGCAATTTTTCCGAAGTCATAATTCGTGACCAATCCAATTACGACCTTATCTGTTTCTTTTCCGAACCGCATGGAAACCTCCCGCCTTGGCCGGCAGACAATAATCTTCTTTCAAGGTTCGGGGAATATGACGCTTGTGCAATCAATTGGCAGGAAGCCCATCGAGGCGTCACCCTGAAACGTGCTGCAGCTTTTCTGTAAGGGAAAAACTCTGTCGCAAATCCCCACCAAATCCGTCTATTGGCTGCGTGAACCCGTCGAAGGCCCGAGTACACCATTGCAAAAGCCACATCCCGCATCGCGCCCAGCGCTTCACAGGCTACGCACATATCACCCAAGCACGCGGCGCAGGAATAAGCCAACCGGCACCATGCCGGGGATGACCTCTCGCACGAAAATCCCAAGCCCTATCAGGAATTCGGGCAAGCCAGCAGGGGGCGCTGGGGCAGGGCCGAGTGCTGCGATCAGCCCCGGCGCAGCAAGGCGCGCCGCTTCCACGGCCGCATTACGCGCGCACACCAAACCGCCATTAGCTTGCAATGGCGCAAGCAATTCCGGCAGCAGCGCCAGAAAATCCGGCCACAGCGCCAGATGCAGATAAAGGCTTGGCACCACTGCCGCATCCGATAGCCCATGCGCAGCTGTCAGCGCGCGTATCTGCGCCTGCTGCGCCGGCGGCAAAGCAGTAAGCTTTGGCAAGGGCGGCGGCGCCGACAACATCGCGCCACGCGTCGCGGAAGGCAGAGGCACCCCCGGTGTCATGCCCTGCTGGCGCAGCAGAATGGCCGAAAGCAACGCCAGATTTGTCAGATTGCCGCGATTATAGATCTCCACCAAGGCCGCAAGCGCCGCGTGGTCCGGCGGCTTCGGTAATGCGGCCGGTGTTGACAGTGTGATGCCCGCCGCAATCCCCTCCCGCGCTGCCGCTGCCGCGCCCGAAGCAAGCGCCGGCGCTGCCTGCACCCAAAGCCAATCCAGCACGCCCGGCAAGGCGGCCGCGTGGCGCCAGATCAGGTTCACCTGACCAATGCCAATACCCTCATTCAAAGCAGCATAAATCGCAGCAATTTCGGGGGACGCTTCCGCTTCGCGGATTTCAGGCAAGATGGCGGTGGACATGGTTCAAAACTCCTCAAAAATCCGGCCGCAGCCTTCGCGTTTTTCCGTAATCCCATTGGCACGCAGCGCATGCCAATAGGTTGCGGCATTAATGGCCAATACCGGCTTGCCCAACCAAAGCTCGGCCGCCGCCGCCACACGGATCATGGAAAGATTGGTGCCCACCTGCACAATCGCATCCACATCATCACCATCAAGCCGCTTCAGCGCCGCCACACATTCAGCGGGCGCCACCTGCGCAATGCCCGTCCAGCTTCGGCATTGCAGCGCAATGTCACGCACCACAGAGAAACCCATATCGCCGAAATAACGCGCGACCTCCGCATTCATCACCGGCCAATAAGGGGTCAGCACCGCAATGCGCCTGATGCCGCCAAAGGCATTCAAGGCCGCTGTACAGGAATGGCTGCCAATGCTGATGCCAAGGCCGGAAACATCCCTGACCTGCGCCACAAAATCATCGGCACCCTTCCGCCCGCCAAAGAACGTGATCGCCGACATGCCCATCACCAGGTAATCCGGATGGCACGTCATCACACTCCGCACCGCATCCATTGTATTGCCGCTGATCACCGCAATGCCGGCGCGAAAACTTTCATTGGAAACCGCGTCGGAATCAGGCGTGAAAATGCGGCTGTAATGATTGGTGACACCCGCCGGGCGCAGCATGTCATAATCCGGCTGCACCACGGTATTGGTGGAAGGCCCCATCACACCAAAAAGCTTCCGCCAGCCTAGGATATCGCGGGACATGGGCACACTCCTTGTGGAAATTGCACCATAACAGAAACGGGAGGGCTCTGCCCCCTATTGGGGCCTGGGCAGCGCAGAATGGGTAGGCTAAAGCCGCGCCATGCGCTTCGAACCCACCCCCCGCCCCGCCCTTGCTGAAATCCCCGGCTCCTTGATCCGTGAGGTCTCGGAAGTCGGGCGCTATATGGCCGATGTCATTCCGCTCTGGTTCGGGGAGCCGGATACAGTAACGCCGGATTTCGTGCGGGAAGCGGCCAAGCTGGCGCTGGATGAAGGCAAAACCTTCTACGCGCCCAATCCTGGCATCCCGCCGCTCCGCGAAGCCATCGCGGCCTACCTTCAGCGCAACAACCGCCCTGTCGGCACGGCGCGCGTGGCGGTCACGGCATCGGGCGTCAATGCGCTGATGCTGGTGGCGCAAGCACTGCTTTCGCCGGGTGATCGCGTGGTGATCCCAGCCCCCGCCTGGCCCAATATGGATGGCATTGCGCGCGTGATGGGCGCGGAAGTGGCGGATATGCCGCTTCGCCTCATGAACGGTATCTGGCGCGCGGATTTGGATGAATTGCTGGCGGCCATCACACCTGAAACCAAGCTGCTTTTCCTGAACAGCCCCGGTAATCCGACGGGCTGGACACTGACTGCCGAAGAACAGCGCGCCATCCTGGCCAAATGCCGCCAGACCGGCACCTGGATCCTCTCCGATGATGTCTATGAAAGGCTCTATTTCGCAGGTGATGCCGCGCCTTCCCTCCTTGAAATCGCGGATGAGCAGGACCGTGTGGTTTCGGTCAATTCCTTCTCCAAATCCTGGGCCATGACCGGCTGGCGCTTGGGCTGGATTGTCGCACCCCCGGCGCTGATGGATGCGATCGGCAAGCTCAATGAATTCAACATGTCATCCGCGCCCACCTTCATCCAGCATGCGGGCGTGGTGGCACTCGACAGGGGTGATGCCTTCATCGCGGAAACCCGCGCGCGGTATTTGAAGGCGCGCGATATCGCCCATGCGGCGCTATCTGCCGTGCCCGGTGTCACCGCGCCGCGCCCGGATGGGGCGATGTATCTGTTCCTGAAGGTGGAAGGCTGCACGGATAGCCTGGCGCTGGCGAAATCCCTGCTGCATTCAGCGCAGGTTGGCATTGCGCCGGGGGCGGCCTTTGGCGCGGGCGGGGAAGGCCATTTGCGCCTGTGTTTCGCGCAAAGTGAGGCACGCATCCGCGAAGCGAGTCGGCGCCTCGCGGAGGCGCTGACGAAACGCTGATCAGGCGCGATCCGCTCCCGCAGATCACGCCATACATGTGTTTGAGCGACTGATTGACCGCTCCGGCGCTTCCGCCTTCGCGGATCAGGCGCTAGCCGCGCAACTCCCCGGCGAATTCCAGGATTTCGCGGGACCGCGTGACCCGGCTGCCCCAAACGCGATCAAATTTCTTGATCATGCCGGCCAGTGCGGGTGACCCCGGCAGCGCCTCGGCCGCCGCGACGCTTGGGAATTCGTAGAAGGCGAAATGGAGCGAGGGGTCAGTCTTGCTCCAGCAGCGCCAGGCATGGGCGACGCCAAAGGCAGTCAGCGCATCGGGCAGATGTTCCTTTTCATACCAGGTGTCGAAAGCGGCGCGGTCGGCTGGGTCTGCCACGACGGCGCGCACCATGAAGAATGCCTTGGACATGCGGGTTCCCCTGAAAGCGGCACATTGCGGGCCAAAGCCTAGCGCCTGATCCGCGCCGCTGGAAAGCCGCGCCGGCGCAGGGGGCGGTGGATGGGGCTTCGCCCCCGCTTGCAATCGGCGCCGGGTATCGGAAGATGGGCTATCGCCCTTTGCCGGGCGGCTCAACATGATGGGGTGGAAATGTTCTCTCATATCTTCGTCGGCGCGGATGACGTTGCCGTGGCCAAGAAATTCTATGATGCCGCGCTGGGTGTGCTTGGTGTGGCGGAAGGCAAGATTGACCCGAAAGGGCGCTGCTTTTACCGCACGCCGACCGGCACGCTTGGCATTGGCAAGCCGATTGATGGCAAGGCCGCCTGCGGTGCCAATGGCGGCACGATTGGGTTCGCTTGCGACAGCCCGGAAAAGGTGAAGGCTTTCCATGATGCGGCGGTCGCCAATGGTGGCACCAGCATTGAAGACCCGCCCGGCTGGCGCGAAGGCGGCGCGGTGCGGCTTTACCTTGCTTACGTGCGCGACCCTTACGGCAATAAGCTTTGCGCTTTGCATCGCGGCGGCTGAGGCGACGGCAAAACCAAGCGGGATCGCGCCGCCAATCCGCGCGCATCGTCGCCTATCTCGAGACAGGCTTTGAAGAAGGGGACGAAAGCGTTATATCTTCGTAACTAATTGCGAGGTGCCGCGCATGATCCGTCCCCTTCTGACTGTTCTGACATGGCTTCTGCTGACCTCACAGGTGGCACTGGCGGCCGATTTCCGCTGCGTTGATGAGACTACAGTTGGAAGCAGAGCTCACTCTGAGACGTTGCCGGACGGCTCTCGGCGTTCCATCGTGACCACTGACACGCTCAACGACGGTCTCAGGCGCCTCGTAGAACCTCTTGAAGCGGCGCGCAGCCCTATCGATGTGACGGCGCTTCGCGATATCCAAAACGCATTCTTTAGGCAGGCAGGCAACACGCGCTGCACTGACCTCTATATGGTTGGCCGGATCGTGCCGGGCGACTTTGAGAAGTTTCGTAGAATGGTTGCGCGGCCTAACATGGTCGCAAGGCTCTGGCTGGCCTCTTCCGGGGGTGACGTTGCGGAAGCGATCAGGATCGGAGAACTGGTCCGAGAACTCTTCATCGAGACGCACGCCCCGACGTGGAGCGTGTTTGATACACGGACACGACAGATGCGTAACGGAGTGAGCGTCTTAAGCAGCGATGCGTTGAGGACGGGAAACCTGTGCGCTGGCGCCCGGTGCATCTGTGCCAGCGCGTGTGTATTGATCTGGGCGGCTGGTGCGGACCGAAATGGCGATGTTATGGGCCTGCACAGACCAAGTTTCAATGAGCAGGTATTCGGTCAGATCACGGCGGCTGAGGCGCAGCGGGTCTACGCTCAAGTGATCGACAGCGTTGACGGCTACTATCGCCGCATGGAGTTGCCCTCGCGGACGATCTCAGCGTTCCTGGGTACTGACAGCCAGCGCCTTGTCGTCCCGCCGCGTGACTATCCGAATTTCTTTGGGCCAGCATGGGGAGAAGGTCGCCCACCTTCAATCGATGAGTGGTCTCGTATTTACTGCCCTAGAACTCCCAGGTGGCATACGGAAGCCGAGATGATGTCCGACATAAGGAACGGACGAGGTGGTCCGCCGTCTTCAGCAGAGAGTGCCTGTCAGGTTCGCCTATTTTCCGCTGAGCGCGCCCGCCGTTATGCCCGCTACTGGAACCGTTAAGTAGGTCCAGCCTTGGGTCGGTGCCTAGCCCCCCTGGGTCAGGGCAGGCTTACCAGGGGCGTCATCACCGGCCTGCCAGAGCGGAAGCGGCGGTTCCACCTCCCAGCGTGGAAGCAGCAGTTAGAGTACCAGCCCTACGCCAAAGAGCGCGCCTTTTGCTGCCCAGAATTTGCCCAATAGACCTGGACACAATCGGACAAAATCAACCGTTTTTGATGGACTTGCCCCTATCAAACCGGACACTCGGCTTGGTTGGATAACTTGCTTGCTATGAACTCACGTGGCGAGCGCATGCGCAAGCCCGAATGCGGGTGGATGTTATTGTAATCCTCGAACCATGCTGGCAGCTGCTGGAGGACCGAGATGGCGTCTGGCCTTGGGTTCACGCGGGCATAGTCACGTTTCAGGGTTTTG
>Ga0194133_10001301_pt1 | contig 44552 bp, 39 predicted proteins | sample TA2KigOf40mmetaG_FD_155448 | JGI IMG/M metagenome (GOLD analysis project Ga0194133, IMG submission 155448) | Freshwater microbial communities from Lake Tanganyika, Tanzania - TA2015055 Kigoma Offshore 40m | ecosystem: Environmental > Aquatic > Freshwater > Lake | place: Tanzania: Lake...
ACCAGCTCGACCTGCCCGACGATTTCGACCCGACGGAGGCCGACGTCGACGCCCTCGTGCGGGTGACCGACGCGCTCGGCGAGGCAGCGACCACCGCCGAAGCCCTTGCGACCGCCGTCGAGGGAGCGGCGACCACGGCCCGAACCCTTCGAGCCGAGGCCGAGGAGGCCGCTCGACGGTTCGCCGCCGCAGGGACGGCCCGTTCCGAGCTCGCCGCCCTCGACGATCGCCGCTCGGCGGTCGGCGCCGCGGCGGATGCCGCTCGCCTCGCCGTTGCAGCGGCCCGGGTCATCGACGCACGAGACACCGCCGTGGAACGCCGCCGTGCCGCCGGCGCACGCGCGATCGGGCGAGACGCTCTCGTCGCGGAGGTCCGCACGCTGCTCGCAGCCGCCGGAGCCGACCCCGAGGCCCGGCCCGAGCAGCTCGCCGTCGTCGCCGCCCGCCGGAGCGCCGTGCTGACGGAGCAGGGTCGGATCCTCGAGGCGCTCCACGACGCAGCGGCTCGGCGGCGCGCCGCCGCCGAGGCGGTCGAGGCCGCCCTCGCCGCCCGCGACGCGGCCGCTGCCACCCACGATGCGCTCCGGACCGAGCGGGACGACCTCGCCGCCGACCTCCCGTCCTCCGAAGCCCTCGATGCACTCCTCGAGCAGGCCGAGGCGGCGCTCGGACTCGCCACATCGGCAGCGGATGCCGGTGCGGAGCTCATCGGGGTGACGGCGGCCGCAGCGAAGGCGCACGAACTCGTGCGCGCGGCGAGATCCGCGTACGACGACGCACTCCACCGCTTCACCGCCACGCAGGCGCCGGCCCTCGCCCGGCTCCTCACCCCCGGGGCACCGTGTCCGGTCTGCGGATCCGCCGAACACCCGGCACCTGCGACCGACTCGGCGGGACCGTTCGTGGAACGCTCCGAGCTCGACGACCTCGGCGAACGGCTCGATCGAGCCCGCGCCACCGCCCAACGGCTCGCCGTCGACGCGGCGACCCTTCACGAACGCCTCGGGGCCGACGCCACCACCTCGGTCGAGGAGCTCCGCTCCCGGCAGCGCTCGGCCGCTACCGCGCTCGACGACGCCCGCTCGATGCGGACCGCAGCACTGGCCCGCCACCGACGACTCGCCGATGTCGAGGCGGAGCTCTCGACCGCTGCGGCGCGTCTTGCGGCGGCCGACGGCGCCGTCCCGACGACCGAGGCCCTCCGACGAGATGCCTCGGGCGCCGAGGCGGTGGCCGAGGCCGCAGCCGCCGGTATCGACGCTGCGCGCCTCGATGGCCAGGTCGCTGCCCTCACCCGGGCCGACCGGCTCCTCGACGACCTGAGCGAGCGGATCGCCGCTGCGGCGACGGCGCAGAGCGAGGCGGCCGCAGCCGAAGGAAGGCTCGCCGAGCTCCTCGACCACAGTCCGTTCGAGGACGTCGCTGCGGCATCCTCCGCGCAGCTCGACGATCTCGTCATCCGTGACGCCCTCGCCGAGGAACGCGCCGTGGGCGACCGCGCGGTCGCCCTCGCCGCCGCACTCCGGGAGCTCGAGACACTCGGCGTCCCCGACCACGCGCCGGCGCTCGAGGAGGCGGAGCAGGCTGCGACGGCCGCAGAGGAACGTGCCGTGACCGCACGCGCACGAGCCGCATCCCTGCAGACGCTGCACGCCACCGCCGTCCGCCATAGCGCCGCCCATGCGGCGTTCGTCGAGTCGACCGTCACGGCGCTCGCCACGAGCGAACGAACGGCATGGGCTGCGAAGGTTTTCGCCTCGGGTGGCGCGACGGGCCTCAGCTTCCGTCAGTGGGTCCTCGGGTCGGTACTCGACGAGGTCCTCGACGCCGCAGCGGTTCACCTCATGCGCATGTCGAGCGGCCGCTACGGGCTCCGCCGCCGAGCCGGGAGTCTCGATCTCGAGGTCACCGACGCGCACACCGGGCGCCCTCGTCCGGTGGCATCGCTGTCGGGTGGCGAGCAGTTCCAAGCGTCGCTGGGCCTCGCACTCGGACTTGCGGACGTGATCGGTCGTGGTGGCACCGCAAGCGGTCACCGCTACGACGCGCTCTTCGTCGACGAGGGCTTCGGCTCGCTCGACCCCCACGCACTCGGTCAGGCCGTCGAGGCCCTCTACGACCTCCAGGCCGGCGGTCGGACGGTCGCCGTCATCACCCACGTCGAGGCGATGAAGCAGGAACTCCACGTCGGCATCGACGTGCGGCGTCGCCCCGACGGACGGGGCTCGATCCTCACCGTCCACCCCTGACGCAGGTGTCCGCGGGTACACCACCACGGGACGGCCACGGTCACACCCGGTCGCTACGGTTCGCCCCGTGCTCCACCTGACCGCCGCCGACCGTCTCGACACCCTCGTCGACGCGGCCGCCGCGGTCCTCGTCGAGCCACAGCATGACGTGTTCGACCCGGAATGGGTCGTGGTCAACACGCAAGGTGTCGACCGCTGGCTGCGCAATCGCCTGGCGCGGCGGCTCGGCGCGACGAACGGCGCCGACGGAATCGCGACGAACATCGACACGCTGTTCCCCGGTCAGTTCCGATCCCGGGTACTCGGCCGCCCCGACCCCGCCACCGACCCGTGGGATCTCCGAGCACTGCCCTGGGCGGTCCTCCAGGTCCTCCACGACGACCCGGACCTGCTGCGTGCCGTACCCGGCGGCGACGGAGGTGCGCCCTGGGCTCGGGCGCGTCGCATCGCCGATCTGTTCGACCGCTACCTCCTCCACCGACCCGAGATGATCGCCGCCTGGGCAGCGAACGATCACGGGGCTGCCGACATCGACGCGAGCGGCAACGCGCTGCCGCCCGGTCACCGGCACGCCTGGCAGCCCGAGGTCTTCCGAGCGGTGCGTCGGCACATCGGGAGCCCGAGCGCCGCGGAGACCCTGCACGCCCGCATCGATGCGATCCGAGCGGGCGACATCCCCGACGAGGTACCCGAACGGATCGTCATCTTCGGCATCGCGACCCTCACCGGAGGGCGCACCTGGTTCGACCTCGTCGATGCGATCGCCGTGCACCGCGACGTCCACGTCCTGCTCCATCGCAGCTCCCCCGGTCTCGGCGACACCGTGCGGACGCAACTCCCCGACGACGGGCGTCCCACGTCCCGCCGCGGGCTCCGCGACGCCGTAACGGGCCGACACCCGCTGCTGCGATCATGGGCGAGGCCGGCACTCGAGACCGAGGCCCTCCTCTGCGATCGGGACATCCGCCACGTGCCCGAGGAGCGCAGCGCCTCCGGAACGCTGCTCGGCCAGGTCCAGGCCGATCTGCGGGCCGATCGGCCACCCCGACCCTGCGCCGAGGCCGCCGAGGACGGAACGCTCGTCGTCCATGCCGCGCACGGTCGCCGACGGCAGGTGGAGGTGCTGCGCGACGAACTTCTCCGGCTGCTGCGGGACCGACCGGACCTCACCGAGGACGAGATCGTCGTGCTCTGCCCCGATCTCGGCTCGTTCGCGCCACTCGTCCGCGCGGTCTTCGGCCCGCCCGCACCGTCCGGCGCCGACGTACCGACCGACCCCGTCGGTCCGGGAGGTGCACCCGCGCTGGCGTATCGCATCAGCGACCGGTCCCTCACCGAGACCGTCCCCACCTACGCGGCCTTCGACGCGGTGGTCGCCCTCCTCGGCACACGCTTCGGCGTCGGGGCGCTGCGTGACCTCCTCCAGTCGGCCCCCGTCGCCCGGCGTCTGTCCCTCGGCCCGAGCGAACTCGGAACGATCGACGACTGGCTCGCCGAAGCGGACGTCCGCTGGGGGCTCGACGCCTCCCATCGCACGGCTTGGTCGGCGCCGGCCGACTACGACGCCGGAACCTGGCAACACCTGCTCGACCGGCTCCTCGTCGGGGCCGTCGTCCTCGATCGACCCGACGCGCCGTCGACCCCTCGTGGCGTCGTCCCGCTCCACGTGGAGGGGTCCGACATCGACCTCGCCGGCCGAGTCGCCGACGTCCTCGCCCGACTGGCCGCACTCGACGAGTTCGCCCGCGCCGAGCACCCCATCGACGACTGGGTCGCACGGCTGACCACCGAGGTCGACGCCCTCCTCGCGACCTCGGGGGACGAGCGCTGGCAACTCGATCGCCTCCGCGAGGACCTCCGCGCACTCGCGCCGAAGGGCGCTGCCGGCGGGGCAGGCACCGAGATCCCGCTCGGGCTCGCCGACGTGCGCCGGATCCTCCGCTCGGGCGTGGGACGGCGGACCACGGGGCGGACCGACTTCTTCCGCGGCGGCGTGACGGTGACGTCCCTCGTGCCGCTTCGCGGCGTGCCCTTCCGCGTCGTCGCGCTGCTCGGCCTCGACGACCAGGTGTTCGCCGGCGGCGCCGACGCAGACGGCGACGACCTCACCTCCGTCGCGCCACTCGTCGGCGATCCCGATCGCCGGGCCGACGTGCGGCACAGCCTGCTCGATGCGCTCCTCGCCGCCGACGACGCCGTGGTCGTCCTGCGTACCGGTCACGATCTCGTCACCGATCGAGAGGTTCCGCCCTCCGTCGTCGTCGCCGAGCTCCTCGGCACGCTCGGTGCACACCTCGAGACGACCGATCGCACCCGACTCGAGGTCCATCACCCTCGCCAGTCCTTCGACCCGACCAACTTCGATGTCGCCGACCCACGGAGCTTCGACCGCACTGCGCTCGCCGCAGCAGAGGCCCTGCGTGACCGTGCGCCAACCATGCCACGCCCCGCAGGCGTCGCCACCTTGCGGCGCACGGCGACCGAACCGCGCCACGACGAGGTCGAGGTGGTCGACCTCGCCGAGCTGCTGGACTTCTTCCGTCATCCGATGCGCCACCACCTTCGTCGGGTCGCCGGGCTCTCCCTTCCTCCCGACACCGCATCGGCCTGGTCGTCCTCCGCCTCGGCGGTCGACGGTCGCGACCTGCAGCTCGACCTCGACGACCTCCAGCAGTGGAAGCTCGTCGATGGGCTCCTCCTCCCGACCCTGCACGGGATCGGCGGCGCCGCGGCGCTCGACCGCGCCCGCCGGGCCGGCGAGCTGCCCCCGGGCCGCTACGGCGAACGGTCCGCCGAGCAGATCGAACGGATCCTCGACCTGCTCGCGCAGAGGGCGAACGACCTCGGCCTCGACGGATCCACCGTCCGGACCCCGGTCGACATCCCGCTCGCCGGTGGCCGCCGGCGCCTCACCGGGGTGATCACCGAATCCGCAGGCGACGAGCGGGGCCCGTACCGAGTCCGCGCGTCCAAGGCCAAGTGGGCGACGCATCTCTGCGGGTACTTCGCGGACGCCATCGACGTCGCCGTCGAGCTCTGCGCCTTGACCGTCAGCGACCTGACGGCGACCCGTCGCGGGGCTCTCGTCGGCCCGCCGCCCAAGCCCGACCAGAAGTCGGCGCAGTCCCTCGTCGTCGAGTGCCCCGACGCCGAAGCAGCGCTCGAGGCGCTCGAGCGGGCGACCGAGCTGTTTCTCCGGGGCAGGGCCGAACCTCTTCCGATCTTCGCTCGCACGAGCGCGCGGATCGTCTACCACCAGCAGAAGAACCAGGCGGTCACGGCGGAGGACTGGAAACGAGACCGGACGGATCGCTGGAACCGTCACGTCCTCGGCGACCTCGCGGTCGAGGATCTGCTGCGACGACCCGTCGAACCGCACGATCCGTCGCCCGACCGCGATCAGCCCCCCTCCTCCGGAGGACGGGTCGAACACTACGGATGGCTCCTGTGGGGTCCGCTGCTGCGGGCGCTCCGCAAGGCGGCGAAGCCCTCGGCACGAGGGAAGGTGCACTCATGACGACGTTCGATCTCACCGGGCCGCTGCCCATGGGCCGGGTCGCCATCGAAGCGAGTGCCGGCACCGGGAAGACCCACACGCTCGCCACGCTGGTCGCCCGGTACGTCGAGGAGACCGACACCACCATCGACGAGATCCTCGTCGTCACCTACACCCGCGCCGCAGCTGCCGAGCTCCGTGACCGGATCCGCGAGCACCTCAGTGCCCGCATCACGACAGCGGACCGCGCCCCGACGGAAGCCGGTCGGCGCCGGCTCGAACAGGCCGTCGCCGATTTCGACACGGCGACGATCTCGACCATCCACGGCTTCGCCCAGCGGATGATCGAGCGGCTGGGCGCTCTCGCCGGTGGCGAGACCGACCGCGTCCTGCAGGGTGATCCCTCCGGTCTCATCAGCCAGGTCGTGACCGATCACCTCGCACGGGTCGCTTCCCTCCCCGATGGCCCACCCGTCGACGAGCTGCCCAAGCCGAAGGACCTTGCGGCGACGATCAGCCGCATCCTGAACAACCCCGCCGCCCGACTCGTCCCCGACCCGGACGACGACGCGGTCGATGCCTCCACGCGCCGCACGCGTCAGCTCGTCGACACCATCGCCGCCGACGTCGCCCGACGACGTCGGGCTGCCGGAACCCTCGGATACGACGACCTGCTCACGGTCCTCCGTTCCGCCCTCGCCCACCCCGTCACGGGACGCGCCTCCCGCGAGCTGCTCCGCCAGCGGTTCCGGGTCGCGATGATCGACGAGTTCCAGGACACCGATCCCGTCCAGTGGGACATCTTCGATGCCGCCTTCCCGCGCTCGGAGGAGCACACCGACAGCCGTCATCCCCACACCCTCATCGTCGTCGGCGACCCGAAGCAGGCGATCTACGGGTTCCGAGGTGCCGACGTGCACACGTACCTGCGCGCGACCGCCACGGCGGATCGTTTCGGGCTGACGACCAACTGGCGATCGGGCACCGCGGTGCTCTCGGCGCTCGAGGCGCTCCTGTCGGGGGTGACGTTCGGCGACGAGCGCATCGCCTTCTCGAGGGTGGAACCCAGCAGGGAACGCGGTGGTCGACACCTGCGCCGCAGCGACGGCGGACCGTGGAGCCCCCTCGTGGTCCGATGCACGGAGTCGAGCGGCGACACGACCGACGACCTCGTCGCCTACGTCGCTGCGACCCTCGCGAGTGGGGAGCTCGTCGACGGCGACACAGCCCGGCCCGTCCGAGCCAGCGACATCGCCGTGCTCACATCGAGCAGGGACAAGGCCGGACAGCTGCGAGACGCACTCGCGCGCGGTGGTGTTCCGGCCGTCGTGCAGCGCGGCACCTCGGTGCTCGATTCCGAGGCGGTGGACCACTGGCGTCTCCTGCTCTTCGCGCTCGCACGCCCCGCAGATGCCGGCCGTGTCCGGGCCGTCGCCGGAACCTGGTTCTTCCGGCGCGACACCACGCCGGATCTCGACGACGCGGGAGTCGAGCTTCTGCAGGAGGAGTTGGTCGACCTCGTCGCCGTGCTCGACCGTGACGGGATCCCGGCCCTGCTCGGCGAGCTCGAACGACGTCACGGCGGCACGGCGCACCTGCTCGGTGGCGCCGACGGCGAACGACACGTCACCGACGTCGAGCACATCGGCGACCTCCTCGTCGAGGGCGCCGAAGGCCGCCGTGGTGCGTCGACCCTCCTCGCCCTGCTCGACGACCTCGTGGCCCGACCTCGCGACGACTCGGGTGCCCTCGACGACCCGGCGGCGCGGCGCATCGAATCGGATGCCGCGTGCGTGCAGGTCATGACCATGCACGCTTCGAAGGGGCTCGAGTTCCCCATCGTCTGCTGTCCGGACCTCGCCTCGAACTGGTACCTCAGACTCGGCAACGTGCAACCCGTCCACCGCGCGGGCGACGACCGGGTCATCGACGTGTGCCCCGGCGTGCCGTGGCCCGATGCGGTCGGCCGCGAGGCGCGGCGTCGCGCCGCGCAGGACGAGGCACTCGGCGAGCGACTCCGCCTGCTCTACGTCGCGATGACGCGCGCCGAGCACCACGTCGCCGTGTGGTGGACACCGCAGGCGACCGACGACCCCTCGCCCCTCGGCCTCGTGCTCGGTCATCGGCACCGCAACGACGTCGACGCTGGCCTCGAGAACCTCGCAGGCGCCACGAACATCGAGGTCGTCCGAGCAGGCCCGCCCGAATCCGTCGCGCGACCGAGCGGTCGCCGACGGGACGCGACCGCGCCCACGGACCTCGCCGTCGCCCGCCTCGACCGGGACCTCCGGCCCACGCGCACGACGGGGCGCTGGTCTTTCACCGTCCTGCACGGCCGACTCGACGCGCACGCAGACGGTCGCACCCCGCACGACCCGGTCGGCACGGCGCGAGGGGCCGACGACGAGTTCGACCCTGACGGTCCCGACGTGCCTCTGACCGGACGTCCGGTCGGTGACCTCGCCGGGGCGCGAGGCGGGACGCACTTCGGCAACGCCGTCCACACCATCCTCGAGCACGCCGACTTCGCCGCCGCCGATCTCGACGTCGAACTCCGACGCGTCATCGACGTGCACGACATCGTCCCCGCCGACTTCGCCCTCGACCATGCGACGCTCGTCCGCGGCCTGCGGGACGCGCTCGAGACGCCCTGCGGGGCGCTGCTCGGAGACCGCCCGCTCGCATCGTTCGGCCGCGCCGACCGGCGCGACGAACTGCACTTCGACCTCGGCCTCGCGGAAGGGTCGCAACCGGTCGCCGTGCGTGCCGTGGGCGACCTCCTCCTCGACCACCTCCCCACCGCGGACCCCAACCGTGTCCTCGGCGAGCGTCTCCGGGCGAGCACGCTGCACCTCGCCGGACAGCTCACCGGCTCGATCGACCTCGTCACCCGGCTCGGCGATCCCCACCGCTTCGTGATCGTCGACTACAAGACGAACGACCTGACGCGCACCGGCCCGACTCCGGTGGGCGCCGACCGCCCCTACGCCTCGCACCGCCTCCCGGCCGCCATGGCCGAACGCGACTACCAGCTCCAGGCGCTCCTCTACGCCGTGGCCCTGCACCGATTCCTCCGCCTGCGCCTCGCCGGGTACCGCCCCGAGACGCACCTCGGTGGCATCGCCTACCTGTTCGTCCGCGGCATGGTCGGATCGAGCACCCCGGCCGAGGACGGCGCGCCCGACGGCGTCTTCAGCTGGAAGCCACCCGCAGCGCTGATCACCGACCTGAGCGACCTCCTCGCGGGCACTCCCGAGGGGGCCCGGCGATGACCGGCGCGACCCCGGTGGTGCCGATCACGGTCGAGGGACTGCGACCGTTCGTCGACGCGGGCCATGTCGACACCGCCGGGGTCCACCTCGCCGCGAGCCTCGCCCGGCTCGCCCCGGAGACACCGCACTCCGTCCTCCTCGCTGCGGCCCTCCTGCTCCGAGCAGTGCGGCGCGGTCACTCCTGCATGACCCTCCGGGAGGCGACACGACTCGCCCCACTGCCCGAAGACACCGACGACACCGCCATCGGCGCACCACCCGTCGGAGTCGACTGGCCGGACCTCCCCACCTGGGAGGCCGAACTGCGCGCATCGGACCTCGTCACCGTGCTCCCGACGAACGACCCGACATTCGCGCCGCGGGCAACGATGCGTCCCATCGTCTTCGAGCACGGCCGCCTCAGTCTCCATCGCTACTGGTGCCACGAGACCACCGTCGCCGAACGGCTCGGCGCCGCTGCGACGGAGCTCGCACCCGTCGCCGACGAGCAGACCATCTCCGCCACGCTCCTGCGACTCTTCCCCGATGGTGGCGCACAGTCCGACGCCGTCGGCACTGCGCTGCGTCGACGTCTCACCGTGCTCGCCGGCGGTCCCGGAACCGGCAAGACCTACACCGTCGCACGCATCCTCGCGGCCCTGTTCGAGCTCGACGCCGCACTCCTCCCCCAGACCGTCGCGATCGCCGCGCCGACGGGGAAGGCCGCGGCGCGGCTGACGGAGTCGGTCCGCCAGGCCGTGGCAGGCCTCGGCGACGCCGTGCAGCCCTCCACCGTCGGGGCGCTCGCGTCGCTCGGCGGGACCACGATCCACCGCCTGCTCGGCAGCCGCGGCGGGACGTCGGTCACCTTCGACGACCAACACCCCCTCCCCCAACGCGTCGTGGTCGTCGACGAGACCTCCATGGTCGACCTGCCCCTCATGGCCCGCCTGCTCGATGCCCTCCGCCCCGATGCCCGGCTTGTGCTCGTCGGCGACCCCGACCAGCTCGCGAGCGTCGAGGTGGGGACGGTCCTCGCCGACATCGTCGCGGTGGGACCCGATGCCCGTGTCGACGACGCGCCGATGCGGTCTGCGGTCCGACGACTCGAACGCGGCCACCGCTTCAGCGCCGACTCCGCCATCGCGGCACTCGCCGACGCCATCCGGGCCGGCGACGCCGAGCAGGTCACCCGGGTCCTCGCCGGAGGAGGCGACGTCCGCTTCGTCGACCTCCGCGACACCGAGGCACGCGCCGAACTCCACGACGAGGTCGTCGCGTCGGCACGCGCAGTGCTCGACGCGGCTCGGGGCGGCTCGTCCGCCGACCGGGAGACGGCGCAGCGAGCACTCAGGGTGCTGTCCGCCACACACCACGGAGAGGTCGGCGTCGACGCATGGCGCGACCGCGTCGAGACCGCCCTGCGGATTTCCCGGCGCGACCCGTGGTACGTCGGCCGTCCGGTGATGATCACGCGGAACGACAGCGGCACGGGCCTGTTCAACGGCGACACCGGGGTCACCGTCGAGGTCGACGGCCGACGACTCGTGGCGATCGACGACCCGTCTGCGGAGCGGTTCGTCCGCACGGTCAACCTGCCCGACGTGGCGACCTGGTGGTCGATGACGATCCACAAGTCGCAAGGGTCGGAGTTCGACCACGCCGTCGTCTGCTTCGACGCTGCCCGCGAGGAGCTGCTCACCCGCGAACTGCTCTACACGGCGGTCACCCGTGCGCGGCGGCGACTCACCCTCGTCGGCGACCCGGGCAGGGTCGCACGCGCGGTCGAGCGTCCGGTTGCACGAGCGTCGGGACTCGCTGCGCGCCTCTTGGTCACCGACCCGCCACGGTGACGACGAAGTCGTCGGCGGGTGCGGTCCGGCAGCGCCGCCGCAGTTCACCGAACGTGCCCGGGAAGAACGACACGATCCGCCCGGTCGCGTCCCGGTAGAAGTTCGGGCAGTCCCCTGTCCAGCTCATGCGCCCGAGCCGTCGTTGGATCTCGACGTTGTACCGCTCCGTCACATCGGGTCGGACCTCGAGGGTGCGCAGCCCCTCGGTCACGACCCGGACCGTCTGGCGGGCGATGAGCTCCGCTGCGATCTCCGCCGTGAGGAAGAACGGCCCGTAGCCGCTCGATCCGTTCACCCCGCCGACGACGAAATAGTTAGGGAACCCGGGCACGGCCACCCCGAGGTACGCCTCCTGCCGGGCCGCCATCGCCGAGCGGAACGACCGTCCGTCGGGTGCGACCACGTCGACGTTCGGTCGACCGTCATCCCGAGCACCGAGGCGGTATCCGGTGCAGAACACCACGACGTCGGCGGGCGTCTCCCCACCGGAGGCGTCGACGACCCCGGAACCGGTGAGCGCGGTCACCTCGTGCGGCACCAGCCGAACGTGGGGCCGAGCGAGCGCCGGGTAGTAGTCGTCGGAGACGAGAATCCGCTTGCAGCCCGGGTCGAAGTCCGGGGTGAGCGCGGCGCAGAGCAGCGGGTCGTCGATGTGCCGGTGCATGTTGCCCAGCGCGATCCTCCGCAACTCCTCCACCGCATCGGGACGGCGGTCGAACACCCGGTGCCACAGCAGCGACTCCCGGTACAGCGTCCGCCAGTGCCGGCGTCGCTCGGCGTCGTCACCGAACGCTTCCCGGGTGGTCTCGTCGTAGGCGGCGTCGTCACGCGGCACGACCCAGTTCGGCGTCCGGGCGTAGACCGTCACGGCGGCGGCGACCTCCGCCACGGCGGGGACCACCTGCACGGCACTCGCCGCGCTGCCGACGACGGCGACGGACCGACCCTCGAGGGCCACGTCGTGCCGCCACCTCGACGCGTGCCACCAGGGTCCCTCGAAGACGTCGAGGCCGCTCACCCGGGGGATCGACGGTGCGGTCAGCCCGCCGGTCGCCGAAACGAGCACCCGGTGCCGGGCCGTCGTGCCGTCGGCGAGTTCCAGTTCCCACATCCCGGCCGACTCGTCGAAGCGGGCGCGTTCCACGGTCGTAGCGAACCGCGTCCGCTCGCGCAGACCCCACCGGTCGGCGCACTCGCGCAGGTAGGCGGCGATCTCCTCACCGGTCGCGTACCGGTGGGACCACGCAGCGTTCGGGTCGGCGGTGTAGCTGAAGAGGTGCGACGGGATGTCGCAGCGCAGGCCCGGGTAGTCCGTCGTGTGCCACAGCCCGCCGACGTCGTCGTTGCGGTCGTAGAGCACGACGTCGTCGACCCCGGCCGACCGCATGGCCATGCCGACGGCGATGCCGGCGACCCCAGCCCCGAGCACCCCGACGGTGGTCACGTCGTCGGCGCCTCGCTGACGGGCCGCCCGCCCCGGGGGTAGAGCACGTAGACCACGGCAACGAGCACCAGGGCCACGACGAAGAACGTCCACCACACCCGCTCGTAGGCGGCGAGCACGTCGAGTCGGTCCTCGTCGCCGATGATCGCGATCGCGATCGCTACGCCGAGTGCTCCCGACACGTTCCGGATGGTGTTGAAGGAGGCGTTCACCTCGGCGTAGTAGTCGGCGCCGACCCGGCTCAGCACCCCCGAGTTCAGCGGCGGCTGCGTCATGGCCCAACCGCCACCGGCGAGCGCGCACGCCGCGAACGCCCCGGTCAGGTAGTTCGGCACGGCCGACAGCGTGACGATCGGCAACCCCATGGCGACGACCGTGACGAGCGCGCCGACTCGGACGATGACCTCGTGCCCGTGACGCTCGGCGAACCGCCCGCCGAGGGTCGTGAGCACCCCCGAGAGCATCGGGCCCGGTAGGAGGGCGAAACCGGTCTGCACGGCGTTGTAGTCCCACACCCTGGCGAACCACAGGGGCCATACGAGCCAGGTGCCCATGCCGGCGAGGTTGAGCACGAAGTTCGCGAGGTTCGCCACCCACACCGGCCGCAGTCGGAACACCCCGAGGTTGAGGAGCGGCTCGGGATGCCGGAGGCACCGGAGGAGGAACAGCGGCGTGAGGACCACCATCCCGACGTAGGCGACGAGCACCGCCGGGGCGGACCACCCGAGCGCGGGACCCTGCCCCGCCGCAAACACCATCGATGCGATCGCTGCGGTTCCGATGACCACACCCGCCCAGTCGAGACGACCGTGGGGCCCCTCGGCACTCGACTCGCCGATCGCCCGCCATCCGGCCAGCAGAGCGCCCAGAGCGATCGGGGTCGAGAGCGCGAAGAGGACACGCCAACTCGTCACGGCGAGCACGAACGCGGACAGCGCCGGAGCCGCCGCCGAGGCGATCGGCCCGCACGCCGCCCACACCGACACCGCCGTGTAGTGCCGGTCCTTCGGGAACTCGGGGAGCACCGCGGCGAGGGACGACGGGAGGATCAGCGCCCCACCGATCGCGGTCACGAACCGCGCACCGATGAGGAACGCCGCGAACGGCGCGAACGCGGAGAGCAGCGACCCGACAGCGAAGATCCCGAGGCCGATGCGGAACACCCGTCGCCGTCCGACGCGGTCGGCGAGGCGTCCGGAGACGGGGAGCAGGCTCGCCAACCCGATGAAGAACACCGACGCCACCCAGGACAGGGTCGTCGCCCGCGACGAGGAGAACGTGTCGGAGATCCTCCCGAACGCGAGGTTCGTGGCGGTCGTGTTGAACGACATCAGCGAGTAGCCAAGCCCGCTGACGGCGAGCGCCTTCCACGCGCGTCGCGGGATCGGTGTCCGTGTCACCCGTGCGGCGTCCGCTGTCGTCATCGTCACCCCCGACCCCGGGGAACGGTAGCGGTCGTGGCGCCTCGGCGGTGACCGCCGGGCAACCAGGCGTCGTTCAGCCGATCCCGATGTCGCGCCGGGCGAACCGGACTGCGCCTCCGACGGTCACGGCAAGCGCTGTTGCGGTGAGCGTCACGAAGCCGAACGGCACGTCCGTCGAGATCGGTCCGTTGACGATCGCCTGCGTGAACGGTGACAGCGGCCGCCAGGGCTCGACCGCGTCGACGAGAGCTCCGACGACATGGAGCACGTAGCCGGCCACGGCGACCGTGCCGGCGACGACGAGCGCCCTGGTCCGGCGCCCGGTCGCTGCACCGACGGCGAGCGCCACGAGGCCGTGCACGACACCGAGCAGCACCATCGCCGTCGATCCGACGGTCAGCGCCCAGAGGTCGACGTCGAGCCCGACGATCGGGCCGAGCACCGCGATCGAACACCACAGTGCGCCGCCGAGCGCGACGACGCCGACGGTGAGACCGGCGGCCTTCTCGACGAGAACCCGTACCCGGGACGGTCGTCCGAGCAGCATGACGTCGAGCAACCCGTCCTGTTCCGCCCCTGCGACCGCCCGCGCGCCACGTCCGACGGCGGCGAGCAGGAACATCGCGGGCAGCACGATGCTGAACAGTTCCACGTCGAGGTAGCCGGTCCCGCTCGTCATGGCGTCGATGTCGAACAGCTCGCGCATCGCCTCCGGGTACGCCTCGAGGAGTTCGGTGTCGTAGACGTCGCGCACCGACGGCCACAGCGCCGCCATGATCCCGACGAGGAGGATGATCCCGCTCCCCCAGCCGAGGAGACCGCGTCGACTGTCCCGCAGGGTCGATCGGAGGATCGTCGCACCCATCTCAGCTCGCCCCTTGGTAGTGCTCGAGGAAGATCTCGCCGAGGTCGACCTCGTGGGACACCAGGTCGACGACGTCGTGCCGGCCGAGCACCCGGACGAGCTCGACGGTCGACCCTTCGACGGTGACGCGCACGGTCCCGTCCATCTCGCTGACCTCGACCACCCCCGGCGTCCCCCGGAGCTCTGCGAGTGGCGGTGGACCGTCGAAGCGCAGGTCGATGTTGCGACGGGTCCGCGCCTCCAGCCGGTCGACGGTGTCGACGATCACGAGTCGGCCGGCCCGCACGATCGCGACGATGTCGGCGACGGCATCGACCTCGGAGAGGACGTGGGACGACAGCACGACCGTCCGCCCCGCAGCGGCCGCCTCCCGCAGCATCCCGAGAAACGTCCGCTGCATGATCGGGTCGAGGCCGGTCGTCGGCTCGTCGAGGATCAGGACGTCCGGGTCGTGCTGGAACGCTTGGATGATGCCGATCTTCTGCCGGTTGCCGTGGGACAGCGATCCGATCCGCCGGTCGAGGTCGATGGCGAGCCGCTCCGCGAGCCGGTCGGTGGCTGTCGTCCCCCGGCAGCCACGGAGCGCTGCGAGGTCGTCGAGGTAGCGCCGGCCGGTGAGCGCTGCCGGTGCGCGGAAGTCTCCGGCGAGATAGCCGAGCCGCGTGCGGATCCGTGCGTGTGCGCGGCTCACGTCGTGGCCGAGGACCTGTGCCGAACCGGCGCTCGGCCGCAGCAACCCGACGAGGAGCCGCAAGGTCGTCGACTTCCCGGCGCCGTTCGGTCCGAGGTAGCCGAAGATCGACCCTACGGGGATGTCGAGGTCGAGTTCGGCGAGCGCTGTCGTCCGGCCGAACCGTTTGGTCAGCCCGCGGGTGCGGATCGCAACGTCGGCGTTCACCGACCCGCACCGACGTGACGAGTCGGGCCACCGCCCGACAGACTGCGCCCATGATCGACCCTGTCCTCAAGCGCTGTCTCGGTCAGATGATGAAGGGCGTCGAGGTCGTCGGCGCCCACCACGACGGGGTGACCCGGGCGTTCTGCAGCCACTGGGTCTCCCAGGTCGCGTTCGAGGAACCGATCGTGATGGCGAGCGTCTCGCCCCGCCACGACACGTACCCGCTGATGGTGGCGAGCGGGGAGTTCGCCGTGTCGATCCTCGCGGGCGACCAGGTGGATGTCGGGCAGTACTTCAGCTACCCGGGTCGGAAGTTCCGCCACATCGCGGACGAGTACCTCGAGACGATCCCGGGCACGTCGTTGCCGGTCGTGCGGAACTGCATCGCATGGCTCCGCTGCGCGACGTTCGAGATCAAGACAGTCGCCGACCACGACCTCTTTTTCGCCCGGGTGACCGAGGTCGGAAACGGCCGATTGCGCGAAGCACCGCTGCTCTACTCGAGTCGTCTCGGCTGGCGCATCGCGGGCGACAAGGCGCGTGAGCCCGGGCGAAGCGTGCGCGACGAGCTCCTCGCCCGTCTCGCCGAGGCGGGATTCGACGCGTCGGACGACGACGGAGATGACGACGCGTGAGCGGGACCGAGCGCCGCAATCCGCCGGTGACCGACTGGTCGACGGAGTACGACCTGCGTGACCCCGCGTATGTCGCCGATCCCTACGACATCTGGCGTGACCTGCGTTCCCGGTGTCCGGTCGCTACCACCGACCGTCTCGGCGGCTCGGTGCTCCCCACGCGGTACGACGACGTTGTCGCCGTCGCGCACGACACGGCGACCTTCTCCTCCGTCGACACGGCGGTCTTCCCCCGTCCTGCGGGTGCGTCGCCGTTCGTGGCGCCGCCGATCACGAGCGACCCGCCCTTCCACGCCGAGGCACGCCGCATCTTGTTGCCGCACTTCGGTCTGGCTGCGGTCACTCGTCTCGAGGCCCGGACCCGGGAGATCGTCACCGAGCTCCTCGATGGTCTCGAGGGCCGTGCCGAGGCCGACGCCGCGGCCGACTTCGCCGAGCACGTCCCCGTACGGGTCATCGCACATCTGTTGGGCATCCCCGCCGACGACGAGCCACGGTTCACCGACTGGGTGGTGCGGGTCCTGCAGGACACCGGACCCGACACCGAACGCACCAGGGCGACGGCCACGCGCGAGCTGCTGGCCTACTTCGGCGACGTGGTCGCTGCCCGGCGCGTCGAACGGGGCGACGACCTCGTGAGCGCCCTGCTCGACGCCGAGCTCGACGGCGCACCACTCACCGACAAGCACCTGCAAGGCACATGCGCTCTCCTGCTCCTCGCCGGGATCGACACGACCTGGAGCATGATCGCTTCGAGCCTTGCGCACCTGGCCCGTACCCCCGCCGATCGGGATCGTCTGGTCACCGACCCGTCGCTGCTGCCACAGGCCTGCGAGGAGTTCCTGCGGGCGTTCGCCCCGGTCACGCAGGCTCGCATCGCGACGGATGACACCGAGATCGCCGGCTGTCCGGTGACGGCGGGCAGTCGAGTGCTGTTGGTCTTCGGCGCCGCGAACCGCGACCCGTCGCACTTCGATCGTCCCGATGTGGTCGACATCGACCGCACCGAGAACCGCCACCTGGCGTTCGGGGTCGGCATCCACCGCTGCATCGGCTCGAACCTGGCGCGCATGGAGCTCCAGGTCGCGATCGGCGGCTGGCTCGAACGCTTCCCCGGGTTCCATCTGCGACCCGATGCGACCGTCACCTGGACGGGTGAGCAGATCCGCAGCCCGCACCGGGTCCCGGTGCGGCTGCGGTGATCTGCGTCAGGTTCAGACGCGGCTGAACTCGTAGGGCGCCAGGCTCTCCTGCGCGTCGCGGCGGAACCGGTGCCAGCGCCCACCGCCGTAGTAGGCGAGCGATCCGGGCTCGGCGTCGCCGTGGCCGTTGTAGTACGAGAGGCAGTCCCGCAGCGGTGCGGTGGCGATGTCGGCCTGCTTGCAGTGCTCCGCGTACTCCCGCTCCGATTCGACGGTGATGTCGATGATGTCGGCGCCGCGTTCCCGCATCGTCTGCAACATCCACACGGCGTAGTCGCCGTGGGAGTCGATGGCGTCGGTGAAGTTGAAGCTCCCGCCGCCGCCCTGGGGGCCCGTCATGATGAACAGGTTCGGGAAGCCCTGGGAGTGGATGCCGAGGAACGTCTTGGTGCCTTCCGTGGTCCACTTGTCGCTCAGCCCGCGCCCACCGCGACCGACGATCATGTTGAAGGTCGAGGTCGCCATCCACTGGAACCCGGTCGCGTAGATGAGCACGTCGAGGGGGTACTCGACGCCGTCGTGGACGACGCCCCGCTCGTTGATCTCGCTCACGCCGACGGGTGCCGTGTCGACGAGGTGCACGTGGGGCAGGTTGAACGTCGGCAGGAACTCGTCGTGGAACGTGGGGCGCTTGCAGCCGTAGGGGTAGTAGGGCTTCAGCGCTGCGGCGGTCGTCGGGTCGGTGACGATCGCGTCGACGCGGGCGCGGATCTGCTCCATGATCCGGAAGTTGGTGTCGAGCTGGCGCTGCACGAGTTCCTCCATGGAGAGGTCACCTTCGTGCTTCTTGCGCTCCTTGTAGTCGTCGACCTTGCCCGACAGGTAGTCGTCGTTCGCCTTGATGGCGGTTCGCCCTTCCGCGATCCGGGCGAAGCGTTCCCGGCGCTTGCGGGCCCAGTTCTCCTCCGTGCTCCACGTGGCGATCTCCTCCTCGGAGGTGGCCCGCTGGTCGCGCACGTCGATGGTGGAGGGTGTGCGCTGGAACACGTAGAGCTCGCCGGCGACCTTGGCGAGCTCGGGGATGACCTGCACGGCGGTCGCGCCGGTGCCGATGATCCCGACCCGCTTGCCCTTGAGGTCGACGTCGTAGTCCCACCGTGAGGTGTGGAAGGACTGCCCGGCGAAGCGCTCCATGCCGTTGATCCGGGCGAGCTTCGGCGTGGTGAGGATGCCGTTCGCGAGAATGACGACTCGGGCGCGCATGGCGTCGCCGCGGTCGGTGTACACCGTCCACCGGGCGGCGCTCTCGTCCCACTCGGTGCGTTCGACGGTGGTGTGGAACAGGCACTGGTCGTAGAAGCGGAACTTCTCCGCCATCTTCTGGCAGTACTCGAAGATCTCGAAGCCCGACGCGAACTTCATCGTCGGGAAGTACCCCATCTCCTCGAGGAGCGGGAAGTAGCTGTAGGACTCGACGTCGCACGCGATGCCCGGGTAGCGGTTCCAGTACCAGGTGCCGCCGACGTCGCCGCCCTTCTCGCAGAAGCGCACGTCGTCGAACCCGGCCTCGGACAGCTTGTGCCACAGCAGCAGGCCGGCAAAGCCGGCGCCGACGACGAGGATGTCGCACTCGTCGGTGAGCGCCTCACGGTCGATGGGGGGTGCGGAGTGCACGTCCTTGAGGTATCGGGCGAACTCGCCCTCCATCGGCATGTAGTCCGCGGCGCCCCGACGGGCTTCTTTGAAGGCGAGGTAGCGCTGCTGTTCCTCGGCGTTGAAGACCGCGCCGACCGGCTGGGGCGGCAGCGTCTTCAGGGTCTCGTCCGCGGTGACGCCGTAGCCGCCACCGACGATGCGTTCCGACGCCTTCGCGGCGCGGGTGTCGAAGATCTTGCGACCGGACTTCGGGTCGACGGTGATCGCTGCCATTGCTGGTCCTCCCCCGGCTCCCGGCCCCCGACCGGTGCGTGCGCCGACCTTACCGCGGACGCGCCGGTCCCCGGGAAGCTGTACCAGGCGGCCGGTACGATCCGGCGTGGAGGTGGTGTCATGTCCGCCACGGTGTCCCCTGACGGCTACGACGTGATCGGTGACGTGCACGGGAATGCTCCCCGGCTCGATGCCCTGCTTCGCAAGCTCGGGTACGACGACGCTACGGGCGTGTTCCGCCACCCGCGTGGGCGGCGCGTGGTCTTCGTCGGCGACCTCATCGACCGAAAGGCCGAGCAGGTTCGAACGGTCACCATCGCCCGGTCCATGGTCGAGGCCGGCACCGCTCTCATGGTCCTCGGGAACCACGAGGTCAACGCCATCGCGTTCGCCACGCCGACGAGCGATGAGCGCGAGTTCCTCCGCCCGCACAGCGAGAAGCACGAGGAGCAGCACCGGGCCTTCCTCGACGAGTTCGGGTTCGGGACCGCTGCGCACCGCGAGGTCCTCGACTGGTTCCGCAAGCAGCCGCTGTGGCGGGAACTCGACGGTGCGCTGCGTGTCGTCCACGCCTGCTGGGACCCGGCCGCGATCGCCGGTCTCGGCAGCCCGGTCCTCGACAAGGGCACGTTCGTCGAGGCCCACCCGCTCGACAAGAACTCCCCCGCGTACTGGTGGGTCGAACACCTCTGCAAGGGCCCGGAGATCAAGCTCCCGGATGACCAGTCCTTCCTCGACAAGAGCGATCACCGGCGCCACCACGCTCGAACCCGTTGGTGGCTGCCGGAAGCCCGCACGCACGCCCAGCTCTGCGAACTGCCCGAGGCAGACGCCAACCGCCTCGCTACGGAGTGGTGGTGGCACGAAGCACCCGTGCGGGACCCGAGGAACCCGAGGCCGCTCGTGCCGGCGTACACCGATCCGATCCCGGTGATCTTCGGGCACTACTGGCGGCACCCCGACAGCACGCCCGAGTCCCTCGTGCACGGCCGGCCGGTGTGCGTCGACCTCAGCGCCGGGAAGTGTGGTCCGCTCGTCGCCTACCGCTGGTCGGGCGAGTCGATCGCCGATCCGGCGAACCTCGTGGGCGCCGGCGGTCGTTGGGACGGGGTCACGGCCGACCGAGCATGACCTCGGTCGACTTCACGATCACGAGCACCTCGTCGTCGACGACGACGTCGAGGTCGGCAACGCTCTCACGAGTCACGACCGCCGTGAGGAACTGACCGTCGGGCAGCACGGTCCGCACGGTGGCGAGGACGTCGCCGAGTTGCACCGACACCACCCGGGCGCGCACCTGGTTGCGGGCACTGAGCCGCAACGGTGTCGGCGGCCGGGCCACCGCGGCGGACGGCTCCTCGAGGAGCAGGTCGAGGAAGCGCCGCACCGCACGCGCCTGCTCGCGACGCCACAGGTCGACGGGGCCGGCTGCCGGTCCGGCATCGGCGAGACGGGCGAATCGTTCGGCGAACTGTGCTCGCTGCGCGTCGACGAGGCCGTGGATGTCGAGGTCACGGCGTCGGAGCAGTTCGACCTTGAGGAGCAGCTCGGTGCGAACGTCGCGCAGGTGCTCGACCGGAGCGGCGAGCCACGCCCGGGCCGCCGTGCGCCCCTTCGCCGACACGCGGAGGGCGACCCGCTCCCGGGTCCGACGCTCCCCACCGGCGGCACGCGTCAGCAGACCACGCTCGGCGAGCGTCTCGATCGAGCGGTAGACGAGTGGCCGGGACAGGTGCCAGATCCGCCCGAGCTCGCCGTCCTCGGCGAGCAGGGTCCCGACCGCCCATCCGTGGCCGACACCTTCGTCGACGAGGGCGAGGCAGACGCGATCCGCAAGCGTGAGGGGCGTCGGCTCGGCCACGGCGCGCATGCTACCGGTGGTGCCCGGGAGCGGTTCCCGGGCTGTCGACCCCTCGACCGACGCAGCGGCGGCAGCGTCCGGAGACCGTGAGGTGCTCAGGGTCGGCGGCGAACCCGTGTCGGTCTGCGAGCCGGTCGCGCAGGTCGTCGAGATCGGTGTCGGGAAACTCCACCGTTGCACCGCAGCTCCGGCACACAGCGTGGTGGTGGGCGTCACCGGCGAGGTGGTAGGCGACCGGCTGGTCACCGAGACGAGCAGCGCGGAGGATGCCCGACTCCCGCAGCGCGTCGACGGTCCGGTAGACGGTCGACAGGTGGATCGTCGGGGTGCGACGACGCACCCGGGCTGCGAGCTCCTCCACACCGATGTGGTCGTGGCCCGCGTCGAGGAGCTCGGCAAGCACGGCGCGTCGCGCCGCGGTCACCCTGACCCCGCGGTCCCGCAGCTGGTCGAGGAGGGCATCGAGACGGCGGGCTGACGGCACGCCCGAAGTATCGCGTCGACGACGCGGGCACGGCGCCCCCTGTGCGATACTCCAACCTGCGATTAGTTCGCAGAAAGGACCGCCGTGCATCTCCCCGACGGGTTCGTCGACGCCCCCACCTCGCTCGCTGCGGCGACGGTCGCCGCTGCAGCAGTGGCGGTGACGCTTCGGCGATCCCCCGGCGTCGAACCGCTGACCGGGCTCCTCGCCGCGTTCGTCCTCGCTGCGCAGATGCTCAACGTTCCGATCGCAGCGGGGACCTCCGGCCACGTCCTCGGCGCGGTCCTCGCCGTGGTCCTCGTCGGGCCGGGTCCGGCGTTGCTGGCCACGACCACGGTGATCATCGTGCAGGCGCTGCTCCTCGCCGATGGTGGGGTGAGCGCCCTCGGCCTCAACGTCGTGAACCTTGCGGTCGTCCCGGTCGTCGTCGGTTGGCTGGTCTTCGAAGGGATCCGCCGGGCCACCCCGTCCGGTCGGACCACCCTGCTGGCGGCGACGGCCCTCGCCGCCTGGGCCTCGGTCGTCGCGGCCGCGGCGGCGTTGGCCCTCGAATACGCCGTCGGGGGTTCGGGTGCCGTGCCCGCCGGCCGCCTCGCCCTTGCGATGGTCGGCGTCCACACGCTGATCGGCGTCCTCGAAGCGGTCGTCACGGTCGCCATCGTCGGCGCAGTGCTCTCGAGTCGGCCCGATCTCGTCCACGGTGCGCGACACCTCCGCCGGGCCACGGCGGTGGCGCGGTGACGACCTCACGGCGTGCTGCGCTGCTCGCCGTCGCGCTCGTCGCCGTGCTCGTCCTCGCTCTCGGGGCGGACCGCTGGGCGAGCGAGTCCCCCGACGGCTTCGAACGCGTCGCTATCGACAACGCCCTGCTCGTCGAGGAACCCGAGGCCACCGAGCCCACCGACGACGGTCTCGACGTCGGCACCGTCGCCCGGACCGCGGCTGGCGTGGTAGCGGTCGCACTCACCATGCTCGCCCTCCCGCGCATCGTCCGGCGCGCCGCCGAGGAGCGGTGAGGCCGGCGCCCCCCGTCCCGGGTGGCGCACAGCCCCTACCGGTCGGTGCGACGGTGGCTGCAGCCAGGGTCGCCGCGCTGCTCGTCTTCCTCGGCGCGGTCGTTGCGACCCCGACCCGGAGTCTCGGCACCTTCGCCGTGCACGCCGGCGGACTGTCGCTGCTGGCGCTCCTCGTGCGCGTTCCCGCCGCCCGCCTGCGAAACGCCCTGCTGCTCGAGGTGCCCGTCGTCGCCTTCGCGGCGCTGCTGCCGCTCCTCGGTGTCGGTCCACATGTTGCGGTGGGACCGCTCGATCTCTCCGTACCGGGCCTGTGGGAGGCCTGGTCGATCCTCGCCCGCGCAACACTCGGCCTGCTGGCGACCACGATCCTGCTCGCGACGATGCCGGTGGCCGACGTGCTGGCCGGTTGCGGCCGGCTGCGGTTGCCATCCCAACTCGTCGCTGTTGCCGGGTTCGCGCTGCGGTACGGGGTCGTGGTGCAGGACGACGCCCGGCGGATGCGGCTCGCCAGGGCGGCCCGGGGTGACGACCCACGGTGGATCTGGCAGGCACGCGGACTCATGGCGTCCACCGGGGCGCTCTTCGTGCGGAGCTTCGAGCGCGGTGAGCGCGTGCACCGGGCGATGCTCGCCCGGGGATACGACGGGCGAACGGCGCTCCACATCCTCGACCCGACGGCCGAGCGCCCCCTCCGCCCCACCCACGCACTGCTGCTCAGCGTGGTCCCGATCGCCTCGTGGACCGCTACCGGCGCAGCGTTGGTGCTCCGATGACCGCCGGCCCAGACCGGGCGGATCACCCGGCGAGCATCGAGGTCGTCGGGCTCGGGCACGTCCATCCCGAGGGACGGCGGGCCCTCGAGGACGTTTCCTTCCGCATCGGGCCGGGTGAACGGGTCGCCCTGCTCGGCGCGAACGGGTCGGGGAAGACCACCCTTCTGCTCCACCTCAACGGGCTGCTTCGGGCGACCGAGGGGTTGGTGCGCATCGATGACCTCACCGTCGACGACGGCCACGTCTCCACGGTTCGCCGGCGCGTCGGGTTCGTGTTCCAGGACGCCGACGACCAGCTGTTCTTGCCGACCATCGGTCGGGATGTCGCGTTCGGACCCGCGAAGGAGGGCCTCCGTGGTGCAGCCCTCGATGAACGCGTCGCTGCCGCACTCGATGCCGTCGGGCTCGCCGGGTTCGCCGATCGTGCCCCGCATCAGCTGAGCGCCGGCGAACGACGGCGGGCCGCGCTCGCAACCGTGCTCGCGATGCGCCCGGGCGCGCTCGTCCTCGACGAACCGACCGCCGACCTCGACGCACGGGGTCGAGTCGATCTCGGCCGCGCGCTCGACGCGATGAGCTGCACCCTCGTGCTCGTCACCCACGATCTCGTCGTCGCTGCGGAGCACGGTGACCGGGTGCTGATCCTCGACGAGGGCCGGCTGGTGGCCGACGGGCCCGCCGCCGATCTCCTCGACGATGTCGACCTCCTCGTACGCCACGGCGTCGCCACCCCACCACGGCGCCGACGGACCCGGCCCGGGCCATGAGGTAGGTCAGCGCGACGTCGTGTCGGGCTTCGGTTCGCCGGGCAGACCGAGCACCCGTTCGCCGAGCGCGTTGCGCTGGATCTCGTCCGTGCCCCCGGCGATCGACAACGCAGGGGTCGACAGCGCGTAGTGCTGGAACTCGGACGACGGGGCGTCATCGCCGACGAGCATCCCGTGTGGGCCTTGCACGGCGAGGCCGAGGTCGCGCTGCCCGCGTCCGAGATCGGAGACAGTGATCTTGCTGATCGGGCCGACCGCGCCGGCCCGTGGCGCCGCCTCGCCGGGTGATCGGGTGCGCTGGTTCGTGTAGGTCATGAGCCTGCGCCGGGTCTGCAGCGCGACGAACCGTTGCCGCACGATCGGGTCCGTAACGGACCCGCCGTCGCGCACGAGACCGTCGAGCACCTGCGCGATCCCCCGGCCGGCGATCGCGGCACCGCGTGGCGTACGCAGCCGTTCGGCGATGACGCCGGCGGGGGCGTCGAGGGGGACCTTCCCGAACGGGCCGCCCTCGTGTGACGCCGGGTTGAAGGAGTTCCGTTCGTGGGCGAGGAACGTCCGAGTGACCGCCCATCCCCCACCGAGGTCGCCGAGCACGTCTCGGGCGGCGACCCGGGCGCCGTCGATGACGACCTCGTTGAAGGTTGCGTCGCCCGTCATCTGCCGGAGCGGTCGGACGTCGACCCCGGGCTGGTCGCGCCACAGCAGCAGGAACGTGAGCCCACCGTGCGCCCGCACGGTCGGGTCGGTGCGTGCGAGCAGCATCCCGATGTCGACGATGTCGGCGTTCGACGTCCAGACCTTCGTCCCGGTGACCACCCACTCGTCGCCGTCCCGCACCGCCGCGCATCTCGCCGACGCAAGGTCGGAGCCGGCGTCTGGTTCGGACAGCATCTGGCACGCCGTCCAGTTCTGCGTCGCCATCCCCCACAGGTAGCGCTTGCACTGCTCGTCGGTCCCGTGCGCGATGAGCATCGGCGCGAGGAGCGACGGGCCGATCCCCGACGGCGGTCCGAGCGCGCCGACCCGACGACGTTCCTCCCGGACGACTCGTGCGAGCCCGGTGGGGAGGTCACGCCCCCACCAGCGTTGCGGCCAGGTCGGGTATGCCCAGCGGTCCACCATCATGCGGTGGAACCAGGCGCCGACGCTGAGGTCCGGATCCCAGTTCGCCTCGTACCAGGCGCGTGCCTCGGTGCGGAGTGCGTCCTCGTCGTGCATCGCGCCGGCCCCCGTCGAGCGTCGACCTAGGTGAACTCGAGGCCGGGGAGTTCGCCGGTGGCGCGCCAATCCTCGAGGAGCTGGTTGAAGGCGGCCGGTCCGGGGCTGTACGCACCGAAGAAGCCGCTCCCCTCCTGCGTGTCGCCCTCGTTGTTGTAGTAGCCGGGAGTGCAGGCCTCGAGGAACTCGCGTCCACCGATGTAGAAGCTGGCGATCAGGTCGACCCACTCGTGGACCGCGGCCTCGGTCGGTTCGACCGTCCGGGCCCCCCGGTTGAGGGTCTCGGCGATGATGTAGCTGATGTGGCGGGCCTGTTCGTCGAACATCGAGGTCATGTTGAGGTCGAAGGCGTTCTGGGAGACGCCGACGTAGAACCAGTTCGGGAACCCGTGCGCAGTGAACCCGTGGAGGGTGCGCAACCCTGCTGACCACTGGTCGAACAGCGACTCGCCGTCACGCCCGTCGATCTCGAGACCGAGCCGACGGCGGAACTCTGCGGAGATCTCGAACCCGGTCGAGTAGATGATGCAGTCGACCTCGTACTCCTGGCCGTTCGCCACGACACCGGTCGGCGTGATGCGTTCGACGCCCTGGCTCCCGCTCACGTCGACGAGGGTCACGTTGGGCCGGTTGAAGCACTCGAGGAACTCGTCGTTGAACGTGGGCCGCTTGCACATGACCCGGTACCAGGGCTTGAGCGCCTCGGCGGTCGCCGGATCCTCCACGACCGCCTCCACCCGCTCGCGGAGCTCTTCCATCTTCGCCATGTCGGTCAACTCGACGAAGGTGTTGCGCTCCTCGCGCGTGCGGGGTCGGTTCTCACCCTTCGGCGCGCTGATCGCCCGGAAGATGCGGGTCCAGCCGTCATCGATCAGGTCGGCTTCGACCGGCCGGCCGGCCGCCTGTTGGGTGAAGTTCTCCCGTCGCTGCCGCTGCCACCCTGGTTCGAGTCCCGCGAACCATTCGGGGTCGGTCGGGCGGTTCCGCCGGAAGTCAACCGTCGACGGTGTGCGCTGGAAGACGTAGAGGTGGCCGGCGTCGCGGGCGACTCGTGGCACGCACTGGATCGCCGTGGCGCCGGTACCGATGATCGCGACGCGCTTGTCGGCGAGCCCGGTCATGCCGCCCGTGGTGTCGCCGCCGGTGTAGCCGTAGTCCCAACGACTCGTGTGGAAGGAGTGACCTTCGAAGTCGTTGATGCCGGGGATCCCGGGCAGCTTCGCCCGGGTGGTGGTGCCGAGCGCCATGACGACGAACCGGGCGCGGAGGTCGTCACCGCGATTGGTGGTGATCCGCCAACGGCTGATCTCGTCGTCCCACCGGATGGCCCGCACGCGGGTCTGCCGGATCGACCGCTCGTAGAGCCGGTAGTGCTCTGCGATCCGCTGGGAGTGCTCGAAGATCTCGCCGACGTAGGAGTACTTCTCCTTCGGCATGTAGCCGAGCTCCTCGAGGAGCGGGAGGTAGCAGTACGACTCGGTGTCGCACTGCGCACCCGGGTACCGGTTCCAGTACCAGGTGCCTCCGAAGTCGCCGCCGGCCTCGATGATGCGGAACGTGTCGACACCCGCCTCGCTGAGCCGGGCCGCGGTCAGCAACCCGCTGAACCCACCGCCGATGATGGCGATGTCGAGGTCCTCGTCGATCGGCTCGCGGTCGAACGTCGGGTCGGCGTACGGGTCGTCTTCTGCGAAGCGCGAGAACTCGCCGGTCATCTCGTGGTACTGCGACGGTCCGTCACGACGGATCCGCTTGTCGCGCTCCTGGCGGTACCTGGCCCGGATGGCGTCCGGGTCGAATCCGGGGTTCGTGATCGTCGCGTCGGTCATGGCGTCAGCTCATCACCATCGAGGCGTAACCCGTCTCGGTCTCGTGCTGGATCGCTGCGACGTACCGGGGCGATCCGCCGAAGTACGCCTGGTAGCGGATCTTGCCCTCCTGGTGCCCGGCGACGTTGGAGTTGTAGCCGGTGAACCAACCCTTCGAGCGGCGGAACAGCATGCGTTCATGGGCCCGTTCCACCTCGGCGACCCATTCCGACTCCGCGTCGGGTCGGGCTTCGATCCGGCTGATCCCGTTCGCCCGGGCGTGCTCGAGCAGGCCGGTGACCCAGTCGACACCGACCTCGATCGCCCGCGGGAAGTTGGTGGAGCCGGACACGCTCTGCGGACCGGCGACCATGAGCAGGTTCGGGAAGCCGTGCGAGAGCACACCGAGGAACGTGGAGGGGCTCTCCTTCCACTTGTCGGCGAGGCGGACCCCGTCGACACCGGTGATGTCGATCCGGTCGTAGGCCCCGGTGATGGCGTCGAAGCCGGTGGCGTAGACGATCACGTCGAACTCGTGGTGCCCGGCCGTGGTCTGGATGCCGGTCTCGGTGAACCGTTCGATCGGCGTCTCGGAGAGGTCGACGAGGTGGACGTTGTCCTGGTTGTACGCCTCGAAGTAGCGGGTCTCGAGCGGCAGGCGCTGCAGACCGAAGCCGTGATCCTTCGGGATCAGCTTCTCGGCGGTGGCCGGGTCGTGCACCCGACCACGGATCCGGTCGGCGATGTAGTTCGAGAGCTCCTGGTTCGCCGCCTCGTCGAAGAAGATCTCGGCGAAGTTGCCGGCGAGGATCGCGAAACCGGGCTGCGTGTACAGCTCGTCCCACAACGCCTTGCGCTCCTCGGGCGTCTTGTCCCAGAAACCCCAGCGCGGCACGTGCTCGAACCCGCCCGGCGACTTGGCGCAGTTGTCGAAGATCTCGTCGTAGCGCGCCCGGATGCGGGCCATCTCCTCGTCGGAGATCGGCGAGTTGTTGAGCGGCGAGCTCCAGTTGGGACGCCGCTGGAAGACCGTGAGCTCGCCGACGATCGGGGCGATCGCACCGACGACCTGGATGCCGGTCGCCCCGGTGCCGATGACGGCGACTCGGCGGCCGTCGAGTGCGACCGGCTCCTTCGGCCAGTGGAACGTGTGGAACGCCTTACCCTTGAAGTCCGCCATGCCCGGGTACTTCGGCAGGGTCGGCGCCGAGAGCGGGCCGAGGCTCGTGATCACGAAGCGCGCCGTGTAGACGTCACCCGACTCGAGCTGCAGCGTCCACTGGGTCGCTGCGTCGTCCCACGTCATGGTGGCGACGCGGGCACCGAAGGTCATGTGGCGGCGCAGGTCGAACTTGTCGGCCACGAAGTGCAGGTAGCGGAGGTTCTCGGGCTGGGCCGAGAACATCTCCTTCCAGTGCCACTCGTCGAGCACCTCCTGGGAGAAGGAGTAGCCGTAGGTGTAGCTCTCGGAGTCGAACCGGCAGCCCGGGTACCGGTTGCGGTTCCACGTGCCACCGAGGTCGTCGTCCCCTTCGAGGACGATCGCGTCGACGCCCATGTCGACGAGGCGCTTGATCTGGTAGATGCCGGACACGCCGGCGCCGAGGACGATGACCTCGTGATGGCGGCGGTCGGTGGTCGTGGTGTTCATGGCGTCCCTCAGGGGTCGATGGTCTGGTTCGTAGGGTAGGCGCGGCGGGTTCAGCTGGGGAACGCGCCGACGGTGATGCGGGCCCCGAACACGTTCAGGTCACCCGTGCCGTCGTTCTGGACGGCGACGCCGCGTTCCCGCAGGGTGGCGATCGCTGCGGCGGGGTCGTCGGCCCCGAGGACGAGCGCGTGCAGGCCCGGGCCGCGGGCCTCGAGTGTTGCGGCGACCGCTGCGGCCTCGGGTCGGGTGGGGTCGGTCACCTCGGCGAGCTCGATCACCCCGCCCTTCGGCGGTGTGCAGATCACCGTTCGGAGCCCGCGTGCGGCGTCGTCCACGGCCGGCGCCGTCCCGAGCCCGAATCCGGTCCCGTAGGCGCGCACGGCTGCGTCGAGGTCGCTCGTTGCGATGACGGAGCGCAGGATGCCGCTGAGCCCGGGTGCCGAGGACACGAGCCCGCCCGGGTCGACCACGGAGTCGTTCGGGTAGACGCGGACGAGTACGCCGGAGGTCGATCGGGGGTGCACATCGCGCCCGCCGGCACCGGCCATGAGCGGGAGCACGTCGAGTCCGCGGGCGGCGAGCTCGACCGCCTCGTCGTTCGGGACCGGGGCCTCGAGCATGAGGGCGTAGAAGCCCTCGCCGCGCCGGTCGAGGGTCCGCTGGATCGCCTGGCTGAGCGGGAGTTCCGGGTTGCCCGGGGCCATCAGCTCGATGTTGCTCCCGCGGGGCGGCATGCACATGCCGACGTGCGCGCCGAGCCCGGGCACGGTCTCTCCGGAGAAGTCGACCACCGGCATGCCGAAGACGTCGCGGAAGGTCGCGACCGCCGCGTCGTAGTCCGCCACCGCGATGGCGACACGTGGGAGCGCCGTGATCATCGTGGGAACCCGCTCACCGTCGGGGCTCGATGGAGGCGATGATCTCGAGCTCGATGTCGCCGACGACGAGCGGGGCACCGGTCGTGGTGCGGCACGGGTAGGGGCCGTCGAACACGTCGAGGTAGATCTCGTTCCAGGTCGCGAAGTCCTCGATGTTCCGGAGCTGGCACGTCACCTTGATCACGTTGTCGAGGCTGAGCCCGAGGTCGGCGAGGATGTCGGCGAAGATCTGCAGCGTGTGACGAGCCTGCGGCTCGAACCCTCCGGGCACGACCGCACCGGTCTCGAGATCGAGGCCCGTCATGCCGCTGAAGAAGATCAGGTTGTCGACGCGGATGGCGGTGGCGTTCCGGATGCCGTAGCGGGCCATCGCCGCTTCGAGCCGCGGGGTCGTGGAGTGCACTTCGATCATGGCGGCACCTTACGGGTTCCCTCGTGCCGCCGCGTGCCCGCCGAGCCCCGACAGCAGATAGTCAGGTTCTGATTGTTGTACAGTCTCATCTATGGCTCATCGCAAGCACGCACGAACGCTCCTCGCCGTCGCGCTGCTCGTCGGTGCACTGACCGCTGCCGGTTGCGGTCGAAGGTCGACGCAGGCCTCGAGCACGGTGACGGTGTTCGCCGCGGCCTCGCTCACCGAGGTGTTCACGAGCATCGGCGAGGGGTTCGAAGCCGACAACCCCGGCGTGGAGATCACCTTCAACTTCGCTTCGTCGTCTGCGCTCGCGGGTCAGATCACGAGCGGGGCACCAGTCGACGTCTTCGCGTCGGCGGACGCGGCAACCATGTCGAGGCTCACCGACGCCGGTGGGACCACTGGCGCGCCGATGACCTTCGCACGGAACGAGCTCGTCATCGTCGTGGGCGCGGGCAACCCGAGGAAGATCACCTCGATCCGTGACCTCGCAGACCCGGACCTGATCGTCGTCCTCGCTGCGCCGCAGGTCCCCGCCGGCCGGTACGCCGCGCAGATCCTCGAGCAGGCCGGTGTCACCGTGACCCCGAAGAGCCTCGAAGCCGACGTCAAGGCGGTGCTCACGAAGGTCACGAGCGGCGAGGCGGACGCCGGGATCGTGTACGCCACCGACGTCCGCGCCGCGGGCGACGAGGCGGTCGGCATTGCGATCCCCGAAGCGGCGAACGTCGTCGCCACCTATCCCGTGGCCATCGTGGAGGGCGCCCCGAACCCCGCGGGAGCGAGCGCGTTCCTCGCCTACCTCACCGGACCGAAGGGTCAGGCGACGCTCGCCTCGTTCGGGTTCGGTCGGCCATGAGCTCGCGGACCACGCGCGACCGGCTGCCGCTTGCCGTAATGGGCCTCGCAGCCCTCGCCGTAGGGTTCTTCGCGCTCCCGCTCCTCGGGCTGCTGTGGCGGGCACCGTGGTCGTCGGCGTGGGACGTCGTCACCGACCCGATCACACGAGCTGCCCTGTGGCTCTCGATCTCCTGTTCGTTGTGGTCGACGGCGGCCTCGGTGCTCTTCGGCGTGCCGCTCGCCTGGGTGCTCGCCCGCGTCGAGTTCCCCGGTCGTGGCGTGGTTCGGGCGCTGTGCACCCTGTCGATGGTCGTTCCCCCCGTCGTCGGGGGTGTCGCTCTCTTCGCCGCGCTCGGGAGGCGCGGCCTGCTCGGGCAGTACCTCGACCTGTGGTTCGGCCTGCGACTGCCGTTCAGTACCGCCGGGGTCGTGGTGGCGCAGACCTTCGTCGCCATGCCGTTCCTCGTGATCACCGTGGAGGGGGCGCTCCGTCAGCAGGATCGGCGGCTCGAGGAGGCGGCCAGGACCCTCGGTGCCACGAGCTGGTACGCCTTCCGTCGGGTGACGCTTCCCTCGATCCGCCCCGCGCTCATCGCCGGCACCGTGCTCGCGTGGGCACGGGCACTCGGGGAGTTCGGGGCAACGATCACCTTCGCCGGGAATTTCCCTGGTCGCACCCAGACCCTTCCGCTCGCCGCCTACCTCGCGCTCGAGACGGACCCCGACGACGCGATCGTGTTGTCGCTGCTCCTCATCTCGACGTCCTTTGTCGTGCTCGTCGGACTCCGGGACCGATGGTTGGGGGCGGCCGCCTCGGGCACCGGACGATCGGTTGCGGAGCGGTGAGCGACGCACTCGAGATCGAGGCGCAGGTCCGCCTCGGCGGACTCGATCTCGCCGTCGAGCTGCGCGTGGCCGCCGACGAGACGGTCGCTCTCCTCGGCCCGAACGGCTCGGGCAAGACGACCCTCCTGCGCGCCGTCGCAGGTCTGCAGCCCCTCGACGCCGGATCGATCCGTCTCGATGGCGTCACCCTCGACGCCCCGGCGACCCACACCCTGGTCCCCGCCGAACGACGACCTGTCGGCGTGGTGTTCCAGGACTATCTGTTGTTCCCACACCTGAGCGCGCGGGAGAACGTGGCGTTCGGGTTGCGGGCACGGAAGGTCGGTCGCAGGGAGGCCGGGGAGCGGGCCGACCGCTGGCTCGAACGGGTCGGCCTCGGCACGGTCGGCGCACTCCGTGCGGGCCAGCTCTCCGGTGGCCAGCAGCAACGGGTCGCCCTCGCCCGGGCGCTGGCCACCGAGCCGCGCCTCCTGCTGCTCGACGAGCCGCTCGCCGCACTCGACGTCGGCACCCGGGCGGAGGTGCGCAGGGAGCTCCGCCGGCACCTCGATGGCCACGACGGTCCGAGGATCCTCGTGACGCACGACCCACTCGACGCGTACGCACTCGCCGACCGGGTCGTCGTGTTGGAGCGCGGGAACGTCACCCACCGTGGGACCCTCACCGAGATCACCGCCCACCCCCGAAGCGACTACGTCGGCCGACTGGTCGGCACCAACCTTCTCGACGGCGTACTCGAGGGGACCGTGCTGCGTCTCTCCGGTGGTGGCGTGCTCGTGGTCCCGAACGGCGAGGCGGTCGACGGGCCGTGCCTGGCCACCGTGGCGCCATCGGCGATCGCCCTGCATCGGGATGCCCCGACCGGCAGCCCGCGCAACGCCTGGTCGGCGACCGTGGCCGAACTCGACCGATTCGGTGACCGGGTGCGCGTGCGCCTCGACGGACCGGTTCCGCTCGCCGCCGAGGTGACCGCGGCGGCCGCTGCGGAACTCGACATCCGCTCGGGCGACACGGTCTGGGCGAGCGTGAAGGCGACCGAGGTGAAGGTCTACCCGGCCTGAATCGTGCGGCGGACGCGCCCAGCTAGGGTTCGGGGCCGTCGTCGACGAGCCAGCGGGGGGCCGACATGACCGATTGCGTGCACGACCACTCGGCGTTCGTGGGCCCGTGGGGCCCCGATGACCGGATAGGGGCGGCGAACCACCTGACGGACGAGCGACGCCTCGCCGCGCTCGCGCTCGCTCGCACGGGGGCGGTCGTCGACCTTGGCCACACCATCGCGGATGGCGCGCCACGGATCCCGCCGAGCCAGACCCCCTACGTGATGACGCTTGCGACACGGTCGGCGACGGTGGTGCGCGACCTCGACGCCCACAAGGTCGAGAACCGCTTCGGTGCGAACCTCGAGCGAATCGACATGACGACCCACGTGGGCACCCACATCGACGCTCTCGGCCACGTCACCGTCGGGGACCGCATGTACAACGGTCGTTCGGCGCACCACACCGTCGGCGACCACGGTCTCGCGGATCTCGGTGTGGAGCACATCCCGCCGATCGTCACCCGGGGGGTGCTCCTCGACGTGTCGGGCCTCGACGGTGGTCCGATGCTCGAGTCCGGCCGGCCCGTCAGCCGGGACGAACTGCTGCGGGCCCGTGATGCTGCCGGCGTCGACGTCGGCCCGGGCGACGTGGTCTGCATCCACACCGGCTGGGGCGGGCTGTTCATGGTCGACAACAACCGCTACGTGCGGGGTGAACCCGGGATCGACGTCGACGCGGCGGAGTGGCTGACCGAGCAGGGTGTCGTCGCGATCGCCGCCGACAACATGGCGGTCGAGGTCATCCCGAACCCGCGTCACCCGAAGCTGATCATGCCGGTGCACCAGCACGCGCTCGTCGAGTCGGGCGTGTACCTCGTGGAGAACCTGAAGCTCGACGAGCTCGTGACCGCCGGTCGGAGCGAGTTCTGCTTCGTCCTGCTCGCCACGAAGCTGAAGGGGGCGACCGGTTCCCCGGTGCGCCCCGTCGCCCTGCTCTGAGCAGCGCCTGCTTCGCAACCCACGTGCCACCGATTGTTTACTCAGTGCTGGTTGAGTCAATCTTCACTGGTTGACTAGGGTCGGCCGCATGGACGACATCGCTCGACGGGCCGCACGACACGCGGCGCTCGGCGACCCCGTTCGCCTCGGCATCGTGGACGAGCTCTCACGGTCCGACCGGGCACCGGTCGAGCTCCGTCGCCGGTTCGGACTCGAGTCGAACCTGCTCGCCCACCACCTCGACGTGCTCGAAGGCGTCGGCCTGATCACGAGGTCGCAGTCGAGCGGCGATGGACGACGCCGCTACGTGCACCTGCTCCGGGACACGCTCGACGCCGTCGGGTCCCATCCGCCGCTCGAACCGCAGGAGGCGTTGTTCGTGTGCACGGCGAACTCCGCCCGCAGCCAGCTCGCTGCGGCCCTCTGGCGCGCCCGCACCGGTGCCCCGGCGACGTCCGCCGGCACCCAACCCGCCGAACGAGTCCACCCGGGCGCCGTTGCCGCCGCCCGGCGCGCCGGGCTCGATCTCAGCGCTGCCCGCCCTCGTGCGGTTGCCTCGCTCCGCCGGATCCCGGCGCTCCGGATCACCGTGTGCGACCGCGCCTACGAGGATCTCGACGCCACGGACAACTGGTTGCACTGGTCGATCACCGATCCCGTCCCGGCTGCGGACAGGGCTGCGTTCGATGCCGCGGTTCGCCAGATCGACGACCGCATCCGGACGATCACGAGGTCTGCGGCATGACGACCACGACCGATCACCGCGACCTCGCCCGTCGACTCCTCGCCGAAGCGCTCGGCACCTGTCTGCTGATCGTCGCCGTCGTCGGATCGGGGATCATGGCGAGCCGCCTCTCCCCCGCCGACGTCGGCCTGCAGCTCCTCGAGAACGCTGCGGCGACGGCCGGCGCGCTGGTCGGACTCATCCTCATGTTCGGCGCCGTGTCCGGGGCGCACTTCAATCCCGTCGTCACGCTCGTCGACCGCCTGAGCGGGGCGATCTCCTGGCGGGACGCCGGGGCGTACATGGTCGCCCAGACCCTCGGCGGCTGTGTCGGGACGGTGGTCGCGAACGTGATGTTCGAACTCGACGCCGTCACCTTGTCGACGAAGGAGCGGTCGTCAGCCGCCCTGTGGCTCTCCGAGGTCGTGGCGACGATCGGCCTGCTCCTCGTGATCAACGGCTGCGTTCGGACCGGCCGGGCGTCGGTCGTGCCGTTCGCGGTCGGGGCCTGGATCGGTGGTGCCTACTGGTTCACGTCGTCCACGAGCTTCGCGAACCCCGCTGTCACCGTCGCCCGGACCCTCACCGACACCTTCGCGGGCATCGCACCCGCATCGGCGCCGGCTTTCGTCGCCATGCAGTTCCTCGGGGCGGTCATTGCCTTCTCCCTGATCCGAACCCTCTACCCGAACGAGGCCTCCGATGTCTGACGACCGCCCGAGCGTGCTGTTCCTGTGCGTCCACAACGCCGGACGTTCACAGATGGCAGCCGGTTGGCTGCGCCATCTCGCCGGTGACCGGATCAGCGTGTACTCCGGTGGGTCGGCGCCGGCGTCGGAGATCAACCCGGCCGCAGTCGCTGCGATGGCGGAGGTCGGCGTCGACATCACCGCGGAGTTCCCCAAGCCGTGGACCGACGAGATCGTCCGTGCCGCCGACGTCGTCGTGACCATGGGGTGCGGCGACGCGTGCCCGCTCTTCCCCGGCAAGCGCTACGAGGACTGGGTCCTCGAGGACCCCGCCGGCCAGGGCATCGATGCGGTGCGTCCCATCCGCGACGACATCCGGGAGCGAGTCGTCGGTCTCATGGCCTCGCTCGGCGTGGCGCCCGTCGTCTGATCCAGCTGGGGCCGCACTACCGTCGCCGCTGCCGGGTCGGCTCCGACCGGCAGGGCGGGAGGAGACGGACGTGCAGGACAGCGGAATCGCCGTGGTCACCGGCGCCGGGACCGGGATCGGGGCGGCGACAGCGGTCCGGCTCGCCCGGCGCGGGTTGCACGTGTGTTGCGTCGGTCGACGCCACGGTCCGCTCGCGGACGTCGTCGGTGCGGTCCAGCAGGCGGGCGGGAGTGCTGAAGCGATCTCCGCCGACTGCGGGACACCTGACGGCATCGCGTCGGTTGTCGCTGCGGTCGCCGAGCGGCCGGTCGCCGCGCTCGTGCATGCGGCCGGCGGGGGCCTCCCCGCGCCATTCCCCACGACGAGTTGGGACGACCTGTCGACGGCGCTCGCGACGAACCTCTATGGGCCGTTCTTCCTCACACAAGGCCTGCTCGACCGTCTGGTGCCGGGCGCCGGCATCGTGTTCGTCGGGTCGGTGTCGGCGGTGCGGGGGCGTAGCCGCTCGGTCGCGTACGGAGCGTCGAAAGCGGCGCTCATCGGACTGACCCGCAACCTCGCCGTGGAGCTCGGCCCGCGCGCTCGGGTGAACTGTGTGAGCCCTGGTCCGGTCGACACCGACATGCTCGAACGGTTCAACGAGGCGTCCACTGCGGGGATGTCGGAATGGCGACTCGACATGCTCGCCGCACACGACCGCACGCGCATCGTGCTCGGACGCATCGCAACCCCCGACGAGGTCGCCGCGACGATCGAACACCTCGCCCTCGACGCCACGGCGATGACCGGGGTCGACGTGCCGAGCGACGTCGGCTACACGGGGAGCTGAGCGCTCAGCCTCTCGGGCGAAGTGCCCGCCGGACCCGGCGAGCGACCGACTCGGCGGCGCGCACCGGGTCGCTCATCGTGCGGCGGACCCGCCCGCCGAGGGTGCGGGCACGGTCCATCTGCGCTCGGTGTTCGGCGTCGATCACCTTGTCGGCTTTCAAGCCCTCGAGCTCCTCGAAGGTCGGCCGGCCCGTCATGCGGTCGACCGGGCGCGAGCGGGTCCGCTTCTCGAGCACCACCATGCTGTCGTGCACGTGCACGGCGTCGACGGTCCGGGTCCAGTCGTTCACATCGTGGCCCGGCACACGCCCGTGGAACGCGTGCATGTCGTCGATCCGCTCGGCGAGCCATGCCATGAACGTGTCCGGTCGACCGGGCCCGCCGTCGAAGGACGGCCAGTAGTTCGTGTGCAGGTCCTCGACGATGTACGTACCACCCTCGGCGAGCGCGGACCACAGGTGGGTGATCGAGGCGATCTGGTGCGCGGGCAGGTGGCTGCCGTCGTCGAGGATCACGTCGAACGGCCCGTGTCGGTCGATGAGGCGCTGCAGGAACGCCCGGTCCGACTGGTCACCGACCTCGAGGGGGATGCCCCGCTCGGCGAGCGATGCGACCCTCGGGTTGATGTCGGCCCCGACGATCCGTGCCCGCGGCCCGAAGTAGGCGCGCCACATCTGCAACGACCCGCCGTGCGCGACACCGATCTCGAGCATCGTGAGCCGCTTCCAGCGGTAGCGGCCGAGGTAGCGCTCGTAGACGGGGAAGTAGTGCAGCCACTTGTGGATCATGCGCCCACCGTTGCGGTCGACATAGCGACGCGACCACCCTGGGTCCTGATCCCCTGGGACCGCACGATCGAACACGTCGGGAGGTTACGACACCACCGGCGAGGGGCGAACGACCTTCGCCGTCGGGAAGCCGAGCATGCCGTTGTGCGCGAAGACGTAGGCGTTCGTGCGCAGCGGGTCGCCGGTCACGGCGATCTGGATGTGCGATGGGTCCGTGACGATGGGGACGAGCCGGTCGGGTGACGTCCCCTGGCCGAAGACCGGTGCGGCAACCCGCAGGTTGACGAGATCGTTCAGTGTGCGCCGCCCCGGCACGAGGTTCGTCCATTCGCCGAGGTACTGCTCGAAACGCCGGGCCGGGATGCGGGCCCGTTCCCACAACGCCTCACGGAGGCGGTCCTTCGACCAACCGGCAGCTGCGATCGTGCGGGCGAGCACCGGGCTCAACAGCAACAACGGCCGGTAGGTGTTCGACGCGACGCCGACGGTGAACACGTACTCCCACCCGCCGATCTTCACGAGTGCGTCGGCGAGGTAGTCGAGCATCTGCTCGGGTGTCTGCCCGTACACCGAGGTGACGACACCGCCGCCCGTGAAGCGCGCGATCGTCACGGCGTCGACGCCCGCGGCGATCCCGTGGTCGGCTGCGAGCGGCGGCCAACCGATCTCGGTGAGCACCGCTTCGTTCTCCGCCATCGCAACACGCCAGGTGTTGCCGTACGTCGCCTTGTCCGTCTCCCAGGGGAGAAACCCTGCGACGTTGCGCAGGTAGATCCGCACGAACCGGCCGACGGAGGTGTTCGCCTGGAACCCGTCGCGTAGCGCACCCTGCTCGTCGTTGAAGCCGAGCCGTCGAGCGATCGGGCCGTTCACCGTCACGAGCGTCTCCGCCCCGGGCGTGTTGCCGGAGTGTTCGATGCCGTATGCCGGGTCGGCGAGCGCTTCGGCGATGGCGAGGAGCACGGGCATGTACTCGGGTCGGCAGCCCGCCATCACACCGTTCACAGCGACGGACTGCACCGTTGCGGCCCGACGATCCGGCAGCAGGGGGCCGAAGCTGTGGCCGGGGTCGAGGTCGCTGTGCGCGAGGAACGCATCGATCGCGCCGACGGTCGGCGGCACGACAGGTAGCCCGTCGCTCCAGCGTCGTTCGAGGAAGTGGCGGTTCACCTCCTCGAAACTGCCGCGGAAGACGACCTCGGTCGGCCCCGGGTCGGCCGTGTCGATGCCGATGTCGAACTGCGTGCAGAGATTCGCTATCACCTGCTCGAGCGTGTGCTCGGCGATGTTGCGTTCGAGTTCGTCGACGGTCTGCGTGTCGACGTGCCCGGGGACGACGGCAACGGGGAGGTTCGGCATGCCGAGCCCGCCCGCCGTGGCGGAAGCCTGGCCGACGAACCCTTCGCAGACGAGCGATGAGGTCGGGACCCCGGCGAGTTCAGCAGCGGCGGATGCCCGCAACACGGCGGGCGTGCAGCTGCCTCAACAACCCATCCCGGAGATGACGGCGTCGACCCCGAGTTCACCCAGGCGACGCCCGAGCCCTTCGAGCACCTCATGTTCGCCGGCGCCGTGCGTCGTGCCGAACGCCTCATAGGACACGAAGGAGAGGCCGGGGATCCGCGCCTGCAGCTCGCGCTCGAGGATCGGGAAGATTTCCTCGCCCCGGAACATGTAGTCCCACAGGAACGCGATCCGACGACCTTCGAGCGACGTCGGACGCGGGGCGAGCGCGACCGGTTCGGCGGTGCGTGGGCTACGTGGCCAGACGACGGCGTAGTCGTTCATGGCCTTTACCTAGCAGGTCGGGCGGGCATTGCGTCGCCGCCGTAAGGTGCGCGCATGGCCCGCCTCCGCTTCGGCGCATTCCTGGCACCGCACCACCCGGTCGGCGAACACCCGATGCTGTTGTTCCGCCGGGACATCGACTTCGCTGCGCACCTCGACCGTTTGGGCTTCGACGAGTTCTGGTGCGGGGAGCACCACTCCTCAGGTTGGGAGACGATCGGATCGCCCGAACTGCTGCTCGCCGCGGCGGCGGAACGAACGAGTCGGATCCGCCTCGGTACCGGCGTCATCTCCCTCCCCTACCACCACCCCTTCAACGTCGCGCAACGCATCGTGCAGCTCGATCACATGTCGGGTGGCCGGATCATCTTCGGATCCGGGCCCGGGGCGTTGCCGTCGGATGCGCACACGCTCGGTATCGACCCGATGACGCAGCGAGATCGCCAGGACGAGGCGATCGGGGTCATCACCCGTCTCCTCGCCGGCGAGCCGCGTTTCAGCCACGAATCGGATTGGTTCACGCTGCGCGACGCCCAGTTGCAGCTGCTGCCGCTGCAGGAGACGGTTCCCCAAGCGGTCGCGTCGATGATCAGTCCGTCGGGGATGACGCTCGCCGGGAAGTACGGGATCGGCGCGCTGTCGATCGGCTCGATGGCGGGTGACGGAATCCTCGCGTTGCCCACCCAGTGGGGGTTCGCCGAGTCCGCCGCCGCAGAGCACGGCCGCACGGTCGACCGGGGTTCGTGGCGGGTGCTGATGTCCTGGCACATCGCCGAGACGAGGGAACGGGCGCGAGCGGAGGCTCGCCACGGCCTGCAGCGTTGGCACAACGAGTACATCGTCGACACGCTCGCCCGCCCTGGTGCCGTGCGCTACGACGACCCCGACGAGGCGCTCGAGGCGGTCTGTCGGGGGACGATCACCTCCGCCACCACCCAAGCGGCCGTCGTGGGCACCCCCGACGACCTGGTCGAGTTCATCCGGACCATGCAGCGTGTCACCGGCGGTTTCGGTGTCGCGGTGGGGTTCGCGCACGACTGGGCCGACCGGGAGGCGACGTTGCGGAGCTGGGAGCTCGTCGCCCGTTACGTGGTCCCCGAACTCAACGGCTACATCAACCCGCTCCGGGAGAGCATGGCGTTCGTTCGTTCGAACCGCGCGGCGTTCGAACGCGCCCAACAGGCGGTGCTTGCGAAGATCGCCGCCGATCCGGCCGCCGCCGCAGCGTTCGAGCGCACGAAGGCCGGCTCGCAGACGGACGATCCGAACACGCACGCCGACTGACCGGGTCGTTCGCCGCAGTGCGGCGTCGTAGCGGCCGTCATTGCGGATCGGACACGGGTCCACGCGCCGGCCGATACGGTGCAGGGCGGTGGACGCTCCGGTCGTAACCCTCAGCTTCGACAACGGGCCGACGGTCGGCGTCACCGACGTGGTGCTCGACGAGCTCGCTCGGCGCGGGATCACCGCCTACTTCTTCGTGGTGGGACGTCCGCTGCAGCGACCGGGTGCGCGGGACCTCCTCGTGCGAGCCCGCGCCGAGGGCCATCTCGTCGGCAACCACAGCGCCACGCACCGCATCGCTCTCGGCGAGCTCGCCGACCCGGTAGCGGTCGACGCCGAGATCGACGGCTGCGAAGCACTTCTCGACGGGCTCCGTTCGGATCCGCCGCTGTTCCGGCCGTTCGGCAACGGTGGCGTGCTCGACGGCCGCCTGCTCGGCGACCGAGCCGTCGAACGCCTCGTCGGAGGCGGGTATACGACGGTGCTGTGGAACTCGGTGCCGCACGACTGGGACGACCCGGACGGCTGGGTGACGACCGCGCTCACTGATGTCGAGGCGCACGCCCACACCGTGATGGTCCTCCACGACACGCCGGGCGCATGCGTCGCACGCCTGCCCGAGCTCCTCGACCGCCTCGAGGCTCGCGGTGCCCGCTTCACGCTCGATCTCCCCGGCGACTGCCTCGCGACCGTCGCCGGGCGGCTGACGCCCGTGCTCGAGACGCTCACCGTCTGACGGTGACCCCGGTCGGACGGCCGGTCAGCGGTGATCGGGGTGTCGCACCGCAATGACGTCGAGGCCGTCAATGCCCTCGAAGTCACCCGGGTTGCACGTGTGTACGGGGAGCCCGTTCGCAATCGCGGTCGCGGCGATCATTGCGTCGTAGGAGCGTGCGGCGGACTTCCGCCCATCACGAAGGAGCGACGCCGAGACTGCGCCGAATGCCCGCGCCGCTGCGGCGTCGAAGGGCAAGGGGTCGAAGTCGGATTCGGCAGCCTGGAGGTGAGCCTGCCGTGCGGCCCGCTCCGAGGTCGACGTTGCGACGAGCGATCCGACCGACAGCTCTGCGAGTGTGACCGTCGTTTTCCGGGGAACATCCGGCAAGGCCGCGACGTCATCGATCCGCCCGAGCAGGAGCAGGGTGCTGGTGTCGAGTACGCCGCGGTCGGTCACAACGCTGCGTCGACGACGGCGTCGATGTCGCGCTGCAACGCCGACGGATCAACGACAGGAAGGGTTCGTCGGCGGCGGATCAGCTCGGCACGCGTCACGCCGGGGCCGGGGAGCGGAACGAGTTCGGCGACCGGGCGCCCATCGCGTGTGACGACGAGTCGTTCGCCTCGCTCGATTCGAGCGACCACGTCACCGCCGTGGTTGCTGAGATCTCGGATCGTGACTGCGTCCACGCACCGATCGTATGACCCGTGATACGCCAGCGCCTCAGACGAGGACGCCGGGTGGGCCGTCGATCCTGTCGCCGCTGCCCTGTCGGATCGCGTCGACGAGCTCCCGCAGGGGACCAGGGCCGGACGCTGCCTGGCGCACGAGCGAATCTCGCTGCGTCCGAGCACGGCGACCGATACGGTGCGGGCGGATGCACGCCGTGACCGCCGCGCGACGCCCCCGCCGGACCACCCGACTGGTGGGCATCGCCGTCGTCGTCTGCGCCGTCCTCGCAGGGTGTACGTCGGGCGGCGACAGTTCCGCCACAGGCACACCGCCGGAACTGCCAGCGGATGCCGCCGCCCGGTTCGCGTCGACGCGCAATTCCGATGACGCCATCGCCTTCGCCCGGTCGGTCCGGTTCCATCGCGACCCGCGGTTCGCCGCCCATCTCGTCGACCTCATCCGCATCGGCTACTCGAGCACGGCTGCGGACGAAGCAGTTGCGGGACTCGCCGAGCTGAGCGGCATTCCCGCGACCGGGCGGTACATCGACGACTACCTGGTGTACGGCCAGTGGGCGTTCGAGGAAGGTCCGGAACCGCCGGACGGGTACGCCGAGTTCAAGGCTGGCCTGTACACCCAGGTCGACGACGAGTTCGTGCCACTGCTGCTGCAGGTGACCGATCGGCGACTGTTGGGCGCGTTGCAGTGGGGCGGTGTCGGCGTCGGGGCGATCCGCGAGCTGAACGAACCGGCTCGCATCGGCGCAACGGAAGCACCCTGGGCGGAGCCCGACGAGATCCTGTTCGGCACGGTCGGTCCGAACGGCACCCCGCTCGCCTACCCCGAACGGATCATCGGCCGGCACGAGCTGGCGAACGACGTGCTCGATGGCGTGCCGATCACGGTCGCCTACTGCACGTTGTGCCGGGCCGTGCGCACCTACGACCGCAGGGTCGACGGTCGCACGCTCACGTTCCGCACGTCGGGCCTGCTGCTGTATTCGAACAAGGTGATGGTCGACAACGAGACGTCTTCACTGTGGCAGCAGCTCACCGGTGAGGCGATCGCCGGCCCCCTCGCCGGCAAGCAACTGCGGGAACTCCCCGTCGAGACCACCACGTGGGCGGACTGGACGGCTCGTCATCCAAGCGCCGTGATGGTCGACCGCCCGCCGCCGTTCATCATCGATCCCGAGACGGGCGTGCCGATCACCTACGACTACCGACCCGGCGCAGCGCTCGCGTCGTACTTCGCATCGCAGGAGCTGTGGTTCCCGGTGCTCGCGACGCCCGACCACTTCCCGCTCAAGGAGCCGATGGCGACGATCGCTCTCGGCGGGCGACATTTCGCCGTTTCGGTCGCTGCGCTCGAACGGGCGGGTGAGGTCACCGTTCGGGTCGGAGACCGGTCGGTGCGGGCGGTCGCCATCGACCGTGGCGCCCGCTTCCTCGACGTCACGACCGGCGCAGAGCTCGTGTCTGGTCAGGCGTTCTGGTTCGCGTGGTACGGGCTGCACCCCGATACCGACTGGTGGCCGCGCACGGCGAAGTGACCGGAGCCGGGGAGCACTACGGTGCCGGAATGAGCGCCGATGGATCGATCCGGGACCGGGTAGGCGACATCCCCGTCCCCGAGTTCACGTCCACCCCTGCGACCACGGCGCCCCCTCTGTCACAGGCGCGGGTCGCGATCGTGACGACCGCCGGCCTCCGGGCATCGGGCGACGTGCAGTTGTGGCAGCCGACCGACGGTTCGTTCACCGTGCTGCCCGGCGATGCACGCGACGTGCAGCTCTCGCACTTCTCCCCGAACTTCGACCGCACCGGCTTCGCGGCGGACCTCAACGTCGTCTACCCGCTCGACCGCCTCGCCGAGATGGCGGCCAGCGGCGAGATCGGCAGCGTCGCGCCACGGCACCTGTCCTTCATGGGCGCCCAGTTCGATGCGACGTTCTCGACGATGCTCCTCGACAGCGGCCCGGCCGCAGCGAAGTTGCTGCGGGACGACGGCGTCGACGTCGTGCTCCTCACCCCCGTTTGACCGTTCTGCACGCGCACCGTGGGTGTGCTGGCACGAGTGTTCGAATCGGCGGGGTTGGGGACGGTCGGGTTGTCGCTCGTGCGGCGGCAGGCCAAGAACATCAAGGCGCCGCGGTTCCTGCACTGTGAGTTCCCGCTCGGCCGCCCGCTCGGCCGCCCGGGTGACGCTGCGTTCCAGACCGACGTGCTCCGTCGTGCGTTCGCGCTGCTCGACCGGTCCGACGTGCCCGTGCTCGAGGACCACCCCGAGGTCATCGAGGACGAGGCCGACGACGCCGCCACCTGCACGCTCCCGCCGCGTCTCGACCCGAACGCCCACCCCGCCGTCGACGAGGCGGCGGGCCTGCGACCGGCGTACAACCGCCAGCTCGCTGCGGCCGACGGGCGCACCGCCGTCGGGCGGGTCGTCGGGGCGGACGGCATCGGTGACCTCGTGCGCCGGTTCGTCACCCTCGCGGAGAGCGCCGACCTCGACGCCGCCGGCTTCGACGCCGACACGGTCCGCGCCGCCGGCCAGGACCTGCGGGCGTACTACGAGGAGGCCGGGTTGGCGCTCGCCGACCACGTGCCCGCCGCCCGTCAGCTCGAGACCTGGTTCTACCGCCACACCCGCACCGGCGAGGTGGTGCGGGCGGCGTCAGCAGCGCTCGAAGCCGCAGGCGTCGACCGGAACGTCTGGTACTACCTGCTGCCGGGCAACCAACAGGGCTGACCGGACCTGCCCTACCGGCCGCCGACACGCCGATCGGCGCAGGACGGGCGCGGTAGGGTGACCGCCCGATGACAACACGTCGCACCACGGGGA
>Ga0194133_10001302_pt1 | contig 44543 bp, 31 predicted proteins | sample TA2KigOf40mmetaG_FD_155448 | JGI IMG/M metagenome (GOLD analysis project Ga0194133, IMG submission 155448) | Freshwater microbial communities from Lake Tanganyika, Tanzania - TA2015055 Kigoma Offshore 40m | ecosystem: Environmental > Aquatic > Freshwater > Lake | place: Tanzania: Lake...
ACCGCGGGAGACGCCAAGGGTCTCCCGGGTCGCCGGCGGCCGCAGCCTGCGGCCGAGCCAGCTTTCAGTGGACAAAGCCCTCCATGGCCCCATCCGGCCGCGGGACGGCCGGCTCAGTTTGTCCACTTGGGCGACCGCGGGAGACGCCAAGGGTCTCCCGGGTCGCCGGCGGCCGCAGCCTGCGGCCGAGCCAGCTTTCAGTGGACAAAGCCCTCCATGGCCCCATCCGGCCGCGGGACGGCCGGCTCAGTTTGTCCACTCTGGAGATCGACCGACCTCAGAAGCCGCCGTCGATGTGCGCGCCGCAGTTGTGGCAGCGCGGCAGCGCGACGGGGGGAGGGGTCGGCAGATAGCCGTCGTGGAACAGCGTGTGGAGCCGGGGGAAGAACGGCGGCAACGACACGCCCAGCGCCCGGTGCGAGAACAGTCCGCAGCCCTGGCATCCCATCCGCGCACACGCCGGGCCGTAGCCGCCGCAGTGGTGGCAGGCTGGACCGCAGGCCGCGTTGGGAGCCGCCGCGACGCTGCGGTGCCACGGCGGGGACTGCCGTACCGGCGCGCCGTAGCCCGGCGGCACGGTCATCCGCGGGGACGGGAAGTCGCCGAACTCCTGCCCGCCGACCGGCGCGGACGCGGCACCGACGAGGAGGGCGACGGTCGCCAGCGCCGCAAAGGCGGCGACCGCCCCTGGGGACGACGGCCGACGGTGGCGGGGGGGGCGATGGTACGCGCAGACGCTCATGGCGATCCTCGGGCATACGGTTCCGGGCACGATCCCTCGGCCCCTTGGCTTGTCGACGCCCGGAGGAGCGGCAGTTGAGTCGCCGTCGCCACTGGGAAGGGGGACCGGTCCGTGAAGAACTGCCGGCAGGCGCGATGATCCAAGGGGGCGAAGACGTGCCGCCGGACGGCGCCACGCGGGGTAGGATGGCGAAGGGTTGCGACGGACGGTCCGCCGACCCTGCCACCGGACCAGGCCCATGCCCGCGATCCTCGTGCCGCACGCCGGCACCGACCCGCTGATCCTCGAAGTCGGATTCGGTGCCACCGCGGTCGACCTCGCCGGGCCTCCGGGCACGACCGGCGAGGCGGCGGTCGGCCTCGTCCGCACCGCGCTCGATCACCCTCCCGGGGGCCCGCCGCTGGCGGCGCACGCCGTCCCCGGTGACCGCGTCGCCGTGGCGCTGGCCGGCGCCGTTCCCCAGCCGACCGCGGTGATTGCCGCGCTCCGTTCGGCGCTGGCCACGGTCGACGCCGTGGCCGGAGCGCCCGTGGTCCTCGCCGCGCACGGCGCCGACGCGCCCGTCCCCGGGGGCGCGACGGCGTTCACCGGCCGCACCGCCGCTGAAACCGCCTACCTGACTGCCGACGAGGCCGGCCGCCCGCTGTACCTCGCGCGGGCACTGGTCGATGCCGATCTGGTCGTCGAAGTCGCGTCCTGGCATTGGGACGCGGCCCTCCATGCCGCCGACCCGACGCTGGCGGTGTGGCCGGCCTTCGGCCGTGCCGGCAGCGCCACGCCGCTCGAGCGCCGGTTGGCGCGGCGCGGACGCAAAGGCCTGGAGGCGTGGACGCTCGCCGCCGAGCGGATGCGCTGGCACCTCGGCGTGACCGCCTGCCTGCGGCTCGTTCCGGGGCGTGACGGGACGCTCCTGGCAGCCTGCTTCGGGGCGCCGTCGGCCGCCGCCGCCGCCGCCCGGAAAGGCGCCATGGGCTGGCGGCCGCGCATCGCCGCCCCTGCGGCGCTGGCCGTCGCGACGCTGTCGCCGTTCGCCAGCGGCGTGGCGTCGTTCACCCGCGCCGTCGCCGCCGCGGCGCGGGTCACGACACCCGACGGCACGATCTGCGTCATCGGCGACGTCGCCGCACCCGGGCCGGTGTTCCGCCGCTGGCGTGAAGGGGTCGCGATCCGCGCACTGGTCACCGAAGCGGTGGCGGGACGCGATCCGGCGCTCGTCGCCGACGCCGTCCAGGCCCGGTTGTTCGCCCGCGCGCTGGGGAGCCGGAGGCTGGTCCTGCTCTCGTCGCTCGATGCGGCGCTGGTCGAGGAACTCGACTTCGGCAACGCCCGGTCCCCCGAGGCGATCGAGCGCCTCGCCGCGCGGGCGGCGTCGCTGGTCGTCCTCCGGGAGGCCGACCTGCTCTGGCCCCAGCACCCGGGCGGCTGAGCTTTCCGTGGGCAACGCCATCCCTGGCCGAACCCGGCCACGGGGGCGGCCGGCTCACGTCGCCTCGCGGTCAGTCGATCGCCAGTGGTGCCAGCAGCCGACCGCGGTCGATGGCGCCGTAGTGCCGGCAGTCGTGGCTCACCGCCGGGGCGTCGCCGAGCAGGAACACCTCGCGCGGGCCGAGCACCCATTCGCGCCGGCCGTCGGCGGCGGGGCGGTGGACGACGTCGCGCCACAGCCCACCGGCGACCACCGTCGCCCCCGGGCAGCGGACCTCGGCCCTGAACGGCGCTGCCGTGGCGACACTCCACGGGAGCTCCACCTGCCACCCGGCCGGCATGCCCGGGGGCCAGGGCACCCGTGAACCGTCGGCGGCAGGTGGCGCATTCGTCGCCGGCCAGGCGACGGCGACGAACCGCCCGTCGAGCCGGCCGGCGACGAGCAGCGCGGCGTCGGCGCCCTCGAGACGCCAGGTCACGATCCGGTCGCCGAGCGTCACCGTGACGCGGCGCGGCGGACCCGCCGGACCGGCGGCCACCAGGGCCCACGCTCCCCCGTCGCTCGCCGGGAGGAGGAGTCGCCGCTCCGACACCGCTTCCGGGCAGTCGTCGTACACCGCGCCGGTCGCCGTGATCGTCACGGTGTCGCCGCCTCCGGAGAGCGTCGCCGCGACCGCCGAGGCGGTCGCGCGGAGGAGCGGCGGCGCTGCCGGCAGCCTCCGGCCGTCGACGACGAGATCGCCGTCGTCGATCGCGACCCGCTCGCCGGGCAGGCCGACCAGGCGCTTCACGGCCAGCGCCCCGTCGGGGGCACGGAACACCCAGCGTTGCTGGCGGTCGAGGCCGGCAATCGCCATGGCGCGTTCGCGCCAGCCGATGCTCACGACGGCCTCCGGCGCGAGTCCGGGGAGCATCGACAACCCCTCGACGCGCAGCTGCCGGGGGGGCATGGCCGCCGCCACCGCCGCGAGCACTGCCAAGGCCACCGTCACTCGCCGCACCGCCGCACCTCGTCCGGCGCCGGGCCGGTCAGGCCAGGCCGGTAAGCGGGCCATCGGCACAGAAATCGGGGTTGCCGAAGCGCTCCAGGCCGGTGACTCCGAAGGCGTGGGCCAGCGACAGCAGGAAGCGGTTGTGCGGGACGCCGGGAAACTCCAGGGCCCGGCCCGTCGTGAACCCCAGGCCGCCACCGACGAGGACCCACGGGATGTCGTTGCGGGTGTGGGAGTTGCCCTCGCCGAGCTCGTTGGTCCAGAGGATCGTGGTGTGGTCGAGGAGCGACCCGGAGCCGTCGGGCTCGGGCGTCTCGGCGAGGCGCCGGGCGAGGTGGGCGATCTCGCCGGCATACCAGGTGTTGATCTTCGTCAGTTTTTCCTGGGCCGCTTCGTTGCCGTTGGGCTCGTGCGACAAGTCGTGCTGCCCCTCGTCGACCCCGAGCCATTTCATCCGCGCCTGGCCGACGGAGTTGGTGTATTGGAGGCTCGCGACGCGCGTGAAATCGGCCGCCAGCGCCGCCACCACCAGCTCGATCTGCATCCGGCTGATCTGCGGCATCCGGTCGTTGTCCTCGAGGATCCCCGGCTCGAGCACCGGCACCGGGTGGGCGGCCGCGGCGCGCTGCGCCGCCAGTTCCGTCTCCAGCCCGCGGACCAGCGCCGCGTGCTCCTCGAGGATCCGCCGGTCGGCGGCCGGCACCGCCGCCGCCACGGCACGGAGATCGTCGACGACGTCGTCGAGCACGCTGGACAAAGCCTCGCGGTCGCGGGCCTGGCCGTAGAGCCGGGCGAACATCCGGTAGGGATCGTCGATCGGTGCCACGGGGCGGTTGGGGCCGGCGTAGATCATCCGCGTCCAGGTATCGGCCCGCTCGGGCACGAGGACGCCGAACTCGAGCGACCCGAACCGGGTCGCGGTGTCGGGCCGGGCCTGGAGGTGGGCGCGGATCTGCTGGTCGATCGACGGCCCGCTCGACCAGCCGGCCGGCGTGTCGCTGCCCCCCTGGATGTTGCCGGGAAACAGTTCGACGCCGGTCAGCAGGCAGCCGATCCCGCGCATGTGCCCGTCGCCGTCGCCGCGGATCTTGTTGCAAACCCCCTTGAGCGTCAGGAGCCGGTCACGAAACGGCTCGAGCGGGGCGAGGATCGGCGGGAGCGCGGCGGGAGACGCGGAGTCCCAAAGCGCGGTGAACGATCCGGCGGCGGGCCAGAAGTTCTTCCGCACCGTTCCGTCCGGGGAGAAGACGATGACGAGGCGCTGCTTCGGCCCGGCCGCAGCCGCATGGGCGAGGCTGGGGAGGTTGCCGAGGAACGGCAGCACCGCCCCGCCGACCCCGAGGCGGCCAAGCAGCTCACGCCGCGCCAATCGCTCGCGCCCGTCGCTCATCAGGGTGCTCCTGCGGACGAAACCGCCGCCGTAGCCGGGGGCCCGGCGGCTGCCACCACCATGATATCGACCGCCAGACGGCGGATGTCGTAGCCCTGTTCCCGGAACGAACGGCCCAGCTCGGCGGCCAGATCGGGGCCGAATGCCGCCAGCGGCTGCTGCACGAGGCCGTGAAACATGACGCGCACGAACGTCTCGGCCGCGTCGTCGCTGGCGGCGACCATCCCCCCCAGTTCACGGGCACCGCGAAACGCGACCGCCGGCCCGTGCCGCGGCTGGTACGCGCCGTTGTCGTCCACCGGCACCCCGTCCGGGGTCACCGTCGGACGGTAACGGCCGATCGCGTCGTAGGCCTCGAGCGAAAACCCGAGGGGATTGATCGCCGCATGGCAGGTCCGGCAGGTGGCGGGGCTCGTCTGCAGCTCGACCCGCTGCCGCGTCGAGAGCCCGGGATGGAGGTCGGGGGCGAGCGGGGCGATCGCCTCCGGGGGAGGCCGGAGGACGTTGCCCAGCACGCTGCGGACGAGGAACACGCCGCGGTGGATCGGCGACGTCCCCCCGCGGTAGGCCAGCTGGGACATCAGGTAGGGGTGGGTGAGCAGGCCGGCACGATGGCCGTCGTCGGGGCGCGTCCGCCGGAAATCGGCGCCGGGCGGGAGATCGATTCCGTACAGCAGCGCGAGGCGGCCGTTGAGCGGCAGTCGGTCGTCGGTAAACAAGCGACGGAAGTCGGCGGTGGGCCCGCCCCAGAGGATGTCGTCGAGCTGGATCTCGAGGCTCGTCCGCAGGTCGGCAGCGACTTCCACCGTGAACTCGGGGAACCGCGCCGGGTCTTTCTCGGGCACCTCCGCCTGGTCGAGCCGCAACCAGGCGACGAGCGTGTCGCGGAGCTTCGCCCGGCCGCGGGAATCGCCGAGCATGCGCTCCGCCTGGCGGCGGACCTGCTCCGGAGTAACCAGCTGACCACGGGCGGCGGCCTCGCGGAGCTCGCGATCGGGAAGTGAATCCCACAGACCGAGGGCCAAGCGCCCCGCGACGGCCTGGCCGGCGGCGCGGGGCTCGGCGGCCTCGTCGCCACCGAGACGGAACAGGAACCGTGGCGACGACAGCACCGCCAGCAGCGACCGGCGCAGCCCGGCGTCGGCGTCGACACCCTCCAGCGGCCGTTCGACGAGCCGCTGCCGGGCCTGGTCGTCGAGCGGACCGCCACAGGCCCGTTCGGCGAAGGCGAGGGCGAACTCGCGCAGTTTCCGCGGTCGCTCGTCGGCCTGGCGGCGCGTGCGCGCAAGCCGGTCGACGTCGGCGCCGACATGGTCGGCCGTCTCGATCGCCGCCGCCGTCACCGCGGCCAGCCATTCGGGCGACACGTCGGTGCCGCGCACCGACCCCGTGCTCCGGTCGTCGGGCGGAAACGGCGTCGCGAGCACGAGCGTGGGGGGCGCCTCGCGCGGAATCAGGCAGCGCTGCGGCACCGTCTCGAGCGTTCCTCCCGGCCGGCGCCACAGCAGCTCGATCGTCGCCCGCGTGGGGCGCTCCTTGGCCGGATTGTCGACCCCCTGGTTGGCCTTCGAGAACTCGAGCACCAGCCCGTGGGGACGCCCGCCGAGGAGCATCGTCGTCCCGCGGTACTCCGTGTCGTCTCCCGATTTGACCCAGGCGTCGATCAGCGGCCGTTCGGCGTCGCCGCGCTGATTGACGTACAGCCGGACGGCGTGCTCGGTGCGGACGACGAACTCGTGGAGGCCGGTGTCGGGCGGGATCACCGATCCCGCCCAGCGGATCGCGAACCGCCCCGGCTCGAACGATTCGGGGTCGGGGCCCTCGGTGCCGAAATCGAAGCGGACGAGCGGATCGATCCGCTCGAAGACGCGCTGCGCGCGGTCGAACGACCGCCCCTTGTGGTAGCTCCCCTCGAGGCCGCGCTCGCCGTCGAGACCGGGCAGTTCACCGGCGAAGCCGCCGACCAGATCGGCGACGGCATGGCGGTGCTGGCGGACCGTGAGCCGCGCGATCTCGACACGCGGTGGCCGGGTGCGGGCGCGGGCCAACGGCGAATAGAACGCGCCGTGGACGTACTCGGCCACGTCCCGCGCGGCCTCGGGCCCGACCGCGTCGGGGTCGTCCTCGGGCATCGTCTCGTCGACGAGGCGGGCCAGTTGGGCGACCGACTGCTCGCCCACCAGGGCGCGCGGCACCTGTGCCGTCCCCGTCCCATCCACGCCATGGCAGCGCTGGCAGTGGGTGCGGTAGACGGCCGCCCCGGGATGCTCCGGCTCCGCACCGGCCGCGACCGCGACCGGCAACACGAACGCCGCCGCCAGGCACGCCCTCCCCGCCAGGCCACGGGGGGCGCCGGCTGCGGATTGGTCAGCCACGCGTTCCGCCCAGGCAGCCACCATCGCCGGAATCCTCGTGCACCTCACTCGTCAACTGTCTCCGCTCCCACTGTAGTCGGCCGCTGCGCGGGGGCGCAATTCCAACAGGACACTCGAGTTGTCGCTCCCGGGGAGCGGCCAGGCGGCGATTCGGCGGACCGTCAGGCGGCGCAGCGCCCCCCGGTGGCGGGCGTCGCGCTTCTCCTCCTCCCAGCGCGGCCCCTTGACCAGCAGCATCCGGCCGTAGGAATCGGCGACCGGCTCGAACCAGGAAAGGAGCTTGAGCAGCGGCGCCACCGCGCGGACGACGAGGGTGTCGAATCGATCGCCGCGCGCCCGCCGCGCCACCAGCTGCTGTGCCGGCCCCTCGTGGACCGGCACCCCGAGGCCCGCTTCGGCGACGATCGCGGCCACGGCCCGGGCCTTCTTGGCGACGCTGTCGACAAGCTCGACGCGCAGATCCGGCCGGAGGGTGGCGAGGATCAGCCCGGGGACGCCGCCGCCGGTGCCGACGTCGAGCACCCGCTCGCCGGGAGCGAGGTGGGGGGCGATCGCGCAGGAATCGGCCACGTCACGGCCGACGAACCGGCCGACGTCGGTGTGACGGGTGAGGTTGAGGCGCTGGTTGGCCCGCCACAGCGCCGCCGCGTAGGCCGCCAGGCGTGGGGCGGCGTCGTCGGACACGGCCAGCCCGAGGCGCCGGCATTCGTCGCCGATCGCCCGGGCCAGCTCCGTCTCGTCGCCGCTCGTGCCGGGAGCACCCGCAGGCGTGGTCACTTGATGAACAACAGCTCGCGGTAGGTGGGGAGCGGCCAGAGATCGTCGGGGAGGATCGTCTCGATCTGGTCGGCGATCTCGCGGAGCGCGTTCATCGCCGGGATGACGTCGGCGTTGAAGTGCTTGACCTCGGCCCGCAGGTCGGCGGCTCCGTGGTGGCCGAGGGCCTTCTCCAACCCCTCGATCCGCTTCTCGAACTCCCCGACCAGCCCGGTGAGCTTCTCGAGCGTGCCCATGTGGACCGGGGCCCCGAGCGTCTTGAGCTTGCTGGCGGTGTCGACCAGCTCGCCCTGGTAGCGGTAACCGGCCGGCAGGATCAACGTCCGGGCGATCTGCAGCGCCGACTGCGCCTCGGTGTTGATGTCCTTGCAATACCGCTCCATGTAGATGTCGTAGCGGCTGCGCATCTCGCGTTCGGAGAGGACGCCGTACTTCTCGAACAGGGCGATGTTCTTCGGGGCCACGAGGACGTCGAGCGCCTCGGGGGTGGCGCGGAGGTTGGGCAGCCCGCGCTTGGCCGCCTCCTCGTGCCATTCCTGCGCGTAGCCGTTGCCGTTGAAGATCACCGCCTTGTGCTTGGCGACGATCTCCTGGAGCAGCTTCTCGACGGCGCCGGGGAGCTTCTTGACGTCGCCGCCGGTCGCCTTCTCCAGCTCGGTGGCGATGAAGTCGAGACTCTCGGCGACGATGGTGTTGAGGGCCACGAGCGGGCCGGCGATCGACTGGCTCGAACCGACCGCGCGGAACTCGAACTTGTTGCCGGTGAAGGCGAACGGACTGGTCCGGTTGCGGTCGCCGGCGTGCTTCGGCAGCGGCGGCAGGGTGTCGACCCCGACTGTCAGCGTGCCCGACGACTTGCTGGTCGTCGCCTTCCCCTTCTCGATCTGCGCGAACACGTCGGCGAGCTGCTCGCCGAGGAAGATCGAGATGATCGCCGGGGGGGCCTCGTTGGCCCCGAGGCGGTGGTCGTTGCCGCTGAAGGCGACGACCGCGCGGAGGATGTCGGCGTGGAGGTGGACGGCGCGGATCACCGCCGCGCAGAACACGAGGAACTGCATGTTGGCATGGGGCGTCTCACCGGGCTCGAGGAGGTTGCCCAGCCGGCAGCCGATCGACCAGTTGACGTGCTTGCCCGAGCCGTTGATTCCGGCGAACGGCTTCTCGTGGAGCAGGCAGGTCATGCCGTACTTCTGCGCCATCCGCTGCAGCATCTGCATGATCGACTGCTGGTGGTCGGTGGCGATGTTGGCGTTTTCATAGACCGGGGCGATCTCGTATTGGCTCGGCGCGACTTCGTTGTGCCGGGTCTTCACCGGGACGCCGAGCTTGTACAGCTCGCGCTCCGTGTCGAGCATGAAGGCGAGGACGCGCTCGGGGATCGCGCCGAAGTACTGGTCCTCGAACTCCTGCCCCTTGGGCGGCTTGGCGCCGAACAGCGTCCGCCCGGTCATCATCAGATCGGGACGGGCGAAGAACAGGTTGCGGTCGATGAGGAAGTATTCCTGTTCCGGCCCGGCCGAGGCCGACACCTGGCCGATGTCGGTGTGGCCAAACAAAGCCAACACCCGCCGCGCCTGCTTGTCGATCGCCTGCATGCTGCGGAGCAGCGGCGTCTTCTTGTCGAGCGCCTCCCCCGTCCACGAGCAGAACGCCGTCGGGATGCAGAGCGTGGTGCCGTTGGGGTTGTCGAGGATGTAGGCGGGGCTGGTCGGATCCCAGGCGGTGTAGCCCCGCGCCTCGAACGTGGCCCGGAGACCGCCGGAGGGGAAGCTCGAGGCGTCGGGCTCGCCCTGGCAGAGCTCCTTGCCGGAGAACTCCGCGATCGCCTGGCCGTCGCCGGTGGGGGAGAGGAAGCTGTCGTGCTTCTCCGCCGTCAGCCCGGTGAGCGGGTAGAAGACGTGGGCGTAGTGGGTCGCCCCCTTCTCGATCGCCCAGTCTTTCATCGCCAGCGCCACCGCGTCGGCGATCCCCGGATCAAGCGGCTTGCCCTGCTTGATCGTCGCCTGCATCGCCTTGTAGACGCTCTTCGGCAGGCGCGCTTTCATCACCGCGTCGTTGAACACGTTGGCACCGAACAGCTCGCTCGTCGGCGTCTCGCGGAAGTTCCACGACTGACCGCTCGGCTGGTAGTTGTTGATGGCGGCGATCGCGCTGGCACGGGCGGTGGTCATCGGGGCGTTCCTTTTGTGGCGGGGCCGCGCCGGGACATCGAGCCCGGCGACGACGGCGAGGGGGATGGCTGTGGCACGGCCGACGGCCGACCGCGGCACGGACGGCGGAGAGCATCTCTCCACCCGGTTCCGTACCCCAGTGCGGTGCGAACGTCGCCGCGAAGGCGTGGAGACTCGACAGGGTTCCGAGCAAGCGCCGCCCGGCAGTTCGCGCCCCGCCCGGCGCGAACCGACGACTGCGCGACACAAACGCCCGCCGCACCGGAGGGCCGGGACGACGAACCGCTACCCGGATCCCGTACCGTCGCCAGAAGAAGTTCGCACGGCGCGGGGATCGGACAATTCGGCATGGGGAGACTAGCCGCCGTCGGGCGGTTGTTCAAGCACCGCAAGGGGGCTCCCGCCGCGGCGGGGAGGGCGGGTTCAGCGGGCCGCCTGGGCCCGTGGCGGCATCGTCTCGACGGACCGGCGGGCGACGGCCAGCGCCGCCTCGAGCCAGCCGTCGATCGCCTGCTCGCCGGCCGGCGACTCGACGTCGCCACCGCTCACGGGCCGCGCCGCCGACCGCACCTCGACGTGCGGCTGGACGCCGACACGGGCGTAGGGCTGGCCGGTCGGGGAGAAGAAACGCGCCGTGGTCAGCCGCATCCCGACGCCGGCGACCTCGAGCGGGAAGATTCCCTGGATCGAGCCTTTGCCGAAGCTCCGCGCACCGACCAGCGTGCCCCGGCCATGGTCGCGGATCGCACCGGCGAGGATCTCCGACGAACTGGCCGAGTCGCCGTCGATGAGCACCACCAGCGGCATCCGCCAGGTGCCCGAGCGGGTCGCGGTGTAGTTGAAATCCTCCTCGGGGCTGCGGCCGCGCGTCGCCACCACGAGGCCCCGGTCGAGGAACAGGTCGGCGACGTCGACGGCCGCCGACAACAGCCCGCCGGGATTGCCGCGGAGATCGATCACGAGGGCGCGCATCCCGGCGGCGTCGAGGCGGCGCAGGGCCCGCTCGAGATCGGCGGCCGTGGTCTTCTGGAACGACGAGATCCGCACGTGGGCGATCCCGGCGGCGGGGTCGACGATCTTGACGTCCTCGACGCTGGGCACCTCGACCTGCTCGCGCCGCACCACCACCCCCTGCGCGGCGGTGCCGCCCCGCGCGACCGCCAGCGTCACCACCGAGCCTTCCGGCCCCTGGAGGAGCTGGGCGGCGGCGTCGACGTGCATCCCCGCCAGCGAGCGGCCGTCGACGGCGACGATGTGGTCGCCGCGACGGCATCCGGCCCGCGCCGCCGGGCTGCCCGGAATCACGTGGACGATCAGCAACCCGTCGGCGGCGGACTTGAGCTCGACCCCGAGGCCGACGAAGTTGCCCTCGATCTGGGCGTAGAGGTCGTCGAGCTGACCGGTCGTGAGGAAGGCGGAGTATTCGTCGAGCGCCCCGAGGGCCGCCGCGGCGAACTCCATCAGCGTCACCGCCGGCGGGATCCCCAGCGTGGAGTGGGCGATCCGCGCCAGCCACGCCGTGACCGTCTCGGCCTCGGCCGCCGTGTCGATCGCCCGCCCCGACAGCAGCCGCGCCGCCTGCTCGCGGTACAGGGCGCGCCGTTCGGGGGTGGCCTGGGCGGCGTGGAGCGAGACGAACAGCGGATCGTCGATGGCGACGTCCAGGGCGCGGCAGCCGCGGAACACCATTTTCCGGTAGTCGGGGGCGTCGACATGGTGCGAGGCGATCCGCGTGAAGACCTCGCGGGTCACCCGGCGCCCCTCGGCCTCCGTCAGCCCCGCCATCCGCTGGCGAAACGCCTGTTCGCCGTGACGGCGGGCGAGGTCGCAGTGGATCTTCGCCAGGTCGTAGCGCTCGGCCACCTGGGGAGGGAGGCTCGCGGCCCGGGCCGCCGTCTCGCAGACCCCGACCAATTCACCCCAGCGCCCCTCGGCGTGAAGCTGCGTGACCCGGGCGAGCAGGTCGCCTCCCGGGGGCACCGCGATGGCCGGAGCCGGAAGGCCGGGTGCCGGGGCCGGCGGCGCGGGAAGGGCAGGGGGTTCGGGGGCGACCGGCCAGTCGGGCGACTCGACCGTTGAGGAGGGCAGGGACAACGGCCGCCATCCGGCCGGAGCACCGCCATCGAACAGGGCCGGTTCGGCAGCGACCGCAGCCGGGCCGACGGCGACCAGGGCAGACGTTGCCGCGAGCACGGTCAGCAGCAGGCATCGCCCCCGCCCGGACCGCGCGCAACCCGCCGGCACCGTTCCGCTGATCGACAGCATCGCCACGATCGGCAAGGTCACAGGGGCGATCCGTGCAGGAAGCGGTCGTCCCGTGACCGCCGGCGATTATGGATCACGTTTCCAGGGTGGTCAAAAAACCCCGTCCTTCCAGGCGGGTTCGGCGGGGCTGACATTTGGTGACCGGCAGCCTCGGAGCGGGCGCCCGCGGCGCCGCGCCGCGGTACACTGGTCCACCGATGAGCACGTCGGCCAATTCGAATGCTGCGGACGGGGTGGTCGGCGACGACGGCCGGCCGACGCTGGTCCTTCTCGACCGGGTCCGCCGCGGTGACGACGAAGCGCTCAACAGCCTCCTCGAACGCCACCGCGCCGCGATCCGTCGCCTCATCGACAGGCGGATGGACCGCGTCGTGCAGCGGCGCGTCGACGCCAGCGACATCGTCCAGGACGTCCTCCTCGAGGCCAACCGTCGGCTCGGCGACTATCTCGCCAACCCGGTCATGCCCTTCGACCTCTGGCTGCGGCACATGGCCCGCGACCGGCTGATCGACGCCCACCGGCGCCACCGGGTCGCCGCGACCCGCAGCCTCGACCGTGAGGTGCCGCTGGTGGCCGCGACCGGCGATGGCGATTCGGCGACCGGCGACCTGCTCGGCGGTGTTGCCGACCGTGAGTTGACCCCGGCCGCCGCCGCCACCTGGCACGAGCTGGAGCGCCGCTTCGCCACGGCCGTCGAGCAACTCGACGAGCAGGACCGGGAAATCGTCCTCCTCCGCCACTTCGAGCACCTCTCCACCGCCGAGGCGGCGACGGCGCTGGGGCTGTCCAAGCCCGCCGCGGGGATGCGCTACCTGCGCGCGATGCGCCGCCTCCGTGTGCTCCTCGACGGCGGCGTCTGAGGGTGGCACCGGTCCCGGACAGCCGGCCGCGGCGGCCTACGATACCGAGATTTGTTCTCCTCGCCTTGCCCCCGCCATGCCGACGACTTCCGCCGCCACCCGCCGCGCCGTCGAGACTCCGCTGTCGGACGAGCAGGAGACCCGGCTGGTCGATCTCGTCGACGAGCTGTCGATGCTGTCCGGCGAATCGGCCCATACGCGGCTCGAGGAGCTGGCGGCGCGACACCCCGACCTCGCCGGTCAGCTCCGCGAGCTGTTCGGCGCGATGATCGTCACCGACGCGGTCGCCGAACGGTCGGCGATCTTCACGCCCGGCGAAGGTCTGCGCCCGCCGCCGACGATCGTCGCGGGAAGCGGAACCGGATCGCCCCCGACCGAGTCGCGCGGCGGCGGTGAATCGCCGCGGTTCGACCCCGGCGTCAGTGCGCTGCCGGCGTCGTTCGGCGACTACGAGCTCCACGAGGAGATCGGCCGCGGCGGCATGGGAGTGGTATACCGGGCGACGCAGCGCAGCCTGTCGCGGACGGTGGCCGTGAAGATGCTGCTCAGCCGCGAGCGTGCCACGAGTGCCGACCTGTCGCGGTTCCGGAGCGAGGCCGAGGCGGCCGCCGGAATCGCCCATCCGGGGATCGTCGCCGTCTACGAGGTCGGCGAATGGGACGGCCATCCCTACTACACGATGGAGTATGTCGCCGGCACGACGCTCGCCCGCCAGCTCGCGGCCGGACCGCTCCCACCGCGCGAGACGGCGGCGATCATGCTGCGCGTCGCCGAGGCGGTCGAAGCGGCCCACGTCCGCGGGATCCTCCACCGCGACCTCAAGCCGTCGAACATCCTCATCGGCGCCGACGGCCAGCCGCGGGTCTCGGATTTCGGGCTCGCCAAGCGACTCGAGGACGACACCTCGGTGACCCATACCGGTGCCATCCTCGGCACCCCCTGCTACATGGCCCCGGAACAGGCGGCGGGGAGCCGCGGGGACGTCGGCCCGACCAGCGACGTGTGGAGCCTCGGGGCGATCCTCTACCAGTCGATCACCGGCCGGCCGCCTTTCCAGGCGCGGACGTCGATGGACACGCTCCTGGCGGTGCTCGAATCGGATCCGCCGGTGCCGCGCTCGCTGCATCGGGAGGTCGACCGCGATCTCGAACTGATCGCGCTCAAGAGCCTGCAGAAGCCGCAGGACCTGCGCTATTCATCGGCCGGGGCCCTCGCCGCCGACCTGCGGGCGTTCCTCGCCGGCGATCCGGTGGCGGCGCGGCGCGGCGGCCTGGCGGACGTCGCCGCCCGCCTGTTCCGCGAGACCCACCATGCCGTGGTCCTCGAGAACTGGGGCCTGCTGTGGATGTGGCACTCGGTGGTGGTGCTGGCGCTGTCGATCGTCACCGACGTCCTCGCCTGGCAGCACGTCGAGGATCGCTGGCCGTATCTCGTGCTCTGGGGCGGGGGGCTGGCGCTGTGGGCACCGATCTTCTGGGCGCTGCGCCACCGCGCCGGGCCGGTGACCGCGGTGGAGCGTCAGATCGCCCACGTCTGGGGGGGAACGGTGATCGGCAGCGTGATGCTGTTCTGGGTCGAGGACCTGTTGAAAATGGACGTCCTCACCCTGTCGCCGGTCCTCGCGCTTCTCGCCGGCGTCGTGTTTTTCGCCAAAGCCGGGATCCTCTCGGGGGCGTTTTACATCCAGGCTGCGGTGCTGTTCGCGACGGCGCTGGTGATGTGCCGCCTCCCCGACTACCAGCACATCATCTTCGGCACGGTCAGCGGCCTGTGTTTCTTCCTGCCGGGGCTGAAGTACTTCCGCCAGCGGCTTCGCGGGGAGTGACGGCCCCCCGCGAGCGCTCGCCGCGCGGCGACGTGTGCCGCGGCCCGGCGCGGGAAGCGGGAGCCCCCACGGTCAGTAATCCGACAGCCGCCCCGTCGTCCAGGTCATGCGCAGGGCGTTGACGACGGCGACGACGTCGATCGCCTCCTGGAGCAGCGCGCCGGCCGTCGGCGGCAGCCAGCCGGCGGCGGCGATCGCCATCCCGATCACGCTCACCGCCATCCCGCCGACCGCGCTTTCCAGGGCGATCCGCCGCAGGCGCCGGGCGATGTGAAACAGCTCGTCGACGCGTTCCAGCGTCGTGTCCATCACCACCGCGCCGGCCGCCTCGCTGGTGACGTCGCTGGCTGTTCCCAGGGCGACCCCGACGGTCGCGGCGGCCAGAGCCGGGGCGTCGTTGATCCCGTCGCCGACGAACACCGTCGGGGCCTCGCGCGTCGCCGCCTCGACGATCGCCAGCTTTCCCTCCGGCTCGATGCCGGCGTGGACCTCGTGGATTCCGACGCGCTCCGCCAGCCAACGGACCTCGCTTTCACGATCCCCCGACACGAGCATCACGCGCGACAGTCCGTGGGCGGGGCCGAGATGACCGACGAACGTCGCCCCGTCGGGGCGCGGCGCGTCGCGAAAGCGGACCAGTGCCGCCGGCTCGTCGTCGACGACGACGATGCACTCGAGCCCGCCGGCGACCGGCGGGAGTTCGACGTCCGGGAACGTCGCGTGGAGTTTCTTGCGGCTGGTGATCGCCACCCGGTGGATCGCGCCGTCACCCCCGTGGACACCCCCGGTGAGCCCCGCCCCCGGCTTCTCCTCGAGGGCCTCGACCGGCAGCCGCGGCAGTCCGCGGGCGTCGGCGGCCGCGACGAGGGCGGCGGCCAGCGGGTGCTTGGAATAGCCCTCGAGACTCGCCGCCAGGGCGAGCGTCTCGTCGGCCTGCCGGTCGCCGAGAGGCACGACGTCGGTGACCGTCGGCGTGCCGTAGGTGAGGGTCCCCGTCTTGTCGAAGATCGCGGTCGTGCAGCGGTCGAGCCGCTCGAGGATCGCCGGGTCGCGGATCACGATCCCGCGCCGCGCGGCGAGCGATACCGCGCCGATGATCGCCACCGGGATCGCGATCAGCAACGGGCAGGGGGTGGCGACGACGAGCACGGCGAGGAACCGGACCGGGTCGCCGCTGGCCCACCAGGCGGCGACGGCGATCGCCACCGCCAGTGGCGTGTACAGCGCGCCGAGCGTGTCGGCCAGGCGCCTGAGGCGCGGCCGCTGCTGCTGGCTGGTGCGCAGCACGCCCATGATCTTGGCGTAGCGGCTGTCGCCGGCCACCGACGTGGTGCGGATCTCGAGTGCCGCAGCCCCGTTGATCGCCCCGGACAGCACCGTCGAGCCGGGGGCCTTCTGCATCGTGTAGGGTTCGCCGGTCAGGTAGCTCTCGTCCATCGCGCCGTGTCCGGCGACGACGGTGCCGTCCACCGGGCAGATCTCGTGGGGGAGGACGACGAGCACGTCGCCGACGGCGATCTCCCCGAGCGGCACGTCGGTCAGCCCCGCTGCCGCACGCCGGTGGGCCAGCGCCGGCATCCGCCGCGCCAGTGCGTCGAGGACGTCGCCGGCACGGCTCACCGCCCGGGCCTCGAGCGCCTCGCCGCCGGAGAGCATGAGCACGACCAGCGCGCCGGCAACGTACTCGCCGAGCACGAGGCTGGTGACAATCGAGATCCCGGCGAGCATGTCGGCACCGAACCGGCCGGAGAGCAGCGTGCGGACCAGCTCCAACACGAGCCATCCGCCGCCGACGATCACCAGCGCCACAAGCGGCAGATCGGCGACCGTCACCGGCCGGCCCGTCAACGGAAACGACGCGACCGGCGCGCGGCCCTGGCCGGCCAGCACGAGGCCCCCCCAGGCGGCGATCGCCACCAGGGCCGCGACGGCGATCGCCTCTTCGGGCCCCACCTGGCCACGGAGCCAGCCGGCCAGTGAGGGACGGCGCGAGAGGGCACGCTTGCTGCGGTCGTCGTTCATGAACACTCCCCGCGCAGGCCGTGCCGCGCCCGCGCCGTCAGCCGGGCGTCAGCTGTGCATCCGCGGCACCGGATCCCCGCGGGCGATGATCTCCGCCTCGGCGGCGGCAAGCTCCGCGAGGCGCGAGCGGACGATTTCCTCCGGTGCCCGCTGGCAGGCGAGGCGAACGTAGGTCGCATGGTGCCGTGCCTCCGACTCGAACAGCCCTCGGTAGAAGCCGCGCAGCCCGGCGTCGGCGACGTGCTCGGCCAACAGCGAAAACCGCTCGCAGCTCCGGGCTTCGATCAGGCCGGCGACGAGGAGCCGGTCGAGCGCCCGGCCCGGTTCGGCACGCCGGACGAGCTCATGCAGCCGGCGACCGTAGCTGGCCGGTGCGAGCCGGCGGAAGGGTATGCCGCGGCGTTCGAGGAGGGCGAGCACCTGGTGGAAATGGTCGAGCTCCTCGGTGACGATCGCCGACATCTCCCGCGCCAACTCGACGTGGTCGACGTAGGCGAACAGCAGGTTCATCGCCACTCCGGCCGCTTTCTTCTCGCAGTGCGCGTGGTCGACGAGGATCTCGTCGAGACCGTCGTCGACCTGGGAGAGCCAGCGTGTGCATGTCGGCGACTGGAGGGACAGCATCGCGGCGCGGGAAGGCGGGGGAGCAGGGCCCCGGGCCCGTGGTGGGCAGGGAGCCGAGAAGTGCAACCGCACTATACTCCCCACACCGCCGGCCGGTGGAGCGCGGGCGGCCACCGCGGCACGCGTGGATCACCCAATGATCGACTTCGACCCTGCCGTTCGACCTGCTCCGAAACCCCGCGAGCGCAACGTCCTCGGCGGGGCGTTGGCCACCTGCTCCCGCGCGCCGCTGACCGGGTTCCACCGTGACGGCTGCTGCCGGACAGGGCCGCAGGACACCGGCCTGCACACGGTGTGCGCGGTGATGACCGACGAGTTCCTCGCCTTCACCGTCGCCGCCGGGAACGATCTGGTGACACCGCGGCCGGAATGGCAGTTTCCGGGGTTGAAGCCGGGCGACCGCTGGTGTCTCTGCGCCGCCCGCTGGCTGGAGGCAGCCACCGCCGGAAAGGCACCCCCGGTGGTTCTGGAGGCGACCCATGAGCGGGCCCTTGCGGTGGCGCCGCTTCCGCTCCTCGAGCGCCATGCCTACCAGTCAGGCTGAATCGGGGAACACGCCGATGCAATCCAGCCCCTGTCCCCCGGCGCATGAAAAAACCGCGGGCGGCGTCGGACGCCGCCCGCGGCATGAGATCACGTGACGGCGATCGATGTGCTCACACCTCGAGGCTCGCCCACCGTTCCCGCTGCCGGAGCCTCCGCTGCTTGAACGCCTGCCACCCGGCCAAGACACACCCGACTCCGGCGAACGCGATCGTCGACGGCTCCGGGACGACCACCAGATCGCCGCTCAACTGGTTGAACGTCATGTACTGGCCATCCGCTGCCGTCCCGCTGACCCACAACTCCGGATTGACCGAATCGACGCCTTGGCTGAATGACAGCGTCGTGCCGTCGTAGTTGGCGGTCACCGTGGCGAACGAACCGTTCGCTCCCTCGGAGTAATCGAACAGCTTGAACAGCTGCGGAGCGTCGATGGTCGCGTCCGGGTAGGTCTTCGTGACGTCGACGAACAAGCTTCCGCCGAGCGTGACCGGCTTCGTGAACGTCATCAGGCTGACCGAATCATTCGCGAGAGTCCTGAACGCGACGGTTCCGTCGGAGTTCAGCACCGAAGGACTGTTGACGAGAACGTCGTTGACGACCACGGCAGTGCCACTGTTGCTCAGCGAGCCGATCGAGTAGTTGGACGCGTTGCTTGGATTGAGGTTCACCACCGCGCCGTTCACCGTCTCGACCACTGCCGACCCGAACGCGGCGATGAGGTTCGTCTTTCCCGCGGCCAATGACAGCGTCCCCGTCAACGCCTGAACGCTCCCACCTGCGGTCAGATCAAGGGAACCACTGCCCTGCTTCACCAACGTGGTGTTCGGGCTCGACTGAATGACCGCGTTGAACGCGATCGTGCCACTGCTGACGTCGATCAGCCGTGTCGCAGTGCCACTCCCATAGTCGATCTTCAACCGCGACGCGCTGGTCGTCCCGCCGATCGTCTGCAGCAGGCCCGACTGATTGATGATATCGCCGCGCATCGCGATCGCCGGCGTCACGGAACTACTTGCGGTGATCACGTACGAACCGGTGGCGGTCGAGTTGAACTGCAGTCGATCGAGGGTATAGCCGCCGTTGACCGTCCCGGACAGCCGGTTGCTCCCGGTATAAAAGACCGAGTGCGTACCCGACGTCGGCAGGAGGTTGCTCGCCCCACTCACCCAGTTGCCCGCGGTGCCCCAAGCACCGCTCGTCCCGCCGGTCCAGGTATAGGGTGCCGCTTCGCTCACCGACGCCAGGCAGACTACGGACAGGATCCCCGTTGCGGCGCACGCCGCCATTCGATTGAAAACACGACTCAAGACGTAACTCCTTGTTGTGAAACCATGTCGACTGATTGATTTTTTCGCCCTACTCGATTCTTGGACCCCTCTGTGTACTGCAGGGATCTACGACGGCATGTGCCAGGCCCGCGCCTGAGCAATACATGGTCGCGGGATCACACATCGGTAACAAAGGTGTCTCGTCGCTGACCCATACCATGTCTCGCCGAGCCTCTCCCAGTTACAAGTTCCTTCACCGGGCTTGAGTTCCCTCCGCCAACACGACTCTCAGCAGCAACAACGCTCCCCGGCGACACATTCCGGCAACCACCCGTCACAGAATCTCATGAGCCGCACGACTCGGCTCAAAGCCACGCCACCGCTTCCATGCAACACTTCAGACAACCCTTCCATCGAACCGCGCCTCAGTGCCACCTGTCGATCGCCCCTGGACTCCATGCGGAACGAGCACCGCCAGGGTCACCATCCGTCTGAGCACCCGCGTCATCGACCATCCCACCGACATTTGCAGGTCTGCCGACAGTTCCTACCGACAGACACCGCTCGCTGCATGGGGCTTCGCGACGCCTTCAATCCCCCCGCATGCCCCCGGTGAACGAATCTCACGGCGACCGGCCACGCGGTCGCCACGCTTTCACCGTCTCGCCACCACCACATCTCGTCCTGCAAGAGTCACGAGAAACCGAAGACAGACGACAACGACCACTTCCGCCGAACGATCACCCACGGACACCCGCCAGCGGCGCCAAGGTAACCGAATCGATTGCAGCCCTCCGGGAGCGCTGGCGCGCCCGACGCTGCTTCATCAGGTGCCAGCCGGCCAACGCACCTCCGATCCCGGCGAACACCACCGTGGAGGGCTCGGGAACCACGACGAGGTCTCCAGTCGTCTGGCTGAAGACCATGTAGCGGCCATCCGGAGCCGTCGTGCTGATCCAGATGCTCGAGTCCATCGGATCCGTCGCGAACGACAGGGTCTGGCCGCCGTAAGCAGCCGTCACGGTCGAGAAGCTCCCGTTCGTCGGTGGATCGCCCGCGAAAGTGAACAGGTCGAACAGCTGCGGAGCTTCGAGGGTCGCGTCCGGGTAGGTCTGCGTGACGTCGACGAACAACGCCCCGCCGAGATCCACGGTGGCAAGGAACGTCAGCCGACTGACGTCATCGTTGGCCGTCGAGAACTTCACGGTCCCATTGCTCGCCAGGGCCGAACGGCCGGAAACGGACGTGGTTCCGATGACGACCGTCGTACCGCTGTTGGTCAATGATCCAACAGTGAAGTTCGATCCCGCCGTGGGATTGAGGTTCAGAATAGTCCCATTCGACGCAGCGATGGAACCAGGCAAGGCGGCGATAAGATTCGTCGTCCCCTCAGTCAGTGCGAGCGTCCCGGTGAATGCCTGTGCGTTTGGAAGCGCCACACCGAAGTCGAGCGTGCCCGTGCCCTTCTTCTCGATCGTCGTTCCGTGACTCGAGGCGATGATCGCGTTGAGCGCGATCGTGCCGGTACCGACGTCAATCAAGCGGGTGCCCGATGCCGTGCCGTAGTTGATGTTCACACGGTCTTTATTCGCAAACCCACCGATCGTCTGCCGCTGACCGGACTGATTGACGATATCACCCTGCATGTTGATCGTGGGACCATTGAGGCCGTTGATCACGAACGATCCGGTCGCCGTCGAATTGAACTGCAGCTTGTCGAGCGTGTAGGTGCCGCCGACCGTACCGGACAATCTCGTGCTCCCAGAATAGAAAACCCCGTTTGTGCCGCTCGTGGGCAGGCCGCCACCGGTCCAGTTCGCTCCGTTCGTCCACAGACCGTTGGTGCCAGCGCCGGTCCAGGTGTAGGGGGCGGCGTAGCCGACGGCTGCACTGCAGAGCATCGCGGCGCCTGCAGCTACTCGCACCGACCACCGGCTGGTAGCACGACTCAAGGTCCAACTCCTTGCTGAAAGAATGTCCGTACGCATCTCGCTGTCTCCCTTGTGGTTGTTCTTGACCGAGCCATGATCCGGGTTCAACGGACACATGCCCGTTGACCAAGTTTGTCTATGGGCAGTCCAGGCCCTCGCGCTGCCACACCTTCGGCCGGCCTGGACCGACGATTCCCGCGCTACCCATCGCACCAGCCACTCTCCGCACGATCCGGTTCTGCCTTCGGTTGTGAACGTCGTCAACCATCAGCGCCCCCTGTCATTCGTTCCAGATCACACTGTGGCTTGGGATAAAGACGTGTTGTTACCCGTGCCAGCTCGAGCGAATCCGATCCACTTCCGCCAACCGACCCTGATCGGGCGAGCTAAACAAGCGAAACGATCGCCAGAAAAACAAGGATCGGCAGTGCGCATAGGAAAAGATCTCCCCGTGTGACAGGCAGTTGGTAACGGCCGAAACTCGCCAGAGCCGAGATTTCCAATTCCTGAGTCATTGTTCCGACACTCATCACACCTCTCCCTGAAAGATGGACAATCCACTTGTGTTCGATATCTCGCGCTGTCGCGGCGACCACCACGACAGTCGCACGGCCTGCCCTCCGCGACTATCGCGTCAGGGAAATCCAGCCCCCAGCCGAGCCGGAAGCCCGCGGTATGGAATCCCCTGTTTCCCCAGACCGACCAAGGCCCATCCTGCGGCAAACGTCACCGCACTGCTGGACCCCCTGTCGTTTGCAAGACTTCCCGCTCTCGTGCTGTGATCACACGATCGATCCGGATTACTTCTCGTCACAATGGGGAGCGTTGACACTGCCATCGTGTCTAGCCCGTCGCATTGATCACTTCCCCAGCCCATGTCACACACCGCTGCACAGTGCTCGATACAGCTTCCCACTCCCTGGCCCGCGGTCAGCTGTCCCGCCACTCCGACCCCGTCACACCGCCATCCGGGCCCACGATCGTTCCGTTCCCGAGACCCGCGACGCTGACGCCCGATGCAGCACCTCACGACCCTCAGCCACACCGCCCTGACACCCATTCCCGTTCACTGCGACCGGAGCACTTCGCAGCACCCTCCGACCGAAAGGTCCTCCGTCACCCTCCGTGACCCACGCCATCCCTCCGGCACGCTGACCCAACTCGTCTTCGCGACGGGTGTCATCGTGTGCCAAAGCCACCTGCATCACCCTTGTCGCAGTCCGTTCAGTCGTCATACACACAGACTTCTTCGCCCGGCTGTCCTCTGGGGCAACGATCACTGACAACGGGCTCGGCTTCTTGATTCCGATCTTCCAAGTCTCAACCGAGCCAAGTTATCCATTCACCAACCTTGAACCGTCACCTTTAATTCACACGACCACCGTCCAGCGCCCGTCGCGACCACTCTCGTGAAGCCCAACCTCATCACAGTCCCGATCGTCGCGTCGCCCACCGATCACACACCGACGGCCCACGTGATCCGATTCAATCCTGATCCACTTCCTGGCGAGCCGTCCTCTACGACCGTGCGATCGGCCACGGTCAGGCGGCGATCGCAGACTTGTTGCGACGCCGCTTGTTGATGCAGTGGACACCGCTGATCGTCACCCCGAGGACTCCGAAGACGATCGTCGAGGGCTCGGGCACCACCACCAGCTGGCCCGTCGCTTGATCGAAGGCGAAGTACTGGTTGCCAGCTGCGTTGGAGATAGTCTTCGAGACCCACGAGCCGTTTTCGAGCGTCCACTCACCATTCAGGTTGTCGTAGTCGCCTGGAGCGTTGATCACGGTCATCGACGTGAAGTTCCCATCGTAGCCCATAGCGCCGAAGAGCTTCCATGCTGTGTTGAACGGTTCCAGGGCGTTCGGATCGATGGCCATTTGAGCGAAGTTCATGGTCAGATTTCCACTGAAGCACACGGTCCCGGTCGACACGATCTGATCGAAAGTCAAGCCAGGGATGATGGCACCGCCGCTATCAGTTCCCACCTTGAGAGTCGTCGTGGAAGTCGAGAGAAAGTTGGCTTTGCGCGTGTCGAGGATCATCGAGCCGGTCCCGTTGTTACTTCCAATGTTCAAGCGTCCGCCTGAGGTGAGATCGCGAATGCCATCTGATCTGTTCGCCCCAAGCGTCACGTTCGCCGTGGTACCGAGGGTGACGTCACCGTTACCAACGATCGCCTGGGTGAACGAGATGCGCCCCGTCAGATTGATGCCGGCGTTGTTCGTGAACGTGCCACTGAGCGAGAGCCCTGAGGTAGAGCTTACAGCCGACATCTCCACCGGTGAGAATCCAGTCGTGATGTTGTTCTCGATCGTCTGCGTCCGGTTCGTGGTGTTGGCGATGTTCCCATTTATAAGCAACGAACTCCCCGTGAGCCTGTATCCGGTCGATCCGCTGAAGGTGATTGAGTTCACCGGGTAGTCGCTGGAAATGTTGTTGGTCGTCGTTCTGAGTTGCAGACCTCCTCCTGTGCCCCCGAAGATCAGATCCTCCCCACCGGTAGTGCTTGGGGCAACGTCGCCGATCCAGTTGGACCCGGCGCTCCAGATACCGCTCTTCGATGCATTCCAGGTGTAGCTTGCCGCGTTCGCGGACGAGAGTCCGGCGGTCGTCGCCAGGGCGACCGTCGCGACGAGGGACTTGGCCAAGATCCGGTTCATGATCGACGTCTTCATGGGATGCCTTTTCGTGCTCGAGTTGGAAGAAAAAGTAAGAAGAAGGTGATTTGCTTGGTCTTGTTGCGGTAGGTTTTCAGGGACTGGCTTCACACCACCTCCCCGCCCACCAGGGCGTAGCTGATTCCGGGTCCTCCCCTGAGCCCCGGCGCCCGATGTGGCGCCTCCAGCGGTGGCAGTTGGCGTCGACCGCCTCACGGCCGGACACCATGGGGTTCTCCGTGCAGCCCAGTTGCGGCTGACGAAAGCCGGTGCGGTCAACGGCGATATAGGCTTCTCGCAAGATCACACCGTGTGTCATGTATTGGTACTTGCCGGCATCTGCCCGGCGGGATCCTCGATCAGTCATGAGCTGCGTCATCCAGCGCCCCATTTCTCGATCGCCACGCTTGCCGGATCGCAGTTCGATCCCTTAGCGGTCTTTGCCATCGCACGTCTTCCCGACCGATCCCTGTCGCGACCATTCCCCCTCGCCCTGCCTGATCGGTGGGCGACCGCTGGTCGCGACGCCAGACAAGATTTCTCCGTCTGGAAACCAGCTCCTGTGCTGCCGCTCTTGGTCGTTGACCGAGGCCGTGGCTTGCGGACGTACGCAAGTCGAGCCGTCTGTCCACTCGGCGGACTGCATGTCGGATCCCTGGTCCACGTCCATCTCCTGGTTTCCGCACCGACCGCACCATGCACTCTTGCCGACCAATCGACCGCGTGAGTGACCGGACAGGCTCCGATCAGCGAGGTCGATCGAGGTCAGACAGGTCATGCTCCGCTCCGACAAGGCCCCACCGACCATCTCCACCGACTCCGACGACGCACCCGACCACCACGACGAGCTCGCCGTCACATTCACCCTAAACTCATCAACAGAACCTCCGACCTTGGTCACACACCGCATCTTGATCGACAGCCACCGAATACCGACCCCGCCGGCGGTGGGCTTGTACCTCCCCTGTCGGCGTTGTGACGACCGTCGTTCATTTCCACCACTCCATCAGCACTTACCGACACGTGCCACTTGCTCATCACACCAGTGGTCCTGCTGGCCGCAGAGCACTAGTCGCTTCACAGCCCCAGCGAGACACAAAGACCGATCACCACCACAGCCATCAGCGTCGTTGCTGCCAAGCTGGTGAACGGCGTTCGCTCGACCTTCATCGCCACGACCTCATGCGATCCGACCATTTGGAGATCTCCTGCTGCTTGCCCCATCACCAACCAAGCGATCGCACCACACCGTCGCGACCGTCAGATCCATTCCCGAAGAACACTTGTTACCAGCGATTCACCGTCACACATCTGCAGCCACTTGACCGCTGGAGTAATCAGGCGGAGGGCTTCCCACCCTTCCGCCGCCTGGCCATCCGCCAGCCGGCCAGAGCCACACCGACCCCGGCGATGACCACCGCCGAGGGCTCGGGGACGATCATCAACAGTCCAGTGTTCTCAGCGAACGTCACGTACTGTCCATCCTGCGCACCACCGACGATCGCGTTTGAGTACCAGTAGCCGGTGGTCCCGATCTCGGTAAACGTCAAGTTAGTTTCGGCATAGGAGCCCCTGACCGCCGTAAAGCCGCCGGTCGCCAACTCGTTAGTATTCACGAAGAGCTGGAACGAAATGGGGTTCGCCAAGGTGGGCGACGTGCCGGTATTGGCATAGGTCCCTGACAGATTCACACTCAGAGTGCCTCCGTAGCTCGAGCCATCGCCATACTGGATCGTGTTCACCAGATTCGGATCCGCCGGCACGGCGAAGGAGACAGTGCCACTGGAATTGAGGGTCATCTGGTTCATCGCGAAACCGCCGTTGACGAAAAGGCTACCGTTGTTGACGTATCCCCCGTTGATGATCACACCATCGGTGCCTATTTCAAGAATGCCAGATTCGGTAGTCGCTAGCGTACCCGCGAACGCAATCGAAGGCGCCACTGACGCCAGACTTACTGTGCCAGTTCCAACCACGTTAACAGTCACAGCCGGACCCGAACGTATACTGTTAGCTAACAGGATGTTTCCCGAGCCACCGATGGTGAATGTTCCGGTACTACTCACCGCTTGGGGATACGCAAGTATTGTGTTGATCGTCTGCGTAGCCGTTGACGAATTGGTAATATTGCCCTGCATTCTGATGAAGCGGGTGGGACTGTTGCCGTTGATCGTGAACGCACCTGCGGTGTTCGTGAAGTCGAGGCTGGTCAAGGTGTATTCAGCGGCCACTGTGCCAGTCGTGTTCACATTGTTGTTGTAGGTCACCGTGTGCGGCGTCGTACCGGTTGTGATCCCTGACGGTGCCCAGTTTGCCGCCGTGGACCAGCTACCGTTGGCCCCCGCTCCAGTCCACGTGAAAGATGCCGCTTGCGAACGCGACGCATTGCATGCCAGCAGGGCAGTGCACAGTGCGGTGGCGACCAACGAGTGGCGCCGGAGTGACGAGCGATGATTCATCGGGAAGCCTTTCTGGAGCGTGGTGGTTCTGGAGGCGTGAGGTTTGGAGAGGAGGAAACTGGTGGAAGGTGAGGGGCCGTTCGGTGGTTTGATCGTGCGGGTTTGCCCACCCCCTGGGTCGGGTCCGGGGTCGGGTGGCGGCCCCTGACGATCGATCGCGGCGTGGGACGTCAAGTCCTGATACGGTCGCCCGACCAACCTCCGTTGGTACCAGCGCTCGATGGACACCGACGTGACGTGAAATGGCTTGGACAACCTGATCATGTGTGGTCCCCCGCCATTGCAGTGGGTGAAATGTGGGACTGCGGTGTGAGCGGTAAATGAATTCGGCTCCGCCGGTCCCTGAGCCGGTCGGCTGCGGTGTGATCGGTACGCTCTGTGGAGCGCCGCGACTTTGGTGGCGGAGCTGGCCGGGCGTAGGTGACGGACAGAGACCGTGGCGATCGCGTTGCCGGCAGTCGCTCCGATACCGATGAGCCCGTCACGCGCTGTCCGGCCGATGCCAGGGTTGGATTGGGGTCCGTCGTCGTCCCAAGCGCCGGCTCCAATCGCAACGCTAGCTTCTCGTCGGACCCGCGGCCGATCACAGAAAGCGACGACCTGGTAGCGCTGCTCCATGAAGGCACACACTCCCCGTCGGGCAACCATGCACCTGGTTGCAGCGCGGCGAATGCGATCGGTGCGGCGGTGCGTGGGGGACAGGTCATGGCTGGAACCGAGGGGCTCAAAGTGGTGGAAGGTTGTTCGATGAGGTGCTGGCGTGGTCGAGCGAGTGGTTCGTGGGGTTGTCGATGCCTACTGACGACTGGTCACTCGGATCGCGTGTGGCGGGGGCCGTAATCACCGGTCGCCGGCTCTGACGTCTGCGGAGGGGGAACGAAGTACGAGCACACAGGAATTCGCTTCGCTCTCTCCGGGTCAGCCGCCTGGGGCGCGACGAACGCGGAAGTACACGACGCGAAACCGACGGGGAGCCGACATCCGCCGCGCCTGAAACCAAGTGGTGCGGAATCGGGGAGCCCTGTGGACCAGCGGATTCATGGGTTGTTGCTCTCGAAACGGGAATGGTCATTCGGGAACCGATTCAGACCAGCGACAGGATCGAGACGAAGGCGACGATCGGGACGCAGCACAGGACCGCGTCGCGGAAGGTGAAGCCGGTGCGAGCTGCCACGAAGACGGAGCTGCGGTACATATGAACACCAGTTCTTCAAAGGGGTTGAGTAGTAGACGCGAAACGTGGAAGCGAGCTACGAACCGGGAAGGCGAAACGGGGGATGACGCGCGGCGGTCCGCGACGTTCAGCAGGTGGTCGACTGCGACGCACCAGCGCGGGGCGTCAGGCCGTCGAGCGAGCCTTCGGCATCGGTGTGGAACTGGACGGGCTCATCGACCACGTTCTTGATCCACAGCATCCGAGTCGAATCCGGCGCCTTGGCACCCGGCGCACCGGCAGGAACCGCGACCGCCTTGGTGGCTTGCGAGTCGGTGACGTTGCTCGACGACATTCCCGTCGTGAACAACAAGCAAGCGATCGCCATCACGGCGAGTGCGCCCGACCCCATCAGCGAGCCGCCGATGCGGGACATGGCGAAGGCCAACCGGCGCGACTCGGTGCGATCCAGCGCTGATTCGGGAACAGTGGAGAGCATCGGATACCTCGGTGTTAGGCCACCGCAAGCACCCGCCATGTATCAACCGAAGAGGAAAACCAAACTGCTTGTCATCTTTCAGAAGGGCCACCCGATTACCGGGCAGAACCTAAAACCAACAGAGCCGTGAGGCCAAGGCCTCACAAAACGAAACCGCAACACCTGAAAGAAGGTCAGTGGCTCCGCACGCGGCGAAACACATGACGAGGTGCAAGCAGTAGCGGTTCCTAGCAATCAGAAGTTAGTTGCGTCGATCAGCTGCGATCGACAAGGGCAATGTAGGCGATGAGGACCATCTGCGTCAACAGATGGTTTGAAAACTCACGAAATCCTCACAATACGGGCATCGATCTTCGAATTTCAAGCGATTTTCGCGATCTCGGTTCTTCACAAGAGACGCAAGAGAGTTGCGATAAAGGCTTGCGAAGCGGGTGTTGGCCAGCGATTGCAGCGTCGGAGCGTTCGTCGAAGTGAGGATGACGCCGTGTATGGCCAGGGAGTGCGGCCAGTTTGGGTGTTTTTTCGGGCTTTCAGCCCCATTTCAGCAAGAGCGAGTCATCGGCGTCGCACATGAGATCCGGTTGCCTGGAACGTGGATTACCGCCTCGAGAGCCGCCGTGGAGCCGTAATCGGCCTCGTTTCAAGCGGCTTTCGAGGGGTTCCGGGAGGATGAGTCGATGCCAGCGCCGGTGTCGGTGGACCTGGCCTGCCCGCATGCTGCCGGCCCCCCGGTGGACATCGCCATCAATGGCCCTGATCCACTCAGTCGATCGCGGATTCCATGCCGGGTTTGCGGTGGGCCGTCGCCCGCATCCAGCGCCCGATCACGTTGGCCACGGCGTGATCCTTCGACAGATCTGGCGCGCGAGCCCGGGAGGGTGGTCGACCCGGGCGGCGATGGATTCCCTGACTCCGCACGATCGCGCAGACTCGGCCGGCGTCGACGCGCCAGCGGCCTCGGAAGAGGGCAAGCTCAAGCTACTGTGCCGCCGCCTGGCGCTTGAACTCGAGCGGTTTGGCGTCGGCCGGGGCACCGACCACGAGGAAGTCGAACGCATCGGCCCCCTTTGAGGTCACTTTTCCGGCCATCGTTCCCTGTCCGTCCGTGACCAGCGCGATGGCGTCGGCTGCGGTCTCGATCGTGCCGGAGAGCTCCACAGCCGCCTTGCCGGCAGGGGTGGCCTTCCAGGTGAACGTCGAGTCCTCGCGGACGGTGAGCACCACGCTGTCCTTCCCCGCATCGGCCTTCCAGACGCCGACCAGGTCGGTCTCGGGGCCGGGAGCGGCCGCCGTTTCGGTCGCTTCGGCAGCCGGCTTCGCCGCCGCCTCAGCGGCCGTAGCAGGCGACTGCTCCGCGCTCTTCTCCTCCGGCGGTGGCGCCAGGGCCTCGAGAATGCGCTTGGCGACCAGATCCCCGGGCTGCTTGGCAACGACCACCGCGAGCGCTTCGCGCGCCAGATCGACGTGGCCACCGACGAGGTAGTGGTAGGCGAGGACAAAGTGGGCCGCGGCATCCCCCGGGCTCGCCTTGCACGCCGCCTCGAGCTTCCGCAGATGAGCCGTGTAGGCGTCGACCGAGCCATACAGGCTGCTCATGCTCGTCCAGTCCATGCCCGGAGCCGAGGCGAGGACGGCGTTGAGGGTCGCGGCGGCCTCGGGGTAGCGACCGAGCGCGAACAGCGCCAGGGCGCGGACCTCGTGGATCACCGAATCGCCCGGCGACAGCTTGACAGCCTTGTCGCAGCCGGCGAGTGCGGCGGAATAGTCTCCGGCCTTGAACTTCGCCAGGGCCGCGTCGAACAGCGCCGTGGCCTGGTTTTCAGCGGGTTGCGCGGTGGCGGTGGCAGTCGCCCCACTACCTCCCTGTGAGTCGCTCGAGCTCGTCGCGCCGTCGTTGGTGACGTAGTTGTTGACGACGATCGGCTGCGAGTAGTCGTAGGGGCTCGAAGCCACCACCGTCTGGGGGACGGTGGAGTAGTAGGGATTCACGTAGCTGGCGCCGTACCCGACGCCGTAGCCGAGGCCCCACCCCGACAGCAGCGAAGACAGCCCCCAGGTGGCGGCTCCGAACGCCAGCGGGGCGCCCCAGCCGCCGTAGTAGCCGTTGCCCCAGTTTCCACTCCAGCAGCCGTTGTACCAACCATATGACGGGTTCACGTAGCCGGTATTCCAGGCGTTTCCCCAGCCGCCGCCGTAGCCGCCGTAGCCATAGCCATACCCGCCGTAGCCATAGCCTCCACCGTATCCCAGCCCTCCGAGGCCCCAGCCTCCCAGGCCGCCGACGCCGATGGCGACGTTGGTATTGCCCCCCCAACCGCCGGCGCCCCAGTTGTTGAAGTTGTTGGTATTGAAATTGTTGCTGACGTTGAGGTTGTTGAGCGTGTTTCCGATCGAGTTGTTGTTGCCGCTGCCGATGATCGAGCCGTTGTTGACGGGCCGGTTGATCGTGCCCGGCCGATTCCACTCGCCGGGCCGGTTCCAACCACCAGGCCGGTCACCGCCGATCCCCGGGCGATTCCCCCCGCCCTCGCCGGGCCGGTTCCAGCCTCCCGGCCGATCGCCGCCGATCCCCGGTCGGCTCGGGCGATTCCCCCCTGGGCGATTCCCGCCGCCGATTTCACCGGGTAGCGTCGTGACGCCACCATCGGGACGGTTGCCGATGCCATCGGGGCGATTGCCACCGATTCCCGGGCGATTCCCACCGCCTCCGGGTCGATTGCCGCCGATGCCCGGGCGGTTGATCCCGCCACCGCCTGGGATATTTCCAGCGTTGCCCCCGCCGCCACCAGGCGCAGGGAACGGCTTGGTATGTGGCTGACTACCGCCGCCGGTGATGCCACCCGGACGGTTGCCCCCCGCTCCGCCCCCCGGAGCCGGAAATGGCTTGGTCTGCGGGGAATTATTGATGCCACCGCCAATCCCACCCGGGCGATTGCCACCACCGCTGCCGGGAAGCGTGGCCCCGGGACCGGTTTGAATTCCCCCGCCTCCGGGCCTGTTGCCTCCACCGTTCTGACCCGGAGTCAAAGACGGCGCCGGACGGGTCGAAAACCCACCCCCGGGCCGGCTTGCGGCACCGCCACCAAGCCCCCCAGGACGACTGCCGATGCCGCCGAGGCCACCCGGCGTTCCCCCAGGCGTAAAACCAGGGCGCGTCGACGGCGTGAGGCCAGGTCGGCCGGCGGGAACGCCTGCTCCCGAGAGTCCACCGGGGCGGCTGCCGATGCCCCCTGGCTGCAGCGCTGGGCGGGTCAACCCGCCGGCTCCCGGCTGACCGATCCCCGGGATTGCACCAGCTCCACCCGGACGCATGCCACCAAGCCCCGGGCGGCTCCCACCGATCCCGGACATTCCCCCCCCCCGGCATCGCCGGCCTGGGACTGGGCGCTCGGGAGCGAGGGGCGCGACATGTTGGGCATCGCACCGCCGGGCCGCTGAAAACTCGGCCTCTGGGCCGCCGCACCCGGCGACATTCCCATTCCGCCCGGGCGTCCCTGCATCCCCGCCCCAGGGCTGGGGCGCGACATCTGGGGCATGCTCGGCCGCTGCATCCCCTGGGCCGGACGCGACGCTTGCGGCATGCTCGGTCTGGCACCCCCCCCGCCGACACGCCCCATCGACGGCCGCGCGCCCCCTCCGCCGGCCCGTCCGGGGGAGGCGACAGTCACCGCCGGAAACACGAGCGTCAGCGCCGCCACCGCTACGACCGGCCAGAGGAACACACCACTGAAAACTCGCGGGAAACACTTCATCGCAGCCGCATCACCCAGAGGTCACCGTCACCCAGAGGTCACCGTCACCCAGAGGTCACCGTCACCCAGAGGTCACCGTCACCCAGAGGTCACCGTCACCCAGAGGTCACCGTCGCCGAACCGAGCCACAGAGGTCACCGTCACCCAGAGGTCACCGTCACCCAGAGGTCACCGTCACCCAGAGGTCACCGTCACCCAGAGGTCACCGTCGCCGAACCGAGCCACAGAGGTCACCAATGGGCAGGATCCTGCTTCACGCACCATCCCGACCGTCGTCCACCGTGCGGACACCATCTACGCTCCCCGTCGCAGCCTGTTCATTGCCCCGCCGGCTTGGCAGGAGTGGGAGTTCCTGACGCACCTGCAGCCGGAGCCGGCGGCGGAGCCCCCCCCTCGGGTGCCGGTGGCCGCCGGGCGATCTTAAGCTCGAAGTCGGGCTCGACGGCCCCGGCCACGATTCGGTCGGTCGAACGGATCGTGAAGTGGTCGCCATCGACCGGCGTCAGCTCGACGGTCGCCGAACCGGTCGTTCCGTCGGGAAGCGTCGCCTCGGAGCGGATCAGCCATCCCGTCTCGGTGGGGAACCACTCCCCCTCGCTGAACCCGCCGTCTGAATCGAACGTCCAGCTCCGCAGCACCCCCTCGATCGGATCAAAGCCGATCCGCTGGGCGCTCCTCGAAGCCTCCATTCCGCCGATCGCCAGCGTGTATTCACCGACCAAGAAATTGCCGTCTTCGCTGAAGCGGTAGCTGACCTCGGTCCGCCCCTCGGGGCTTTCGTCGATCCAGTCGCCGACCAGCCACGCGACCCCCTGGAGCATCTCGGCAGGGGTGGGCAGCGGATCGTCGGCAAACTCCCGGTAGGAGGCGACCGGCCAGGCATTTCCGACCTTGTCGCGCATCGCGACATAACGGAGCTGCGCCGCGGTCTGCCCGTCGTCGACGGTGATCAGGCGCACACCCTCCTCGACCGCCAGGTCGTCGCCGACCTGCCGCAGTCCGGTGATCTCCATCTGCAGCGTCGCCTTGGGAAACTTCTCGAAAAACGCCTGAAAAAGGGCAGTGATCGCCTTCCGCCCGCTGGTCACGGTGCCATTTTCGTCGATCAACTCCCCCTGTTCCATGAACAGCTCACCGAGCGCCTTGGCATCCCCGGCGTTGAAGGCCTTGACCGTTGACTCCCCCTCACGGGTGACGGCGGCGACGAGCTCCGCGAGAGGTTCAGCGATTTCGACGATCATGACATCGACCGCGGCTTGGTCGGCCGGCTTGGTCTCCTCGGTCACGGCAGGCTGCGGCGTCGGCTTGGCAATTGGCGCCTGGCAGAACCCCGGCGCCGCCCCGACGGCGACCAGCGCCGCCACCAACAACCATATCTGTCCGCGGATAAGGCCCTTCATGGCCGTTGTCCACTGTGGCGACCGCGCTCGACGCGACGACATGCACTCCTCCGCTGTGGTTGACCGCGATTCTTCTCCGCGCTGGATAAGCGGCGTAGTCCGTCATCATAGGGAAAGACGAGACGAGTCAACCAGCGACTCGCCGGTCCCTTGGTCGCGTTCCCGTCGGGCTGGCTCGGCACGCACCGTGGCGGCGACGGGCGGCGAAGTGATGTGGAAAAACCGACGTTTCCCGGACGAGACTGCCGGAAGTTGCCGACTCTTTCACAACTCCGGCAGCGCCCGGGCTCCCGGCGGACTTCTCCGCGCAGCGGCTGCTATCTTCCGCCGATTGATCGTCCGAATGTGCCACCGTTGGACACGGACGAAAACGCCGTCGATCCCTCAGGAGAAGCCCCGATGCCCACGCCGTCCGACAAGGCCCTGTCGCTGTTCGAGGAGTTCAAGAACTTCGCCTTCAAGGGCAACGTCATCGACCTTGCAGTCGGCGTGATCATCGGCGGGGCATTCGGCAAGATCGTCTCGAGCCTGGTCGACAACATCATCATGCCGGTTGTGAGCCTGATCATGCCGGGCGACAGTGGCTATAAAGATCCGGCGCTCACGATCGGCGGCAAGACAGTGCCGTACGGCGCGTTTCTCGGCGACATCGTCAGCTTTCTGCTCCTCGCCCTGGCGCTGTTCGTGTTCATCGTCAAGTTCCTCGGCTGGCTGATGAAGTCGAAGGCCGCGGCAGCCGCGGTCGCCCCGCCGCCGCCGACGAAAGACCAGGAACTGCTGATGGAGATCCGCGATCTGCTCAAGCAGCGCGGCTGAGCGGTTCGGCAGCTGCGGCCGCGGTCGGGTGCCGATCTCGACGCCGCGGTTCGGCCGGACGTCCGCTTGACAAAACGCCCCGGGAAAACAGAGCGGGCCGGACGGTTTCCCGTCCGGCCCGCTTCTTTTCGCTCAGGTGCCCGCAGTGCGGGGGCCTGAATCAGCAGCCCTTCTTGCAGCCGAGGAGGCGCTTCCGACCGCCGCAGGCCTTGCCGCCGCAGCCAGCCGAGCCACTCGAGCCGCAATCGCCACAGGCACCGGCATCGCCGCAGCCGCCCGCGGAACCGCAGCCACCGGCATCGCCGCAGCCGGCGTCGCCGCCGCAGCCGCCAGCCGAGCCACCGTCGCCGCCCCAGCTACCGGCCGACGAACCGCCGCAGCCGCTCTCCACCGGCACCTCGACGGCCACGGTGATGCACTTCTGCACCGGCACTTCCTTCGTGACCGTGTGCGGGACGCGGACCGTGTAGGACTGCGTCTGCGTCTCGGGCACGTTGTCATAGACCGTGACCGAGTAGCTCTCTGTCTTCTGCTGCGGGACATTGACCGTGTACTTGACGTCGCGGGTCATGGTCTCCGGCACGCTCCGGGTGACCGTGTACTCGCGGGTCTTCGTCTCGGTCCGGTACTTCGTGACGTTGACCGAACGGGTCTTCGTCTCGGGCACCATCTTCGTCACGGTGTAGGTGCGGGTCCGCTCCTCCGGCACCATGGTGGTGACGGTGTAGCTGCGGGTCCGCTCCTCGCTGCGGTACCGGGTGACCGGCACCGAGCGGTTCCGGGTCTCCTGCACCATGTTGGTCACGGTGTAGGTCCGGGTCCGCTCCTCGGGACGGGTCTTGGTGACCGTCACCATCCGCGACTTCGTGACCGGGACGCACTTCTGCACGGTGTAGTTCCGGGTCCGCTCCTCGGAGCGGCACTTCGTCACGTTCACCGAACGGCTCTTCGTCTCGGGGACCATCTTCGTGACCGTGTAGGAACGGGTCCGCTCCTCGCTGCGGTAGTTCGTCACCGAGTAGGTGCGAGTCCGCTCTTCGGAACGGGTCCGGGTCACGTTGATCATCCGGCTCTGCTGCTCCTGGCGGCACTTCTGCACCGAGTAGGAGTAGGGAACCTCCTCCGTCACGCACTGGTAGGTGGTGTACGGAACTTCCTTCGTCTCACACGTCGGCACCCAGACGCGCTTGCAGCAGATCTTCGGGGGGCAGGGGTTGCCGCACGAGTCGACACCGCCACCGACCTCGGTCTGCTGGGTCTGCCAGCTGCCGCCGCGGACCTGCACCGTGCGGCTGCCCTGCACCGGGACGCGCTTCTGCACGGTCCGGCTGCCGGTCATCTGCTCGGTGTAGGGGACGTTCACCGTGTAGGTCTGCTCGACCTGCTCGGTGTAGGGCACGCTGACGGTGTAGGTCGAGACCTTCTCTTCGGTGTAGGGCACCTGGACGGTGTAGGTGGAGGTCTTCTCCTCCTGCACCGGCACGTTCACCGTGTAGGTCTGCTCGACCGTCTCGGTGTAGGGGACCTGGACCGAGTAGGTGGAGGTCTTCTCCTCGCTCACCGTCTCGTACGCCGTGTAGCTCTGCTCGACCTGCTCGGTGTAGGGGACCTGCACCGTGTAGGTCTGCGTCCGCTCCTCGCTCTTGGGCACGCTCACCGTGTAGGTCTGCTCGACCGTCTCGGTGTACGGGACCTGGACCGAGTAGGTGGAGGTCTTCTCCTCCTGCTTGGGAACCATCACGGTGTAGGTGGAGGTCTTCTCCTCCGAAACCGGAACGTTCACCGTGTAGGTCTGCTCGACCGTCTCGGTGTAGGGGACCTGGACGGTGTATTCGGCCGTCTTGGTCTCCGTCACGTTCTTGTTGACCGTGTAGGTCTCCGTCCGCGTCCGGGTCTCGGGAACCTGCACGGTGACCGTGCGGGTCCGCTCCTCCGTCCGCGGGACCCGCTTGTTGACCGTGTAGGTCCGCTCGCGGGTCTCCGTCGTGTACTCGGTCGACGTGACGGTCTTCATCTCCGTCACGTACTGACGCTGGTACACCGTCCTGGTTGCGGGGGCGCAGTCGCCACCGGCCATGACCACACCACCGGCACCGCCATCGACATACCCACCCTCGCTGATGACTGCCGAACCGCCGCAGCCACCGCAGTCAGCGGCGAACGTGCTCGTGCACGTCGCCACCACAGCCAGCGCGGGGAGGCAAGCAAACAGGAACTTGCGCTTCACGCACACCTCCAAAAGGGAAGAAACAGGGAAGACCCGAGCAGGTTTTTCTCGAACGCGCCCGCACGTCGGTCGGTCGAAGAGACCCTTCTTTTACGACGACCGAGACATTCGGCCGCCTGGTAAGCTGGATAGGTTACGTTGACTAATCCGGCTTTCAAGGGCCCAAAAACGATTTTTCCGCATGATTCCAGCCGGTTCCTGCCGGATATGACGGCCGAGGGCAGCCGGCCGGCAGACCTGCGAAAACGGCCTGAAAATGAGGAAAAACGACCGCTCACTTCCGGCACAACCGTCGCTTTCGCGGCGACGTGTCAGGCGAAACCCTCACGATAGGGGATCCAATTATCGCGGCCGATACCGGGAGCCACCCTTCTAGTAAGCGACTAGCTACGCTCCACGAGGGGAAAATAGCGCGCCGCACACCTTCGACAGCAGCCACAGAGTGCCGAGGGGCAGGATGATCGTGGAGATCGTGAAGTAGATCGCGAGGTTCACGATCGACTCGCCGACATCGCCGATCGCAGTGTACAGGCGTTTCGCCTTCTCGCCGACGTAGTCGACGGGGTTGTAGCGCTCGTACCACGCTTTTCGCTCGGCAGGGTCCTCGGCTTGGACCGCCTCGATCCGCTGCGTCGTCGACGACACGACAGCCGCCGCCTGCTGGTAGTTCGACTCCAAAAACCGCTCCGCCACCAGCGAATCGATCCATGCCCCGGCAGGGATCGCGAGGCGCGCGAACAGCGCCACGCCGAACAGCCGCCGACCCCATGAAACAAGGCTTTTCCGCGAATTTCCCCCGACGACAAGGGCCGCCAAGAGGGCCCCGAGAGCCGGCAGGAACAGCCACCAGCCGAGCGTCTTGGCGATCTGGAGTGCCAACCGCTGGACGCCGAGGGCCGTGGTGCTGGTCAGGAGCAGCGAGCCATACTGCTCCACCAAGTCGTTGACAGGGTCCAGCGCCTGCCCGATCCCCAGGCTGCCTCCCGGACCGAAGCTGAAACTGACTTCGGAGCTCTGCGCCAGCGAGATCGCGCTGTCGAGGGCCCGGGTAGCGGCAAGCGCGGCGAGCGTGCGGGCAAAGCTCGCCTCCAGCCACGCCTCGCCCTTGTCGTCGGCGACCGGGGCGACCCCGAGCATCACGGTCGCGGCGACGGCGGCGAACACGGCCAGTCGAGCTACCGGCTCCCGAAGAAATGCGGGGAGAAACGGCAGCCACGCCCCCTCGAAGAGGAAGACGCGGGGGTCGAATTCGCCCGGGTTCGATGGGGCTTGCGTCGGCTTCGGATCAGCCATGGCACTGCCTCCTCAGGGGATCAACCACCGCTCGAGATACGGCCTGAGCCACGCCGCCCGCCGCGCGTACCCCACCCTGGTGGGATGAAGGCCGTCGTCCACGAAGCATTCCGGGGCCGGGAGCCCATTGGGACGCAAGTAGGCGTCTCCCACGTCGATGTAGCCGATATCCGCCCGAGGGGCCTGTTTGGCGATGAATTCGCGGAGCAGTGCATTGGCCCGGAACTGTTCGTCGCGCTCGCTCCACCGGGCAAAACTGGGCGCGATTGCCAAAAACAGGATCCGCGTCCCCGGTAATCCGGCCCGGACCGTCGCCACCAGGTCGGCGAACGCTTCGGCCACCTGCTCGGGGGATCTCCCGGCGTGGATGTCGTTGATTCCCGCCGATACGACGATCACCCCAGGCCGTGAGCTTCCCACCAGCCGGAGGATCACAGGCGCCAGGTCCGCCAGATGCGATCCACCGACGCCTCGCCGATGGACGCGCCAGCCCGGGAAATCGTCGGCGAGCGACTTCCACAGGCGGATATTCGAAGAACCGACAAACGCGATTCCACCGGGCTCGGCGACCTCCCGATCGAGCATCTCGAGCGCCGCCACTTCCTGTTCCCAGCGCCCTGCGTGAGGGGAACCCGCTCCTTGGGCCGCGGCGGCCGGCTCATCGGCGGCAATCACCGACATCAACAGCGTTACGGCCCCAAAAGCCAGCACGAGCCACTCTGGCAGCGTCGTTCCGGCCCGTGGCGGAGGCATGGCGGTTTCTTACGGAGGAGACCGTCACCATACCCGCTGCTCCGCCCGGGCCACATGCTCGTCCTCTCCGGCTGCGGGCCGATGCGAGGGCGACGGCGGAGGGGGCTTCGCCGGCCCTGTGATGGGGATGCCGGAATGTCGTCTCCTGTCGTCCACCACAAAGATCCCGGACGACCCGGGCGGGAGGCGGTATCTTCACGCCGCCGGTTGGCGCCTCTCCACCGGCCCCCTTCGCTGTTGGCACCCGTCACACGACTTCCCGCCAGATCGGAGCCATCTCCCATGACTTCCACCGTCGCCCGGGTCAGCGGTCGCTCGACCCTGCGGTTCGCCCTCGTCGCCGCCTGCCTCGCGCCTGCCGCCGCGCCGGCCGACGTGTCGCTCAACAACATGTTCGGCGACCACATGGTTCTCCAGCAGGGGATCCGCAACAAGGTCTGGGGAAAGGCCGATCCCGGCGAGAACGTCACCGTCACGCTCGGCGACGGTTCCAAGGCAGCCCAAACCCACACTACCACGGCCGGTGCCGACGGCTCGTGGCACGTTCTCCTCGACGCCGTCAAGGACTACGGCGGCCCCCACACCCTCACGGTGAAGGGGAAGAACACCGTCACGTTCAACGACGTGCTCATCGGCGAGGTCTGGGTCTGCGCGGGGCAGTCGAACATGCAGTGGAGCGTGAATGCCTCCAACGACCCCGATCTCGAGAAGGCGGCGGCCAACTTCCCGATGATCCGCCTGATCTCCGTGCCCCAGGTGGGCACGCAGGATCCGCAGTGGAACTTCAACGGCTCGTGGCAGGCCTGCACGCCCGAATCGGTCGGCAACTTCTCCGCGGTCGGCTACTTCTTCGGCCGCCAGCTCCACCAGACCCTCGGCGTCCCGGTCGGCTTGATCAACAACGCCTGGGGAGGCAGCGCCGCCGAGGCGTGGGTGAAGCGCGACAAGCTGGCCGGCGACGGGCGCTACAAGGGATTGATGGAACGCTGGGAGAAGCTCGAGGCTGACTATCCGGCCGCCAAGGCGGAGTTCGAGAAGAAGTTCGCCGAGTGGAAGGAGGCCGCCGAGAAGGCCAAGGCCGAAGGGAAGCCCGCGCCGCAGCAGCCGGGCAACCCCGACGGCCAGATGCGCGGCAACGCGCGCCCCGGCAACATCCACTCCGGCGTCCTGACGCCGTCGATCGGCTACGGCATCAAGGGGGCGATCTGGTACCAGGGGGAGAGCAACGCCGGTCGCGCCTACCAGTACCGCGAGCTGTTTCCGTTCATGATCAAGTCGTGGCGCGACGAATGGGCTCTCGGCGACTTCCCCTTCTATTGGGTCCAGCTCGCCGACTTCAAGGCGGAGCAGGCCGCCCCCGCCGAGAGCGATTGGGCCGAGCTGCGCGAGGCACAGACGATGACGATGAAGGCCCTCCCCGCCACCGGCGAGGCGGTGATCATCGACATCGGCGAGGGCAAGGACATCCATCCGAAGAACAAGCAGGACGTGGCCAAGCGGCTCGCCCGGTGGGCCCTGGCGGAGACCTACAAGAAGGAGGGCATCGTCGCCCGCAGCCCGCTCTACAAAGGAATGGAGAAGCAGGCGAGCGCGATCGTCCTGTCGTTCGACCATGTCGCCGGCGGCTGGCGGCCGTTCGACGTCGCGGAGCCGCGCGGGTTCACGATCGCCGGTGCGGACAAGAAGTTCGTCGCTGCCAAGGCGAAGATCCTCCCCGACGGCCGGATCGAGGTCTCGGCCGACGGCGTCACCGACCCGGTGGCGGTGCGCTATGCATGGGCCGACAACCCGGTGTGCAACATGTTCTCGGGCGCCGGCCTGCCGCTGACGCCGTTCCGAACCGACGACTTCCCGGGCGTGACCGTCGACAAGCAATAACCAACCACGCAGCACAGCAAACCCCGATCGCCCGCGAACCGAGCGTTCCGATCTGTCTGGCCGTCCGCGCAGGTGACCGCCGTATCCCCCCTACCCAGAGGGAGTCGTGGTGGTCGTTGTGGTTCCCGGGGGAAAGCCATCGCCAAAACTCGGCTGGGCCGCCGTCTGCCGACGGGGTAGCTTTTTTGGCGGGTGGTCGTGGGGGTGATCCCGGCAGGGCCGGGATCACGCCGTCGGCGCGAAGGACGCGCCTGGCGTTCCCGGGGGACGGGACGCTGCAGCCACCCCGCACCAGGGAGGTGGGGCATGACGCGTGCATCGCGGGCGCTGGGCGAGGCGCTGGCTGTCTCTGTCTGTGGACACAGCCAGCGGAGGGCGTTGTCGGCCGTGTCGACCGGTCGAAGCGTTGAGATCTTCGACGGTCAACGGTTGCCCGATCCTCAGGCGCCAGACCTGGTTGACCGCCTGCTGACGGCTGGCGTGTGTGTCGCCGTGGCCGCCGCCATGGCGATCGCCTGCAGCGGCTGCTCACGCGCCCCCGGGGGTCAACCCGCCGTGGCACCCCGAGCGACCGCGCGGATTCCCGTCGTCATCGCACCACCGCGCCCGTTCCGGATCGAGAGGCTTGCTGTCCGTGGACAAAGCCCTCCGTGGCCTTTGTCCACTCCGGCGACCGCGGGAAACGCCGAGGGTTTCCCGGATCGCCGGCGGCCGCATCCAGCGGCCGCTGCCCTGACCGAACCCGCCCGGTTTCCCGGCGCGCCGGCCGATGCCCGCCCGGCTGCCGCCGAGATCGGCCTGATGCTCCGCGATTACGCGCGCGCGTTCAACCGCCACGACGCCGTGGCGCTGGCCGCACATTGGAGCCCGACGGCCGAGAATCTCGACCTCGATACCGGCGAGATCACCCGCGGCCGTGCGGCAATGCGCGACCTGTTCACGGTACTGTTCGCGACCGATCCCACCGGCCGGCTCGATCTCGACATCGAGGCGATCCGCCTCGTGAATGCCGACGTCGCTGTCGTCGACGCGCTGCTGGCAGTGTCGTTCGCCGCGCCGGCCGCCGAGCAGACGCCGGCACGGCGGCGCCTGTCGGCCGTGGTCGTGCGCCGCGACGATCGCTGGCAGATCGACAGTGTCCGCGAAGCGGCGATCGACCAGGTGCCCGCGCCCCTGAAGACGGCGCGGGACCGGCGCGCCGCACGGCCGCTCGAGGAGCTCGCGTTCCTCGTCGGCACCTGGGAAGGGCGCTGCGCCGCCGCGACGGTCGTGACGCGCTGCACGTGGGCGGCCGACGGGGCTTTTCTTTTCCGCACGCATCTGGTGACCGCCGACCGCACCCCCGCGCCGCCGCCGGCCGGCGACGGCGCGATTCCGGGGCTCCTCGTTCCCGGCTCGTCGGGAACGCGCGAGGTGAGCGAAATCATCGCCTTCGATGCGCATGCTGACCGGATCCGCTCCTGGCTGTTCACCTCGCAGGGGCGATTCGCCGAGGGGGTGTGGAGTCGTTCCGGCGACCGCTGGGTGGTCGAGGTCGAGGGCAAGGGTGCCGACGTCGGCACACAGGCGCGAATGCAACTCGAGCGGATCGGCACCGGCGAGTGCGTCGTCGCCTCCGACGGCGGCGGCCTGGAGGATGTCTGCCCGCCGGCGTGCACATTTCTCCGTATCGACTGAGCACACTGCCGGGTCTGGCAGACTCGCTTCGTCGTGCCCTCTTCCTGGGCATGACTGCATCCCGGCTGGGCGGCAGGGACTCCATCTTCAGGAGGGGTCGCCGTCGGCGCCCGCGTCAGAACCCTCATTTTCCCACATTATCGGGAAATCGAATTTCATCCTTTCGTGGCATGAGGCTTGCGGATCGAGTTTTTGTGTTGGAATGTTCAGTTCTCGTGTTTTTCGACGCGCTTCGGCTCCGTCGCTGTTGTCTTTCGCATTCAGTCAATCGAACCGGATGGGCGGCACGTCCGTCTGGTGATGCGGTGATGCCTGCTTGCAGGCTCGATTTCATTTCGTTTCGTCATTCCTGTTCGTCCCTGCCTTTTCGTCTGGAGGATCGATCCATGAATTCGTCCGTGCGACTCCCGGCTCGGCCGCGGGGCAGGGCAATCGCATCTTAATCGGCCTGTTTTCCCGTCAGAATTCCTTCCAAGACATCGTTACACCCGGCTTTCCGCACATCTCGTCGGACATTTCTCTGAATAACCTTCGCCCATGGCGATTCGTCAGCGGCCGTAGGTTGCGGGGTTCATGCCAAAGAGTTTCATGAGCTTGCGTTGGAGGCGGTTGGGTTCGGTGACCATGACCTCTTCGGGCTTGCCCCTCCGGATGAGCGTGTGCTGCTGAATGGTCTCAAGCACGTCGATGATGCGGCGTGCCGTCGGCCGCCGACAGGGCCGCCGCTCCGGGTAGAGTGGAAGACTGTCGAGTTCGAGCCGCTTCATGCCCTGGCGTGCTTCCCGCTCGAGGAGAGCCTCCACGAGCAGCACGAAGAAGTACACGGCCAGGATCGCCTGAATGCGTCGCACGCTCTTGAGGTAGACGGGAGCCACGAAAAAGTCGTTCTTCAGTTGAGAGAACCGTTTTTCGATGTCCGGCTGCCGCTTGTAGGCATGGAGCACCTCCAGCGGCGTCATGTCCTGCACGTTGGTGACCAGCGGAAAGACGCCGTCGCAGACGGCATCCTCGGCGATGCGGAGTTCATCGATGACGGTCGTGAAGTCGAAGCGGGTGGCGACGCGCTTGACGTACCGTGTGGTCTTTCCGGGCCGGCCCTTGTGCTCCTGCCGGTACTGCTCCAAAGTGAGTTCCTTGATCTCGCACCGCACCCAGCCGCCGGCACCGCATTCCTCGATGATCTTGGCGACGGCGTCCTCGACCTTCGCACGTTGACGGTAACGGGTGCGCGGTGAGCGGAGCTTCTCCTGGAACTCCGTCAGCTTCCGCAGGGCGCGTTCGATGCGGTCCAGTCGGGCCACGGCGTCGCATTGACTCTTCACCACGCTGTGAAACCAGAGGAGTCGGTAGCCTTCGACCGTCTGGGTCGGTTGCTCGGAAGTCGCGAAGACGTCGACGACGGTGTCGTCGTCATCGGTCTTCTCCCAGATCGGGGTCCAGGCATGCTGCCCTTGGCGGATGCGCGTCCGGAAGGCGGCATCCTCCCGCCTGGTTCTCGGCAGCACGGTGATGAATCGGCCCTGCCGCTGGTGGATGTAGGCCATGTTATCGCTTGTGGCGAGCTTGCAGTCGGCGACGTACAGGAAGTCGCGCCGGCCCGTCAGCTGGCAGAGGAGGTCCCATGTCTCGCGGTGCGTCTGATCGTCGACGACGTTGCCGCTCTCGGCGCGAAAGGCGAGGGGCACACCGCCGTCGGCGGTGACCGTGAGGATGAAGAGGAGTTGCTTGAGATCCGGCCGATGATCCTTGCTGTGGCCGTGGGTGATCGCCACGGTCTGTCGGCCGAAGACCCGCTGCGCGGTGGAGGCCTCGGTGTAATCGCCGTGGAACGAGATGGTCGTGGAGTCGTTATGCAACTCGTCGAGTGAAACCCGAAACTCCCGTACGACATGGGTCATGACCGAGAGCACGAGACTCGGCACGTCGGCTGCGAACAGCGTGTCGAGTGCCCGCCCGATCCGATCGTCATTGAGTGCGCCAGAGTGTTCTCCTCCCACGCCGACGTGCGCCGGCGTATGCCGTGTCGCCCACTCGCCGAGCCCGTAGATCGGCTCGCGGGACAGGAGGATGTTGCGAATCAGCAGGAGAATCGCCTGCGACGACCTGACGCGGACGCGGCGATCTTCCTTGGGCAATGCGGCCTCGAGCAACTCCTCGAGCTTCACTCGGTGAAGCAGTGTATTGATGATCGGCAGCGCGCCGGTCGTCGTGGACTGGAGCGTGCGGCCCCGCATGCGGGCCCGTGGCGGACGTGGATCCGAGGTGGGGCGACGATTGGATCGGGATGGCATGGCGGAATCCTTTCACATGGCCTGCGTGCAGCCAACCCCTGTCGAATCGTTCGGCAAAGACGCGTGTTGGCACACCTGCGGGCCACACAAGGAAATGTCCGGTCGCGCAAAAAGACAAATTCCGAATCGTGCTCTCCGACAACTTACGACACGGCCATGAGACGTAAGTTGTGCGGCGCGCGACTTACGTCAAAGGGACTCGACGTAAGTGAAACGACATCGCGCGCCGAAAGCCGAATGGACATTGCCTCGCAGCCGCGCACCGCAACAATGCCGCTGCCTTCCGGCAGGCGATCGGCGACACTGATCGCCGTAGCCGACAGGCTGCACCTCAGCCGCACGAAGCTACCGCGGCTGAAAAAGAGAAGAAATCACCGACGAGATGTGCGGAAAGCCGGGTGTAACGATGTCTTGGAAGGAATTCTGACGGGAAAACAGGCCGATTAAGATGCGATTGCCCTGGGTCCAAGG
>Ga0194133_10001305_pt1 | contig 44510 bp, 43 predicted proteins | sample TA2KigOf40mmetaG_FD_155448 | JGI IMG/M metagenome (GOLD analysis project Ga0194133, IMG submission 155448) | Freshwater microbial communities from Lake Tanganyika, Tanzania - TA2015055 Kigoma Offshore 40m | ecosystem: Environmental > Aquatic > Freshwater > Lake | place: Tanzania: Lake...
CTGGTGTAATGGGTCAAAGTTGGTTTAAAACCAAAATTAAGGAGTTGAGTACACCAAACGCATTTGCAAGCATTGGTCAAATATTGTTTGAACATAGCATTATTTTTCTTACAATACTTGCAAACGCACTTTACCCAAATCCTTGGCTGTATGTCCCTTCTGTAATGATTATAGGCAGTAGATTCCATGCACTATTCATAGTTATGCATGATGGTGCACACTATAAGGTATCAAAAATTAGATGGTTAAATGAAGCCATAACACAAATATTAATTTGTATTCCGTTGTTTGCTAACTTACGTGACTGGAGAAGAGCACACTTTGCACACCATAGAGATCCTAATTCTAATCAAGATCCTGATCTTGTTATTCGCTTTGGTAACCCAGAATACGTTTTGCCTAAAAAAGTAAAAGATTTCTTAAAATTGCTAATGTCTCACATGTTTGGATTAAAAATGGTCAAGACCTTCTTTTCCCCTTACATGAAAATTAAAGACAAAATATTTTATTTTGGTACTTCTTTTATGAGCCCGGTAATGGCAGCTCCTCCCATAGACAAATCTCACATTGCTTATTACAATACAAAAGAAAAAGTTATTATTGTGTCTACATATATTTTGGCATTAACAATAATTTTTTATCTCGGTATCTTTAAGATGTTTTTTCTTTTCTGGGTTTTACCTATGATTTTATGGACACATTTTATATCCAAACTAAGATCATATTCAGAACACAGTGGCCTAGATAATTCTTCTTTGTATCAAAAAAGCCGCACACTATATACTACAATATTAGATAAGACCATACTTGGATATGCATGGAATGTTGGGCTTCACTTAGACCACCACCTGTTCCCTGGTGTACCATCTTATAGATTAAAAAAATTACATAACACTATTAAAAATTTAAGCCCGTATAGGGAGCATGCACATATAACAAAACATGGTATTTTTGGTGTAATTAAGGAATGTACTATATGAGCAATAACTTTAAGCAAGCAAATGATTTTTACATTGGTCAGACTCCTCAAGAAGTAGATAAAGTTTTAATTTCGCAAGATATTGATTTGAAGAGACTCTCTACCCCCAATACCTGGGCTAGCTTAGGGCAGATACTACTTGAATACCTAGGAATGGCTGCCGCTATATATCTATGCCATACATTCTGGTCAATACCGCTCTATATTATTACTGTTATGTTTATAGCATGCAGACAACATGCATTAGGCGTTATTATGCACGATGGGGTGCACTACAAAATTGCTAAGAGCAAGAAACTTAATGATATTATTACAGAGTATCTCATTGCCCTTCCTATTTTTACGCCTATGTTAGATTGGAGGCGTGCACATTTTACCCATCACAGGAACCCTAATACTGAAGACGACCCTGATTGGATGATAAAACTAAACAATCCAGAGTGGGTATTTCCAAAAACTAAAATAGGATTTTTGACTACAGTGCTAAGATATAGTTGTGGTATATACATACTGGGTTTATTTTTTAACAGGCGACTGAATTGGAAGCAGAAAATTAAATATTTTGGTAAAGCTTTCTTAGGCACAAGACCAAGCCCCAAGTTGCCAAACGAAAAGGCATTAAAACCAAAGAGATACAACTACATAATCAATACAATTTTATATTTGACCGCATTGAGCGCAATAATTTACTTTGGATTTTTAAAGATGTTTATTTTATACTATATTGTACCAGCTTTCATGTGGGCACCATTATTAACAAGAATTAGATCTATCGCTGAGCATTTTGGTGTGGAGAACCAGGATAGCTACGACAAGAGTCGCACCATGTATCCTACGTTAATAGACAAATTATTCCTTGGGGCAAGTTGGAATATAAATTATCACCTGGATCATCATCTGTATCCTAGCGTTCCTTCATACAGATTAAAAAAATTACATAATAAAATCAAAGATTTGCCTGAATACAAAGCTAATGCGCACATCACACCCAATGGGTTTTATGGGGTATTTAAAGAATGTACAGGCTGACACCACCCCCAGTAGATTCTCAAATCCCTGACGTGTACACTACTGATGTAGTAACAGAGGAAGACTTTAAGTTTACACACGAGTTAGTGTGCAGGAGGTTACGCGATCCAAAATCACACATAAAATACATAACAAATTCTACTGTACCCACTTTGGAGCAGCATATTGAGTATGTAAAAACTAACTTTCATCTTTACAGAATTGGATATGTGAACGACACCATGGTCGGCTGCGGTTGTATTGATAAAAAATACTTCTTAGGAATGTATTACGATAATAATGCAATAAAATCTTTGTTGCGCCGTGGGGTAAGACTAGATATTGCTGATACCAATCAAAAATACTTTGATATATTAGTTTCTAATTTTCCTAAAGGTACTAAAATATTCAGCTATGTGAGTCCGCACCATACTTTATCTTTACGAGGTGCGGCAAAATTAATGGAGCAAATAGGTGTACTGTACGGCTATGAATGCGAATAAGAACGTCACTTATAAAATTAATAATCGAGAGGTTACCTTTGAGGTTACAGCTGATAAAATAGGATATGGCAAGCAAGAAAATATTTTTCTAAAAGACGATAACCTCATACAAAATGCCGAGTGGTTTGCAGAAGGGTACACTGTGCAGCCATTTCTAGATAACAGTAAATATGAGTTGCTGTATGCTTATATTGTAGATCTGTTCAAAACAAATTTAGCTAAAATTACAAACAAGAGCTTAGATACGTTTACTCTCGAAAAATATCACGAGTATGTTGATAATAAAACCCACTTACAATTCTTACAAAGTGTTACTGCCACAAGTCGCGGTGCAAAAGGTATTAAACTAGAGACACTCCCGTTTAGTTACCGCAATATAGATGCAAAGATAAGTGATATATGTAAACGCGACATAAGCTGTAAAAATTTATTTACAGATTGCTTTTGGTTGCGTGTGGTAAGACCTAATGCTGCAAAAGATAACAACCCGCCCCACAAAGACGGGTATATTCGTCGCAATCGAAAAATGATTAATATATATGTCGGTCTTGCAGGCAGTAATGAGCTTAGTTCACTACCTTTTGTGCCTCATAGTCATCTATTAAATGAGCGCTACATAGAAAGAAGCTACGGGCAAACTTTTATTAATGGCAGTAAATTTACAAACCCAGCTGTAACAGGTCTTTACAATAGATCTATTGAGATGGTAACACCTAATCCGCAAAAAAATGAGGTATTGGTGTTTACTCCCTACATGATACACGGCGGTGGAAAGAATCTAAATTCTTTTCAAACACGCATTTCTATTGAAATGAGATTCAAGCCACGTCGACTGGAAAAATATTTTGGATTTTACAATGACTAGATTTTTTACAACTAAGAGTTACAATATATTATGCCGTTTAAAGTAGTAGAGGAATTTGAACAGACTATAGCAAAATACGCTGGCGCCCCGTATGCTGTGGCAGTAGATAGTTGCACCAATGCTTTGTTTTTATGTCTGAAATACTGTAACATTGACAATGAAACAATAACAATCCCATCAAAAACCTATATATCTGTACCTTGCTCCATCATCCATGCTGGAGGCAAAGTTAAATTTAAGAATATTAAATGGAAGGGGTGTTACCAGCTCGCCCCTCTGCCAATATATGACAGTGCAAAAAGATTTAAAAAGAACATGTATATAAAAGATACATTATATTGTCTTTCCTTTCACGCCAAGAAGCATATACCAATAGGCAAAGGTGGTATGATACTAACAGATGATAAGCATGCATACGAATGGTTGAAGCTAGCCCGGTACAATGGTCGCTCACCTATAGATCTAAAAAAAGATACTTTCAAGATGGTAGGTTGGAATTTTTACATGTCGCCAAATGATGCAGCAAGAGGTCTATGGCTGTTCAATAGTATTAAAGAGAATAACAATAAGGATCTGTTAGAGGATTACCCTGATCTATCCAGATATAAGTTTGAAAAAAGCGGCGCACCGTTAAAGTATGAGTCTTAATAGTTTAATCTCTGCTATTGTCGAGAAAGGTATTGTGTTGAGAATACTTTTTAACAAAAATAAAAAACGACACTTTAGGTATGTTACTACTGGTAGATGGGCACACTTATATGGCGGGGTACAAAGTGAAGATCCATATGTAGATGCGCTGTTACACGCGTCAACTACTCTTGAGGACAATATCGATACTATTGAATATGTATTCATGCCAGCAGGCTTTAATCTTCGATGGTTTCTTACTCAATCTAATGACATTACTGAGGTGAAAGAACTTTTTGAAAGCACAAAAAATAAATTTACTGACATACGCAACGACTTTAACAGCTACATGCATAGTCATATTCATGAATTGCAGCAATATAATTTTAAAACACTAAAGGATGAATATTTTATACGCAACTATCCCGAGAATACTACAGCGAAAAATGCAAAACAGTTGTTAGACATTATAAAACAAGACATAATTAACAAATATTTTATTATCGGCAGCAATACAGATGAAATATATACGCTACCAGCATGCACACGCATAGGACTCGCATTTGAGCATTTTAAATCTAATGATGTTGCATTAATTAAATGCTGCAAACGCAAATGGTTTGATGTTATTAAGCTAGAGACACATAATTTAATAGGTAGATTGAATTATGAAATTAAGCTTATAAAGAAAAATAAAAAAATTAAAAACAAAGATAAAGCTGTCAAGCAATTAAAACTTTACATTAAAATGCTTCAAGGTGTTAACAGACATTGCTTGAAAAACTGCGACTCTATAGAAGACATATTATCTTTTTGGCCTAGCTTAATGCAACCCAAACCAATATTTGTCTATGACCGTTAATTTTTTATGGATTGGGGCGCAACTTGGCCTGATGGAGCAGTTAACTCTTACCTCTTTTCTTCATAATAATCATAAACCAGTACTTTGGGTATACAATAAAAAATGCAAAGGCATACCCAAGGGTGTAACAGTTAATGATGCAGGAGACATCGTACATCCTTCAAAAGTCTTTGCCTATACTGGTAACGGCGACTGTAGGAAAGGTAGTTATGGAGGATTTTCAGATATTTTTAGATATCATTTGTTGTTTCACACTGGCGAATGGTATTGCGACATGGATGTAACATGTCTTAAGAATTTTTCTACTATAAAACAAGACTATCTTTTTAGGCCTCATCCAAAAACTAACGTTGTGGGAAATATATTAAAAACACCTAAAGGGTGTGGTCTTATGAAGGCTTGTATAGATATTACAGAGGCAGAAGTTACTTCAGGAAATGATAGATGGATCAAACCACTAGAAATTTTAAACAATCAGGTTGAAGCTTTTAACCTAACAAAATATATATGCCCTTCCACGTGGTTTGGTCTTGATGACAGTAAAAATCTGCAAGAACTCTTGGCAATAAACTACTTTGTACAAGATGTTAAACTTCCAAAATATGCCATTCACTGGTGTAATGAAGCAATAACAACAGGCCAGTGGAATAAATCCATACAAAGAGATTGGAATGTACCTATTCCTTCTACTCTCTATTATAATCTTCTAAAAAATCATCGGTTAATATGAAAATTGCTATTACCACAGTGCTGGATGACAAATATATTCCTGGGTTTTTAATAACCTTTAATAGTATGTTGCGCTGTAGTGAAGGTATGGACTATGACCTAATCATACTAGAGTGGGGCGATCTTAGAAATGAAAATAAACAATTGATTAAGAGCATTTACCCTAACACTATTTTTCGTGCTGTAGATAAAAAATCCTATGCTAGCCATGAGTACGATACAACATGGCGTACCTGGACTTATAATTGTAATTATAGATTTGACATTTTTACATTTAAAGAATATGACAAAGTTATATTCTTTGATTGCGACTTCATCTTTAAAATTAGCATGAAAGAAATAGCAAATATAGACGTAGAGTTTGGAGCTTGTCCCGCGGCCGTCAGACAAGTGCATCAAATAAAAAATGAGGTTGGATTTGAAGGCGGGCTACTAGTTATAAGCAAAAAATATTTAAATGATAAGATTAAAAAAGATTTGTTAAAAATAGCAGACTCTAAGCCGCCTTATGATGAAACCATAAAAACTGATAAGTGGACCAGTGATGAACCCATCTTAAATACATATTTTCTAGATAAACTCACATGGCTGCCCGAGAAATATAATCTTGGTATTGATAAACTCACCCGCGAGCATTTTAAATCGCCTCACAACTTTCAATTTGTGGGTCACAACAAGCCCTGGTATGGAACAGAGTTAAACGAGCAGTTTGACAAGTTTATTTTTGACTCTTGGACTAAAACAAATGGAGCCTACATTGTACCGCTACTACAAAAACAGCTTTTAAATCTTTATAATGAAGAAGTCCAAGCTTTAAAAGAAAAACGGCTTTATATCAGTAATTATACCGGTTTAATTTCAGCTGTTAGATACTAAAATCATAATATGTCCAATGTTTGTGTAATTGTGCCGCATGCAGATGATGAGACCTTGGGGTTTGGTGGGGCTATTCAATATCATATAGCTCAAAATGATACAGTGTCAGTTATTATTTGCAGAAAACCTCATGATGAAAGAACACAACAACAGATTAATGATTCCAAAGTCGCTTTAAATATTTTAGGTGTAAAAAATGTATTCTTTTTGAATGTGACTGAGGTGGAAATATCTAATACCCCTCTAAAATTGTTTAGAGATTTAGAGACACAATTACAGTATATTAGACCTGCTGTAATTTATACTACTTTCTGGGGAGATAACCACCAGGACCATAAAATTTTGTTTGATTGTGTAGCTCGAGCGGCAAGAATACACGGGCCACTCTGTGTAAAGAGACTGTTAGTTGGAGAGATACCTAGCTCTACAGACCAATCACCTAAAACCACTAATAACATGTTTACACCCAATACCTACATACGCATTACTTATGAACAGCTTCACAATAAAATTACGGCAATGGAGGCATATACAACAGAATCAAGGCAATCCCCACACCCACGGTCAGCTGATTATTTAGCTTGCTTAGCAAGAATGCGCGGCATTGAATGTGGGTCAAAATTTGCTGAGGCTTTTATGCTTGTAAGAGGTATTTTATGAAAGCCGGTATCATAGGTGCAGGTATTGTGGGTAAAGCTCTAGCAAAATGCTACAAAAAGAACAAAATTAAAGTTATTATTAAGGATAAAGATAAGGTTATAATGTCTAGTATAAATTTTTTAAATATTTGCATACCTTACACTAAAAAATTTAATTCAATAGTTATTTCTTATATAAAAAAAATAAAACCAAAGTATGTAATTATTCATTCAACAGTACCTTGTGGCACAGCTGATTTTATTAGACGTAAAATAAGGTGTGAGGTTATCAGTAGTCCAGTCCGGGGCTCACACGATAATTTATATGAGAGTCTCAAGATATTTTTAAAATACGTAGGATGTAACAACACACAAGCTGCTGTAGCGGCAGTTAAGCATTTCAGGGAAATAGGAATTGATTGTAAAATTTTAAACTCCAACAAAGCTGCAGAACTTTTAAAGCTGTTATGCACAACCTATTATGGTATTTGTATTAAATGGCATGACCATATGTTCAAAATGTGTCAAAAAGCTGGCATAAATTTTGGCGATATTACACACTGGAATTTGTCATATAATGCAGGTTATAGTAAACTTAATTGCAAACACGTTGTGCGTCCTATCCTCACACCTCCGAAAGGTAAAATTGGTGGTACTTGCATAATCCCTAATGCAAAACTACTAAAACTGTTTACAGATGATAAATTTATAGATATCTTAATAAATAATATGTGAGCTTTTATTGGCAGCCAAAGATAGATCAATGGATCCCAGAGAGTTATGCTGGTAACACTGAACATAACCGCGAGCCACATCTTAATGTACCGCCCCCACACTTAACTGACATGGTTAGTCAGTCAAATTATGCAGCCGGTGAATCAGAGGAAATGAAAGTTAAAGTTACTGGGTTCGGTGATATGTCAATTAAAGAACTGCAAAGCAAAATAGTAGAGATACTTGATGACATAATTTCTATAGCTAAAAAAGACTCAGAGGCTGATGCCGGCGCGTTAGAACAAAAACTTTATAACTCTCCTGAGCTAGAAAATCTAGTTAAACAGTATGCAAAACACAGAAAGCTTCTTGCTGCTAGTGAAAAATAGGTTATAATATTCGTATGATCGCCAAGGTTAAACAAAAAATTACGGCGGATTACGTGCTCGATATTTATTTGGAAAGTAAAACAAGAAAAGGTAAAGAATCGGCTGTTTTGCTAAACGCTGCAAGAACATTGAGTCAACATCTCAATGAATGGCTTGTTGTGCCAGAAGAAGTTGTCAAAATAAAAAAGAAATCTTGAATTTTTAAGAGTATCATTTAATCTTAAATAATGGTAATAGACAAGATTTCTGTTACATGGGAAGAAATACATCAAAGTGTTGAGGCTATACACCAGAACACCAAATCGTCTGACAACGGCGATATTGTTATTATAGGCATAAGTCGCGGAGGGTTGATACCAGCTGTATTGCTCTCACAATTAAAGACCAATAGTACAGTCTTTACTGTGGGCATAAAAAGCTACTCAGGTTCAAAAAGAGGCAAGGAGAATGTATACCAGGTGCCTTCAGTGAGCATTCTAAAAGACTACAATACAATATATCTTGTTGATGATATATGTGATACTGGTTTAACCTTTAAACATTTGATGGAAAAACACTTCTCTTCACTAGATATTAAGACAATTTCTTTGTTCTATAGAAACAATAGCCTTTATTGTCCAAATTATTATGGTACAAAACTTTTGGACGACTCTTGGGTGGTTTTTCCATGGGAAAAAGAATAAATAATAAGCCTATTAATTAAGATTTTTGCGACCAAATTTGTCGCCCTCTTTATGAAAACAAACAAAAAAATACACAAGCTAGGATTAATTATTACAGGTCTCGTTATGTCTACTGTTTCTGTATGTTTTACAGACTATGCTGAGCGTAAGATTACAATTAGAGATGTGAAGACTGAATTAAAATCCTTACCTTGGCAAGAAGAGAAAGCTGTGGCCAAACAAATTAAAATTAAAAATGAAGGTATTGTGTATAAAGATGAGTTCATACCTAAAACTAACAACAGTGGATTCAAGGTTATGACAGTAAGACTTACCGTATACTGGGCAAGAGGCGGCGAAACAGACTGCTATAGTTCCCAAAAGCGTAGTTCCACAGGGTATACGCTAAAACAAGGTGAGTCTATAGCTGTGGATCCAAGAATTATACCATACAGAAAAGAGGTAATTATACCTAATATTGGGCTTGTTAAAGCTGTTGATACAGGATCTGCTGTAATTGCAAAAAAGGCCTCTAATGGAAAGCTGCCTGTAATTGACATATTTTTTGAACACAAAAAGGATGCTATATTATTTGCAAACCGCTACCCAAAAGTAGTTAAGGTGGCTGTTTTAAATTAAATAATAAGTGCGCTTTAATAAACTAGTTAAAAACATACTTGAAGTTGTCGGTGATGTACCGCCACCGCCTGCTATAATTCAAAAAGCGGTAGCACCTATTACAAATTTGGATGTAATAGCCACAACATTAATAGGCGAGGCTGGCGGTGAAGGCGAGAAAGGCATGCATGCAGTAATGAATGTTATTATGAATAGAGTTAGAGGATCAAATGATCCTGTGCGGGCTGCAGTTGCAGCTGTATTGAAGCCCAAACAATTTAGCATGTTTAACAGTTATACATTAGGCAATACTGATATTAAAGTTATTATTAATAAAGCAAAACAGCATCCAAATTGGAAAGTTGCAACAGACATAGCATCTAGAGGCCTGGCCAAGCAATTACCAGATATAACTAGCGGGGCAACACATTATCATGTGTCAAAAGGTAGAAGTAAAGTAGCCCCCAGATGGACGCACCCAGCTGTTGGTGGCAAAAATGCGCAAGCTGTTATTACCAATACTATTGGTGCACATACGTTTTTAAAAAACGTGGATTAATTTTTTTTCTTCTTCTTTTTTTTAGGCAGGCTGATAATGACTTGTTCACCAGAGTCCGGTGCTATACCAGGTACATTGGCGCCTTTAAACCCTGTAGGCAACGGACCTCTAAAATCTATATTTGGACCAGAACCAGCAACATGTTTGGGCTTAGGATATATATTAAAGTCTTCTAAAATTCGTGCTAACAGTAAATTAAATTTAGAACTCATAACGCTTCTTAACTAACTCATTGTCCTGCGCGTTTGAATAAAAGCTAAACGCATTTGTAGATTGATATGCCTGCAATTGTAGATTAGCACGCTCCCTAAATGGCTTAATATCTTCAAGCATTTTTTTAAATTCTGGTGTTTTCTCCAAATCAGACTTTTCCAACATGTCCACGATTATATTGAGTTGCTTATATAACGGATATTGTTCTAAAATATCAGCAGAGGTATAAAATCTGATATCCTTTTCACTTATGTAAGGCTTATTATCTGAATTAACTATTTTGCCTGTTGCATAATCGCCCCAATAATACTCACCAACATTGAGCTCCACTACTTTAGTTATAAACTTTTCACTATCCAGGGTACTGACATCAATACTAGGGTCGATTCTTCCAATTAGTACACCTGTTTTTTTGTTAAAGAGCAAAACTTCTACGCGCTTCATACACTATTTATCTCAACCCCCACGCCAAAACAAGGCTATATTTGGGCTTTTCATCTTTGCCTATTTCAGTTACTTCGTGCAAAATATCAATAGGCATTTCACACAATGCCCCAGGTTTCTCTTCAATCAAAAATTCTTCACCGCTCTCGCTAAAGACTTTCAGGTGAGGCTTGTCGCATGTTAAAAAGATCAAATGAAACTTCCAATAAGAACCTGCAGAATCTCTATGTTTAGGGAGATAAGCCCCCGGCAAATATTTGTTTATAGTAAAGCTCGATGGAGGTATTTTCAATTCTTCTTTTGGCATAGTCTTAAATATGGCCTGTTTTAATTCCTCAGACATTTTAAAGTGAAATAAACTATGCATGTTGCTTTCACCATATATGTTAGAAAATTTCCACTCTCCATCTTTTCTGGAAACAAAATTATGATCTTCTTTGTATACAAGGTCAAGTACCTCATCTACATTTATCATGTAATTTTCTCTCAACTTTACAGGTAACATAAAATTAACCAGAAACGTATTCCCAAGATGTGCCGCCGCTATTTATTCTGTAAACCAAGTTATTATTTCGCGTGGGGTTAGCTATGCCAGCATCTTGTACTAACCTTGTTATGGTTCTGCTAATCTGTCTTACGCTCTGATATACTGCTGGTTGCCAGTTTTGCACAGTCGAAGCTATATGAGCTCTTAAACCAGGGGGAAAACTCTGCACTGGCACAAGAGTATTTAACAGAGCCACAACACTATCAGACCCTGAACCAGTTATGCTCAGGCCACGCACATCAAGCGAAAAATATAGATCTTGATATCTTAAGATATCAGCTATAGGAATATCTGTTGGGGTGCCAGCTGTGGTTAATCTGCCTTTAAGCGTTGCACCAGGCATGGGCGCTAATTTTGGATTAGAAATACCGCTGTCTTTAACTTGCAAAACACCTGCAGGTGTTTTATTAATAGTTACATCGTCTACTGGAACTACCTGATCTATTGTTATGTCTTGTGGGGTTCCAGCAATGGACAGAACACCTTTAACTGTATTAGGTGGCATCACCGCCAGTTTGTTATTAGTTACACCTGCATTAGTAATGCCCAATGAATTTCCGGTGAAAGAAAGCTCGGGTTGTGTGTCTGCTATTTGCAGTATTTGATTTGAACTGGTTCTAATTAACCCTCTACCAACTGTTGCCTCAGTAAGATAACGTGCATTTAAAGAATTCTCCTTCACAGAGAGATCTGTACCAATGCGCTGAATAGTTAAATTGTCAACAGTAATATTAATACCAACAGGCCTGTAATTATCTACTCTTGCAAAATCCGTCCCAGTTAAAGCATATAAAATATTAGAAATTTTATCAAACACCAAGTCATTTGGAGCTGGTGCATTTGTTGCAGGTACATTAGAATTAATTGTAGAGAAGTTTTGAAACCCTAAAAACTTTATACCCACAGGAACTCCACCGTACGTTACACCATCACCAATGTATAGCCGGCTTGAGTTGGTAGCATATCCAGGTTCACTTTGAAGCAGAAGAACACCCTTTCTTTCTTCTTCTGTGCCTCTTCTAATAATAATTCGCGTAATTGGTTCTGTATTAGGCATAATCTATTATATATTTAGTAATTTGATTTATTTACAGCCGTATTTATAATAGCAATATATGGCTAAACTTAAAGTAAATTGCATTGTTACCAATAAAGAGAAAATTTTAACTGGGACAACACTACAAAACCGTATCAATAAGTTTGGTTCAGAAGAAATGGTAGTGAAATACTATGTAGATAAAGATGTTAGTAAGCTGCTAAAAAGAGGATTATCAATAGACGAAGTCAGGGAAAAACTTAATATCAAAGAGTTTAATAAGAAAGTAGATATTGAAGTCCTATACAAACTAAAATTGTTTAAAAAAGGTAAAAAAAGGCAATTAACCCCAGAAGAAATAGAGGCTAAACGGCTAAAGACAGAAGAAAACGAGCGAAAATATTATGAATTACAGGAAAAACTAAAAACGTGTAGCAAGTCATGGGTAGAATGGGCCACAGGCAACGACACTTGCATAAGACCTGACATTTATTATGATCATGAGCATAATGACGAAGGCAGATGCAAGCCGTGTCCCTACCATCAGCACTGTTTATGTTCCAACAAGGAAGTGGTTTGAAGACAAAAAAACTCAAGTGCATCATAACAGGCAGATCTTTAACAGCGACTGCCGATTATTATGCTAAAAAACTAGAGAAAGCTGGTTCCGAAGAAGAACTCCACCGCACCTACATATGCAAAGAAGCTAAAGATTTATTAGTTAAAGGTTACACTGTGGAAAATATTAGACAACAACTAGGTACAGAAGGAGAGATGCTTGATGTGCCAGCTGATGTGATCAAGGAGCTGACAACAAATGAATATGGGTTGCAGCGAAATACATTATTTGCAGAAATTACGTCTTTTACTCATCAAGAAACTGATCCTGACGTATTAGATTTTATAAATAATATGTAATGATGGCTACAGGCAGCAAAGTGTACACAGTTACCAGTACTGGTAATGCTCTTAAATGTATTGATGCTATGACTGGTAATTTAATTAATATGTATAGATTCACTGGTACTCTTGTATCTGGTCCAATTGTCACAGGGGATAGAGTAACTATTGTTGTAAAGCGTGGCACTACAAACACAGGCATTGTTCTTAAACTACCATCTTTATTACAAACATCTACTTTTCGTGGATAATATCCCTTGCATATCATAAAGTATTTCCTATTATGATTGCATGGAGATGGTACTAGATTTTGAATTAACAGAGCAACAGGCTACCGGGGAATACCCAGAGCTAGATCATGCATTTAGCCAAGGTGTTTTTTATGGCTATCACATTAAAAATAAATATGATGAGGAACGGCTATTAATTAAACAAACACCCGACACAGTAAAATTTACCTTCAACACAAATAACGGTCCCTACAAGTTATATGGTATTTTGGATAGATCTATTGATAGTGCTCTTTTTACAAAACTAGTTAATACACCCCCACAGAATATTGGGGAATATAACTCACTTTTAACGTTAAACGGTCTGTCCTGTTTAACTTGTTTTTTATATTTTAGTCCCGGTCTTTACCCTATTGATACACACTATGCAGAGAGATTTTTTCCAAACGTAAAAAATGATATTTTTAGCTGCAATAAAAAAGTAGCTAAATTTCAAAGAATGGCACATACTTATCTTTTTGCGCTGGTAAATCTTAATAAAAAAATATAAAGTTTTTCTTCTTTTCAAAAAGAAAAAATTATATATAAATATAAAATATTTTTTGTATGAGTACGATATATGTCAAGAAGCGGAACGGTGAGCAAGAAAAATTTAATATAGATAAAATTCATCGTGTTATATCTTGGTCTATTGAAGGTTATGAAGGTGTTAGTCTGTCTGACATTGAAATTAATGCTAAATTAAACATGATAGGAAATATATCTACCAAAGAAATACATCAAAGTATTATTGAAGCTGCGGCAAATTTAATTTCAGTTAATGCACCTAACTATCAGTTTGTGGCTGCTCGTCTTCTTAACTATCAATTAAGGAAAGATGTCTGGGGTGGCAAGCACCCACCGCGTCTAATAGATACTATTCGTGAGGGTGTACGGAAAAAAATATATGATGAATCTATATTACAACATTATTCAGAGGATGAAATTAACAAGCTAGGGGAGTTTATCGACCACGAGCGTGATTTTCTCTTCACATATGCAGGTATTAAACAACTTTGTGACAAATATTTAATTAAAAATAGAGTTACAGGCGTGATACATGAAACACCTCAATTTGCTTATATTTTAATTGCTGCATATGCTTTTGCTAATTACCCTAAGGCTACAAGACTCAATTATATAAGACGTTTCTATGATGCAATCTCTAAGCATAAAATTAACCTACCTACACCTATTATGGCCGGGGTAAGAACTACTTCTCGCGGCTATGCAAGTTGTTGTTTAATTGGTGTTGATGATACAAAAGAATCAATAACCGCTTCAGGTGCTGCTGTGTCTATGGCTACAGCAAGCAGGTGCGGAATAGGAATAGATGTTTCTAGAATACGTGCTATCGGGTCTTCGGTAAACGGCGGTTCTGTTGTACATACTGGTGTGATTCCATTTTTAAAAATATATGAAGCCTCCGTTAAGGCATGGCAACAAAATTCCATAAGAGGCGGGTCTGCTACAGTTAATATACAGTGGTGGCATTATGAAATAGAAGATGTTGTAGTTTTAAAAAATAATGCAGGTACAGATGATAACAGGGTGCGTAAGTTGGATTATACTGTTGGTATGTCGAAACTTTTTTATGACAGAGTAATAAAAAATGAGCAGGTAACGTTATTTTCTCCACATGAAGTGCCTCAACTATGGTCCGCATGGGGCACGCCTAAGTTCGATAAAATTTATGAAGAATGTGAAAATGATCGTAAAATTAAGTTTAAAAAGAAAGTATCTGCTAGAAAATTAATGTCCCTTATTGTCAAAGAGCGTGTTGAAACTGGCAGAATTTATATTTTAAATGTGGACAGTGCAAACGAACACGGGGCATGGCTTGATCAAGTTACCATGTCAAACCTTTGCACAGAAATTATACACCCTTATATTCCATTGAAAGATTTTCACGATCCAGAAGCAGAAATTGGCATGTGTATCTTGTCTGCTGTTAATATGCTAGAAATTAAAAATTGGTCTGAACTAGAGAAAGTTTGTGAATTAATAATTAGATTTTTAGATGAAATTGTAGATATACAGGATTATTTTAATGCTGCAGCACGCAATTTTGCTACTAAAAGAAGAAGTTTAGGCATAGGCATAACCAATCTTGCAGCATTTTTAGCTAAGAATGAATTAAAATACACCTCTTCCAAAGCCTTGCCAGTGTTAGATGAGTGGATGGAGCACTTTCAATACTACTTGCTCAAAGCAAGTGTGCAGCTTGCGAAAGAAAAAGGTAAATGTGAGAAGTTTAATAATACTAAATATTCCCAAGGCATTTTGCCTATTGATACATACAAAAAGAAAGTTAATGAGCTTGTTAGGCGCAAGTTATCTTTAGATTGGGAGGCATTGCGGGCAGAAATTAAAGAACACGGCTTAAGACACAGCACAGTCTCAGCTATAATGCCATGTGAGTCGAGTTCAGTTATACAGAATTCAACTAACGGCGTCGAACCTATCAGATCACTTATTACATATAAAATGTCTAAGATGGGTAAATTACCAGTGCTAGTGCCAGGCATTGGCAAGTATGATCAAAACTATGAATTAGCATTTAATATGCAGGACAACACAGGGCTGATTAATATTAATGCAATCTTACAAAAGTATATTGATATGGCAATATCTACAAACATATACTACAATTATAATCATTATCAAAACCACGTTTTGCCAGATGCAAAGGTTATGAAAGAACTAATGTATTGTTATAGCGTAGGCCTGGTAAGCTTGTACTATAACAATACAGATGATGGCGATAAAGAACAATCTATTAAAGAAGATAGTTGCAGCAGTGGTGCTTGCAAACTTTAATATATAATAAATATAACTTAATGAAATCAGTACTCAACACGAAAAATATTGATCATACAAAACAGCCATTATTTTTTGGAGAGGATCTCAACTTACAACGGTATGATAGATTTAAATATCCTATCTTTTTTGAATTGTTTAAAAAACAAGAAGAATTTTTTTGGTGGCCTCATGAAATTTCTTTGCAAAAAGATAGACACGATTACAGGGAATTAAAGGGTGAAGAGAGATTTGTATTTGATACTAATCTTAAATTTCAAACACTTGGTGATAGCATGCTTTCCCGGTCAATACATTCATTAAAAGATTATGTATCAAACCCTGAGCTGGAGATTTGTATGAATACTTGGCAACGATTTGAAGGTATTCATAGCTATAGTTATTCTTATTTACTAAACAATGTACATCCCCATGCTTCTCAATTTTTTGACAGCATAATGGAAGATAAAGAAATTGTCAGCAGAGCTGAGTTAATTCGAAATAATTTTGATAAAATACTAGGTAGCGATACAAAAAAAGATATAAAAGAAAAAATATTTGATTGTGTATTGGCGGTAAATGTAATGGAAGGACTCGTTTTTTATGTCTCGTTTGCTTGTTCTTTTTACTTTGGTTACAGAGGCAAGATGGAGGGCAATGCTAAAATTATTAAATTTATTCAACGAGATGAAGCACTGCACTATAGTATTACACAGAATTTATTAAAAATTCTTAGCGAAGAGGATAAGGAAGGCTTTACTGGAATAGTAAAAAAGAACCAGGACAAAATTTATGCTATGTATCAAAAAGCAGCCGAGAATGAAATTGAGTGGGCACAGTATCTTTTTAGCAAAGGGTCGTTGTTAGGGTTAAATGCTGAGGTTTTAGGTGGTTATTCTAAATGGCTTTGTGATAACAGACTTAGATCCTTAGGATACAAAAAAATCTTCAATCAAAAAGATAACCCTATTGCTGGTTGGCTTGATAGTTACTTAGATAGCAGCAAAGTGCAGGTTGCGCCTCAAGAGGCTGAGATAGGAGCATATAAAATAGCTGCCAGGGATACCACTATTACTGAAGAATCATTTGCTGACATCGAATTATAATAAATATATTACGAATGATACCCATACTCGATACCAAGAGGTTGGCCTCGAACCACTTATATCCTACATTATTTGGTTTTTCAACTAAAAATAAAGTTGCTGCTCAGCTTTTAAACTATGTTTATGGCGTGGTAATGGTTGTAGCTATGGCGTTTGCCTTTCACGCTCTTAGTATTATTTTGTCTGATTGGAACAAAATATTTGTATTTTTGGCCAGCATTGCTGTGGTGGGGCTCCCATACTGTATAAAAATAGTTCTATTTGGCAATGAACGATTTGAATTAAAACATGCTTGGTTATGCATTGCAATAAGCATTCTGCCAGCTATATTTGACTTTATTGGCTTTTACAGTGAAACAAGCATCAAGCAAACCCTCACTCAAACTAAATTTGAAATTGTAGAAAAAATAAGTTATTTTAATACAGAGGCAAGATCAAAACTAGAAGAAGAAAAAATTGAACTACAGAAAAAACGCGACAAAGAATTAGCCGATTTAAAATCCAATACAAATTTAAAAATATCTCAATTGGATGCGCGTCTGACAGATGCAAAACAAGTATTGATAGACGAGACAGAAGGTGTGAGAGGGCAATATACCACAGGAAAACCTGGTACAGGGCCAAGAGCAAAAGAGTATCAAGCAGAAATACGTAGAACCCAAGCTGCTAATGATCTAGAGTCTAAAAAAATATCACAAGAACAGAGCATTGAAGAAGAAAGAATTATTAACGCCTACGATAAGCTCATTCAGCAATGTGAAGACGGTTTAAAAGAAATTGACACTCTTGTTTCTAGCGATGCCAAAGCTAAAGGTCTTTTATTCCAGGTCAATAATGCAACAAATTTTGCAGAATTATCTAAAATTACCATTGTGGTCAATAACAGCATTTCCACCATCAGCTCAAAAATGGGATTAGAACCAAAGTTTGTATCGTACACCACAGATGATGTTATTCAATTATCTTTTGGCGCCTTGTTGAGAGGGGAAATCACAGCTCTAATATGCTTTTTATTGGCTTTTCTTTTAGAAATGATTGATACTATCATAGTATTCATGATTCGTGGTACTAAGCCTAAAAAAGAGGAGGATACAGAGGAACAAGTAAAGGATAAGCTTTTTTTTAAGAAATACGACAACATACAGCCAGAAAAAAGTGCCGAAGAGATAGAAAGTATTTTTCACCCTTATAAAAATTATACTAAAAATTAGTCGCGCGCGAAATAAGTAAGTAAGAAGGAGTATTCATATAGGGGTGGGAGGTGGGCCCGCTAGCTTTGCGGGACTATTTGAATAAATATCCCGTGAGCAGTGATGGAACGGTCAGAATGTCAGATACTGCTTTGTATAGGCATTTTAATAAAATGCGCGAGGAGATATTAAGGCATAAATGGATTGAGAGTGAAAAGGTTCATCATGATGTTGGGTTTGAATATGCTTTAGTTGATTGGATTGTCAAATATAAAGCAGGTTGGGATAAAAAGAGTAAGAATTAAGGTCCTTTTTTGCTGTTATTTTGGGAGCTAGCAATATTTCGACCTGCATCATTATTCTTTTTAGCGGAATTGCGTAAATCAGTGTTATCCTTAACAAGAGTCAACGGCAGATTTCTGAAATGGTGGCTATGCGGATAGATGTAGAAGCAATTATCACTCGCATATAAATTTTTATCTGGTAAACAGCTATATATTGCTTCACCATTTCCTCTGAAACCGATCACCATGGATGTTTCATCGTTAGCAATTCCATATACTTTAGTAAGTTCGGTTTCTTGTATTTCAACAGGTGCAGTAATATGATTAATGGATAATTCTCCTTCAATATGCGCTCCGCCCGCGACAATTAGATTACGAGAGACTCCCAAGCTGCTGTCTATCATAACTTGTGCCATTTGACGCTGTTTTAGGTAAATTACATCTGCAGTGAGTGTAAATCTTTTACCAGCATCAATATTAACTTCGTTTGTACTTCCTAAATTTAATTGCTCACCCGCGACATTAACTATTGTACCACCAATCTGCACAGGGCCAAATGTTTTCATACTAATACCACCTGACCCCACTTGCAAGGTGTATCTATTACAGGCATTTAAGGTATAATTACCACCAGGCAAATCATCCACATGAACATACTCCACCAAAGGAGAAGGTTGTTGATTTTCATACACTCCTGTTTCATCTACCAGTACTTGTGCATTATACATTTTACCTGTAGGGTCTACACGTATGCTACCAAAATCGTTCATAACTAAGCCAATAGTTTCAATTTTATGTTTAGTAACATCAATTATCTCATGGCCGCCTAACCCAAGACCAGCTTCACTTTTGGCTAGTAACGTGGCTTTATTAGCAATAAGAGAACCAAGTTGTTGTTTTATTGGATCTGGTCCCCAGTTACCACCCATGCTGCTAGAACTTTTGCCAGTGCCGTTGCATGCTGGGCATTTCTTAGTTTGCGGAAATTGTAATTCTCGAGGCTTACCAGGTGGAAAAGCCCCCTTTGGTTGCACAAAGCTATAATTGGAGACTTGTGATGTTAGCCCGTATCCTTTTCTGGATAGATAAGGACGGGGCCTGCCCCCTGGGGGTCGCTGACCTAATGGGATATCTACATTAACCGTTTCAAAGAAACCAGTATTAGGACTAGCACCGGCAAAATAATTCCCTATGTAAACATTTGACATTTCTACTTTTTTAAATGGATCGTTTTTTAAAGTAGATATTTTCTTATTACCTCTACAAACCGGACATACGCCTTGAGATCCTTTTTTGGATTGCTGAGCGCTATTAAAAAACCCTTTGCTATCTGTTCTTTGAGTTTCAAATCTTTGTTTGACGTCTGCAATACTCTGCGCTGCATCTTTCCATTCTTGTATTGCCCCGGCGTCGAGACTACCGACTTTTCTGTAATAGTCTCCACGAATAATACTATCTCTATCACCGTCAACATAAAAATTATCCGCGCCTCTTACTGTTTCGAATTTGTCCCCCAGAATTAAATGCTGCTCATTAGCTGTGGCGAGATAAATTGATGCTTGATTAGTTAATTGTATAGAACTTCCACTGTAATGTGTTAATTTTAATGCTTCTTTATTGTCTGTATTAGTAAACTCTAAAGTACCACCTTTTTGATTTACAAGATATTTGTTTCTATAAGTTTCTACATTATGATCAGTGTCACCTTGAGATTTACTTTTGTTTTCATATGAATCTGGATAATCAGATGTTTCATATACCCCTTGCCATGCAGCAGCATCATGACTAGAAGCAAAATAAACAGGATACATTGGATTACCATCCATAAAAAATACCCAAAGATGGGAACCTACCGGAGGTACAGAAAACGAACCTTTTGCTTTGTTGCTGTAAGATGCAGGCTTGTAACTCTGGCCATATATATTACTCTTGTTTGTACCAGAAGATCCAGGAGAGACAAATGCGTCTTTTAAAGCAAAATCTGATTTTTCCAAAATATTGGCAGGTTTTTCTCCAGTACCATCTTTATTTTGACTATACTTGGTGGGTTGAAAATCTTTTATTGGTGTTGAAGATTTGAGTTCATTACTGTCGCTTATTGTTGCACTTTGATTATAACTATTGTAACGACCAGCGGAAACTTCCCCTGCAAGAGGTGAAGCACACTCCGCCCATGGTAATATGTCTTTCACTTCTTCAACAATATCTGTTAACGGGCTCTCTACATTGGATCCTAAAAATTTAAACTTTTTATCTTTGGATGATTCAGTCCAGTTATTATATACAGTAGGTGCCAAGTGGGGTACAAAAACTTTGACTCTGCCTTTTTTAAGAGGATCGTTATTAGCTACACAGATACCTAAGTAGTTGCCGTAGAGTTTATTATCAGGCTGCGCCATAAGTTGGTGGAGAATATCTCGCGTATTTATATTGACTCTTTGGAGGATAAACTGTTACTACCACTTCTTGTGTGGGTATAGACTTGGTAAATGCCAAGGCTGTTTCTTTTTTTTCGAAATATATATCTACTATAGGCAAACGACCACCACTAGCACGGCGCGCCTTTACTGCTCCTCCAGTATCTACAGCAAGCCTTGTACCAGCATATGGTATATCTATTCTACTGAGATAAGGAATAATCACTGGATCTACAGCAGCACTGATACCCTCCGCTAGTATTCTTCCAGTAGAGCTTAGTTTTTGTGCTGTATAATAATCTGTCCCAGATCCTTTTGACCAATATACGGTCAGTCTTACCGCTAACTTATACCCATTTTCGTTTCCCCCGCTAAACGCCGGGGAACTTAATTGCTGGAAAGGCAATTGACCGGAATTAGAAAACCCGGGGTTGTTAACCTGGTCAAAAGCCATTTGCTGTGCCACATTAGATATATTGTTTTTTGCACTGGCCACAGTTTCATTAATTTTGTTTGTTAAATTAGAAGGGTTAGCCAAATCCCTAATTCCTTTTGGTGTTAACTGGGATACTGATGAGAAAGCATTCTGCATTGCTGATTGTATATTGCCTATCTGACTACCTTGTGCTGCATTCGTAAGAGCACCTACCATTTGATCTGCGGATTTGATAGAGAATTTATTACTCATCTGAGATAATAAAGAATCTAATTGATCTAATGCCCCCGTAGCATCAAAACTACCTATATTGCCTATGGTTTTACCAGCAACTGCATTAATAAGACCTGTTGCTTGCTGCTGTACTTGAGGTGCAATTTGATTTAATCCTTGAGTCATTTTGTTAGTAAAATTAGATGGAGATAGCAGTTGCTGTGCACCGTTGCTGGCAGCATTAATAAAATTGTTAGGTAACAATGCCGATGCCTGTTGTCCAAATTGGTCAAATGATGGCACGCTTGTCATTTGTTGCAATTCTGCTTGCGTTATGCCACTAAGCTTATTTTGAAGCTCTTGAGCTACAGTTGTTAAATCTGCGGCATTATAATTCACTATATTATTTAACAATCTCTTTGATTTCTCGAACTAGGTATTATAATAGAATTAATGAAAGTGTCTCATGAATCTCCCATATCAATCATAGATTATTCACAGACATACAATGATTTTGATTATGCATTAGTACATTTGTTTGAACAATATCCAGCATACTATCAATTCTTTAAATCTGCCAGATCCGTATATGATAGAGAAGTACTTCTCGACAACAGCATATTTGAACTAGGCAAAGCTTTTGATTCAGACAAATTCTATGCAGCTGCTTTGGATTTGCAGCCTAACATGTTTATTGTGCCTGATGTTTTAGAAGATGGCCATGGAACTATTGAAAGCTTCAAACAATTTGAACACAAAAAGAACGATTTAAAAGATACATTTTTAACCAAGGCTATTGGTGCTGTACAAGGTAAAAACTGGCAAGAACTAACAGAATGCTACAAATTTATGGTAGATCATGCTGACATGATTGCCATTAGTTTTGACTTTAGCTACTATCAAACTACTGGCCAAGGCTGGCACCATCTGGAGCGTTGGTGCTCAGGTCGTCAGCGTTTTATTCAGGACCTAATAAATAATGGCATATGGAGGTGGGACAAACCTCATCATTTACTGGGCTGCTCATTAGCAAAAGAGTTTAGATATTATGTCGATAGAAACATTCACAATATTGTGTCTTGTGATACTAGCAATCCAGTTGTTGCCGCTATTCATGGATTAAAGTATGATGCAGATTATGGGCTACAAACTAAACCCACAACTAAATTAGCTGATTTAATTACTCATGAGCTCACACCTGAACAATTGAGTATTCTTAATTATAATGTGAGTATGTTTAAAAAGATTTTACGCCGCTAATGGTAAAAAAAGTAATAGTTGTTGGTGGCGGTAATGCAGGATATTCTGTTGCAGTAGCAATAAAAAGGATAAACCCTGATATAGACGTACACTTATTTTATTCAAAAGAAGTACCCACCCTGGGCGTAGGTGAGAGCACAGTACCACAAGTTGCAACTTTTTACACAGCGTTCCTAGGCTATAATCAAACAGAGTTCATGCGAAAAACCGACACAGTTTTTAAATTTGCAAATAAATTAGAAAATTTTGTACACAATAAAGGCGAGTATACATATTTTGGGTTCTCATATAATTTACAAGGAAAAGATTTGTTAAACGGGTTTTTTCATCAATACAACAATAACAGCTTTAGAAGTGTTGTGAATAATAGAGACCGTTTTACTGATTATTTTATAGCCTTGTATAATCAAAATTGTTTAAAGTTTAATGATGTTAACCCCTACATAAATGAACATTTTGGATTCTTGGAGCAAAACAAATGCCCGTTTTATAACGATCATTACTTAGCCAATAGCTGTTGGAGTTGGGCATATCATACAGACGCAAACAAAATAACTGATGTTTTAAAGCAAACAGCAAAAGACATACATATTGTTGAGCATGAATGTAATGTGACACCAATTATTGAGAATAATATTTGCAAAGGTATATCTGACGGTACAACAACACATACAGCTGATCTATACGTAGATGCAAGCGGGTTTTCACGCGTACTTTTTAGCAAAATGGTGAATGAATGGCAAGACTACCCCCTTATACCTGTAAGCAAAGCCTGGCTTGTTAATAGTAATTATGTGAACAAAGAAATCCAAATGACCGCGTACACCAGGTCTATTGCCATGAATGCTGGTTGGAGATTTGAAATTGCGCTTTACAGCAGAATAGGAAATGGTTATGTTTTTAGCCCCAAGCATATAAGTGATGAAGATGCATACAAAGAGCTAGAACAACAAATACCCTCCTCAACTTGGGTGCAACAGCCTAGATTAATTTCATGGCAACCAGGAAGGTATAAAAAAGCTGCAGTCAATAACTTAATATCTGCAGGCATAGCCACTGGGTTTTTTGAGCCATTATTATCTAATGCACTATACCTCTCGGTGTCTTCAGCAAAAAAAATAGCTCTACTTCTTCAAAAAAATAACAAAGGTACAAACATGGCTGAGTTAATGGACGACTATAATCAATCCACCGATATACTATATGCAAGCATATATGATTTCTTGGCTGCTACATATAAATTTACTTCTCGCGTCGACACCCCTTTCTGGCGAGAGCAACACGAAGCAGGTAAGAGCTTAAACCTTGCAGAAAAAATTAAAACCCAATATTACAGCGAGTACAATAATATAGAAAATAATATTAACGGGTATAGTATATTTCCTGACTTCATGTGGATTAATTTGGCGGCCCATTTCAATCAAAACATAAACTGGCCGCCAGAATACACAATAGATAAAAACAAGTTGAATTTAGCGGAAATGACGTTTAAATATATTAGGGAGAAAAGCGAACAATCCGCTCTTTTAAGCCCCACATTTTATGACTGGCACAGAAAACACATTTATGACAACCAACCGTAGACCTTGGGTGGCATTTTTTTCCCAAACTGGGACAGAAATTTATAATTTAATAAATAGTTTAAGTATTTTTCCGGACTGTATTGTTACAAACCAGCAGCAAACAGAAAAAATTAATAAAAACCTTATTGACACCGTAAAGTTTAGGGAACATAAACTAAATTTAAAAAATTTATGGGAGTTTATACCTAAAAATCCTTCTCTAAGAGACTATAACGGCATTCTTAAGAATTTTGATAACCCTATCATAACATTACACGGTTTTTTAAGGATAGTTCCAAAAAAAATATGCGAGAAATATGAAATTTATAACTTACACCCAGGTTTAATTACAAAATATCCTGAGCTTAAAGGGTTTAACCCCCAGGAAAGAGCATACATACAAGGATATTCTACTGCTGGGTGTGTTATTCATAAAGTTGTACCTGAAGTTGATGAAGGTCCAATTGTTAAGTCTGGTCAAATTTTAATCGAAGGGCTGCCACTGCCTGATATCTATAAAAAATTACACGATCTTGCATTTTTACTCTGGAAAAAGTTTATAACAGAGGATAAAATACTCGAAAAGTGAATCCAGATGATGTAATTAAGACGGTTGAAGGTACTTACCCTGAAACATGTGAGGAGTTTAAGAAAATACAGCGTGAGCAATATGAAGTTTTCTGCAAAAAGCAGTTTGATTATGGGCCACATAATATTAGTCTGGGATCTGATTTGCATAAAAAAGAAGATATACAAGCATCCATATCTGCAATAGTTGTCAGACTTAATGACAAGATACAACGGCTTATTAATTTGGTATTGAGAAAGAAAACATTTGAAACGGCCAACGAACCCATCTTTGACGCTTTTAGCGACACAGCAGTTTACTGCATTATTGCAGAAATTGTAAAGAGAAAAAAATGGTGTAAATGAAACAACCCCACATCAGGCACACCTGGGTTGACGACGATAATCACCCTTTAAAAGGCTATCCCGTAGACGAGCTAGAGTTTATCGATGAAAACTGGTGGCAAATTATTGTTAGAAAAATTAAAGAATTGGTTGGCATACTTAAATAGTTCATCTATAATAAAATTGTGAACGTTACTTTTACTGGTCCGCAGTGCTCTGGTAAAACTACTTTGCTTAAGCAAATGAAGCAAACAAGTGGTATCATGGATCAATTTTTTTATATTGATGAGGTTACAAGACTAGTTAAAAGAGAGTTTAATGTACCTATTAACGAAGAAGGTGCAAATGATGTAACACAATTGTTAATCATAAACAAAGAACTAGAGAATTTATTTAAATATAACTATGAATTATGGTCAGGATACAGAGGTAGTGTTCATGATAGGTGCTTGCTTGATGGTTTAGTATTTACAGAATTTTTTTATGAGAAAAAATTAGTTAGTCAACAGGTATGGTCGCAGGCTTTAAGTTATTGGAATAGATTCCATATCAAATATGATATTATTTTTTATCCTGATCCTCATGAAATAAAATTGGAAGATGATGGAGAGAGAAGCACTAATAACGAATTTAGAAATGCTATCATAGACAAGTATGAAAATTATTATATAAACCAATTTCAATGGAAAGAAAGGGTACATATTTTAAAAGGAACAGTTGAAGAACGCATGGAACAGATTAAAATAGTACTTAATGAACACCACACTAGACAATAGTAATATTTCTGTCCACTTAGGCAAAGTTACCGGTTATAAATCCACTTATGACCCATCGTTGCTTGTCCGCGAACCAAGGCAAAATAACAGAAAGCACCTGGGTATAGCAGACGATAAGCTACCATTTACAGGCTATGATATTTGGAATGCATATGAAGTATCATGTTTAACAAATGATGGTATGCCCATTGCAGCAATTGCAAAGATTGTTTACCCGTGTTCAAGCAGATACATTGTAGAATCCAAATCCATTAAATTATATATGAATTCGTTTAACATGGAGGTTATTAAGGGTAATGCTATTGCGGTGCTAATGGAATTGCAAAATACTATTGCCAGGGATCTTTCTAAATTATTAGAAACCGATGTGAAGGTATATGTACGATCAACAACGGCTGTTAGCGATGATTTGTTTTATCCACCAGTCTTTTCAAACAAAAATTATCCTACACTAGAAAATACTATTGATGTTACTATGATTCAAGCCACAGATTATTCTGAGACACCTGAGTTGCTTTCTGGAGTTGAGAGTACCGTTTCAACAACTCAGCGATTCCACTCTGCATTATTAAAGTCTAATTGCCGTGTAACTAGTCAGCCAGACTGGGGAGATGTATACATACACTACAAGGGTAAATGGGCCATAACACCAACTTCATTACTCAAATACATTGTATCTTTTCGCGATGAATGTCATTTTCATGAAGAAATATGTGAGACCATCTATAAGAGGTTACAAAATAAATTTCATCCTGAAGAATTAATAGTGAGCTGCTTGTATGTGCGTCGTGGAGGCATTGATATTAACCCTACCAGAGCCAGCAAGTATGAACTGCTTGACAGAGCATTAATAGACGAGTACAAATATTTTACTAAAACAGTAAGACAATAATTATTGCAGCTTGAGCAGATAGCATGTTTGGTTTAACACACCCAACATCTCATCTCTAATATTTAAAAGATCAGTATCTAATTGGGGGCTTAATTTACAGGATAATTCTGATAGAAATCCTTTGTATGTTTCAATTGCCGTGCATGCGTCCAGCTGCTTATTATCAAATAGCTGCACAGTAATGTTGCCATCAGAAAAACATGCTTCTTTGCGGCCTAGTGCAGTCTCAACAAATGTATCAATAAGACCATCAAGGGTTTCGTAAGCACGCCCCAAAGCTTTATGAGCTGAATAACTTTTTGTTTGCCAATGAAAAATTCTCAATTGATTTTGCATTTGCAACAAGTCTCTAACTACATCGTGCATATTGTTATTTATATTGATACTTTATTGATTTTTATTAAATAACACGTGAAACTGCACAGTGTCTTACTTAACGATAATGTGTCTATCGTGTTGTCTGAAATTAGTGAGGGAGAAAGCACCATATATTGCAATAGCTTTAAAGAGCATTTTTTCAATGTAGGTGAGTTCAACACTAAAACAAAGCCAGTAATATTGGAATACGTTGCCTCAGGACAAGAGAAATATGCTTTTGTAAAATTAGCACTAGAGAACGGTATATTTTTTGAAAATGTAAAGTTCAAAATAGTTGAAAGTAAAAATGTCGACCTGCCATACTCTACAATTAATTTTAATAATCTTTTTGACCCACAGCAACAAGATGCAAGCGAAATAGTACAAGAACAAGCAGAAGAGTCTCGGCAGCCACCCCCACTGCAAGAGCAATTGCCACCAGAGCCTGTAAAGGATACTGTCAAAGAGCATGAGGAAATAACACTCGAGGCTCTACGGTCTCAGTACCCATCAGATCTAGATTTACGCGGGGCATTTTTTGGCAAAATACCAGTAGTATTGCTTGTAGATAATAGCTCAGAGAATACTCTTTATTGCAAGTCATTTACAGATTATCTTTTTAATATAGGGTTGTTCAGCACAAAAACTAAAGAAGTAATACTAGAATACACATCTCGCGGCGGGGATAAGTATGCAGTCACAGATGTTGTTTTCGAAAATGGTGAATGTTACAGAAACGTCAAGTTTAAAGTAGTTGTTGCAGATACTATTGAAACACCTTTCTCAACTATCAATCTGGCAACTATTGGTAGAAAAGAGATTGTACCAATACCAGAAGTAGAAACTGTTGAGGAGTCTTCAGATATAAATGAACCTAGTACACCTGAAACACCGATAGATACAAGCCATGTTGAAATTTTAGAGAAGAAAAGACAATATGAAGAAGCAATACAAAAAGCACTAGCCAAGGAAAAACAGCTGGATGAGGAGCGAGAAAAAATTAAAAAACAGCGTATTATTTTAGAAAATAGTAGTATTATTGAGAAAAAATTAGAGCAATATAAACAAGATTTACTAGAAGAATACTTCAACGCAACGCAAAAACAAAGCAATGCATTAGATATTAGATTAGATAAAAGCTTACAAGATGTTCAAAAAGACTTAGAAGAGAAGATTTCAAATACTTTTACTGAATATAGTATGTCTTTTGAAGATAGTGAGCACAAAAAAATGCAAGAAATTCATACCACTCATCAAGCCCGGCTAGGTATGCTCCTGAAAAAAATAGATATAGACATACTCAAAAACAAGCAAGAATTGTTCTCTCAAATAGAAAAGAAATTTGCTTCAAAAGAATGCAAAGTAAGAGATGTATTGGAAGAAAAGGCAAAACAACTAGAAAAAAATCTGCAAGATAAAAATTTAATAGAATTAGAAAAATACAGAGAAAAACTACTCGGCAATTTTGAAATATTATCTCAAATTAAAATAGATGAATTATTATCAGAAAAAGGCTCAGACATTCTGGATAAAGTTAAAGATGTCAATGAAAAAATAGAAGCTGTTTTAAAGGAAAAATCAAACTTTGCAATTAAAGGAAAATTTACACCTGAGCAAGAACAGTACATCACAGACACTGCTCGATATTGGGCGCGCAGGATATTAGACTTAGGTGGCGGCGGTGGAACTGTTGCTGTACAGTATGCAAAAGGTGGCATTATTGACGGGCCTCTTACAGTCACTGGCCCTCTTACAATAAACGATATAAAAGTATGCGGCGATATACTGCCTTGTGTAACAGAAACTTATAATCTTGGTACATCGGCACTTAAATGGAAAGATTTATATCTAGCTGGCAATACTATCTATATAGGTGATGCAAAAATACAATCACAAGACAATACAATTATATTTCCTGAAGAGCAGATAACCAAAGGTAATAGCTTTATATCTGGTGGTAACATAGATGTAACATTTGGTGGCAAATATCTATCAGCAGGCGTGGATTTATTAGATGTATTTGCCTTGGCTTCAAGCCCGTTGGTGCAGACTACCTTTACAACAGTACAAAACTTTAGCGGCGGGTGGCAACAAGCTTATGAACAACTTGCTTCAACCACATCCATCATAAATTATCTCTCCGGTCAAATTGATTTGAATGTGTTTCAAAACGTTAATAGCTTGTACGAAACAATTTATGATTTTGTAGCAAACCCACATGCTAATGTTTACACTGGTTATACAGTCACTTTAGTAAACAAAAGGGTTTATGTGTTGGCAGGCACCGATCAAAACAATGCTGCTCATTATTTAGAGTTAAATGCCAATCCCATGAAGCCTATTTACGTAGAACAAACTCTTGACAATGCTGGTGTTATTATAGATCTTTTTAATTTAACTGATTTTAGAAGTGCAAAATATACCTTGCAAATACAAACAAGTTATGACAATGAAATCTATTATTCTGAAATTAATACTGTGGGAGCTGTGGGTACAATGCAGTCTGAGGCAGTAGAATATGGACAACTGTATACTTCTCAGCTTATTGACAATTATTCCACTTATATTCAAGGTGGCAAGCTCTATCTAAGTGCAACATTTGTAAGAACTTCTACTAGCCCATCAGACAAATATATAATAAAAGGTCTTAGAACAAACTTCTACAAAATTTAACGTTTGTTGTTGCGCGTGCCATAAATAATTGGTATGCCTCTAAATCGTGAATTTAAAATTAAGAATGATCTAAATGTCTTAGGCAGAATACTTTCTGGTGGCAAAGACTTAAGCTTACTTTTTACTACTAACTTCATACTCTCAACATATAACTCGACATTTAGAGTATCAGGTGATGATGCGTTACGACTTGAAGGTATCAATGGCATTGATGTAAGAGCAACGCCTGGTACAGAAACCGTTACAATTTCTGGTATTGCCGCTACCACTACTGAGCGTGGTGTTGCATCGTTCAATACAAATAATTTTATTGTAACAGATGGTGCAGTGTCTGTAAAGACTGGTGGTATAAGCAATAATGATTTAGCAGGTGGTATCACTAATAACAAGTTGGCCAACTCTACCATAACTTTTGCTGCAGATGATGATAGTACTGCTGTGGCACTTGGCGGCCTTGTAACAATACAAGGCACTGGCAATCAAATTACCACAACAAATACAGCCGGTACAATTAATATTGCTCTGCCAAGCACTCTGGTAATACCTGGTTCCATAAGTGTTTTAAATGGTCAGACAACTGTTAATGATATTAATGTTAATGGCAATTTATTTGTTTCAGGGTCTGCAACTTTTGCCAATACAACAGTAACTTCAACTAGTGCACTCAGTGTAATCAATACAGGTCCATCAGTTGCGCTGTATGTAAAGAATTTAAATGCTGCATACGATGTTGCTAGCTTTATAGATGGTGACGGTATAGAAGTTTTGCATGTTGGCAATTCTGAAGCAGATGGCCGTGGTAGAGTAGGTATTAATACAAGTGAACCTACAGTGGAAGGTTTAACAGTAAATGGGGCTATCTCTGCAAGCGATATCATATTTACATCTCAAATATCCACAGCTTTACATGGCGGTTCTAAACAGTGGTACAGCGTTTACACAACGTCTTCTCAAACCTCTGCCCTGTGGGATTCTGTTTACACCACAGTTAGTGCCAACAGTGCAGGGTGGAATAGCAGCATTAGTGATGCACAAGGCAGGATATCTGCACTGGAAGCTTTGTCAGCCAGTTGGAACAGTGTTTATACTTCTTCTTCTCAAACTTCTGCCCTGTGGGATTCAGTATATACTACAGTTAGTGCTAACAGTGCAGGGTGGAATAGTAGCATTGGCGATGTTCAAGGTAGAGTATCTGCACTGGAAGCTGCCTCTGCATCTTGGAACAGTGTATACACATCGTCTTCACAAACTTCTGCTCTGTGGAATTCAGTATATACTACAGTTAGTGCCAACAGTGCAGGGTGGAATAGTAGCATAGGGGATTTGCAAGGAAGAGTCACAACACTAGAAACTTCTTCTGGGTTATGGAATTCTGTTTACATTACTGTTAGTGCACTTAGCGCTTACTGGGATGAATTTACTCACGACAGTTTAACTGACATAGTAGCAAACTCAGGTAGGTGGGACAGTACATATACCTCAGTAAGACTTTCATCTGGTTTGTGGGATTCAACCTACACATCAGTTTCATCATTTAGTGCTAGAGATTTTGTGTATACCAACACATATGCACGACTTTCTGCATTAGAAGTTTCAGGCAATACTGCTAAGTCAGTAGTTCGTGGCATACACAACATAACAAGCACAGGTGACTTTGTCGAACTTGACACTTTTGATAAGAACAGATTTAATAGCATAAAATATTTGGTACAGATTAAGAACACCACAACAAACGAAAGGGTTGCACTGGAAGTATTAACAACCAAAAATGTTAGTACTTGGGAAGGAACAGTTTACGGTATAGTAGATCAAGCCAATTTGCTTAGAAATGTTGAAGTAGATTATTCTGGGTTGACTGTGCAGTTGGAATTTACGTTAAACGGTACTGATACATATACTATAATATCTGTAGGCGATGCAATAACAGATTAATATTTTATTTCCGATTTTCTGTGGATAAATAAAATATGATACCATTTAAGACTCTACGATCGAGTGTATCAGGGTCTGTCTCAATAGGTACTCAAAATGTTTACGGCACAAAATTAACTGTCTTTGGTGACTCAAACTTTAAAGGTGATTCTCTTATACAAGGTGACCTTACCGTAATTGGTAATTTAACTGCTTTAGGTGATTTCATCGCATTAGATACAATAGTATCAGTAACAAGCGCATTGTCTGTTATAAATGCAGGCTCAGGAACTGGATTGGTAGTTAACCAGACTGGCGCCAACTCAATAGTAGACTTTAGAGATGATGGTTCGAGTGTATTCTTTATTGCGGATGGTGGCAATGTTGGTATTAAAAATAACAACCCACAAGCCACCTTGGATGTGTATGGTAACGTAAAAACTAAAGATCATGGTACAAGTCTTGAATGGCACTCAACCTACACTACTGTCTCAGCCTTTAGTGGCACGTGGAGTGATGTGGTTAATGTTGGAAACCGTGTATCCAATCTGGAAGTTATATCAGCACGACTCTGGGATTCAGTTTATACCACAGTTTCAGCATATAGTGCATCATGGGGAGCAGGTTCTAGTATTGTTGCAGTCATATCAAGTGTAATTGATAATGTATCAGGCAGTCAAATAAAACTAGGCACACCTGAAGATGGTTCATTTACCCAGTGCGGTGCATATCAAAGATGGAGTGCTTCAAGGACCATTACTGATGCCATAGATGATTTAAATGAAGTAGTTGAAAATGTAAGAAATAATACCTTTATAAAGAGTGTATTTTTTGATGGTGCACCCACCACAGGTGGTGCTGGCATGATAGTAACATTAAACATAACTGTTACAGGTAATGCTAATTATTATGAAGTGAATTGGGGTGATGGCACCCCAACACAAGGATATGCTATCTCTAGCCCACAAAAACAATACAACAGTAATGTGGGCTCGCCGTTTACTATTGCATTGAGTGCTTACAACAACAATGGATGTGGCGCAGGTAGTTTTTCTAATACAGTACGTACTGGCTTTATTGTGGTGTATACAGCTAACCCTGTATCACAATACAATTTGTATAGAAACGAGGCAGGACCAGGCGGTACAGTATTAACTGGTAACAATTTGTATGTGAGAACCTCGCTAGATACTTTGTATTTAGAGAATACCTCTTTGAATACTACCCCAGCAGCTGCCACATATACCATTTCTTGGGGAGAAGGCATACCAACTGCTGTAGCTAATAATGCAGCTGCAGGTGGCGTAGGTGGGCCACGCGCATCAAGATCTTACTCAATTACTAGCGGTGCTGGCACAGTACCAGTCAATCTGGCTGTTAACAGTTACACTACAGCCAACCCGGCCATATTTCCTGTGAATGGTGCTGCATCCAATCTCAAAGTATATGACTCTGCTATTGCCATACCTCAAAATTTGAGCTTTAAAACGTTTACTAACTCTAGCACTGTGGCAGCAGGCAATCTTTGTACTGGCTACCAGACAAATAGTATTGCCTCGCCGCCTGCAGCAGGTACTGCAACAAACAGAGTTACCACTGGTACATTCATTACTACTGATACAGGTTCTCTTGCCCATTATGCAAACAATGGAGTGGTTTCCATTTTACTCAATGATGCTGTTAGCCCTACCACCAGAACCATGAATGGTGCTGGTGGTAATAATGGCACATACGGTACTTCTCCAAACCCTATATTGACTATTTCTAATGATTCTGATTTTAACTTGTTTGATTCTACTGGTGCCGCCACCACATTTGCCAATTCTATTTATTATCCAGGCTTGTACAGAGGATTCAGAGCAGCACTCTCCGTGGATGTAACTGGAGGGCTTGCAGTAGGTACAAATTCACTTCAATTTAGATATCAGTTGTCCCCTGACCCTGCAATAGTAAGCAGCACCCGTTACATACTCACAAGAGATGATGTAACTTCTAGCCCTACAGTGGATACTTCTACAACTACTATAACTGAGCAGGCTGCTGGTACATACAGATATGTCTCAGGGATTCCATACTACAACACAGGTGGTATTGTAAGAGTATCTGGGGTGAAGATGTATAATTGGCTTGGTCAAGTCTATTCAACAGCAACTGGTGCACCAGTAAATATTGCTGCAGAAACAGCTCTTGAAGGCTCAGGATCTGTAATTACCAGTAGCAATCTTAGTTATGTTCAGGTCAATAATATAGCTAGTTCTTACTTGGGACCAGGCAACGTTCCTAATGCCAACACAGGTAAGACTATTGCCACTCCTTACACATTTGGTGATTTACTAATTTCTCTTCCTAGCAGCAATGTTAATGCAGCAGGAAGAATACGGTATCGCGGTACAAACATGAATGGCATAGGTGCTTTTTCTACTATTAATGATAAAATTATTCAAGTACTCAACGGTACTTTAGGTGGATTTGTGGAAGATAACATAACTTCCATTCCTGGTGGAACATTTGGAGCAGCCAAAAGAATACGCATAACTGGTGCATCTGGCGGTACACCTGCATATGTCTCTGCTACAGATTACTACGCCAACACACCATTCACAGGCACAGCTGCAGTCAACATAGCTGGCACAGATGAAGCAGTGGTAAGATACAACACTAGTGCTACAACTCAGCAACTAAGACATTTTGCGGTGAATCTTGCAACAGGTTATTTGCCAGTTGGCTATGACTTGGCCACAGGCAGAAGTGGTACTCAATATTTTCGTGCTGCTTTCAAGAGAAGCACTGGTCAAAACTTTACATTTGCTATTGCTGGTAAAATTTCTGGATTCTGGATTGCAGCCCCAGGCACAGCAATTGACACCACCAGCACACTAAACGGTTGGTTGGATGGTAATCTTAACTATCAAGGCTCTGGTACTCCTGGTGTAAACAGCGGTCCAGGAGGTACAAACGGATGTGCAACTGGTACAAACGGTGTCATACCCTTGGGATCTGTGTTGGTGGCAAACATCCCGTACACTTTAACACTTGGAAACATAAATTTGTCTTTCAGCACAACTAAACAACTATTAATTAGCATAGCACTGGCGCCTACAGACTATGTAAATTCTTTAACCATAACGGCAATAACATAATTATTATATGGCCTCACAACAGCAAAAAGTCGATTACTTGTGGAAGAAAGTAGGGTACAGTGTTACTAAAACTGGTGAAGACACAGTACAGGCCTTTAATGAAAGTATTCCTAGCCCTGCTCTCATAAGAGGAGATACCATATGGCAAGCTGCCAGCGCAATACCACCTGTGCCTCCAACCACGTCTGTTGGGGTAGTATCTGCCTATATTGAATCATCATTTGTTAGGTGTACAGTTGACTCTGCTATTCCAGGCAATTACACATGGCTCACTGGTACCACTAGAAATAACACACTTAGAAATTGGATAGATCCACAATTTGGTTCTAGTTACATTATCAAAGTATATACTGCCCCGCTAAACTTCACAGGCAATATTCAAACAACCCCTTTACCAGCAGGTGTTACACAAATATTTGGCGACGGTGCTTTTGAGTGGTTTTTTGATTATCAAAGTGGTGTGTTAAACTTCATAGGATTAAATGTACCTCCACTTACTTCTCCCGACAGAGTAATTTACATATGCGGTTACAGATATGTTGGACCTACTGGTACATTGAACTGGGATACAACGTATTCTACTGTGCGCGCATTCAGTGCAGGATGGGGCGCTGGTGGCCCTACAGGAATAACAGGCCCTACAGGTGCTACTGGGGCCACAGGGGCTACAGGTAATACTGGACCAACAGGATCAAGTGGCTTAACAGGGCCTACTGGAGTAACAGGCGCCACAGGCGGTACAGCCAATGTTACTGACCTGGCCCCCATAACTGGTTTTTGGGACTCTACATATCTTACTGTGTCAGGATTGAGCGCTGGATGGACCCAGCAATTACCTGAATATGTTTATATTACCGAAGCTAAAGGTACTTTAACAGACGCAGATAAAATTAATGGCATATACAAATTAAAATTTTATATAAATGGTTTTGTGCGGTGGGAAGACATAAAAGATTCTAACCATGTAATAGAATGCACTAACTGGGAATATCAAAATAATTCTTGGGTCATTGCCTATTTAACTGGTTCTGTGGTGTACTATACAACTCTTACTGGACCTTACACATTTCCAGAAACACAAACTCCTGCTTTTAACCTTTGGCAACCAGAAACTAATATGGACCCAGGTGTGCAGGTATCTACAAAAGCTGGCGCAAGATGGGAAAAATGGACTCTGTTTATACTACAGTTTCAGCATATAGTGCACTATGGACACCTTCTAATTTAATTAATATACAAAATAGAGTTTCTAATTTAGAGAACATATCCGGTAAATTGTGGGATTCTGTTTACACCACAGTTAGTGCCAACAGTGCAGGGTGGAATAGCAGCATTAGTGATGCACAAGGCAGGATATCTGCACTGGAAGCTTTGTCAGCCAGTTGGAACAGTGTTTATACTTCTTCTTCTCAAACTTCTGCCCTGTGGGATTCTGTTTACACCACAGTATCTGCTTACAGCGCTTCATGGGGAGACGTAATCAATGTTAGAAACAGAGTGTCAAGATTGGAAGAAATTTCTGCATATAAGTGGGATTCAGTGTTCACCACAGTATCTGCTTACAGCGCTTCATGGGGCACAGGCACTGGATCAGTCAATTTAACAGAAGTAACAACTGTTTCTGCATTATGGTCTTCAGTGTATACCACAGTATCTGCATTTAGTGGCAGCTGGGCCAACTCTGATGATTATCCTCCTGGAAATATTTATATTGATACAATCATAGGGGACCCAATTGTAGGTACAGCAGATGAAATAAGAGGTATTTACAGATCAAGCTTTAGAAATGGGGAGTATTTCAGATGGATTAATTTAAATTCTCCATCCAACTTTATAGAATGTGATGATTGGTCGGCAGACAACACCACATGGAGAATTGGTACTGGTGGTGCCCCAGCTGTAATTTACTATACTGCTACTGGTACATACAGAAAAGTACCAATTGTCAGCACAACCATTAGCGGAAGCACGCTTGCGAATCCATGGCAGGAAGAACCAGGATCAGGGTTCATTGAACCATTGCGTTGGGTTTCATTAGTTGCAGCCAACAGATGGCAGCAGTGGGATTCTGTCTATACAACGTTATGCGCGTTAAGCGCAGGTTGGATAGGCAATCTTGCAGATAATACTGGTAGACTAGAAGACATAGAGGCTATCTCTGCCAGATGGGATAGCACATATACTAGTACTACTAATGCTTCCAGTCTTTGGGATTCTGTTTATACTACAATAAGCTCTTTGAGCACTGGTTGGATAGAGCAGCTGGCAAGCAATACTGGCAGATTAGAAGACATGGAAGCATTATCTGCTTTTTGGAATTCTAATTACACCTCCACCTCTTTAACATCAGCCTTATGGGATTCTGTTTACACCACAGTGTCTGCCTACAGTGCATCGTGGCTACCCACAGATATAATTAACCTGGCCAACAGAATATCTAACCTGGAAGATGTGTCTGGTAAATTGTGGGATTCTGTTTACACCACAGTATCAGCTTACAGTGCTTCATGGGATCCAAGCAACACTGTTAATATTCTCAACAGAATATCCAACTTGGAGAACATATCTGGTAAATTATGGGATTCTGTGTACCTCACAGTTAGTGCACTCAGTGCATCTTTTGGTGACACAATACCAGAATATGTCTACATACAAGGTGTATCTGGTAGTGTACTGGATGGGTTTGAGGCAGTTGATGGTATATATCAACTTGTGTTCAGTTCAAACGGGTTTTTGAGATGGGCCAATATTAATAACTTGCTCTATACCATTGATTGCCAAGATTGGTATGCAGATAAAAATCAATGGCAAATTTTATACAGTGGGATACCAAGCGTAGTATACTACACCAATATTTCAAGTCCTAGAGAATTTCCTGTAACTGAGTCAGTGGCTGGAAATGGTTGGGCTCCAAACACAGGAATGGTTACCAACATAAAAGTTTCATTAGTCGCAGGATTTAAATGGTATGAATGGGATTCTACAACAAGTACAATCAAAAATATTTCTTCAACGTGGGTTTCTACGTACAATAGTACTGCTGATCTTTCTGCATATTGGAGCGGTGTATATACTTCGTATTTTAATTCGTCAGCGTTATGGGAGTCTGTTTATACTACAGTTAGTGCAAACAGTGGCAGATGGAATGAAAGCATAGAAAATCTTCAAGGCAGAACAAGTACTTTAGAGGCATTATCTGCTTCATGGAATTCAGTATATACATCTGCGTCGCTAGCATCTGGATTATGGGATTCTGTTTACACCACAGTTTCAGCATTTAGTGCATCATGGGTACCTACTGATACAATTAATTTGGCAAACAGAATATCCAACTTGGAAAACATATCTGGCAAATTGTGGGATTCAGTGTATACCACAGTGTCTGCCTACAGTGCATCATGGGATCCAAGCAACACAGTTAACATTATCAACAGAATATCTAATCTGGAAAATATTTCTGGTGCAACATGGAATTCAACCACAGCCACAGTTAGTAGTCTGAGCTCTTACTGGGGAGACAGTATACCTGAATTTGTCTATGTGCAAGGTGTATCTGGTCACCTGGCAAATGTGGTTACTGCAAACGGTATATATAAATTAAACTTTGCCATTAATGGTTATGTGAGATGGATTAGCATACTAGATAATAACCATGCTTTGGATTGTAGTGATTGGTATGCAGACACCAACGAGTGGAAATTGTATTATATTGATGTGCCATTAATTACGTATTACACTGCTTCAAGCAGAATAAGAAAATTTCCTGTAACAGAGTCATTTGTAAATCAAATTTGGTATGCTGAACCACAAATGTCGGTTGATAAGTTTCAGATATCCATAACTGGTGGCGTAAGATGGTCTAATTGGGACGCTGCCTTTAATACAGTTTGTGGGTTGAGCGCAGCTTGGGGTACAGAGTTGCCTTACTTGTTTGGTAGAATAGAAGATCTTGAGGCATTGTCTGGTACTTGGGATGCAGCATACAGTGTAACCCAGAGTTACTCTGGTACATGGTCATCTACCTACTTAACACTATCAGCGTTGAGCGGCGCTTGGGCAGAAAATACTGGCAGATTAGAAGACATGGAAGCATTATCTGCTTTTTGGAATTCTAATTACACCTCCACCTCTTTAACATCAGCCTTGTGGGATTCTGTTTATACCACAGTATCAGCTTACAGTGCATCATGGGTACCTACTGATACAATTAATTTGGCCAATCGTGTATCCAACTTGGAGAACATATCTGGTAAATTGTGGGATTCTGTTTACACCACAGTATCAGCTTACAGTGCTTCATGGGATCCAAGCAACACTGTTAATATTCTCAACAGAATATCTAACCTGGAAGATGTGTCTGGTAAATTGTGGGATTCTGTGTACCTCACAGTTAGTGCACTCAGCGCTTCATGGGGTGACACAATACCAGAATATGTTTACATACAAGGCGTATCTGGTACAATTGGCAATATTGTTGATGGTGTGAATGGCATATATCAATTATCATATGCCTTAGGTGGATTTTTAAGATGGTCAAACATAAAAGATGCAAGTTACACCATAGACTGTACAAATTGGTACGATGATAAAACTTATTGGCAAATATTCCTTAACGGCTTACCAAATATAATTTTCTATACAGCAGTAAGCGAAAGCAGAACGTTTCCAGTAACAATTGAAATAAATCCTTTTAATCCTTTTTCAAGCACCTTCCCGGTATGGTATGCAGAACCTGGCATGGTTAGCAACATTCAAGTGTCACTGGTGGCAGGCAGCAGATGGAAAACATGGGATTCCACACAATCCACATTGTATGCGCTATCATCAATGTGGGAGTCCACCTACACCACAGTATCTGCTTACAGCGCTTCATGGGGCACAGGGAGTACTGGTGGTGTTGCAAATCTGGGAACCTTGCCATCCATTTCTGCCCTGTGGACATCTGTTTACACCACAGTTTCAGCATTTAGTGGTAATTATATTGTAGACGGTGGCAATGCTAAGGGGTCTAATATTACTATTGGTACAAACGATGCATATAATCTCAGTTTTGAGACTAATAACACTAATCGAATAACCATTTTAAGTTCTGGTGAAGTTACTATTAATCCAGTAACACCTGGGTTAGTAGTAACTCAGAGCTTATTAGAAATAACGCCTCCATTAAGCTCTGTACATAATGCATTAAATGTAAGGGGGGCTGCAGTAGTTTATTCTGATATTTCCACTCTAAGTGGCCTATCAGCATTATCAGGTTCTTCACCAGGTCAGTTCTCCGCTGGAGGTTTATTAATAGGTCAAAATGAAGGTGGCGCTTACCTAGGAAGAGTAGGAGTAAGAGAGAATAGTTGGCAAGTATTATCTGGCACTGAAGGCGTTAATTGGACGGCTAGAATGACAGATAGTAATAGACATTGGACCGCTATAGCCATGTCTTCAGATGGCAGAATACAAACGGCTGGTCTTTTTATTAATTATATTCATACTTCTTATGATTATGGAGTAACCTGGACGGCTAGAGATAGTGATACTACTCGCTGGACCGGTATAGCCATGTCTTCAGATGGCAGAATACAAACGGCTATTGCTGGTCTCGGTCGAATCTATACTTCTTACGATTATGGGGTAACCTGGACAGCTAGAACGTTCTCTAGTTTAAACGACCCCAACTGGACCGGTATAGCCATGTCTTCAGATGGTAGAATACAAACAGCTGTTAATTATATTGGTCGAATCTATACTTCTTACAATTATGGAGTAACTTGGACGCCTAGAAATATTAATAGAACTTGGAACGGTATAGCCATGTCTTCTGATGGCAGAGTACAAACAGCGATTGTTGATAATGGTCAGATTTATACTTCTTATGATTATGGAGTAACTTGGACGGCTAGAATGACAGATAGTAGTAGAATTTGGACCGGTATAGCCATGTCTTCTGATGGCAGAGTACAAACAGCTGTTGTTAGTAGCTTGACTAGCTTGGGTCGAATCTATACTTCTTATGATTATGGAGTAACTTGGACGGCCAGAGAGAGTATTAGAAACTGGAACGGTATAGCCATGTCTTCTGATGGCAGAGTACAAACAGCTGTTGTTACTAATGGTCAGATTTATACCTCTTATGATTATGGAGTGACATGGAGAGCCAGAGATAGTATTAGAAACTGGAACGGTATAGCCATGTCTTCTGATGGCAGAGTACAAACAGCGATTGTTTTCAGTAATACTACTAATGGATATATTTATACTTCTTATGCAACCACTGTAACCCCTAATCCCATTACCGTGATGGGCGTTATAAGCAGCGCTACTGGCGGAAATAGCAATCAATGGGGCTCCACATACACCACAGTATCTGCTTTCAGCGCACGGTGGGGTATAAGCAGTGTTGTTAATTTAACACAAGTAGCTACCACATCTGCATTATGGAATTCAGTCTATACCACAGTTTCAGCATATAGTGCATCATGGGTACCTACTGATACAATTAATTTGGCAAACCGAATTTCCAACTTGGAAAATTTATCTGGTAAACTATGGAACTCTGTTTATACAACTGTGTCTGCTTACAGTGCAAGCTGGGGCATTGGAACTGGCAATGTGGTAAATTTAACTTTGATTGCAGCTGCTTCTGCATTGTGGAACTCAACATATACTACAGTAAAATCATTATCCAATTCCTGGGAAGAATCTGCAGAAATTGTACCTACAGTTACAAATTATCTCTCCACAAACAATGTAAGAATCCTTTCTGCTACTATAACTGATAGATTATCTGCCAACATGATTGTGAGCAGACGCGGCATATACGCAGACAGGACCAATGAACCTGGGTTTGGTGACAACACATTGACCTTAGCCTTTTTGAGTGGTGTATATGTCAAAGACAATCTTTCTGTGCTTGGTACTTTGTGTGCAAATGTAATTAACAGTGCAGGGACAGCAGGTGTTATCTCAGATAACGATAATGAAATAGGGTTTGGCCCCAACACACTAACACTGGCTTATCTCAACGGCATATACATTAAAGAAGATGTGTATGTACTAGATGCTCTATCAGCTAGATACCATGGCACAAGTCGAGATTGGGGCAGGTCCAGAAGAGTTGTTACCAGTAATTTTAATGCTGCGGCTGCTGCTACGTATTTGGTCGACACTTCTTCAATAGCCATAATAGGCACACTGCCAGCAACGCCGCAAATAGGTGATACCATCATCTTTCAAGATTTATCTTCTACGTGGAGAACAAGAAACTTCACATTAAATAGAAATGGCAATATGATACAAGGATTGACTGAAGACATGAACTGTGATGTTAGCGGCATAACATTCGACTTAACATATGTGGGAGCTTCCATAGGCTGGAAAGTAGGATAATGAGCAATTTCTCCACTTTATTTTTTCCTGTATCAACTGTTATTACAAACATAGACAGATTGAATCCTACTTATACTTCCATATTAATGACAATTAATTCATCAACAGGTCTTTTCAATACAAACAATGGCACACAGTACATAGTTCCATGGAACTTTATTGAATGGCAAACCAACGGTGCCATTATTTCTGGTTCTACTGTAAATAAAAATATTGTAATCAATCAAACTGGCATATACAAACTTACTGGTAGATATGCTAGTTACGACATGTTTAGCGCTAACAACACATTAACTGTGAGAGTATTTTTTAGTACGGGCCCTATGACTACTGCGGGTGTAGGTGGCACAATACTCACCACCATAGGTGATGGTCAGATTGGTACAACTGCAAATGGTGCTGCACAGAAACAAGGTGAATACATTTTTAAAGTAGTTTCTGTGCCTTTATACATGGTAATGATATTTGCACACACTGGCGCCACTGGTGGTGGTTTTGGTGTACAAGGATTTCCTGTTTTTGAAAATACCAGTTCAGGTACGCAACCCTACTGGTATGTGGAAAGGATAGGCAATTTATGATATTATTAATTGATCCATTTACTTTTAAACCCAAAGAGTTTAGTGTGTTCGCACCTGCAGATTACAAGGCAGCCAAATCTAATGTTGTTGATGGGAAAACACAAATAGAATTTAAGCAATACATTCAATTGGAAGTTGAATATGATGCAAGTCTACTAGAAAAAACGTACGATCCTGAAACTAACACGTTAGTTTAATTGCACGGCAAAGTGCGTGTGATGGTATCAATGTTGTAATCATTAGGTTCATACCATCCCTTGCCTTGGTAAACACTCAACACTTCACCAAAAAACTTCTCATACATGGGAGCAATTTTTTCAAATGTAAAGTTTTCACCCCATGTTCTGCAATTGATTGGTTTAATTTTATCTATGCTCTGAATAGCTTTAACAAAATCACTCATGGTTCTGCATCTGTAACCAGTGACACCATGTATGTTGTTCTCAGCAAATGCTCCCCAGTCTGTTGTTATGGTTGGTGTACCAGACAGCATATTTTCAATTTGAACACCAGCAAAAGGTTCAACATATGTTGAAGGCAAAAAGCTAGCTTTGGCATGTTTCATCAAAAGTTTGCGTTTCTCAATGTTTGCATATCCCAGAAAGTCCACATGATTTGGTAGTTTATAGCTTTCTTCTTTTTGACCAGCCACTACCAACCTGACACCAGCAATGCGTGCTGCTTCAGCGGCAATGTGCACACCTTTGCCTTCAAACACTCTGCCTAAGAATAGAAAATAGTCTTTTTTCTGATCACAATATTTAAAATCGTTCTTATCAAAATAATTTGGAATCACTGTTTCATACCAATTAGGATTGCAATATTGCACTTTGTTTATGCCCCAGTAAGCATGCAATATGGCATAAGATTCAAATATTTTCCATCTGGCCCAGTAACCACCTCCATATCCTATGCCTGGCTCTACTACTATGACACTTTTGTCTACTGCTTCTATGGCATCGCATATGGGACGAACACCAGCTCCCCAGAATGGCAAAATAAAATCATGCTTTTGTTTTCTCTTTAAGATCTCTGTGATAGCATTGGCGTAAAACGTTTTGTAACAGTGATCTTGCATGTTATACTTAAAAAACGATTTACGCCAATCATAGTCCCCATAAGCTTGTTTCCAATCTTCATTTGTTACTACTGTCACATGCTCATCACAAGTTACGTCTGAATC
>Ga0194133_10001306_pt1 | contig 44509 bp, 45 predicted proteins | sample TA2KigOf40mmetaG_FD_155448 | JGI IMG/M metagenome (GOLD analysis project Ga0194133, IMG submission 155448) | Freshwater microbial communities from Lake Tanganyika, Tanzania - TA2015055 Kigoma Offshore 40m | ecosystem: Environmental > Aquatic > Freshwater > Lake | place: Tanzania: Lake...
CCTCCGGGCTCCTTCCGCAGCCCCGGAATCGTGTTTGTTTTCTCTCGACATCGAACATCTCCTTTCGAACATTTTCTCTATGAAATGTCCCAGGGAGCTGTCCATCAAAATCGCGGAGCGGGAGATCTTTTGCTTTCGACCCTTTGTACCTGGAGCGAAACAATCGGGTTCTTCAGGACCTTCTCATAAGCTTTGGTGATTCGGGCCTCGAGTTCCACGGGCGTGGTGTCGGTCGCGTCAATTTCGCCAACCAGGAGGAGGTTGATCTTTCCGTCCGGACGCACCGAGACCAAGCCAGAAAGATCTGGCTCACGCCAAACCCGAATTGCAAGAATGTCTTCCGCGCCGATTTTGTAAGAATTCGGGTCGACCGCTGCACCAGGAGAGGCGACAGTCACCTCTGGCTTGGGTTCTTCCGCCGGGGGCTTGGTGTCTTTTTGGGGTGGGGTTTGGGCAACTAACAAGGTGCCCGAAAGCAAGACAGAGCATAGCAATGCCTGGTATCGAAAGCGATTCACGTCATCCTCCACGGGTGGACGTATGTCTCACTACTTCTACCCGATTTTACACTACGCAAAATGGTAGAACTGTAGTACTGAGGAGTCAATCTTATGGGACTATCAGCGAATCTTGGGTTCTAAGGGGTAATTCATGAAGTACTTTTTGGCGAAATCCGATCCTGTGGAGTATTCGGTTTCTGATCTTGAGAAAGACGGTGAGACCGATTGGACCGGGGTGAAAAATGCGCAAGCACAGATGGCGATCCGTGCAATGGAAGATGGCGATTGCGTGATTTGCTACCACTCTCAGGGAGAGGCTGCGATTGTCGGGTGGGGTTACGTCAAGGGTAACGTGTGGGTGGATGCAACGGATCCGAAGATGAGTGTGTTCCGCTATCGGTTTGGGGGCAGGCTTAAGACCCCCGTAACTTTGACGGAGATTAAAGAGACGGGATTGTTTGGTGAGTTTGCTCTAGTGCGGCAATCGAGGTTGTCGACGATGGCTGTGCCGAAGGAGTTCGTGACGTGGCTCAGGAAGCGGGCGAAGGAGTTTCGGCCTTAGCCAGTAGACCCCCTTCGCTGAAAAGCCGGTAGACCTGGTGGATAGGCAAGCCCATGACATTGAAGAAGCAGCCTTCGATGCGGGGGATGAATTTAGAGGCCTGGCCCTGGACGCCATATCCTCCTGCCTTGTCGTAGGGCTCGCCTGTCGCGATGTACTCGACAATCTCGGATTCTGACAGGGGAGCAAACCAAACGCTGGTGTGTTCCACGTGAGTGGTGTGGTGTTTGTTGTGTAGCAGGCAGATCGCGGTGAACACGCTGTGAGAACGACCGGAGAGTGCCTTGAGCATGGCGAAGGCTTCTTGCTGGTTGGCTGGCTTTTCGAGCAGCAATCCGGAGTCCAGGGCTACTGTCGTATCCGCCGCGAGGATGACCTGGTTTGGGGCAGGATTGAGCGCATGGGCCTTTTCGGTGGCCAGGCGGGCAACATAGGCCGACGGGGATTCATCGGGTGAGGGAACTTCTGGAATCGAAGCCGGTTGGATGGTGAAGGTAAAACCAGCGAGGGAAAGCAGTTCTCTACGACGCGGCGATTGACTGGCGAGAACGAGGTTAAGACCAGGAATAAGTGCGGGCACAAAAATGAGTTTAGCGGGGTGGGGGCTTGGTACAATTCAAAGCTGAACGGCATGGACAAGGCACTGCGGCTGGTGGGGAAGCTTAAGAACGAACTGGTGGGAGACGAAGAACTCGCGCGTGCGGCATGGCGCGCCGCTGTTGGGGAGCGGATCGAGAAAAATGCACGGTTCCGTGAGTTGGTTCGCGACCGAATTGTAGTGGAAGTGGATGATCGGGTGTGGCAGAGCCAGATGCATGCGCTCGAACGGCAGATTTTGGGAAAGATCGAAAAGCTGTTGGGGCGGGTGGTGGCGCGGCAAATCGAGTATCGGATCGCGATTCCCAGGATTCAGCCTCAAGTGGCCGGACAGGTCGAGTTTCAGCTGCGCAGCGTGGATGCGGAAGCGGATCGCATTGCGGACCCAGGATTGAGGCGGATGTACTTAAAATCGAAGCGCCGTGCGAAGATTTTGAAAGATGCAATTTAGCAAAGAGGAAGTGAGGAAGGTGGCCAAGCTGGCCAACCTGGACCTGACCGAAGCAGAAGTGGAGCGGATGGCTCATGACATGGGTGAGGTGCTCACGCATATGGAGCAACTCTCGAGTCTGGACACAAGCGCGGTAGAGCCGATGACGCAGGTATTGTTTGCCGCGCCGGCAACGGCGTCGCTGCGTGAGGATGCGGTACGGGAGAAGACTTTGCTCGGGACTGAAGATGCGCTGCGAAATTCGGCATTGAGCGGGGCGGGGCACTTCAAGGTGCCGCGTGTGATTGAGCGGTAAGGGGATTGCGGAACATGGAAAATCTTTCGACATTGACGATTGGGGAAGTCAAACAAGGGCTGAAGGAGAAGAAATTCAGCGCGGTGGAGTTGGCGCGGGCGGCCATGCAATTTGCCGAGGCAGAGAATCCCAAGACGAATGCCTATTTGAGCTTTAGCCCGGAACTGGCCGAGGAAGCAGCAAAACAGGTGGATGCGAAGCTGGCGCACGGGGAAGATCCCGGGCTGCTAGGCGGAGTGCCGATTGCAGTGAAGGATGTGTTGTCGACCAAAGGGGTCAAGACGACGTGTGCCTCGCGCTTGCTTGAGAATTACGTTCCGGCCTATGACGCCACAGCTGTAGAGCGACTGAAAGCCTCTGGGGCGTTGATCGTAGGTAAAGCGAATTGCGATGAGTTCGCGATGGGGTCATCGAATGAGAACTCGGCGTTTGGGCCCGTTCGCAACCCGGTGGCATTGGATCGCGTGCCTGGCGGTTCCAGCGGCGGATCCGCTGCTGTGGTGGCGCAGGGCACGGCTGTTGCTTCCCTGGGCTCGGACACCGGCGGATCGATTCGGCAGCCGGCCTCTTTTTGTGGAGTCGTAGGCGTAACGCCGACCTACGGTCGCGTGAGCCGTTATGGCCTTGTGGCGTTTGCCAGCAGTCTCGATCACGTGGGGCCCTTTGCGCGGAACGTCTCTGATGCTGCGCTGGTGCTAGAGGCGATTGCGGGGCGCGATGAATTGGATGCCACGAGCGCATTCGCCCCAGTGGATGATTACCAGGCCGAGATGCGCAAGCCGGTTGCCGGGATGAAGATTGGAATCCCGAAGGAATACTTCGATGGGCTCGAAGCTGAGACCGGAGACAAGATCTATGCGGGTCTTGAAGTGCTGAAGAAGTTGGGCTGCGAGGTGAAAGAAGTCAGCCTTCCGCATACGGCCTATGCGATCAGCTGCTACTACATCATTTGTACGGCCGAGGCGAGCTCGAATCTGGCGCGATACGACGGAGTGCGTTACACGGCACGAGCCGAAGCGGCAGGGCTGAACGAGATGTACAGCCGGACGCGTGGCGAGTTTTTTGGAATGGAATGTAAGCGCCGCATCATGCTCGGAACGTATGTGCTGAGCCATGGATACTACGACGCGTTCTATCTCAAGGCGCAGAAGGTGCGCACGCTGATCGCTGGAGACTTCTCCAATGCGCTGGCCGACGTCGATGCGTTAATCGCTCCCGTGAGCCCGTTCCCGGCGTTCAAGATCGGCGAAAAGATGGCCGACCCGATGCAGATGTACTTGTCGGACATTTACACGATCACCGGAGACTTGGCCGGTATCCCGTGTATGAGCGTACCTTGCGGCAAGACCGCGGCTGGCCTGCCAGTTGGCATGCAGATCTTTAGCGGGCACTTCAAAGAGAGCACGATGTTCCGACTGGCTTATGCTTTTGAGCAGGCTGGCGGAGTTGCCTAGTTAGGCAGTTTGCGCAGCCTAACTGGCTTTCCACCCTGCTCGCGGCTCTTTTGCGCTGCATCGAGAAAAGCGAAGATCTCGAGTGTTTCCTCCGGGTCGACCGGAACCTTGCCCGTCTGGAAGAATTGCACAAATTCTTTCACCAGCGGCACGTAGGAGTATTCGAACTTGGCCGGCGATTGCATGATCTTGTTGTCTTTCGTGAAGACGACAGCCCCGAAGTCGGCATAAGGACGGAGGGCGCGGACCGTTCCAATGCGGCCATCCGACCAACGGCAGGTGATTTCGTCCTGATCGGGGGAGTAGGTTCGCGTTACGGTTTCACAGCCTTTTCCCATTAGGGTGAACAACATGTCTGAGGCGTGGATGGCGTACCAGCCGAGTTCCAGGTAGTGGTGTTCTTCGAGCGGACCTGGGCCCCAGACTACGCCACCCTTGATTCCAGGCTGAACCATTGGCATCAGGCTCTTGGCCCAGCGCAGGCTGGAGGAAGAGAACCACTTGACCCCCTTGGCCTTGGCGAGGCGGGAGATCTCAACCGCATCCTCAAGAGTTGCGGCAAGGGGCTTGTCGATGAAGAGTGGTTTGCCAGCGGCGATGACTGGCTTGGCCTGCTCGAGATGCGGTCTGCCGTCCACGCTTTCGAGCAATACTGCGTCAACTTTGGCAAGCAGAGTGGCGATATCGGGGACAATTTCCACCTTATGGTCGCGGGCTAATTCTTCGGCGTATTTCTCAACCCGGTTGGCGCTGGACTCGATGTCCTTGCTGCCGCCCTTGTAGGCTGCAACGATGCGGGCTCCAGGGATGTGGTCTGGGTGCTTGGGGTCGTTGAGGATTTTCGAAAAGGCAATGACGTGAGAAGTGTCGGTGCCAATGATGCCAATACGGATGTCGGCGGCAAACGCGGAGATGGCGAAGAAAAACAGAAGATTCAAGATGAAACGCATTGCGGGCATTGTACACTACGGCTTTGATTCGACTTTCTGAACCATTGCAGTTTCTGAAGGGTGTTGGGCCGGCGCTGGCTGAGAAGTTCAGTGCCAAGGGACTCGAAACCGTAGAGGATTTGCTTTTTTATCCGCCATTCCGGTACGAGGACCGCAGCCGATTTCTGCCGATGCGGGAGTTTCGGGATGGACAGAGTGGTGCAGTGTTGGCGATGGTGGCATCGACTCGAACGAGGCCGTGGCGCAAGGGTGCCGGAGTGTTGTTCGAGGCGGAGTTGCAGGATGACCAGGGTGGGCGCCTGGTAGCGCGCTGGTACAACGCAAAATACCTGGCCAGCGAGGTTGTGCCCGGATTGCGTCTAGCGCTATTCGGAAAGGCCGAGTATGACTTTCAAGCGGCCAGGGTTTTTCTTGCGCATCCCGAGTTTGAAGTGCTGCCGGAGGAGGGAGATCCTGAAGCGGCGCTGCAAATGGGCCGAATTGTGCCGGTATACGAAGCGATCGGCAAGGTGACCACCAAGCAGATTCGGCGCTTGTTGCAACGAGCGATGCAAGCGGCGGGAGAACTTGAAGAAGCGCTGCCGACTGATCTCGTGCGACGCTTTCGGTTGCCGAAGATGGCCAAGGCAATTGAAGAAGTGCATGAACCACCGGTGGACATCGACATCGATGCATTGAACAACCGGAGGTCTCCAGCCCATTGGAGATTGATCTTCGAGGAGTTTTTCTGGCTGGAGTTCGGATTGTTGCGCAAGCAACGGGAGGTGAAGCGGGCCGATGGGATTGCCTTTCAACTGACCGAACCGATTCGCGAAAAGATCAAGCAGATGCTGCCGTTCAAACCGACGGCTGCGCAGAAGCGGGCGCTCAAAGAGATTGCGCTCGACATGGCTGCGCCACATCCCATGAACCGACTTTTGCAGGGGGATGTTGGTAGCGGCAAGACGCTGGTGGCGGCCGAGGCAGCCGTGATCGCGATCGAGAATGGCTTTCAGGTGGCCATGCTGGCACCGACTGAGTTGCTGGCTACTCAGCATTATTTGTCACTACAGAAATTTTTCAAGAGATTGGGATATCCAGTGGCCTTGATCGTGGGCTCGCAGACAGCACGTGAAAAGGCGCAGATCAAGAAGTTGGTCGCCGAAGGACTGGTGAAGTTGGTGGTGGGGACGCATGCTTTGCTCGAGAAGGACGTTGAGTTTGATCGGTTGGGCCTTGCAATCATCGATGAGCAGCATCGATTTGGAGTGCTGCAGAGGCTGTTTCTGCGCCAGAAGGGTCTGCGGCCGGATGTTCTAGTGATGACGGCAACTCCCATTCCGCGGACGCTGGCCTTAACGATCTATGGGGATTTGGATGTGAGCGTCATCGATGAGATGCCGCCGGGGCGTAAGCCGATTTTGACGAAGCACTTTGGGGCTGGCGCGAGCAAGACGGTGTGGGAACTGGTGCGGAGTGAACTTAATCAGGGGCGCCAAGCGTACATCATCTATCCGTTGGTGGACGATTCGGAGCATTCGCCTGATTTAAAGAGCGCGCAGAAGATGTTTGAGCTGCATCAAGAAAAGCACTTTCCGGAGTTTCGGGTTGGTTTGATGCATGGGCAGTTGCCAGCGAGCGAAAAGGAAGCTGTGATGGAGAAGTTTAAGGCGCATGAGCTGGATGTGCTGGTTTCAACGACGGTTGTCGAAGTAGGGCTCGATGTGCCGAATGCGGCGGTGATGGTTATCGAAAATGCCGAGAAATTCGGTCTGTCGCAATTGCATCAGCTTCGAGGTCGTGTAGGGCGTGGTGCGCACGCAAGTTATTGCTTGCTGGTGAGCGCAAAACTGAATGAAGTGAGCGAGCAACGGATTCGGGCCATGGTGGAAAGCTCTGATGGATTTCGGTTGTCCGAAGCGGACCTTGAGATTCGAGGGCCCGGCGAGTTTTTCGGGACCAAACAATCCGGGTTGCCGCAATTGCGGTTCGCTCATATTCTGAAAGACCGGGAGATTCTCGAAATGGCGCGCGGTGAGGCCAAGAGCTTTATCGAAGGCCAGGCGGGAACTCCGCAGATGGCACAAGCTGAGAAGTATTTGGAAGAGCGATGGCAGCGCCGTTACGGGCTGGTGCAGGTAGGATAAGAAATCGATGAGAGTCATTGCAGGCGAATTTGGCAGGCGGAAGTTGATTGCACCCAAGGGTGATACGACGCGACCGACCCCGGACCGGCTTAGGGAGTCGTTATTCAGCATCCTGACCCCTAGAATCCAGGGCGTAGCGTTTTCAGACCTTTACTGCGGCTCGGGCGCTGTTGGGATCGAGGCCTTGAGTCGAAGGGCGAAGCGTTGCACGTTTGTCGAACGGGACAAGACTGCCCTTGAGGCACTGCGCGAGAATCTCTCGGCCCTTAAGGTTGGTGCTCGTGCTGAGGTGATTGCCAAATCTGTTGGATCTGTGATCGAACAACGGGGGTGGGAAGGTATCGTGTTTGTTGATCCGCCTTACGATGCCGTAACCGACTTCGAAAACTGCCTGGAATGGCTGGGCAAATCTGAGGCCGAGCTGGTGCTCGTGCAGCATAGTAAACGGCTGAAACTGGGCACGAAGTATGGGCGACTTGAGCTTCAGCGGCAGCTCAAGCAGGGAGACAACTGGGTGAGTTTTTACGGCTTGGGTGCGATCTGACCACCGGTGGGCACCGGCTCTGCGGTATCGAAATCAATGGGGATGTCGACAAAGCCCATCTGTTCTTTGCCAGTCTCGCCACCGTCTGTGACGATGAGCTTGTAAACCTTTGGTTTGACGTCGAAGAGAATGCGGCCTTCTTCTGTTTGTGTGGGCCCAATTTTTCGGACTATGCCCAGCCAGCCCTTCAGGAAGATCGCGTCCTGTACTTCACCGAATTCTGTGCCGGAGGCGTCGGCGAGCCGAAAGAGGGGAAGTTCCATTTCCTTGGGTCCGCCGTTGGTGATCGCCAGCCTGATCACGAGATAGCGATCCTGGGGGATCTTGGACTGGCCAGCATCGCCGAGTTGGCTCACGTAACTTGCTTCGAGGACGTTATATGTGAGCAGGCCGACCACAGCTCTTTCACCCATCTTGAAGGTTTTTGCTTCCATTTTGATGGCGGCATCCGTTTCAGCCCCGTCTTTTGCGCAACTGGCGAGGGTGAGACCGGCTGAGGCCAACAAAAAGCCTCTTCGAGAATGGAACAACTGCTGATCTTGTGTCATCTTACTCGGTATGAGAGTAATTCATCTTGGGGGGCGTTGGCAATCCCACATTTCTGGGATGCTGTCGTTTGTTGTACTTTTGGCCCTGGCTGGCGGTATGGCTCATGCACAGGGTAAGCATCCAAAATCGGGCCGGAGAATCGCCGACGTAATGGGGGCAGCTGGGGCGGATTGGCTGGAGCGGAACGAACGCGAGATCGAAGAAAACCCGACGCGAGCGATCGAATTGTTGAAGTTTGAAAAGGGAATGGTGGTTGCCGATGTGGGGGCGGGCAGTGGATATTACGCGACTCGAATTGCTGAAAAAGTCGGGCCTTCGGGCAAGGTATTCGCCAACGATATCCAGCCCGAAATGTTGGCGATTCTAAAGCGGCAATTGCGGCGCAAGAAGGTTGCAAATGTCGAACCAGTTCTGGGTACCGAGCAGGATCCGAAACTGCCAGAGAATAGCTGCGACGTGATCTTGATGGTGGACGTGTATCATGAGTTTTCCCACCCTCAGGAAATGCTGCAGAAATTGAAGGCAGCGCTGAAGGAGAACGGTCGGCTGATTTTGCTCGAGTATCGCAAGGAAGATCCTTATGTGCCGATCCGGCCCGAGCACAAGATGAGTGTGAAAGAAGCCAAGATCGAGGTCGAGGCCGAGGGATTTGTGCTGGACACGGTGATGGAAGACCTGCCCTGGCAGCACATTCTGATCTTCAAGAAGCGAGGATAGCGGCGACGCCCTGGGCGAGATTTTCTGGTGGAGTGAGAAGACTCAAGACCAGGCATGGCTCGAAGGGAAGGTCGTAATAAAAGCCCGGGTGAACCGAGAATCCTCGTTCGAGAAGCGATAAGACGAGTGCCTCTTCTTCAAGGTGGGTTGGACCACGGAGTATGACAGCCCAGCCAGCTTGAATTGGCATGAGCTGCCAAGGGGTGTTTGCGAGAGACTGCCCGAGGGTGCTGAGGTTTTGTTGAATGCGATCGCTTATGGGTTGTTGAAACGACTTGCGAGCAGCAAGCCAGGATGCGGCCGCGGACTGGATGGGGGAGGAGACCGAAAGGTAAGTGTCTGCGATGAGTTCCATGTGTCGCCGGATTTGCGGGTCCTCTGGTAGTACGATCCAGCCGAGTTTCATTTGGGGGAGTGCACAAATTTTGGACAGGCCACTGAGGGTGAATGCGTTGTGGGCGTTGAGTGTGGCGAGGGAATTGGCCTTGTGTCCGTCGAATCGGTAGTCGGCGAAGACTTCATCTGAGATCAGCCAGCAACGGTTTTGCGAGATCTCCCGCAGCCAAGCCAGATCCGCCTCTGTGAGGAAATGGCCAGTGGGATTGTTTGGATGGACAAGTACGATTGCTGCGGTATCCGGCGTGAGGTGATGAAGCAATGCTTCGCGATCGAGAATCCACTCGCCGAGCACTTCGTGGAGGGGATAGGGTTTTGCCACCAGGCCTTCGGCTTCGATCAGGAATTGTAAGAGCGGATAAGAAGGTTGCGGGATGAGGATGGTGTCGCCGGGATTGGCGATCAGCTTGAAGCAGTAACTGTAGGCTTCACTAGAACTGGCAGTGAGAAGAATGCGATCGGGGGAAAGCTGGCTTTGAAACTCTTCCGCATAGTATTGGGCGATGGCGGTGCGGGCCGGGAGTGCGCCGCTGGCCTGGGGAGTGTAGCGGTGGTTCTCAACAGAAGCGATCGAGAAGGGATCAGGTAGCGAGATGCCGGCCTGAGTTGGGTTGGAGATTGAGAGATCGATAGCGGGTTTGGCCGCCATGGCGATGCGGTTCGGCTGAGCGTTCCAGGGGTAGCGGCGAGAAAGTGGGAGCAGATGGTTAGTCCAGGTTTGGATTCGCTTTGATCGAGTCGATCAGCACGTCGCGAAGCATTGGACCATCCAGAGGCATGGCACGACCGAAAGCCCGGACGGCTTCTTCTTTGGCGTTGCGCCAGCCTTCGACGAGAAAGTCGATTGTGGCTACTGTATAGAGTTGCTCCGGGTCGAGGATGGCCTCGCCGCGAATGAAATCCGGGATGAGCTTTCCTTTGACCCGGCCGAGGACGAGTGTGTTGTCGAACGGCATGATATTCCAGACATGGCGCGCGAGGATCTGGCCTTGCGGTAGATTGTCGCGAACGCCGCCCGAGTTCATGAAGACAAATTGGGCGTTGGTTTTCTGACGCATGACCGATTCGATCCAGGTTTTGGTTTTGGCGCGGTCGCGCGCGGATTGGGCAGTGCCGATTGGGGTATCGACGACGGCGCGGACTTTGCTTTCCCACTTTTCGACCAGCGCTGCGACCTGAGGATCGGGCTCGAAGGCGGCTGTGGTGATGGGAATGCGCTTCCAATTCGAACTTACGATCTTGCGCGTGGATTTGTCGTAGCGAAGATCGAGGCGGCCTAGTTCAGCCCCGTAGCTCCGCAGGCGGACGCCGATGCGGTCTTCCGCGCGGAACATGGTTTCTTTGCCGACGTGGTCGTGGCCGGAGATGGTGATGGCGTAATCCGGAATCTCCGAGACGATTTGGTCGCAGGGGTCTCTGAAGAGATGCACGAGGGCGATCAGAATATCGGTCTTGCCCTTGAGCTTTGCGGCTTCGTTGCGCAGGGTTTCGAGAGCAGGAAGCATCTTGTTGGGGCCGAACTTGGTGGGTGTAGTGAGGCCTGGGACGAGATCTTCCATGAGAACGCCGACGATGCCAATGCGGAGGCCGTCGCGCTCAATGATGACGCTGCCGGCTTCGGTGAACAGGCGGCCTTCGCCGGTGAGGAAGTTGGCGGCCAAAACAGGGTGCCCTGCCGTGGCGAGGAAGTCGTTGATGCGTTCGTAGCCGTAGTCGAATTCGTGGTTGCCGAGAACGAAGGCGTCGGTGTTGAGGGGCCGCAGAACTTCAAAAACGGGTAGACCGCGAAAGATGGTGCTGACCGGCGAGCCCTGAGCGTTGTCGCCCGCGTTTAGCAGTAAGCAGCGCGGGCAGTTTGCTCGCTCCCGTTTGATGGCCGTAGCCAGATATGCGGCACCGCCGATTCCCTGGGACGAGGGGGAAAGCCTGGAGTGAAAATCATTGAAGTGCAGGATGGAGAGATCCACCACGGAATCTTGCGCCAAGGCGACGCAGGTCATCCAGATGGCAGCGAGCAGGGTGCGCATGCTCACTATGGTAACGGGACTAGTTGGGAGTTGCCGCGAGCCAGTAGCCGGTTCTGGTTTTGACTTCAGCGCCAGAGCGGCGAACTTCGACCTCGATGGTGTGCCAGCCGCCGTCAAGTGACACCGCTTTGCTGGGGCTGTAGCTGATGATGTATTGGTGCTGGAGTTCGTCGCTCAGCTTTTGCACCGCTTCTTCAAAACCGCGCAGGTTCAGGAAGGAGTACTCGCTGCCGCCCGTATACTTCGTGTACACCTCTTGAGGATTGCTGATGAAGATGGCTTTGGCGGCGGTGAACAGCTCCTTGAAGACAGGCATCACGTTGCCCATGGTGCCCCCGAGAGCACTCATCTGTTGCTGTGTAGTGGGGGTATTCGCCATCCCCGCTGGCATCGCGCGTGCACTGGGCGGAATGGGGTTGGGGCGAGGGTAGTCCGGCTTGGCCATGAGTTTGTTCATGAGGCGGGACATGTTGATCGAATAGATCAGGATGTTGTTCAGCTCGACTTCGAGAAGGGCATCTTTGACGCGAGCGACGCTGCCGCTTTCCTGCGTTTCACTGATGAGAACGATGACGCGACGATGGTCGGGAGTGCGGCGCTTCAGCATGCGCGCGGCATGTAGAACGGCGTCGGACATGGCGCGAGATTGCGAGCCGGGCCGCAGAGTGGTCAGCGCCTTTTTGAACTTGTCGGTGTCGTTGGTGAAATCCTGAATCGTTTCCACGCGGTGGTCGAACGAGACAATAGCGGCTTCTCCGCGGTCACCGATGATGAGCGGCTCGATCATCGAGCCAACCTTTTGTACCGTGGGAAGGACTTGTTCGGTAGAGGCGCTGCGCTGGATGACAAACACGACCGAGACAGGCACATAAGCCTGGTCGATCTTGATGTCCTGGAGCTTGCTGTTGTCGCGGACTATGAAATCCTTGACGTCGAGGCCGTTGACAAAATTACCGTCGCGATCTTTGACTGAGGTGGGGGCGATGACGTTGCGAGTCGTGACGCGGATGACTGCGTCGGTTTCTTGCGCAAGCAGCGCAGAAGCCATGAAAAGTGAAGTAGCGAACAGTGTGTTCATGAAGAATCTCTTTGGTAGTCACCGCTTTTTCCGCCACTTTTGAAAAGGAGATGGATGTCGGTGATCTGGATGCCTTTGTCCAAGGCTTTCGTCATATCGTAGATGGTCAAGGCCGCGATGGAGGCGGCCGTCATAGCTTCCATTTCGACACCTGTGCCTGCAGAGCAGGCCACAGTGCTAGTGACGCGAATTCCACCAGCTTCGATTCCAAAATCTATATCGACTTTTGAAATTGGAATCGGGTGGCACATGGGGATGAGATCGGAAGTGCGCTTTGCTGCCTGAATTGCGGCGATGCGAGCGACTTCAAGCGGGTCGCCTTTGGGGTTGGATGGCAGAGCCGCGAGAACCTCGGGCGACATGTGGACAAACGCGTGGGCTTTGGCTACGCGTGCGGTAACCGGTTTGTCGGATATGTCGACCATGCGGGCGCTACCCGCGTCGTCGTAATGGCTGAGTTTGCTCATGGAAGGAGAACCTGGATGGGATCGCCGGCTTGCCACGCCTCTTTCCGGGCGTCGACAGTAACGAAACAATTGGCGCGGACGAGAGCTGGGATGTCTCCCGAGCCTTGCCAAGGGAGAATTTCGACGTGCTGGCCGTGATTTGAGAGGAGGCCTGGAAGGAAGCGCGTGAGTCCGGGTTTGTGTTTGTAGGAGTGCTGGATGGTTGCGGTGTGAAAGAGAAGATCAGGGGTCTCGATTCCAGCGAGACGGCTGAGTGCTGCCTCAGCGAAGATGCGGAAGGTCACCATCGTCGAAAGCGGATTGCCGGGGAGACCGAAAAAGAAAGTGCCTTTCGCCTGGCCGAAGACAGTAGGTTGGCCGGGTTGAATGGTGACGCGGTCAAAGAAGAAGCTGGCACCGAGGTTCGCGAGAGCGACCTCGACAAAATCGTATTCGCCGGCCGAGACGCCGCCGCTAATGAGCAGCAGATCCGCCTCAAGGCCATAGGCGATCAGGTCGCGTGTGATCTGTTCCTGATCGGGCGCGATCGGAAGGATCTCGGGACGGCCGCCAAAGCGTCGAACGTCGGTAGCCAAGGCCCAGGAGTTGGAGTTGCGGACTTGTGTTTCGTTGGGTTTTCTTGCGATGTCAACGACTTCATCCCCGGTGGCGAGGATTCTGACCACGGGTTGCCGGTTGACTTGAATCTGGCTCTGGCCGATCGTCGCAAGCATGGCAATCGCCGAGGCATCGATGCGGCGGCCGGCGGGGATTACGATATCGCCCTGGCGGGCCATGCTTCCTGCGGGGCTGATCCACTCGCCGGACAGAGCAGCACGGTCTGAAGTGAGCGTGGAATTGCTAGCGGAGACGTGCTCTTTCATGACGACTTGATCGCAGCCTTCGGGGATGACTGCACCGGTCATGATTGCCATGGTGGTGCCGGGATGGATGGGCTGAGTAGGCAGTTGGCCAGCGCGGATTTCACCAGTGACCTGAAGGGGACCGGGAAGATCGATCGATCGGAGCGCGAACCCATCGCGAAGGCTCCTCGGCAGGGGAGGCATATCGCGATCGGAATGGATCGCAGTGGCATTGACGCGGCCTGCGGCATCGGAGAGCCAGACGGTTTCGCGCGGAATTGAAGTGGGGACCTGAACGCGATCGAGAACCTGCTGACGCGCTTCGGCAAAGGACAGTGTAGCCATTCGCTGAACTCAGTCTAACCTGTAAGTTTGACAGAACCACGTTGCTGGACGATTGCGGAGATGCGGAGGCGACTCGATCAGGGGGACTTGAGCGCCGAGGAGTTGCTTGAGTCGCACCTGAAGCAACGGAATCAATGGAACGACACGTTGCGGGCTGTTTCGCGGATTGTGAAGCCGGAAGGAGGCGAAGGGCCACTGGCTGGCATTCCGATCACGATTAAAGCGTCGATTGGGCTCGATGCCGTGTGTGTGGCGCGGTTGCGCCAAGCGGGCGCAGTGGTGATTGGGCAAACGAATGTGCCAGCGATGTTGATGAACTGGGAGACGGAGAGCGAAGAATTCGGTATCACCCGGAACCCGTGGGATTTCAGCCGGACGGCGGGGGGGTCGAGCGGCGGTGAGGCTGCGGCGATTGCATCGTGTATGTCGGCCGGCGGTATGGGGTCAGACGGCGGAGGCAGCATTCGATTGCCCGCGGGATTGACTGGAATTTGTGGATTGAAGCCGACGCCAGGACGTGTGCCTGGGGCCGGGCATGTGCCGGCGATCGGACATCCGGGGGGATTGCTGGGCGTGGTCGGTCCCATGGCGAGAACTGTCGAAGATGTCAGCCTGCTTTATCAGGTAGTGTCGGGGCATTCGGATCGCGATCCTTTTTCTGCGCCTGTGCCGGAGATGAAGGGAGAACTGCGCGTTTGGGAGGCGCCGATTGAGGAGCTGCCCTGGGACGAGATCTTTGCCGTTTGGGAGTTCTTCTTTCTGCGAGTGAATGCTCATGCGATCGGGGTGCCACTGGAAAGGACGCGGGAGTATCTGGAAACGCCGGAACCGAGTATAGGCGAGATGTTGGCGATTTTTGCCCGGAGGGATCGATTGCGAACCTGGTGTCTGGAGTGGATGGTGGAATATCCTGTGTTTGCCCTGCCGAATCCCGGCTTTGGGGCGTGGAAGCTGGGTGAGTTTCCAGGTGTCAGAGCGATGCGGCCGCTGGTTCTGGCGAACCTGCTCGGTTTGCCAGCGCTCGCAGTGCCGCAGGGATTCGACGAGAATGGGATGCCGCTGTCGGTTCAACTGGTAGGAAGGCCGTGGCATGAGGCGCAGTTGCTGGAGACTGGTATGAAGCTGGAACAGGAGCGCGGGCCTTATCCGCTCGCGCCGATTGCGAGGGGCGAATGATTGTGGGTATCGGAGTGGATCTCGAAGAAGTAGAGCGTATCGGGGAATCGATCGCAAAGTTCGGTGAGAGATTTCTAGAAAAGATCTTCACGCCGACAGAGATCGCGTTCTGCCAGGGTAAGGCGAATTCGAAGGAACGATTTGCGGCGCGCTTTGCCGCGAAGGAAGCGGCGTTTAAAGCTTTGCAAGCGAGTTGGGAAGGCGGGTTGCGCTGGCAGGACTTTGAGTTGATCGCGCAGCCAGGCGGAGCACCGAGGTTGGAATTACACGGCGAGGCGGCACGGCTGGCGGCGGCCCGGGAAGTGTCGCGGGTACACGTGTCATTTAGTCATACGAAGGCGCACGTTACCGCGATTGTGATTGCTGAGAAGGACTAGAGGCCAACGGCGACGCTGGAATTGGAAGCGGGCACGCGGGTTTGGGCGTCTTCAAGCCGTTGTGCTTCCTGATAAGTGAAGATCATGCGATGCACGACGGTGAGATTCCCAAGGATGGCTGCAATCCATAGAACCGGGGCCATGCGGTCGAACAGTGCTCCGATGATCAGAAGGACTACGCGCTCCGGTCGCTCCAAAAAGCCGACCTTGCATTGCGGGATCGTGTTTTCAGCGCGAGCCCTGGTGTAGCTGATCATGACGCTGGCGACCATGACAATGGCGGTAAGGACGACGTAAAGCGGACGGTTGAGATTGCCGTAGTAGACGAGCAGGCCAATGAGCAGCGCGAGGTCGGAATATCGATCGACGACGCTATCGAAAAAGCCGCCAAAGCGGGTGACCTGGCCGGTTTGCCGCGCTACGCGACCATCGACCATGTCGAACAGGCCGGCACCGATGATGACAAGACCCGCTTGCCAAAAGGCACCGATCGCGAGCAGTCGTGCGGCATAGATGTTGATGACGAGACCGATAAAGGTGAGCACGTTCGGATGAATTTTCGAAAGTGCCAGGCCATTGACAATCTTGACGAGGAGAAGGTTGCAGGTGCGCCCGACCGCTCCCGTCCATGTTGCTTTTGATTCCACTTAAGTCTCTACTGTCTGGCTTAGGTTAACTCAATTCGGCGAGTTCGTGAATGGTCTTGACTCGCAAAATTTCGAATTCCTTGGTGCCGCCGGGAATCACAATCTTCACTTCGTCGCCAACTTGTTTATTCAACAAGCCTTTGCCGATTGGGGAGCTGGTTGAAATCAGACCTTTGTTGACGTCAGCCTCTTCGCTGGTGACGAGTTTGTAGGTGATTTCCTCTTCCTTTTTCGTGTCGAAGACAACAACTTCCGAACCCAGGCCGATGCGGTCGTGGGGGATTTTGGTGAGATCGACCATGGACATGACCTGCAAACGCATCTTAAGTTGTCCGATGCGAGCGTTGACGTAACCCTGGCGTTCTTTGGCAGCGTGATACTCGGCGTTTTCGCTGAGATCGCCGAGTTCGCGAGCGCGCAGGATTTCCTTGGGGAGTTCGCTGCGGAGTTCGTGCTCCAAAGTAGCGATTTCGTCAGACAGCTTCTTCTTAATGTCGATCATGTCACCCGATTTCTACAGACTTTCATTCTAAACCGTCTATTGAACGGCGATGCGGGAGGTTCGGGCGGTGATGCCACTTTGAATGATGGAAAGTTCTACTTCCGGACCGGTCGGAGCGTCATTGGGTACTATCACGTTGACCTGATAGAGGCCTACAATGCCCGGGGCTAAGCCGCTGAACAGCAGTTGCGCGACACGGCCGCCGATGGTGACCTGCGGCGTGGCGTTGGTGCTTGGCAGGGGGTTGGCTGGGGTGACCTGGCCGTTACCCGGCGTTGCATTGACAGCCCCGAGGCCGTTGACGTAGAGCTGGGCGACCTGGCCGCGGCGGACCGGATTGGATCCTGAGATCAAGCTGAAGTTTCCATCGAGAGCGGCAACGTAGCGGCGATTGGTGCCTGGTTCGAAGTATTCGAACGGCGCAGGATTGGCGGCTCGCAGATTGATGGTTTGCACAGCACTTGAGAACTCACCAATTGAGACCTTCATTTGGACGGTGGCCAGGCCGGCGCACTCCCATGGGATCTGGACGTTGATCTGGTTTTCGCTTACGAACTGAAGCCGGCCGGCGGCGGAGATTCTTTGCGAGGGGTTATCGAAGCTCACGCTGACGCGGGAGAGCGATAGTGGGAGTTCTCGTCCGGAGAAGACTTTCAGGTTTGGACTGAGGTTTGCACCAAAAATCGAAATGTATTGTCCGGCGGTAAAGCCCGCAGAGGCCTCGCCAGAAGCGGCGTCGCGAATCCCGCCATTTGCGATGGCCGGGCGGGGAATCACGTTCATGACGAAATCGGCGAAGAGATTTCCAGCTTCAAAACGGACGACCTGTTCTCCGATGTTGGAGCCGGCAACGATGGTGCCTTCGGCAATGCCAAATTCGTCGGTTCGTTCATTGGCGAACTTGATCGAGGCTCCGCCAGAAACTACGCGGTCGCGAACGGCTACCCCTTGGACAGGGATGCCAAACTGGTCGACAATTTTCATCAGGATGCCGCCTTCGTAGCCTGGGATGGCATCGAAAAAGGACCCGCTGAGGGCGTACATGTTCCAAGCCGCAGCTGGGCCGGAGTAGAAGGTGTAGGGGACGCGAAGCTCGGTGGCCCCACCGCTGATGACGATAAATCCGTCGTACTTGCCAGAAGCCGGGCGCGGGCCGGAGAGGCGAAGTGTGACCTGGGTCTCGCGTCCCGCGAACAGCGTGAAGTTGTTGGGAACTGCAGTGATGGTAATTCCTGAGGCAGGCGTGCGCTGTTCAACGCGAACGCTTAAGTTGAGCGTGCCGGAGGCGGCGTTGTTAGTGATGACCAAACCCTCGGTGAGGGAGCTGGACGCCGGAAGAGCGCCAAAGCCGATGCTGGGGGGATCGGCCGAAACATTGGCCAAAAGTGCGCGATTGGCATCGAGCTTGCCGCCGCCCATCGAAGTGACTCCTGCCGGGACAGAGCGGTTATTGCTATCGAATTCCACCAGGCTTGTCGAGGCGTTATTGACCAGTGCACTCTTGATTTGATTTGGGCGGAAGCTGGGGTTCTTTTGTTTGATCAGAGCGGCCGCACCCGCAACCATGGGGGCTGAGAAGCTGGTGCCTTCAAAGACTCCATAACCAGAGGGGCTGAAGAGATTTCCCCCGGGGTCGGTGGATTGGGTTGCGAGGTAAAGGTCTGTGCCGACGGCGACCATGTCGGGTTTGGATGCGAAGTTGCCGATGGAGGGGCCACGGGAGGAAAAGTCGGCGATTTCGTCGGATGGTGCGTTGACTTCCCGGAAGGCCGGGTTGACGCGGGCGGTGCGCTGTTGATTGGAAAGGAACGAGCGGAGCGAGTTGCCTGCATTGAAGCCGATCAGGGCAGCTGGGATCCCGGTGTTGTCGAGGTTCTGAAGCTGGAACAGAGCGGCGCCTTCAAAGCCTGAGAGCACGACGGCAAGGGCCCCGGCGCGCTGAGCGTTGTTTACCTTCTGCGACGTGCGGCAGGTTCCGCGCTCGATGAGAGCGATTGCGCCAGCCAGCGAATTGTCCGGAAGCGGATCGCAGGCAAGACGGCTTGAGGAGATGCGGCCTACATCGACGATCGGAGCTTCGAGAACTCCGCCGAGTTGAGGGCCCTGGCCCAAGCGCATGTTGATGGTTTGCAACTCGGCCGGTACGCCATTGCCGAGAATGGTGAGTGTGTTGTACCAGATGTGCGAGTTAGTGGATGCACCTACGGCGATGGCAGCCGGGGCAGTTGCCGGGCTTTCCACCGTGTTGAGCGAGGGGAAGTTTGCCCCCGAATCGCCACTGTTGCCGGCCGATACGGTGACTGTCAGGCCGAGGCGGACGGCGTTCTGCACGGCTGAGGCGAAGGCATCGCAGGGTTGATTGCGGCTGCTGCCGCAGTTGTTATCGAGGGGGCCAAAGCCGGCGGGTTGGCTCAGGTTGAGAGAGGCGATGTCCATGCCGTCTGAAATCGCTTCTTCCATCGCCTTGATGACGACGTTGGCGAAGGTTGTGTCATTGACGCCGCGGGTGCCGAAGACTTTATAGTTGCCAAGGAAGGCGCGCGGTGCGACGCCTGAGATGCGGCCGATCGGAGAGTCGTGGGATTGTCCGGCCGCGACCATTGCGGTGGCTGTGCCGTGGCCGATTCGATCGAGTGGCGAATTGTCATCGGGGCGTGTATTGACCGCGTCGGAGCCGAAGGCGAAATTCAGAAGATCGACGTAGCTGCGCGCGGCGATGACCTTGTTGTTGGTGAACGAGCAGTCGTTGTTGTCGGTGCGGCATTTCGGGTATCCGGCGGGCGGAGTGGCGGAGAAGTCCTTAAAGGCAGGGTGATTCTGATCGATGCCGGTGTCGAGGATGGCGATCTTGATGCCGGAGCCGGCATTGGCTCCACCGCCAATCTGATTCCAGGCACCGGGCACTGCTGTGAGGTCGAGGGCCCTGTTGATGCGGCGACGTAGCGGCATCATGCGTTGTACGGAGGCGACTTCGGGAAGGGCCTTGAGGTCGTCCAGCTTTTCTGGGGGCACTTCCGCATAGAGGGCATTGAGGAGGACTTCTGTAGAGTCAAAGACACGTATGCCCAAGTCGGAGATCCTGCTCGCCGAGACAGTTTGGCGGGCGCGAAGGCTAGCCCGAGCGGCCCGGGCAGTGTTTCGGGTGAGATCCTTACCCGATTCGAGGGATTCAGCCAGCGGCGGGTCCTTCAAGACAACGATGTATGTGTTGGAGCCTCGTTGGGCCAGCGCCGGGCCGGCGAGAAGGCTGAAGGCGGCAATCAATGCCGCAAGTCCTGTATGACTCATGTGTTTAGCGACGTACTCTCTCAAGAATCAGTTTCGCAACAGAGCAGCCTGCAACTTTTCTGTTATAACGACATCTAACTAATCAAGTAAAGGAAAGAGACACAAAATGATTCAAGTTCGGAAGTCGGAAGATCGGGGACACGCAAACCACGGGTGGCTGGATTCGAAGTTCAGTTTCAGCTTTGCGAATTACTACGATCCGAAGCATGTGCACTTTCGCGGTTTGAGGGTGATCAATGAGGACTGAGTTTCACCGAGCAAGGGTTTTGGGATGCACCCGCATCGCGATATGGAAATCTTGACCTGGGTGCGCGCAGGCAAGCTGGAACATGCCGACACGATGGGTAACCGCCGCACGATCGAGCCTGGGGAATTGCAGGCGATGAGCGCTGGCGCAGGATTGTTTCACAGCGAATACAACCCTTCGTCGGAGGAATCTGTGCACCTGTTTCAGACCTGGATCATGTCGGACAAGCGCGGTGTGCAGCCCGGGTATGACCAGAAGACGTTTGATCCGGCTGGCCGGGCGGGGCAGTTCCAATTGATCGCATCGCAGGATGGCGGGGATGGATCGCTGGGGATGAATGCGGAGGCGAAGTTTCTCGTTGTAGATCTTGCCGAGGGCAAGCAAGTTACGTACCCCGTAGAAGCGGGACGCGGCGTTTATGTACAGGTCGCTAGTGGCAGCGTGGACTTGAACGGAGTTTCGCTGGCTGAAGGCGACGGGGCGATGGTGGAAGACGAAGCTGCGCTTGCATTTCAAGCATCGAGCGACGCCCACCTGTTGCTGTTCGACTTGCGCTAATTGGAAATGGCGACCTTGGCCCCGGGCTTGAGATTGGCCTCGGGGCCGAGTGCCACCTGATCGCCTTCTTTCAATCCAGACTGGATTACCGTAGTGGTGACGTTGGATAAGCCGGTCTCAATTTTGCGCCAAGTGAGGATGTTGTTCTCGATCAGGTAGACGCCCAAGGCACCGTTAAGGGTGCGAACCGCTTCCTTGGGTGCGATCAGAACGCTTTCGAGCTTCCGTGTTTCGATGAAGGCGTTGACGTTTGTGCCTGGAATCAAAGTTCTTTCAGGATTGGCGATGCGGCATTCGATCTCGCCGACCTGACGGGCTCCGAGGGCAACGACCTGGGTGGGGATCGACTCAATCGTTCCCTGCCAGCGATTCCCTTCGAGCGCGTCCCAGGTGATAGACACAGGCATGCCCTTACGGATGCGGCCGAGTTCGGGTTCGTCGACGTAGACAGTGACTTTGAGGTCGTCGATCCGGCCGATGCTCGCGATCAGGGTGCCCGGAGTGACAAATGCGCCGGGCTTAAGATCGAGCTGGTAGACGATGCCTTCGATGGGAGAACGGATGGTGCTCAGTTCGATGCGGCGGCGGGCGAGATCTGCAGCGGCGCTGGCCTCGCGGAGACGCGCCTGGGCAGAGGCAATATCGGTTGAGGCAACCAATGTGGGGCGGCGAGCCTCAAGTGTTGCGATTTGAAGCTGCATCAACTCAAGCTTGTCTTTGAGAAGGCGAACCTCCTCGCGGGTGCCGGCGTTCTTGGCCAGCAGGCGCTCGGCGATGGCGAGGTCCTTTTCTGCCTGTGACTTCTCGGCGGCACGCTGTTTGAGCGCTTGTTCGATTTCGACGATTTCGCGCTTACGGCCGCCAGACTCCAGCGACTGAATGATTGCTTTTGCCTCCTCGATGCGGGCGTTTGCGGAGGCGAGGTCGGCTTGAGCTTCGCGCGAGTCCAGAAGAGCGATGGGGGCACCTTTTGCAATCGCGTGGCCTTTGGTGGCTGTAAGGCTGATGATGAGGCCTTCGCGCTCGGCGCGAGCCGTGGACCAGACGCTGGGTTCGACGCGTCCGTTGGTGGTGACCTGATCGACGAAGCTGCCTTTTGCGATGCGGTGAGCGGGGATTTGAGGCAACTCATTGCTCATTCGCCAGGCAACGGCGCCGCCGACGATAACGATGATGATGAGCAATGCGAGGGCGATACGCTTCATTCCGAAAGATCCTTTTGGCAGTATTCGAAGAGCAAACGCCATTCGAGAGTTTGGATGCGGGCCGCAAGGGTGCGTTGCTGCGCGTGGCTTGAGGCACGAGCCGCATCAATGTAGTCGACGAAGCGCGAGTGATCCCAGTTTTGTCCAGGATCCCAGCCAGCGTCTCTCGATTGCTGGAGAAGCTGCTGCTCGATGGGGTGCCGGCCGACCTGGCGGAACCAGTACTGCGCGTTCCATGCGTCCGGTTCGAGGCGATGGTAAATGGCATGCCAGTAGCTGGCTTCGCGGGTTTTGAGGTCTTGAGAGACGGCGTGGCTTTTTGTGCCAAAGCCGGCGAAGAGCAGCCAACCTGCACGCGATTCCTGAGGAAGTCGGCAAGAGGCAAAGGCGCTCGCCGGCAGGGGCATGAGGCCTGAAAAACTGCCTTCGTCGAGAGCGGTCAGTGGTAAGAGTGCGTCTTCAGTCGACCAGCGTGCGACGGATTCGGCCAAGTCAGTTGACATTGGGCTCGGGTCCTCGATTTTCAGCGACCATTTGTTCGATATTGGAGCGGACTTCTTCATCGATCCATTGCTCGCCGCAAGCCCGGCAAACGAGACCGGGGACATCGTCGATCTGGAAGAGATCCTCGTCAACGATGATTTCGTAGACGATAGCGGCTTCCATGAGGGCGGTGCCGCAGGCGGTGCAGTGAGTGGGACGCATCAGAAGGGCTAAACCCATGCTAACTTGAATCGTGATGGTTAGCTTCAAGATCCACAAACTCCGCGAGTATGTTTCCTCGCAGTTTCGCTGGGCACCGCATACGTCCGGGCTCGCCACAGTTCGGCAAAAAGACTATGAAATGGTTGGAGAAGTGGAGGCGCTGAGCGCCTACGCATTGTTCAACCAGCTCAGGGAAACCCCGAACGAGCTGCGCGTTGGAGACTTGCTCGAACTGCCGGATGGCACGCTGAGAATCTTCAAGTTTGTGGGTTTGGAAGAAGCTGCCTGGTTTGTCCCACCACCCCGCCCCGATGCTGCCGTTACCGACAGCGTCAGCGCATAGTGCTTCGGTGCCAAGCGAAGGCGTAAAAATTGCGCTACACTCCCGGACATGGGCAGTTGTTCGGTTCCCGTTGAACCGATAAATCAATATGCGTTGGTGACCTACCTCCCTGACGAGCTCGGTCGCTTTCTGGATCAGATGAGACGAGACCTGGTTGCACAGTGTACCGCTCGCTCTCATTTATCTCTCCTTCCTCCTCGATCCCTCCAAGCTGCCTCCCATCACGCTGAATCGCAAATCGAACACCTGGCTCAAATAACCCAGCCGTTTGTAGTTTCTATCGGAGATGTTTGCATCTTCCCCAAAACTTCAGTGGTTTACCTGGAGTTGACGTCTGGTCAAAACGACCTGTTGAAAATGCATGGGGCGTTATCGCAAGGGGCGCTCGAGTTTGACGAGCCTTACCCATTTCACCCTCACATTACGCTGGCGCAGAACTTTGAGGTGGATACGGTTGGGGAGCGATTTGAAACCGCAAAAGCCAAATGGTTGGAGTACGAGGGCCCGCGAGAATTCCTTCTCGATCGGGTCGTTTTTGTGCAGAATTCGGTGTGCAACACCTGGTCAGACCTAAGGACGTTCCGGTTGATGGGCTTGCCCAATGCACGGGCAATGCAGCCGGTGCAGCAGCTTAGTCGAACATACTGAGCTGGTTTTGGGGTTTCGACTGCGCCTTTTTCAGGGGGCTGCCGACAACTCCCAATACCTCAAAGGTTTCCAGTGCCTGACGGGGAATCAGTACGCGTTGGACGCCTTGTGTCGTCTCGGCCGGTGAAATTGTGAGTGCGATCGGGTCTAGTGCGGCAAGGCTGTTCGGCATGGTTGCCTCGAGTGATTCACCGTCGCGAAATTTGAGGCGGACCCAAAGACCCTGTTGACGCGGTCGGACGGCGTACTGATTGCGTTGCCATGCCGGGCCATCAATCCAATCTCTAACAAAACAAATAAGTTTAACCTGCTCGAGCGGTATCGATTGGACCACGCCTTCGCGGTTCAAGAATTGCACTTGATTCCCTTCGAACGGGTTGGCGGAATCGACAAATCCAGCGAGTAATTCTCGCTCGAAGCGGTAAACCATGGCTTTTTTCGTCGAACCGGCAGTCAAGTCTTAAATTCCTGCTTCCTCAAAGGCTTTCAAGTCAAAAAAGGCCAAAAATGTTTCAAACAGAAACCCCGGTATTGTATCATTGGCTCAATGTTCGGCCAGGCAACCTTCGCGGCTGCCGTAAGGTCGTATTTGACTTACTGCAGAGTCGAAAAAGGTCTTTCCGCAGCGACACTTACGGCCTACGAGCGGGATTTTGAGGTCTACTCGCGATGGCTAGAGGAGTCGCGTGAGGAGGATTTTGGCCTAATTTCCACCCTAAATCGTTTTCAGGATGTAATTCTAGGTCGGAAATTGAGCGAGCGTAGTATCGCGAGGATCTTCTCTGCACTGCGCGGGATTTTGAAGTTTCTTGTTGCGGAAGGCAAACTAAAACAGGACCCAACCGAGTTTTTGAAGCCGCCAAAACCCGGGCGGCGATTGCCAAAATCGTTATCGAAACCTCGAATTGCGAAGGCCGTCGAGGCGTTTGATCGAGAAACGGCCCATGGGCTCCGCGATTGGGCAATGTTCGAACTCTGCTACAGCTCTGGCTTGCGAGTCAGTGAGCTTGTGGGAGTCAAACTGCCGGACTACAATCCCCTGGCCATGAGGTTAAGAGTGACCGGCAAGGGAAACCGCCAGCGATTGTTGCCCGTTGGCGGCGAAGCAGCAAAGGCAATGGAGATGTATTTGGCCGAAGGCCGGGCAAAGTTGTTGAAGGGCACAGCATCGCCCTATCTATTTGTGAGTTCCCGAGGCCCGAAGTTGGATAGCAAGAGTTATTGGAAGGTTTTGCGGAAACTGGAAGCGGCCGTTGGTGGCGCAATCCATCCGCACATGATCCGCCACTCGTTTGCCACGCACCTGCTGGAGGGCGGGGCAGACTTGAGAAGTGTTCAGGCGATGCTCGGGCATGCCGACATTTCGACAACCCAGATTTACACCCATGTGGAGCGTGAACGGCTGCGTGGGATTGTTGACCAATTTCACCCAAGGGAAGCCAAGAAACAATGAGCGACTACATGTTCATGCTCGAGAGCCATCTGAGCCAGGCACAGAATTTCGTGATCGCAGAAGTCCAGCGGATGATGGCCAAGCTTCAAATCAACGTATTTCTGACCGGTGGCGCATTGCGAGATATGTTGGCCGGCTTGCCTGTGCGGGATCTGAATTTCACACTTGAAGGCTCGCCGTTGAAGCTGGTAAGAGCTCTTGAAAAAGATGCCGGTGTGCGAGTTCTGAACTCTGACGAGACGCGGAAGCGCTACGAAATCGCTTTTCCGAATGGGGTGCGCGCGGAAGTCTCGATGGCGCGGATCGAAAAGTTCGCCAAGCCGGGAGGCGTGCCGAAAGTGGTGCCGGCGACAATTCACGAGGATTTGCGGGAGCGTGATTTCACCATCAACTGCTTGGCAATTTCGCTCGCTAAGGGTTCCCGTGGCTTGTTATTGGACCCAACCAACGGACTTTCTGATTTTGCCCTGCGCGAGTTGCGAACGGCGACCAGCCATGCGCTGATGGACGACCCGTCCCGAGTGTTGAAGCTTGTGACGCTACAGGCGCGGTTGGGCTTCCAACTGGATGAGCGCACGAAGCGCCAATATGACAACGCGCGGCAGGCGAAAGTTGAAAAGCTAATCCCAGCCGAAGCGCTGCGGCGGGAGATCGTGAAGATCGGCGAAGAGTTTAATCCGCTGCCGATTCTCGAAACTCTGCAAAAAGAAGGGTTTCTGGATCTCTACTTCCCGGGCTTTGGCGGAGCGAAATTAAACGCGGCTGGCTTTGCAAAATTGATGAAGTTCCGCGGGTTGGTTCCGTTTGGAGCACAAATCAAGGAAGACCGCTTCTCCCTGTTTCTGAATACGATCAGCGAGAAATGGACGCCGAAGGACAAGCTGACCTTCATCAAGAACTGCAAGTTTTCAAAGCGTGAAGTGGATGCCTGGAAGGGGTTGGATGCGAAAGCAAAGGCGTTGTCGAACACTTTGAAATCGGCAAAGCTTGTGAAGCCTTCGCTTGTTTATGCAGCGTTAGCGGATGCGCCGGCTGAGCAGATCTTCATACTGCTTGCCAAGTCACCCTTACGCAACGTGCAGGACCGCATCAAGAACTATCTGCAGAAGTACTTGCCGATTGCGCTTGAGGTTACCGATGAGGATGTAATCGCAGCGGGCGGCAACCCGGCAGTGCCCAAGGGTGTGCAACTCAAGAAGCAACTGATCGCGACCCGTCTCGATGCGCGGCCTAAGCGGGTGGCGGCTCTGGATCCGGCTTACAGTCCTCAAGCTTCAGCTTGAAGGTGCTGACTTCTCTCCAGCCATTTCCGGCGCGGACGTCGATGCGGAGCAATCCCTTTTTTTCATCGACACGAATCCTCGCATTCGTTGTGGGTGGGCGTTGTCCAGGCGCGGCAGCTTTGGGGATGCGGCTCGAAATTTCACGAAGTTCCCAAGAAGATCCGCCGGACTGGGTTTCATAAAACTCATACTTGCCTGCCTCTCCGCTGCCCTTGTTATCCACGAGCAACCAGCCACGCTTGGCGGACTGGAAGGCGAAATCCTCGATTACGCCTACACGCGTCTCGGCAAACAAATCGACCTTGCGCCAGGTGCGGCCACTGTCCGTGGTGAGCAGCACGAAGGGGTCGCGAGGCAAGCCAAGCGATGTCTGGCCAGTGAGCCAGCCGGTTGAGAAGTCGATGAACTGCATCGATTCAAGAGCGCTGCCCCTTATCCGGGGATGGGATTCGCGCCAGGTTGATCCACCGTCTTCGCTGACGAGAGCAACGGACTGCAGTGTTGTGGCTGTGGTGTGGATGTTGCCCGCCAGGACGAGCACCGTGCCAAGAGTTTCCACGCTTGAGAGTTCAAGAAACGTTTGACATGGCTCCGCTTCGCTGCAGGTGAGGCCGAGGGCAGGTAGATCCACCTGAGAGCACCGGTTGGGCAACAGGATGGGGCCGCTGGCGCTTTGGAAGACCGGAGGAGCTTCGGGTGCGGGCGGTTGGGTTGTTGGAGCTTGGGCCAAGAGCCACAGGTAAATGAGAATTGGCACTACCCTCATACTAGACTGGAGTCAGTCTCATGTTCTCCTGGCTCTCGAAAAAGGAAGAAACGCTCAAGCCTTTACCGTTGTCGCAGCGCGAGAAAACCTACTCGTCGGCAAGCGGCGTTGTGTACCAATATATTTTCAAGGGGATGGCTGGAAGAGCCCATGTTTTCTCGGTTTCGCATGACCGTCGAAACAGCTATGAGGTGCGCGTGGAATTGAGCGAAGATGGACAGGCGGGGTGCGCTGAGTTGATGGGTGGCGAATTGCGATGGAACGAACAATACGCCCTGGCAAAACTGTGTTTGTTTGCGGCCTTCGACGCTGAGGTTTTGGAGCGAAACATCGTTGCGAGCCGAGAAGAGTTGCTTGAGCACATGCGAACGCTCAATATGGTTTAGACGACGCCGATGCAGCCCTCTATGCCAGAACCGGAATCGAAATACGCTCCGCCGCTCGATCAGTTGGCGGATCGGGAATTCTCTTTTTACCCATCGATTGGCAACGTCGAAACGAATTTGTGGCGATTGGTAGATGCGAACTGGTCTGAATTTCTAGTGGAGAATCAGAGCGATCGGACGCAGGTTTGGGTTCCGAGGCGCTACCTCGGGGATGTGTCGGCATCCGATCGGCCAGTGATGATTGTCGGTCTGAATCGGGCACTGGACTATAAGGCGGGGCAGGTGTGGCCGGTGCAAAAGCGCGTGATTGAGATGCCACGGGTTCCGGCCGGCGAGGTGCGGGAAGAGACTGTAGAAGTCGAGAAGACTGGGCTGCAGTCGCACATGATGAATAACGGCATCCGGCTGGATGATTCCGAGAAGAAGGTGGGGCGGTTGATTCTGATGGCGCTGGGCGGGGCGATCCTGCTGGTGGCTGTGGTTGTCGGTTATTTCAGGGGCGTGAATTCTGGCGAAATCGTGTCCTATAAGACAGTCGTGCAAGAAAGCCTGGGCTTGGGGCCGGAAGACGATTACTTCGCGGTTGTCAGAAAACTGGGCCAGCCTGAGGCGGATCGTTGGAAGGCTGAAGGGGAGAGCGTGCAGTACCGGGTGCTGGCATTTCCGAAGCGGAATCTGAATGTGATTCTTGCGGGACGGGAACGGGGGCAGGCCCTCTATGTAGGGGCCCTCGATTCGGATTGGAAGGTTGTCGACAGCGTGAATCAACGCGGGGGAAGCAACACCTACGCGGTTCTCTCGAAGCTGCCACGATTCTAGCGGCAGGCCCGTATTTATTGGCTGTGATAGGCTTTGATGAATATGAAGTCTATTGGCCAAATCCTTCTTTGGGTGACGATTTCGCTGGTCGGCGCGGGCTGCCTTGCGGCTGTGGCGTTGAATCGCGGGGAGTCGATCAACTCGATGTGGATCGTGGTGGCGGCGGCTTGCGTGTACCTGGTTTCCTACCGGTTTTATGGCAAGTTCATCGCGACCAAGATTCTGACGATGCGGGAGGATCGGGCGACGCCGGCCGAGCGGCTTCGCAATGGGCATGACTTCGAGCCGACGAACAAATGGATCGTGTTCGGCCATCACTTTGCGGCAATCGCCGGGCCTGGGCCGCTGGTTGGGCCGACGCTAGCGGCTCAGTTCGGATACCTGCCTGGAACGCTTTGGATCATATTAGGTGCGGCGTTGGCTGGAGCAGTGCACGACCTGCTGATTCTGGCGTTTTCGATTCGCAGGGACGGCAAGAGCCTGGGCCAGATGGTGAAGGAAGAAATCAGCAATCTTGGCGGGTTTACGGCGATGGTGACCGTGCTGCTGATCATGATCATCCTGATGGCTGTGATCGGGCTGGTGATCGTGAACGCATTGAAGGGCAGCCCCTGGGGAACTTTCACGATTGCAGCGACGATGCCGATTGCGATCTTTATGGGGCTGTATTTGAGATTCTTCCGGCCGGGCCGGGTCGTGGAGATTTCATTGATTGGTTTTGTTCTGGTGGTGTTGAGCATCTTTGGTGGGAAGTGGGTGGCAGAGTCGGCAATGATGGCCCCCTGGTTTACCTATAGCGGGACGACGCTGGCACTCATTTTGATTGGTTACGGATTCTGCGCCAGCGCATTGCCGGTCTGGTTGCTGCTGGCGCCGCGGGATTACCTAAGCACTTTCGTAAAGCTTGGCGTTGCGGCGATGCTGGCTGTAGGGGTTCTTTTTGTCCGACCCGAGTTGAATCTGCCAGCCATGACGAAGTTTGTCGATGGATCGGGGCCGATCTTCGCGGGTACGGTGTTTCCGTTCTGCTTCATTACGATCGGATGCGGGGCTTTGTCTGGGTTCCATTCGTTGATTTCTTCAGGGACGACATCGAAATTATTGGCGCGTGAGAGTCACGCTTTGCCGGTTGCGTTTGGCGGAATGTTGGTAGAAGGTATGGTGGCCATCATGGCGCTCATCGCAGCGTGCGCGATGGAGCCCGGAGTATTTTTTGCGATCAACTCCCCAGGTGGGGTGGTTGGCGTGCTGCCGGATGCGGCTGTGAAGACGATTACGAGTTGGGGCTATCCGGTGACCGTTGCGCACATGGAAGAACTGGCGCGAAGCGTGGGTGAGAATTCGTTGTTTGCGCGAACTGGTGGCGCACCTTCGCTGGCTTTGGGGATGGCTCACATCTTCTCGCAGGCGTTGTCAATGACGCCCGATGGCGGCAAAGCGATCCTGAGTTTCTGGTACCACTTTGCGATCATGTTCGAGGCATTGTTCATCCTGACGACGATCGATGCCGGTACGCGTGTGGGACGCTTCCTTCTGCAGGATCTGCTGGGCCAGGTTTACAAGCCATTCGGGCAAACCAGTTGGATTCCTGGTGTGGTGATGGCAAGCGCGATGATTGTGGCCGGTTGGGGGTGGTTCCTCTATCAGGGCGTGCTCGATCCGCTGGGTGGCATCAATTCGTTGTGGCCTTTGTTCGGGATCGCGAATCAGCTTCTCGGGACGATTGCTCTTTGCCTGGCGACGACGGTGCTCATCAAGATGTACCGTGCCAAATATGTTTGGATTACGGCGTTCCCGATGGCCTGGATGTTGAGTGTGACGTTTACTGCCGGGTTGACCAAGATTTTTGCGAGCAGTCCCCGCCTCGGATTTCTTGCGAGAGCCGACCAACTGGAAGGGCAGATTGCTGCTGGAACAATCGCCGCAGCAAAGGTTGGCGAAGTGCAGCGATTGATCTTTAATGAGCGGATGGATGCTGCGATTTGCGGTCTCTTCCTGATTTTGACTGCAACGATCGTGTTCGAATCGGCTCGCGTCTGGTGGCGGGTGCTTAGAAGCACAAGCAAGGCCAGTGTTTCGGAAACGCCTTTTGTTCCCACTCAGTTGCAGCCTGGAGAAATTTAGCAATTATGAAGTTCCTTTGCGTTTTTTTTGCCGCGCTTGGGCTGTGGGCGGCGCCCCCACCTGTGCTCGATCTGAGGGAGCAGGCCAAACTGCAGCAGGCCTGGTTGAAGCAGAGGCTTGAAAAGAATCTGCCCGAATTGATGCGGCGGTATGGCATCGACATGTGGATGGTTTCGAGCCGGGAATACAACGAAGATCCGGTATTCTTTTCATTGGTTTCTCCGACGATGTTTGCGGCCCGGCGGCGCACGATCTATGTGTTCTTCGATCGAGGTCCGGAAAAGGGTGTTGAACGGCTGGCGTTGGGTGGCGGATCGCAAGGCGGAATGTATGAGGTGTATCGCGATCCGGATTCGGGTATCGAGCTTTACGGGGATTCGCAGTGGATTCTGCTGAAGAAGCTGATTGATGAGCGGAAGCCCAAGAAGATCGCGATCGACATCAGCCACACGCATGCCTTTTCGGATGGATTGTCCTCGGGAGAGCGCGAGCAATTGGAAGAGGCAATCGGCCCGGAGAACCGGTCGAAGCTGGTGCGGGCGGAAGGCTTGGCGCTCGATTTCGTCGCAATGCGGACTTCAGATATGGTGCCGACCTACCAGGGGTTGATGGCGCATGTTCACGAGATTATTGACAAGGCGTTTTCGAACGAAGTGATTCAGCCGGGCAAGACGACAGATCAGGATGTTGTGTGGTGGTTGCGGCAAGAAAATCAGCGGCGCGGGTTTGGAACCTGGTTCCAGCCAGGGATTCGCGTGCAAAGGCAGAATGGCAAAAGCCTGCAAATCCTGCAGCAGGAGGAGAGCCCAATCGTGATTGAGCGCGGCGACGTTCTCTGGGTGGATTATGGGCTGACGGCAATGCGTCTGGCCACAGACACACAGCACGTTGGCTATGTATTGCGAGAAGGGGAAACAGGCCCGCCCGCTGGGATTGTTGCGGCGCTTGAGAACTCCAAGAAGATGCAGGATATTGTGATGGCGCGGATGACTGTGGGACGGACCGGAAATGAAGTTCTGGCCGAGGCGTTGAAGGAGATTCGGGCGCTTGGGATCAAGGGGACCGTTTATTCTCATCCGATTGGGGATCATGGCCATGGGGCTGGCCCGCTGATCGGGTTATGGGATCGTCAACAGGGAGTGCCGGGGAGGGGAGACGTCAAGCTGATCCCCAACACCTGGTTTTCGATCGAGCTCTCGAGCCGGACCCCGGTTGCCGAGTGGGGCAACCAGGAATTGTTTGTCGGGATGGAAGAAGATGCGATGGTGGGAGCTGATGGGAAGATTCGCTGGGTGCTGGGTCGCCAGGAGAAGTTCCACCTGATCCGTTAGGCGCAGGCTGCGATCTGATAGAGAGGCATGGTCGGGGCCATGTCGATGAATTCCGGCTCCACCTGATCGAGGTATTCACGAACGAAGGCCCGTGCCATTCCGCCGCAACCATGGTGGCGGTACATCTTGAAGAACATTTGCTGGGCTCCGGCGGCATCGAGCGAAGGGCAGAGCATGGCGAGGACTGAGGCCGAACCGGAGATGCATTCGCGGCACTCTTTACCGACCAGGCCGCAGGTTTCCGGGTTGACCACAGGGCCGAGATTGTCTTCGATTCCAACCAGCATTTCATTGATCTCCTCTAGTGAAATACCGTTGTACCTTGGATCGAGAAATCGGCCTAGCCACCCTGTGGGGAGAATCTCAAACAACTGTGCGGGTATCGACACTTTCCTTTGATACCCCCACGCGAGGGTATTGCAATTTTAAAAATGTTCGGTTGCGCATCTTGAAAGTGATGCAAAAGCGCAAGGCTATTGCTACGCTCAAATGAGGTTCTGTGAATTTCAGTGAAACACAGCGCCGGCCCCAAATCCCTTAGATAGACAAGCGTCTTCCGCATTCATGAATATCCGCTCGCTGTTCAGCCTGTTTTCTTCAGATCTTGCCATTGATCTTGGCACGGCCAATACCCTCGTGTATGCCAAGGGAAAGGGGATTGTCGTCAATGAACCTTCGATCGTGGCCATCAACAAGAACAATGGCGAAGTGGAAGCGGTAGGTAAAGAAGCCAAGGAAATGCTGGGCCGCACGCCTGGCAACATCGTCGCCATTCGGCCGATGAAGGACGGCGTGATCGCCGACTTTAAGGTGACCGAGCGCATGCTGAATTACTTCATTCAGAAGGCGCACGGCCGCAAGATGCTGGTGCATCCGCGAATTGTGATCGGTGTGCCCTCTGAAATCACGCAGGTGGAAAAGCGGGCCGTTATCGATTCGGCTTACCGCGCAAAAGCCAGCGAAGTGCATTTGGTGGAGCAAGCTATGGTGGCCGCGATCGGCGCCGGCCTGCCGATTACTGAGCCGGGCGGCAACATGGTTGTGGATATCGGCGGCGGCACTACGGACGTAGCTGTGATCTCGTTGGCCGGTATTGTGTATTCGCGTTCTGTTCGCGTAGCTGGCAACGAGCTGGATGAGGCGATCATTCAGTATTTGAAGCGGAAGTATAACTTGCTGGTCGGCGAGCGGACGGCAGAGCAGATCAAAATGCAGGTGGGTTCGGCTTCGGAAATGGATAAGCCGATCACTATGGAGATCAAAGGGCGAAACCTGATTGAGGGTGTGCCGCGGACTCTGACAATCGGCGATGAAGAAATCCGAGAAGCTCTTGCCGAAGGCATCTCGACGATCATGAACGCGATTCGCGTTGCTCTGGAACGGACTCCTCCAGAGCTCTCCGCCGACATCGCGGATCGCGGAATCGTGCTGACCGGAGGCGGCGGTTTGATCAAGAACCTGGATAAGCGTATCCGCCAAGAAACGGGCTTGCCCGTTTCGATCGCTGAAGACCCGCTGGCTTGCGTTGTGCTCGGAATCGGAAAAATGCTTTCTGACTTCAAGCTCCTGCGCCGCATTGCCATCGAATAACAGGGAGTGCCTCAAGGGGCGGTCATGGATGGATTCCTAGGCAGATATCGCAACTTATCCGTACTGGTGATTGTCATCATGGCGCAGTTGGTGCTGCTCGCTGTTCAGGTGAAAAATAACCAGGATGTGCGGCTGATTCGCGTTTGGGCCGTAACTGCGATGACCCCTCTTGCCAGGGTGCTTGAAGGGATTCGTGCAAATACGTTCGGAGTTGCCGGGGAGTATTGGCAATTGCTCGAAGTGCGCTCAGAAAACCGGACGATGAAGGTGGATCTAGACCGGCTTAAGCTGGAGAACCAGTATCTGAAGGAAGAACTGGCAACCGCCAAGCGCGTCGAGGCGATGGCCTCTTTCGTACAGCGCAACCCGAGCAAGACAATTGGTGCGCGCATTATTGGCGCAGGGTCGGGGATGAATTCAAAGGTAGTCTTTATCGATCGCGGGTCGACATCTGGAGTGCTGAAAGGGATGCCTGTGATCACTCCAGACGGGATCGTCGGCAAGGTGACGGCTTCCTATCCTGTGGGAGCTCAGGTGATGTTGATCACAGATCCGACGTTTGCTTGCGGTGTCGTATCTGACAAGTCGCGCATTCATGGAACGGTGCGCGGACAAGGTAACAACCAATTGCTCGTCGACTACATCCAGAACGAGCAGCAGGTTGCGGTTGGCGAAGTGTTCTATACGTCAGGCGATGATCGCATTTTCCCCAAGGGATTGCCCGTTGGGCCTGTCCGAGTCGCTCGGCAAGGCAAGTTGTTCAAGGAAATTTATCTCGCGCCAACTGCATTTGAGAAGGGCCTTGAAGAGGTTCTTGTCGTGTTGGAAGGCGTACACCAGCAGATTCCCGATCTCTTGCCGGGAGCCGGCACTGGGCCGGAAGCGAAGCCTCTGGCCCCACCGCCGTCGGAATCAGTTCCAACGCCAGTTGACGCGACCCCACAGCAGAAGCCAGATCAGAAATTGTCTACTGATGCCGACAAGTTGCTCGAGAAGTACCGCTCGATCGGAGAGCAGCAGGGTGTTCGATATGGAAACCCAGGTCGAGTTCCCAATTTCAATGCGCCACCTCCAGTGGTAAAACCTCCAGCTCCGAAGACAGAAACTCCCCCCGCCGCGCCTGTGGTGCCGCCAAACTGACATGCCGTTACCTGAGTACAGCGAAGCGAATTTTGTCGAAGGCCGACGAAGAAAGAGTTCTTCTTCGAGCTTCCGGCCTATCGTTTTCTTTCTGGTGCCGCTATTTTCGGTGCTGCTCGATATCTTTCTGCCACGATTTATCGAATCCGCACGGACACTGGAATTCCCGCTGTTGATCACAATCTACTTCTCATTGATGAAGCGGCAGCCGATCGCTGGGATTGCCATAGGAGCGACGATCGGCCTGATGCAGGATTCTTTATCGCAACAACCGCTGGGCATGTTCGGGATTGTGAAAACGCTGGTGGGGTATTTTGCGGCTTCGGTGAGTTTGCGATTCGACTTGAACAATCCGGCGCTGCGCTTCATGTTGTGCAATTTCTTTTTCGTGTTTCACCAGTTCTTCTATTGGGTCATGGTGCGGGCTTTGTTGGGGCAGGCCACGAACATCAATGGGATGGACGAATTGGTTCGTTCGTTGTTGAACTCGGCGGTTGCACTACCCTTGTTTCTCGCGTTGGATAAACTGAGGGAGGACGAGAGTTAGTCCATTTGTGTTTAGCCTCCCCGGACGGTCACAGCGCCTGGAGTTCCAGGATCGAATGCGGTTTCTCCGCGACGAATCCAAATTCGCGCAGGGGAAGATCGCGTTTCTTCAATATCTGAGTGTTGGGGTCTTTCTTCTGATCCTGGGCGGATATTGGAACCTGCAGATTCGGAACGAAGAAATCTATTCTTTGAAGGCAGAGCGGAATCGGATTAAGGCGCTTCCGATCCCGGCGCCGCGGGGCAAAATTCTCGATCGCGACAAGCGGGTGATCGTAGATAACCACTCAAGCTTCTCCGTTTTGCTTTCTCGTGAAACTCTGAAGGAAGAGCACCTGAAGCCGATTGCCGAGGGCCTGGATCTCGATTATGACGAGTTGCTGGCGAAACTGAAGCGACACCGGGCCAGGCCGAAGTACCAAGCCATATTTATCAAAGAAGAACTGACTCCGGCGGAGATTGCTTTTGTTGAGTCTCATCGTGATCCAGACACCTATCCAGAACTGGAATTGATTCATACCGAACGTCGTGTCTATCCCGAAAGCGGATTTGGAGCACATCTCATCGGGTATGTTGGCGAGGTCTCGGAATCGGAGCTGAACCTTGCTGACTTCGCAAAATACCAACAAGGCGATCTGGTTGGAAAAACTGGAATCGAGCGGCAGTACAACGATCTGCTGGCGGGTGTCGACGGTCAAAGGCAAGTGCTGGTCGACAATAAAGGGAACGAACGTCGAACCCTCGGGATGAAGCCGGCGGTGCCCGGCAAGCCCGTTGAACTCACGATTGATCTTGATGTTCAAACGGTGATGGAGCTTGCGATGGATGGCCGTCGTGGCGGAGCGGTTGCTCTCGATCCGCGCAATGGGGAAGTGCTCGCCATGGTCTCAAGGCCTGGGTTTAATCTGTCCAGCCTTTCTTCGCGAGAAAGAAACCGTCAATGGCGAGAGATTTTCTCAAACCCCGAAAAACCACTGTTGAATCGCGCGATTCAGGCGCAGATGGCGCCTGGGTCTACTTTCAAACCGATCGTGGCGCTGGCCGCACTGGAAAGTGGCGAGATTACGAACGATACTTCTTTCGGCTGTGGCGGAGGCTTGAACTTTTTTGGCCGCTACTTCCATTGCCACAACAAGAAGGGCCATGGGGCAACCACTCTGAAGAAGGCGCTCGCTCAATCCTGCGACGTGTACTTCTACAACGTCGGCAATAAGATTGGAATCGACAAGATTGCCGAGTACGCTAAAATCGCCGGTTTCGGAGCTAAGACCGGGATTGACCTTCCTGCAGAAGCGGAAGGCACTCTGCCGTCCAGCAAATGGAAGATTCGTGCACTGCGAGAGAAATGGTATGGCGGAGACACGATCTCAGTTGCCATTGGCCAGGGCTATCTGACCTCAACTCCCATTCAATTGGCGCACGCTATCGGAGGACTCGCGATCGGCGGGATCTGGCATACACCGCATTTGTTGAAGGGCGAACCTGCTTCAAAGCCCGCGCGCAAGGCTGATCTGAATCTCGATCATGTCCGGTTTGTCGTGGACGGCATGTGCGAGGTTGTGAATGGTTGGGGAACGGCTACAAATTCTCGCGTGCCCGGTGTTGAGATGTGCGGCAAGACTGGAACCGCGCAAACAGTATCAAACGAATACCAGAAAGCCAGAAACATCCACGTCAAGGACAATGCCTGGTTTGTCGCATTTGCGCCAAGAGTAAATCCTGAGATCGCTGTCGCAGTGTTGTTTGAAGAAGGCGAGCATGGCAATCTTGCTGGAACCATCGCGCGCGATGTTGTGAAGGCTCATTTCGACAAGAAGGCGCGAAAAGACATGTCGCAGTCCCAACCTGGTGCTGCGACGGCAGGATTGCAGACTCCTGCTGGTGGAGCCGGAAACTGATGTTCAGCTTGCGTTCATTGCGAGATATCGATTGGACATTGTTGATCTTGACGCTGATGATCTGTGGCATCGGCGTGCTGCAGATTTACTCCGCAACCCAGGCAAGCGAAAACGCTGACCGTTGGTGGAAACAGAGCTTATACATCGGTGTTGGATTGATCGCGTTTTATCTGATCAGCCAGATCGACTATCACACGCTGGTTGGGCAGTCGCCGATGCTGTACATCGTGTTTGGCGTAATCCTTGTTTTTTTGTTGATTTTGAGCAGAGTAGTTCTTGGCGCGAAGCGCTGGATCGGGCTAGGAGCCGGGTTCAAGTTGCAGCCAAGTGAGTTCATGAAGCTGATCCTGATTCTGTTTGTGGCTCGATACATATCCGAATTGAAATCGGATTCGATGGAGTTAACAGATCTGGTTAAGCTTTCTGGTCTGGTATTGGTGCCGTTCGGTCTGGTTGCGTTGCAGCCTGACCTGGGGACGGCTCTTTGCTATTTGCCGATTCTCGGCGTTGGCGTCTTGCTTGCGGGTCTGACCAAGCAACAGGCCATGGCCTTGTTGCTGATTTTTGTGCTGGTTGTACCCGCGGGATGGTTCATGTTGAAGGATTACCAGAAGGCGCGTATCACGAGTTTCGTTGATCCCGCGTCAGACCCCCAGGGTTCTGGTTATCAGGTGATGCAATCCAAAATCGCAGTCGGGTCCGGAGGTATGTGGGGCCTGGGTGTGACGCGTGGAATGCAGATCCAATTGCGGTTCTTACCCTTTGCCCATACGGATTTTATCTTCGCGGCTTTCGCCGAAGAACACGGCTTTGTCGGCGTGGTGTTCGTACTTGGGTTATATTTCCTTTTATTGATGCAAATTTTGCAAAACGCACAAACCGCCCCCGATCGGGCCGGTACCGCCATTTGTATGGGCGTGGGTGCGTTGATGCTTTTCCATGTTTTGGAGAATGCAGGTATGGTCGCCGGGCTGATGCCGGTGGCGGGGATTCCGCTGCCGCTGATGAGTTACGGCGGATCCAGCATTCTCTCGTTCTTTCTCATGCTGGGGCTAGTGAACAATGTACGGCTCCGGCGATTTCTACAATGACATGACCCCGGGCCAAACACAGAACCGCTTGGGGCTACAACCACCTGGAATCATATTGCCGGGACGCTTTCGCTGGAATGCTTCGCGCCTGGAGAAGTGCTCCATGCGGCTATGCCGCCGCACCGATAGCTTTAGCGCGCCATTCAACAGCTACCAAACGCTTCTAATCGTACTCAGTGCATATCGCGTCTTGTTTCGAGTCGAGTTGACTTCCAAAGTTGTATCCCAGGCCTTCGGTTCTCCCGGAATCCACAAGGAGATGCCTGATGGCAAAAGAGCTAGTAATTTCCACTGGCCGACACGAAACGCGTGTCGCGATCATAGAAGACGACCAACTCGTCGAAATTTATTTTCAACGCGCCAATGAATATTCATTGGCTGGATCGATTCACAAGGGCAGAGTCACAAGGGTGCTGCCTGGGATGCAGTCCGCCTTCGTTGATTTAGGACTTGAGCGCGACACGTTTCTTTATGTCTCTGACTTCTTCGAAGAAAACGAAGAATTCGAAAAAATGCCGGAAGGTCGCGAGCGAAACGATCGGGACCGTGGCGGAGATCGAGATCGGGGAAGAGGCAGGGAACGCGAAGGTGGCCGTGGCCGTGGTCGGGATCGAGATCGTCGAGAACCGAGAATGGCGCAAGCCGCTTCCGCTGAAGCCCCTGTAATTGAAGAAGCAGGTGTTGAAGCTCTTGCTGTGGCCCCGATCGTTGCGGTGGAAAGGCAGACGTCTCAAGAGGGAGCTGACCCTCGTCGAGGTAATCGTCGCCGCCGGAGAGGACGCGGAAATCAGGGAGGCAATTTCCCGGAGTCAAAGTTTGCCGATACTTCAGAGGAAGAAGAAGCAGTAACCGAAGAAATCGAAACCGTCATCGAGGCGCGCGTTGACGAAGAAGCGCCATCGATGCCGATCTTGCTTCCGGGCGAATCCCTGTCGAAGTACGCCAGAGCAGCTTCTGCCGCTGTTGAGGAAGAGCTCGACACTGAAGAAGTTGATGCAGAAGAAGAAGTGGAAGTGGAGGCCGTTGCTTCCACTCATGAAGTTCCTGTAGATGCCGGAGAGGCGCAGGAAGCGATCGTGACTCCGCTGAAAGCTATCACTCCGGAAACCATCGCGGAGCAACGCGAAGCAGAAGTGCTCGAGGAAGTGAAAGAGCACCTGGCTGAGATTGCAAGGGAGAAGGAAGAAGAGCGCGATTTCCAAGAAGCTGAGCGGTTGGTTTATGAAGATCGCGAAGCTAGCGAAGAAGTAACGGAAGTTTCCGCTGATGTGGTAGTTGAAGGCGCAGCATCCGAAGAAACCGTGGAGGAACTTGAGGCTGAGATCACGGCCGAAGCTTCTGAAGGGGACTCTGCTGAGGTGACGGAGGACGGTGTCCTTCCTTCTCTTGGTTATTCGGCGCACTTGCGGCAAACCGATCAGAGATTTTTACAGCAACGCACCCCGCAGGAAGGTGAAGAGGGCCAGGAAAGGGGTGGTCGCCGCCGCCGCCGTGGCGGGCGTGGCCGGGATCGTGAGCGCACCGTTGAGGTGGCGGCTGATGAACCCACCGCTGAAGGAACTGTAGCGGATGAAACGCCCAGCGAAGAAGTTCGCGAAGCCTCACCAAGGCGTGAAGAGGGCCGTCGCGATGGGCGCAATCGTCGCGATCGTGGGGAACGTCAAGACCGAAACGGGGGGGAGCGAAACGAACGGCCTGACCGTGAGCGTCGCCCGCAACCCTCGATCACTGAATTGCTGAAAGAGGGCCAGGAGATTCTGGTCCAGATCGCAAAAGAACCGCTGGGTCAAAAGGGCGCCCGCATTACTTCACACATTGCGCTGCCGGGCCGCTATTGCGTTTACATGCCGACCGTGGATCATACCGGTGTGTCGCGCAAGATCCCTTCAGATGAGGAGCGGATGCGCCTGAAGCGCATCCTGCAAAGCCGTAAGGAAGGTATCCCTGGCGGGTTCATCATTCGCACTGCTGGCGAAGGTCGAACTGAAGAAGAAATTCTCGCTGATATCGACTTCCTGCATAATCTCTGGATCGATATTCGACGTAAGGCGGAAAGCAAGCCCGCACCGGCGTTGATCTATCACGACCTCGAAATCGTGGAACGTGTCTTGAGAGATCAACTCGGTCCCGAATTCAAATCCATCTGGGTGGACAACGAGGAGATCTACGAGAGCATCCTTCGCTTCCTCGAACGGTTTCAGCCGCAGATGGTCTCACGCGTCAAGATGTACACGCGTCAGGTCTCGATCTTCGACAACTTTGGCATCACTCAAGAACTGGAGAAGGCTCTCCGTCCGAAGGTTTGGCTGAAGTCGGGCGGCTACATCGTAATCAACCAGACGGAGGCGCTGGTTGCGATCGATATCAACACCGGCAAGTTTGTCGGCAAATCGAATCGCCTTGAAGATACGATCGTCAAGACCAATATCGAAGCGATTCGTGAAATCGTTCGTCAGGTTCGCCTACGCGACCTCGGCGGCATCATCGTGATCGACTTTATCGACATGGATGAGCGCAAGAATCGCATGCGTGTGATGCAGGCCCTCGAAGAAGCGATGAGAGCGGATCGTGCGCCGTACAAGATTCTCCAGTTCAACGATTTTGGCTTGGTCGCCATTACGCGTAAGCGAGTGAAGCAATCCCTTGAGCGCACGCTGTGCGCGCCTTGCCCTTATTGCGAAGGCTCTGGCTACGTGAAGAGCGTTCAAACCGTTGTGGGAGAGATTCTCAATGAAGCGAAGAAGCTGGCTCGCGCGCTAGAAGATTCCAAAGACGTGCTGCTACGCGTGAATCCTGAAGTGGCGAAGGTGTTCAAGTCCTCCGAGAATCAATATCTCGAGGAGTTGGAGGAAATCATCGGCCGCCCGGTGATGGTGGTCTCCGATGGTTTGATTCATCAGGAGAAGTTCGACTTGGCCTAAGAATATGCGACAGGCCAGCCTGATCTTCCTCATTTGGTTTGCGACGAAAAGCTCCGGACAGGAGCTTTTCGTCTTTTCCGACGTGCCTTTGCTGCAGGATCGTTCTGGAAAGAGTCTTGGATGTGACGCGATCCCGTCGTGGGCCTCTCATGCCCCGCTCTCCCCTGCGATCCGGCAAGGAGAATCGTTGAACCTGCTTCTAGCCGTAACCAATAAGAGGGGATCGGCTTTTGTATTGCAGACAGGCCAAAACCCTGCTGACAGCCTTAGAATGCAAACGAGCCGGCTGTTCCCTGGAACAGATGGAGTGGATGAGCCCGTCACGGTGCCCAATCCCATCCGAGGCCGAATTGGTGAATCTCAGACGTGCGCGTTATTTTTGCTTGTGGTCACCGCGCCGGCCGACACTCCGATTGGCCGCGTCAAGCTGGAGCCAGCAGCCTGGATCCCTGACTCCGCTGGAGGCAATTATTGGATTCGCTATCCCATGGAGATTCGAGTTGTTCCCGCTGCGTCGTCGAGGCAACCCTGCTTGATCGATGGAAAGGGATTCGGAAAGCAATTGATGCAGTCTGTTTGGGAACTTCTTGGCGAGTGCCCGGAGAGTGCGGACCTGCGCCAGTACATCGATAGAGTGCGAAAAGCAAGACAGTTACTGGGCCGGAATCAATGACTCAACTCCTATTTGGTACACTAATCAAAACAGGCTGGAGAGGTGGCCGAGCGGTTTAAGGCGCACGCTTGGAAAGCGTGTGTACAGGAAACTGTACCGAGGGTTCGAATCCCTCCTTCTCCGCCATCCGCGATTTACTTCCTGATCTGAATTGGCCTACGGCCAACGATTTCGATCCCAAACCCCTCAAGCCCAACAGCTTTCAGCGATGAATTCGTAAGCAGTTCGATTCGCTTCAACCCCAAGTCACGCAGGATTTGAGCGCCAATTCCTACTTGGTGTTGCATCTTGGGCTCACCCTCTGGCTTGATTTGCTCTCGACAATGGAACCTGATTTCTGGGTCGTCATCGGTACTTCCACGAAGTCGATCACTGCCGCTGTGATGGAGATAAACCAGCACGCCGCGGCCTTCTTCTGCGATGGCCTTCAGGGATTCATCGAGCAATGACCGGCAGTCGCAGAAACGACTTTGGAAAAGGTCGCCAAACGGACAATGCGAGTGCATGCGCACCAAAACTGGTTTGTCGCCGCTCAAATCGCCCACGAACAACGCGGAATGTAGATCCTGATTCAGCGTGTTCAGATACACTTTGAGCGACATTGCGCCGTGCGGAGTTTCCAGCTGCCCACTCTTGTGTGGCCGAAGATATGTCTCATTGCTCAAGCGGTAACGGATCAGATCCGCGACGGATATCAACTTCAGGCCATGTTGTTGGCAGAACTCGATGAGCTGAGGCACGCGTGCCATGGAGCCATCTTCATTCATGATTTCGCAGATCACTCCGGCGGGCTTGCGACCTGCAAGCTTTGCGAGATCGACTGCAGCCTCGGTTTGCCCGGCTCTGACAAGCACGCCGCCGCTTTGTGCACGCAAAGGAAATACGTGCCCGGGTCTGGCGAGATCGTCGGGTTGTGTTCCTTCAGCAACGCATACTTGAATCGTGTGAGAGCGATCCGCAGCACTGATGCCGGTTGTCACACCCTCTATGGCATCGATCGATTCCGTAAAGGCAGTGCCGAAATTGGAAGTATTGATTCTGGACATCAGCGGCAGGTTCAGCCGGTCGCAGAGTTCTGGGGCCAGCGCCAGGCAAACCAGACCTCTGCCGTGGACAGCCATGAAGTTGATCAACTCCGGGGTGACCGCATCCGCCGCAAGGGTGAGGTCCCCTTCGTTCTCGCGGTCTTCGTCGTCCACGATCACCACCATCTTTCCAGCGCGGAAATCCTCGATCGCGGATTCAATTGAATCAAAAGGCATAGCTCCTACCATTGTCGCCGACAAGCACCGGCAAGACCGGGCAGCCTCTCATGGCAAAAAGAACATCAAATTTGAGGATCGATGGGCGCTGAGGTGTCGTCGATCTGGCTAAGTTGTTTAGAATCTAATGGATACGGAGCGCCTTTTGGGATTTTCGCCGTTCTTGAGAGGCGTTCACTTCCCTTCGAAAAAAATATCCCTTTTGTTTTCAACAAAACATTGGTCATTTCAAGTTCTGCTACTCCTTGCGGCGGATAACCTCTTCGTGGGGTAAGTGCCCTGAAGAAACGGAATAACAGAAAGTTACGAAGCGACAACTTCGTATTCGAGAAGAAATGACACTGACGCAAATTGCCGGTGCGGTCCAGCCACATCCGGAGTATCGATCCTGGCGCGCCAGCCTGGAGATGTATCGTGACCTCTATTCTGGCGGTGCCCAGATTAAATCCAAGGCCAGTAACTACCTCTATCGCCGTCATCGCGAACCTGCCGAAGTTTACCAGGAAAGGGTAGCTCGAGCGTTCTATGAGAACTACATCGGTTCGATCATCGATTGGTACGCGTCAACATTGTTTCGCCGTGAACCCATTCTGACCGTCGAAGACACCACCCGCCGTAGCAGCAAGTTTTACTTTGAGTTCTTTGAAGACTGCGACCGAAATGGCACCTCCATCACCGATTTTCTTCGCAAGCGATTCATCGACGCGTTGATCTTTGGCAAGTCCTTCATCGCTCTCGAATTTCCCAAACGGGAAAAGAGCCTGAGCAGCCGCCTCGAAGAGGAAGAACTCGGATTCGATCGAGGCTATCTCACGTCGATTCATCCCACGGATGTTGTGAACTGGGAGCACAACAGCGACGGCAAGCTCATCTTGATGACCATTCAACTGGAAGGCAAGAAGAGCACAAGCTTTCTTGATTTCGAAAAAACACCCAGTCGTTACCTCGTCTACACGGAGACAGAGTTCTTCATCGTAGACGAAGACCCGGTGGACAACGGGAAAATTCATATCGTCGAAAGCGGATTTCATTCTTGCGCCTCTGAGAATCGGCTCCCGGTATTCGAGATCGCAATGAGTGATGGCCTTTGGCTGATGAACAAAGCCGCACATCTTCAACTCGAGCATTTCAACAAATCCAACTCGTTGTCCTGGTCGCTGGGCATGGCTCTGTACGCAACGCCGGTGATCTATAGCAAACGCGACTGGCCATCGATTTTTGGAGAGTCCTATTACATCCATCTTGATCCTGAAGACAAGTTCGGATGGACGGAGCCGGAAGGCAATGTCTACCGAATTGCGATGGAGAATCTGGCCCGACTTCAGGAAGAGATTTATCGAACCTGCTACTTGATGGGGCAATCGCGAAGCTGGCTGTCAGGGTCCGCGCAAGTAAGCGGAAACAGCAAGCGGGCGGACTATCAGATCACGCAGGAAGTCCTCAGGGCGTACGGTGATGCCGTTAAGGACACATTGAAAAGACTTTTGCAGACGCTGATTCGCGTGTTCCGCTCCGGACGTGGTGGACAGCGCGTTGGGAGTGAATTATTGCCATTGAATCACGCAGCAATTTTGAATTCAACAGAAAAATCGCGACGAGCTTGAGTTGGCGTTTTGTAGCCGAGACGCTC
>Ga0194133_10001311_pt1 | contig 44321 bp, 39 predicted proteins | sample TA2KigOf40mmetaG_FD_155448 | JGI IMG/M metagenome (GOLD analysis project Ga0194133, IMG submission 155448) | Freshwater microbial communities from Lake Tanganyika, Tanzania - TA2015055 Kigoma Offshore 40m | ecosystem: Environmental > Aquatic > Freshwater > Lake | place: Tanzania: Lake...
CTCTCTTTGCTTCTTCGCTTTCTTCTCTTTTTCTTTCACAAATCATTTCAATTTTTTCCACTTTCCTCGTTTTCTCTCCTCTTCTTTCTTTTTTTTTTTCCTCAAATTTTTATCCTAGAATTTAAATACTAATTTATTGAAACTTTCCCAGTCATCATATATTATCGCATTCGGTAAAGTTTCCCAATTCCGCAAAGCAATTCTTTTTAATTCAGGAGTTCTATTTGATATATTTAATTCGTGTAATTTAATAGAGGGTTTCATAACAGTTAATAATTCAATACCGATCCATTCAGCATATATTGGGTCATGTCCTAAAATTACCTTAGATTGTTCTTGTAAATACTGACGATTATTCACCATAATTGTTTTATATATATTAGTTATTGCATTCACATCCTCTAATGCTATTGCATGTTTCAATATATCGTGATACTCAGTATTATAAGACGACCATACGAAGTCATCAATATCTAAAAATAAATCTGGATATTTTTTTATTAATGTGGTTTTACCGCCGCCTCCACAAATAACGATTAGGGGCATCGTATACTATAAATATGTAAAAATAAACGATTGAAGTAGTCGAAGTACTATATATTTTACGACTACGGACTATTTATTTCTCCGTAAAATGCCTTGACCCGCTTATTGACCAAAATTTTCGTAACATCGTAACTCATGATACTCATACCCTGTAATGATTTGATACGAGACAATGCAACATAACTCTGACCTGCTTCAAATACCCCAGAACCAATATCAATGATACAGCGTTCCAGTGTTGCACCTTGACTCTTGTGAATCGTGATTGCCCAAGAGAGAATGAGGGGAATCTGTGATACGCCAATTCCTGGTATATTTTCACTGACCCATGTATGATAATTCACTGTCATCTCCAACCCATTATTGAACCGAACAACGGGTAATGGTGGTGTCATACCCGTCGGGTTATCTACCATTCGTATAATGACGCCCTGACTTCCATTGCATATTGGAGTGGCAGCTGTAGTGAGCGACTCTTCCATATTCACAACACACATCACTTGAGCGCCAACTCTTAAATGTATGGTATCGTCACACAAAATACTATTCTTCAACGAAAACAATTCACCGGATACCCTTTCGTGACTATAGGAAGCCCGCATATGTCGTTCCTTATCCGACAATGGAAGATCTGTCAAGTTTTTCAGTTCATATTTGTAAGTAGGAATATCTGGGTCCAATATCGTAAGTTTCTCCATTTCGAGTCGATTGATTTCATCAACACGTGACCGAGTCGCGTATAAAATCGTCGGTTTCGTTTGAGGTGTCCCATCTTCAGATACATCTGGCAACAGTACACCGACGCGTGACCGAAGTATTTCATCGGTGCGACGCATGATCCGCCCCTCGCGCACTTGGTTCAATATTTGGCAATATACCGGATCATTTTGACGAAAGATCTGTTTCAATTGAATATGGTTCTCTTTTGGGAATGTTCCAAACCAACTTTCACTTTCAAAACAGAACCGCGAGTTGTCAGGGTCTTCCGTATTGACACCAACCGGTGGAAGTTGATAGAAGTCGCCACAGAAGATGAGTTGAATTCCGCCAAATGGCCGCGTATGGCAGTTTCGTACTGTTTTTCCAACGATGTCAAGAATGTCAAACAGACGTTTCGACATCATACTCACTTCATCCACGATGAGTGTTCGTGTTTTTCGCCAGTCCTTCTTTTTGAAGAAATTCTTGTTCACTCGTTCTACGATCCGTTCCGTCTCTCCATTCGCAAGACCGATCCCAGCCCAAGAATGGATTGTTTTCGCTTTACAGTCCAACATCACTGCAGCACACCCAGTGAGCGCGCATACTTGGATGTTGTGTTCACGCTGAGTTGCGTATTTGTAAATCTCTCGGATGAGCGCTGACTTACCTGTCCCGCCTGGACCGGTGATGAATACATTTTGTCCCGACTGGTATTTCGCGAACGCGAGTTTCTGTTCCGGCGACATGTGTTCTTGAAATGACTCGTCATAGGTCGATGTCTGCACAATGGGTCTCGGTGCAGATACTGGTTCAGTTACCGGTGTTGGTGTATAAATCAGCGGTTGCTCTGACAGTTTCTTCACAACTGTTGTATACCTTCGAATATCGTGTGATAATGATGACGTCATCTGGTCCTTCGTTTGCAAAATACAAAACACGATAAATAGATTTCAATTTGTCTGGTATTGAATTACTTTATATTACATAATCATCGTGTTTTCTTTTCGCCGATTGTAATATAGAAATATTTTAGTACTTCATACATGAATCAACTTACAACATCTTATACATCACCACAACAACCATTATACGCCACATTGAGTGACGGCATGACTACGAATACGACTACATATAGTTTATCGCCTGCATCGTCGACATTTGCATCCAATGACCATTTAGAACGAGTCAAAAAATCGCAACTGATTCTTGAAAAATATCCGGATCGGGTTCCTCTTATCATTCAACCATCTAAGAATGATCGAGATACATACCCCATCGACAAATCGAAATACATTACGCCGAGAGATTTAACGTTACTGCAATTGCAGCAAATTATTCGTAGGAGAATTCGCTTTCCAGCAGAAAAGGCATTGTTTATGTTCATCAATAATAAAATCTACCCAATCACTTCCGTTATTGGTACAGTTTATGACGCCAATAAAGATTCAGATGGTTTTCTGTATATCACCTATTGTCAGGAAAATACCTTTGGCGCGTAATTCTACATGGTAGTAACATATATAGACGTAAAAGTATATATCCATACAGTCTATATATGTTATCATTCCTTTCTAGTATAAAGAATAAAATACGTGATAAATTAGCACATCGAAGATTGTTAAACAGATCGGAACGATATCGAGTTGTTATGGAATCTGATGTAATCGATATAGATGTCAGTTCCACACCTGATACCTTATCAAATACCGGCGACGATACTGTGAATCCTACGCCACCACCACCCACTCCAGTAAAAACACAACGTTTGTTCGAAAAAGATATCGACGTAGAGAGTGACTACGAGTTACAATGTCTACTTCTAAGAACGAAGCATAGTTGCGTTGATCTTGCAAGTATGCGTCTCGAGACACGGTTCGAAGAAATTGTCGAAAATATTCCAAACGTAACCGAAATTTTCAGAATCAAGATGCGACTCCTGTATATCATAATTGCGCTGAACTGTTATTCGGATTTTTTTGAAGAGAAAAAGAAGTATTGTTCACTGAAAACAAAATACCCATTGGGCGTCTTTCGATATAATGACTATATTATTCGAATTGACGACTCACCGTATAGTTTCATGAATGAAAATGATGTTTCATCGGCATTTACAACGAGTGCACCCACCAATATTATTCTACCATTTTTGACGTACACCAACATAAAAAAGAACGAAAAAAATAATATTTGTGAATGTGAGACGGAAATATGTGAATGTAAATACAGAGACAACGCAGATCATTATGATAAAATAAACGAAATGTCATACGAAGGTCAAAAATTGTATACATTGATGCGAACAAATGTCATTTCATTCAGTATACAACATTACGTAAAAAATACAGAACAGTTATATCACTGGGTAAAGGATAATATCGGAAACAATATTTATAATCAGTTTTCAAATATACAGTACCCGTTTTTTATTGAACTATTTCTCAAATGTGCGCTTGCCTTGCGTGAACTTCATACCATGAATATTGTTCATGGAGATATAAAACCAGACAACATTCTCATTCGCGAGCACGACAATTTCATATTGCATCATTTTACAAAATACAAAAATTTTACGGTATATATGATTGACTTTGGATTATCCGGTATTCACAATGAAGGTTTTGGAACAGGAGGTACTATCCCATATTGTCACCCAGAGTTCAAAAATATTCGTGACACAAATAAGACTGGAAAGTACAACTGGAAAAGACAAAAACTAAAGCATGACGTGTGGTCACTTGGTATTCTCTTTATTACTCTCTATATTTACCGCGACTTTTACAACTATTACTACAAATATCCTAACTATTTTTTTACGAAAGAAAGGTATGTTTCTTCGCTGATATTAGATGTCATTGCAGACATGAAGTTACATGTTCTGTTTACCAAAATGTTATCAGAGGAATCGATATCGATCCATGAAGTATGCGAATTACTAGAAAAAATGATTGTTAAATAGTTACTTCTTTCTGATTCGATGTATACTCTGCAACCGGAATCGCTGCGAGTAATGTGGGTGCTGGTTCTGTCGTGGTTCCAGGAGACGCGGTTTCATTTACTGCCGCCGCTACTGCTGGTTCCATTCCATTTGTAACTGGTGCTGCGGATGCAATCGCGGTTGGTGTTGATAATACTGGTGGAATTGTTGCAACTTCGGCCGATTTTAGATGGTCCGACATAGAGTTCATCATGCTATATGGATTACTACTATTTCCGCGTAATGACTTCGGTAAATATTGTTCTTCAATGGATGGATCATACTCTACCGATGACTGTTTTACTGGTACATTCGGTACTGGTGTTCGACCAATCGAACTATCCGGTTGTTTACGTGTAAACTCTTCTTTTCCAACAAGCACACGTTTTTCGAGTGTATCACGTTTTGTATTCATATGTTGTAATGTACTCATCGCGATTTCGGGACTAATTGACAATGTGTTCATATAAGTCCGATATTTGAATGAGCAGACGCTCGTTTCGGATCCTGTAAATTTGATACTATACCACCAGTACGCCGGAATAAATATCACCATACCTTGATACAACTCAACCTCGAGTGTTTTTATCTTATCAAAATCATCTTGGTATTCTGGTTGCACCTTCCATGGATTTACCGGAGAACGAAACTCGAATATGTCATAGTCATTAATGGGGTGTAAATATCGAATGTCTTTTGGAGGGATAAGCATAATTCGTATACTGCCTTGTGTTACTAAGTAGTAATTCCTATAGTTTACATCATACCGTAATGGCGTTATTGTATTTGTAGATGCCATAAAAATATCATACGAGCATTTCGAAACCATATACGGTCGAAGGAAGTCGTCGTTGAGTTGAAATGTTTTTATTAAACCAGTTTCTTCGATAAAATCGGAGTTGTTTTCACTGACATATTTCATCGCTGTATCATTTTTCAGTACTTCATGAGCGATCTTCAATGCAACGGGAATATACAATACGAATTCGTTATCACTATGTTTAGTATCATCGGATGTCGTTGCTGTCGATTTCGGTGTTTTTGATACATCGCGAATATTGATATCAAATGCACGATAATTTGCGTGGATCGACTGGTAGGATAATTGTGTAAGTAATTGTTCATTATGAAATTCAAATGTGGTTGGTTGTCGTACATCACATACTTCTTCTAAACGTTGTTTTGATGGCTGATCAATCTCGTACACTTCTAAATCATTGCTTCGTTTCAGATGAAATTGGACGTGCAAATAAACAAATAAAACAATACAAAAAACCAAAATAGATACGATTAGCATTATAAATATGAATACTATTACATGTTCATATTTATACTTCTTTCTTTTTACGAACTACTGGATTTCCTGAACAATCAACGAAACTGGATCAGTTGGAAAATGTGGGCTTGAATAATCGTCGTCTTGATCATGGGCGCTTTCTAGTTCCTCGTCTTGCGGCTGCTGCGGCTGCTGCGGCTGCTGCTGCGAATCATTATTCACGATCCCCTCCGTGGTGTGATTGTCATTGTTTTCCTCTTGGGGCAGCTGTACTTGTGCCCCGTGAGCCACTTCTGTTGCTTCAGTATGTGCGTCTACCGAAGTTACAAAAGAAGAATCCATGGTTTCATCCATACCCGAGTTACCTACTTGTTTTATCGGTTCGGAAATAACGATTTCTGTGGTTTCGGATAAGTACAACCCATCACTGTCTAATCCGTTGTCTTGGAACGTTTTCGTTGGCGAATTATTCTGATTCAACAATCGGAGCAACATTGTATTCATTTCATTCATCATTTGCTGTTGAGAATGAATAAGGGATCGCAATTCCTGATTCTCTTTCACAAGTGGTTCGATCTTCATAATCACTTCCGAGAGATTTGTTTCGTTCACGATTTTATTCACAATACCTTCAACAAACTCCCGGCTATTTGTAAGATCATTCATAACAACATCCATAAGAAGCTCTTCCTCCTCATCTCCTTCGTCTCCTTCTTCGACTGTATCAAGTGTTCTTTCTTTTTGCTGTGGTTGTTGAACGTGAACTGAATTAGAAGAAGCACCACCAGTCTTCACCTGTTCATGCAACTCGTCTAGTTGGTGAAGTACATTTGTAAGAATATGATGGTGCTCTTCGAGTGTTGTATCATGTGACTTCAAAATCACAATTGGCGGTGGGATAACACCGGTATCAGATATCATACTAACAAACGGTTTAATTGATGCGTTTGCTTTAGGGGGTTCTGGTGCCTTTTGGAATACTGGTGAACCACTATTGTAGTTCGGGTTTCTTCGTGGAACCCCTTTTTCGTATATAAACTCTGGTTCACTTGTTGCCATTGTAGAAGACACTCTTTGTAACATCTGCGCCTGTTCCGGATTTGTCATTTCCAATTGTTTCGCAATCGCGATTTTTTGCTTCAAAATTTGAGTCTGTATTTCATTTTGTTTTTGCAAGACTGCCAATCGTTCTGCCGATAAAGTACCTCCTTGTGTCTGTATTAGTTTCATGCGTTCGACGAGCTGTTGTTTGATGAGTTCGATGTTCTCGTAAATATTCATGGATTTAGGGGGGATTCCACTTCCGGGAAGTTGTTGCGGATACGGTTGTATAAATGTTGACTGTTCATTTGCATAAGGGGCTCTACCATTGTAAACCGGTTGAGATGTAGGAGCACTTCCAGCCATTGGGGCGCCGGATGCTCTACGCTTTCTTGCTGCTGACAATGCTGCACTACCACTCATCTACGACTACGAATAAGATTATAAAATGTAACAACACATTAATTCTATATTATTTTCGCATTTTCATTGATATCGGGTCGTAACTTTGATAACCCACTATTTTAAAATCGTCAACCGTATAACTGTCGATGTCATCTCTCAGAATAGAGATTTCAACTCGTGGAAATGGAAATGGACGACGCAACAATTGCGGTTTCAACGCTTCCACATGATCGTCGTAAATGTGTGCATTTCCTAAATAATATACGAACTCATGTGGAATAAGTCCACAATGTTTCGCGAGTAGATGGGTTAAAAAACCATAAGAGGCAATATTGAAAGGAACGCCTAAACCAATATCACCGCTCCGTTGATACAATGCACACGACAGCCGATTATTCTTGTTCACGTTGAACTGACAAACTACATGACACGGTGGAAGTGCCATCTCGTCGAGTTGACAAGGATTCCATGCTGACATGACCAAACGACGTGAAAATCTCTCGACAGGGTCCTTCAAACACTTAATAATGTATGCCAATTGATCGACACCTTGGCCGGTATAATCTGTCTCGTGGTTTTCATATTTAGCGTTGAAATGACGCCATTGGTGTCCATAAATCGGGCCAAGGTCATCTTCAGCGTTTGAAGTCAACCCACGCGAATCTAAAAAATCACGTGATGCATTACCGTCCCAAATATGAACACCTGCTTCTTTCAATAGACGATTATCAGTTTTACCTTGAATAAACCAAAGTAATTCCTTGAGGCATGTTTTCCATGCCATTTGTTTCGTTGTAAGAATAGGAATCACTCCTTGGTCAATTGAAAATACCATTGCTGCTCCAAATACGGAAAATGTATCACCATTACGACCCGGTTGTTTCTGATTGTGTTGCAATATTTCATGAATCAGATTTAGGTATTGGTATTCATCATGGGGGTTCATGAATGCCGTAGATACTGGCATCGGAACAATTGCGGCAGTATTCTCTGGTGGTGTTATTGCCGGAATAATTGTAGGTTGTCGCGATGAGGTGTTTGGGGTTGTTTCATCTTGTTTGTATTCGACGCGATAGTGTGGAATACTATTGATACGAGCAAAATTACGAATCATTTTGAGAGTTATGTATTATATAAATATATGTATTTAATTCCGTTCATTGTTGTAATCGGATTCAGAATACAAATAATATTATTCGCGTTATATATACTCAACAATGGAGGCATTTGAAGAAACAGTAAAAGAAGGGTCAAAGCGCGGTAGCTCATTTGTTGACCATGTCTTTCGTTTAGACGAACAACAACAAGGAGTATTGTTAAATATTGTTCAATATACTCTTATCGGATTTGTCCCTGTTTTGGTGATGTTGTATTTGGTTCGCACATACGTCCCAGAGCCCGATGATCATAAAGCAACACTTATGATTTTAGTAGAAATCATCGGCCAAATTCTCTTTATGTTCGTCTTTATCTACTTCATCCATCGATTGATTACGTATGTTCCCACCTACTCTGGATACAGATACAGCGAGTTCAACTTCACAACCACGATTTTAGGAATATTAATGATTCTGTTGAGTATTAAGACGAAGTTGGGTGAAAAGGTGCAGATCCTCGTAGAACGCGCCATTGAGCTTGTTGGAGGCGAATCAAGTTACAACAGTGCTGCTGGTGGTCCTGGTGCAAAGACTCCTGCACAAGGTGGAAATGGAGGTACAGTTCGTATCACGCAGCCATTATCACAACCTTACGCAGGTGGTGTTCCTGGTGGAATGATTGGTGGCGGAATGGTCCCTCCTAACCCGGTTTTGACTTCTAATCGTAATACTGGAACTGCCGACTACGGTCTCTCGCAAGCATCACAGCAAACGCAGCATTTTAACAGCACATATGCACAGAATGTCGGCGCAGGAATGCCTGGCGGAATGATGTCATTTGAACCCATGGCTGCGAATGAAGTAGTCGGATCGAAGTTTTAAATTTACTTCTCAATGAAAATCTCTCGTTCAACACTTTTCATAATCTTACGTTCACCAATCGGGTCGTCCTTGATTTCGTGAAGGACATTCTTTACCATCTTATGGTGGAAATCCTGGAGTCGGCTATTCGTCTCCCACCCAGGATGCATATCCATCCATTTCTTAATCGCAAAGTACTCTTTATTCGCGATATCCACGAATGCCTGACGCATCCTCGCATTCCCTTCATCTTTTGCCCATTGATGGTTATCACGTACATAAATCGTGTCTCGTTTTTGGTCTGTGCAATGAATCGGGCGTTTGTAGAGATCCATTTGTTTCAAACCGTCAATCATGACTTTACTAATCCCTTCGACGAGTCCTTGGTTCCGTGTATATGTTAGATCGTCCATTGTGATTTCGAGAGAATCGACAAAGTCCGAGAGATTTACGGCGTCTTTGCACTGTTCATTCAAGAAAAAATTCAAATTGAACTGGTTATTGTTCGTATGATTCACGATAATATTCCGTTCCTTGCTTAATTCTATGATCTGCTTTTGCAGGGTTTTATTCTGGTCTAATAATTCAAACACGAGAGAATTTACGATCGATTGCTTGTTTCGTTTCTTGCCAGTGGTAAGCGCCGAAATCATTTTCCGAATATAATCCTTCAGTTTTTCATTCTGTTCGGTTAGAAGTTCGGATACTGCCGAGGATCCCGCATCGGATGCGCCCGTAACCTCCGACGCATTGTCATTATCATCATCTAATGATGCCGACAACGTCGTTGACGACGAAGAACTCGCATCATTGGAATCGTCGTCCTTTTCTGAAATGTGTACGCCAACTTCTGGTTCAACTTCTGAGAGATTGGAGTATTCAAATACTCCGGAATTTGGTTCTTCCGTCTTTTTCCTAGATTTAAAACGGTAACATACGATTCGATTATCATCATCACTTCCGTTGGTTTCATTTTCTACTGGAACTGTAACTGGAATTGAATCTGGAACTCGAATTGAATCTGGAGGAGGAACTGGAACTGTAGATGTCATTGTTCTTGTTGTCGTAGTCGTCGTCGTAGTTGTAGTAATTGATACAGAAACTGCAGGTGTATTCAATAAAGAATCCGGTTGCGAACTACTTACTTTATTCATGGACCGGTTGTGTTGAAACTGTAGACATGTTGACGTATGCTTGTAATAGCTAGACCGGTGCGCGTACGATTTTTTACAAAAGCAAACATATTTCCCATCCTTCGTTGCAGGAGCAACTGCAGAAGTTGTTTCACAGGCTGCGCCGCCAAAAATCTCCGCTTCCAAAACAGGAACCGCCGAAGATACGGCCATTTCATCGCCAAAAATATTTCGTTTAAAATCAGGAAGATCAAAATGTCCGTCGACAGACTTTTCGTCCATTTTTTCATCGTTCAAATTTGGTTTCATTTTCATAATATAGAAACTTGCACGTTCCTTTGCCTCGATTTCATTGTTACAAGCACATTCCTCCAAAATAGTACACTTCCAATTCGTCCATCCTCCATTCTTCCGAATTGAATCGTACAACCTTGTCTGAATGAAAAGATCCAAAGTCTCGCGCTTGTGCTTATACTTCCGTTGTGTTAGATTGGTTGTGTACGAAATGTATGCGTCCAAAACAGCCGAATTTTTACAAGTCAAACGGTAAACATACGTTTTTGAGTAGTCAACATACTTTCTCGGCATTTTTGATCGCTTAGAATCTTGTCTGATTTTTACCCCAATTGTCTGTTTTTTACCCCAATTGTCTGATTTTTACCCCAATTGTCTGATTTTTACCCCAAAAATTATGTATATTTTGGTAGTACGTACGGCTATATTGACTCTATATACAGTCTATATTTTATCTCTATTATATTTTACGGATTTGTGATCGGTAATTCATTTTACCCCAAGGGTAAGGCAACATTCGCACCATCGGTTGGTCTAAATGTTGCCATTCTCACATCAAAAATCGAACATCATCGTCACGTTTTTTGTCTGTTTTTGTCTGTTTTTACCCCACATTTGTCTGATTTTGCATTTTGACACTTTAGAGATTTTGGCAACATTTACACCATTTTCAGTGTCATCACCAGAAAGTAAACGGCTATATATCCCGCTAAACGAAAATGGGTAAAATGGTATTTTTTCAAAAATGTCCAAATCCGGGGTTGGCCGTTTTACTTTTAAAACACGTTTTTTGCACATTTAGCCTGACGAGAGCATATTTGTCGAATTTCATCAAATATGCGCCTACTTTTTGCTCGATCATAATAAGGCTGTTTATATAAACGGCCCAAAATGCCATTTTTGCGCCGATCGACGCGGTTCCCCCGCCACACTGACTTTTCAAAAAGCTATAAGATAATGCTATATATGCTTTCAATTTCAGTAAGGATGTGCCAAAACGACGCAAAATATGCATAGGTCAGTGTCAACCAGGGGATGGGGGTGGAGGGGTAAGCCTCAAAACTGCATGGGGTAATATGTAGAAAACCCGCGTCCTTTACCTAGATATTGAGTAGGCGGTTGTGTATTACGCGCGATATGTGCCCCGATCATCGGTCGCATTGTTGTCGTTTTGGGTGCTGGAGTCACTGAGAATCCGTGAATGATGTTTCCCATAATTGCGTTCATATGTATAATAAACAGATTATACTGTATCTATATATTGTTGTCACAATGAAGAAAACCGTTGTTGTGGATCTAGAGTATATGCGTCCATCGGTTGGACGTGGTAAGTCGAGGTCGAGGTCGAGGTCTCAGTCGCGGTCTCGATCGCAGTCAAGGTCCAGTAAACCGGCTATATATAGTGAAGAAGAAGAGGACGAAGAATTGAACATTGCGGCGTTACTACAGCAACATAAAGACGACGATGATGAAAGCGCGAGTGAAGAAGACGTGACAACGGACGACAACGACGATGACGACAATGCAATTGACAGCAGTGATAGCGAAATCGAATCTGACGCATCACCTCTAGCTAAAGAACAACCGAGAATTCACCCTAGCGTTAAAGATACCGATTATGCAGTGGATTCAGATGAAGACTTGTTACAATCTGTATTGGATGAACCGACATTTCCACTTGATATTAATGCGATATTATCTGCGATGAACAAGACAGAGAATAACACGATTGCAAATATGACAATGAAGAAAATCACCGCAAAACGCCATGAAATTCTCTCGTCACTCAACCTTACAACGGAGAAAATGGAAGAGTTTGAGCGTAAATTGAGTATGTATCGTGTGATTGAAAACCCGTATGATCTTAAACATAACCAACTGATACGATGGATTCCACTCCGGTCTCTCGAAACGCGACCTTATGTAACACTTGGCGGTACACTATTTCGCGTACGTGAAAATCAAGAAGAAGGCGTACATATTGTCACGATTCGAAATGTCAAACGTTTTGTATTTAATATTCGGTTTGAGTTAAATGTCGTGTTTCAAAGGTTGAGTCAAGAAGAACTGTTGATACTTCGGGCAGTAGAGTATGTCGACGGCGACGTTGATGGCGACAACCACGACAATTAGTTCAGTTTCACACGCCGTGTCGACTTCGTAACATCCCGAGTCATTCTTGGCCGTAGTTTGCCCGTTTTTGTTTTACATCGAAACCCATGTGATCGTAAACCCCTCGAATTGAAAATGGACCGTGTACAATACCCGATTCGACGACCTTCTTCAATGGTACTACCATTTGACTTGATGCATTTACACAGTTTTTCAGCAAGAATGCGGTGAGCACGTTGTTTAACAGAAGCTTTTTTACGACCTCTCGGATGATCACGTTGATAATGATGAAGTATTTTCATATAATCGCTACGTGTTAGTTTCATATCTTCATCAATATCATTATCCGTATACAACGGTTCTTCTTTCATGAATAATTATACTCGTATAATATAACTACATAAAAAATGAAACATAAAGTCGTTGTGTTTGATGTAGATGAAACACTCGGCAACTTCTCACAGTTCTCTATTTTTGGTCATGCATTAGAAGAGTATTTCAACAAACCAGGTATCATGTATCGTTACTTCAATGATTTAGTTGATTTATACCCAGAAATCATACGACCAAGTATGGTACGAATACTCGATTATATACGAAAAAAGAAAGAAGCGGGTGCTTGTAGTAAAGTCATGATCTATACAAATAACATGGGCCCGGATAAATGGGTCGCACATATTCGAAACTATTTCGAAACCAAACTTCGTACACATTCAAACAGTCATTCTGGTCTAGCAATCATCCCCCCCTTATTCGACCATACCATCGGTGGATTTAAACCATATGAAGGATCAAAACATCTCTCGAGTTTTCCACAAAGAACAACCACGGAAAAGACGGTAAAAGAGTTCATCCGATGTTCGCGTCTTCCCGCTGATATCGATATATGTTTCTTAGACGACGTACAACATCCTAAAATGGTAGACGAACGCGTATATTACATCAAACTTCAACCCTATCATTCGTTCATTCCTTTCGAGATGTTCGTTGTCCGATTCTTGAATAGTGCATTATATCGTGACGTATTTGATAAAATCAACATTCCGTCAATTATCACTGGAACATCCTCTTCCGCTAAAAAGCAGATCATATCGATTGAGTTGTACAATCTTTTCATGCGTTATATTGACATGGCTGAATACGATGAGCGATCACATCACCAGAAAGTGAACCCGCGCGAAATCGACGAAATCATCAGTAAGTATATCTTATTCCATTTGCAGCAGTTTTTCCGTGAAGGCCCACCGCAAACGATACCAGAAGAAGTGTCTTCGAAACGAAAGATAAAAAAGACGTATAAAAAAAGTATGAGTCCAACCCACAAAGGACAAGTATTTTATATTGATAAGAATACGGCTGTAAAGAATATGAAGAATAAGACAATGCGACGCAAATAACACATTCAAGCAAACCACGAGAGCTGTTCACCGTGCGCAGTGACAAATACAACTCGTTCACCGTTCCGTTCCGCCTCCGTAATCGCTTCTTGTCTTGCAATCTTCACTTCCGGTGTTTCATGCATCTCATCGATGTAGACAATTCCATTCTCTCGGCGCGCAACGATTTTCTCTCGCGCAGATGCCAACGCCATATTGAACAGCCGCTCATGTTCGGTAGTTACCCAACGCTGATGGCGTGCATTGGAGACGTGTCGATCCCAGTTTCCTTGAACACCTCTCCATCCACATTGGCAGCTTACCGGCCGTACGATGTCCAGCTCATGAAGGGTGTCATCAAACAGTCGCTTCATGATGATTTGTAATGCATGATGAAGTACCATTGGGCTCGTTTCGTATCCGGCATTGCCTTCTATTGGTTTGTAGTTCATGATGAGCGCTGCAACCTGTCGTTCGTCCCCGCGATGAACCAAATTGTGTTCTCCGTCATCGTAGATGCTAGATTCGTCACCGCATAACTCAACGACAATGTCGTCCGCAACTGCCATGATTTCATCGTAGATATCTTCATCGTCTTCTTGAATCTCATCAAGTGTTTTCCAGCAACGCAACATAGTTCCGGGACGCATCTCCGTAAGGGTTGTTCGTTTGTGTTTGTGCAATGATCCGAGTGCATTCATACCACGTAAATATGCTCCTTCTGGCATATTGCCTTGATGTTCTTCCAGTATTTCCATGACGGTATCGAGATCCTTTTGTATAGCATCACTCGCACATTGGAGTACACTACTATTTCCTGATGACATTGTCGTTCGTTGTTCGTTCGTTGTTTCGATGTCTACGTTATACATTGATAAAAACATTTCAATTTTTTTATCAACGTCAAAATCCACTCATGACTTCCATTTTGCAATATATTTATAGAAGGGGTTTACGACATCGGCGCCAACACTAGTTACCGGTTGTAAAATCTTCTGTGAGAGTTGTTTTTGCGTGTATTGAATCACTGTTTCGGATGCAATATGAGTGATCAAGATGAATACGCAAGTATATAAGATGAGACGTCGGTCAAACTCACTAAATTTACTTCCACCAAGAATTGAGAACTTCGGATTATTCCAGGATATGTCGTTGAAACGAAGTAATAAAATGATCACTGCAGAATACAATAAGATATTTCGTAATACAGGAATATACTCCGGAACTGTAGTATAAAATCCGAGCAATAAAATTCCGTATGTACCATAAATGAAGTAATCAATATATTTGAAATATGCGCTGTATTTGGTAAAGATAGGTGCTAATGCCTCACGAATCGCGTAGATCAATGATGCAATTACGTCTTCTATTGTATTGATGATTGTGTTCATCTCCTTCCAAATTCGAAATCGTCTATTATAATCACATATTAAATTTCGAGCAAGTGCGAGACCGCTACACTACACACTACGCCGGATTATCCGAGGATACATAAAATGACAACAGGCGCGCACTTGGATCAAGCACTCCTTCACAAAATGGGTGTCGCCAATAATACGGAATTGTACTACCGCGTCCTTCATACAATGTCTCAAACACCCGTCGATAATAAAAGCTTTCCTTGTCGTATGGTGGGTTATAAATCGAATACATATAGTTATTTTTGTTGTTATATTCCACATCGGTTACCATTCGATCCGATTGCTCTTTGATCATTTGTACCCATGTTTTTCCCCCATTTGCAGCACTTACACCGTCACTGAATGCCTCCTTTCTTCGCCACAACACATTTTCTGGCAGAAGACCTTCATTCTGAAACGCTTTCCGAAGAAGATACTTCTCCATACGCTCATCGGTAAACCGTTTGAACTGAGGTGGAATTGTCATAACATACGTAAGAAACTCTTTATCCGCAAAAGGAACACGCGCCTCCAAACCAGCACCGCTTATACTTTTATCCGAACGCAGTAAGTCAAAAAACCGCACATCACGTATCATGCGTTCATTCTCTCGGTGAAAATCGGCATCGCTAGGCGCCTTCAAGAACCCGCGATATGACCCGAAAATTTCATCCGACATGTCTCCGCAGTAAATAACAACATCCTCTGTTTCTTCTTGAATATACTTGCTAATAAGATAATTCCCCACCGATGCGCGAATGGTCGTTGTACAGTAACTCTCGGTTTGATAGATCGTATCGAAGATTGAATTCAGAAACTCATCTTCACTTAATGCGACCTCATGATGACATGTACCCAAATGCTCAGCGACACGACGAGCCCACATGAGATCAACTGATCCTTCTAGTCCAATACTATATGTGTTCAATACAGTATGCGGGGACGTCCGCTTCAATTCTCTCGAAACAATTGCAGTTACAAGGGAACTATCCAGTCCTCCCGACAATAAACATCCAACCGGTCGTTCACTCATTAAACGCTTGATGACCGCTTTTGTAAAGAGGTTACGAATATTGGCACAGATTCCTTCTTCAACCAGCATCGGGTCCTTCCCATACATGTCCATTACTGGATAAGAATAATCCACTTCGATTTCCTTCAACTGACACTCCAACAATGACAACGTATCCGTTTTTTTGAATAGATCACCTGACTTGTAACGTATGTATGCATAGTCATAATATGTACGGAAAATAGCGGTACCATCCGTAATTTCTTCACCGGTATATTCCATATAACAACCTGCGGGAAACTGTACAATCGTCTCACAAATTGCATGAATCGACTTCATTTCACTCGCGACACACATTGCGTAATAGTATGGGTTTATAGATAGACATGTCAAGTCAGAGTAATCGCGTCCGAAACATCCGTCATGTCGTGTAACACCAATATAAAGAGACCGAACGCCAACTGGATCTCTCGCGACATAGGTAACGCCATTTTCGTAGTCATACAAAACAAAACCAAATACACCATCCAATCGTCGAAGCGTCTCAGAGATACCTATTTTACGATAGAGGTGAATAATGATTTCACAATCCGAACCACTTTTGTATTCATTTTCCAAACCGAATTCTTGAATCAAGTCACGAAAGTTATAAATTTCACCGTTGCAAATCAAGCGGCATTTTTTCAAATAAAACGGTTGATCTGCTGAAGGGTCCAACCCATTAATGGAAAGTCGATGAAATCCCCATGCACGCGTGTCATCATTCACAAAGATAGTCTTATCTGGTCCGCGATGTGATGAAAGAATCAAATTTTCCTGTAATGTTTTGAGCGCTTTCAATGATAGTCGTGCGACCGTTTGAAAATAAAATATACCACACATTCTGGATAACGGTGACGTATATTGTGAATCACGATGTACCGTTTAAACCCTTTACTGTGTGTTCGAAAACTGCATTCGAAATAATAAAATTGATATAAATAACCACTTGTGTATAAAGACACTGCAGAATGTCGACAAACACGATAGACAACGCCAAGCATATCAACCATATCAACCAGCTTCTTCACAATAAAGGTGTCAAGCAAGAAGACCGGATCGCCGTATTGACATCGTTATTCGAACAACGAAAGAATGCGGCGGATTCAAAGACACTCCCGACATCGTTCGTGATCGACCCAAAATTCCGCGATGTCATGGAAGTCATTCAAGCAATCGATTTCACAAACCAGGAAATAACCCAAGAGATATTCATGCTTTTCGGTAGCAAACTTACGCGATACAAGCTGGATCAATTCTATACACCGTTAACAATATCGGATTTCATAAACGCAGTCATGGTTGGCGGTAGTGAAAAGTCAGCAGTCGACCCGGCCGGAGGAACCGGCGATCTACTAATTCATTACACCGGAAATACTCATATCTGGGACATCGATGAGCATGCATTAGAGCTATGTCGTTTCAATTATGAGTTGAATAGGAAAACGAACTACCATATCAAATGCAAGAATTCACTTGTATTTCACCCTAACACCGCGGATGCGTCGTCGTCGTTGTCGTTCGACTATGTTACAATGAATCCTCCATTCGGTTCAAGCACTGTCGTCACAGACGAAGCCATCTTACAACATTACGAGCTTGGGGTTGGAAAAAAGAAACAGGAAATCGGTATTCTATTTTTAGAATTAGGCCTCAAACTACTAAAGCCGGATGGTATCATGTTTGCGATCGTTCCTGCTGGGTATGTTGGGAATTCAACGAAGCCGTGCATGGAGCTTCGTGAATTATTACTGCGTCATCGAGTGATTGCATCGATTGAGTTACCCAAACAGTCATTCAAACGTAGTGGAACCGGTGTGAATACATATATTTTGGTTGTGCAGAAGAAGGCAGCAGCACTGGTGACAGAGCCATACCCAATCTTCATATCATCTGTTGCCAACATTGGGTATGAATTGTCAAAAGCAAATACGCCGGTGAAATACCGGATTGTCCGAGAAACGGGTGATATCATGATGAATGATGAAGGACACCCGATCGTCGATAATGATCTGGTTGAATGTGCTGGGCAACTTTCGCAGTTTGCGGTAGACTGTAACGTATCGAATGTCGCTGCTTCGGTTCCCGCGGTCCCCTCTACCCCACTATACGACACGGTAGAGTCATCGTCATTACAAAACCTGATACTGGACGTGAAGCGATACAGCCGTATCTACCGGTTGCTATTATCAAAATTGACATCCACGCCAGGTTGTGTTCCGATCAGCGACCTATCAAAACTCGTCTTGAAAGCGACCAAAATCGAGAAGAATAAAAAATACAAGTACATCGACATCGGCGAGATATCCACCCCGTTATATGGTAGCAAAGAGTTATATGGATGGGAGTTGCCATCACGAGCCAAATATGCGCTTCAGAAATACGATATTCTCGTGAGTAAGTTGGAAGGCACCGTATCATACTGCGTGATTTTGGACGATTCTGATAACTATATATCAACAAACGGCGTCACAGTCCTTCGCCCGAAGAATATGAACACCTTGTATATCTTATTCGCAAATATTACCAAGAAAGACTTCATTGTTCAGCATACCGCCTATTTAACGGGGAGTATAATGGCGTCATTGGGCGACAGCGATATCGCAGGGATTCTTATGGATACAAATATCGACGTGAATATGACAAAAAAAATGGTCGAAGCACTGACCGCATTGAACGCATCGCGTTTGTAATTATGAACCGAAATCCTCTTTGTATTTAATACGAATTCAATATATCCTCGTACGACATCACCATTTGGTGTGTATTCGTATACGGAGCCTTCGTCGCGGGCGTTGCTGTAAAGAGATCCCGAAATGCGCCTGCGTATTTTTTTTGATGATCGGGGTTGGCGCGAAGAAGACGCAGAATTTGCTCGATTCGCTCCTCTTCGGAATGCCCACCTTGTTCTCGATTGCATGAGCAGTGACCGATGTAAACATTCCCGGCTTTCGTACCCGTTTCAGGATCACGGTGGCAGAAGTTGACACTGTGTTCTTCCGCACAGTACGACTGGTTGAGTTCTTGAACACTTACGATATTCCCGCACCATAAACACTTGTGGCTATTCGGCGCGATTGAACCGACTGCAATACCCAACTGTTGTTGAATCGCCACTGGCAGTTCTGGAGCACCTTCACAAGCGAAGATCTGTTTGATGAGTGAGATCAAGATGTCATTTTGTTCAGTGGGCCACGCAAAGTCAGCTTCTCTGACGCCAATCGGTCGTGGAAATGACGGGCATGATTCATACTCCGCGCGGGTCATTGATTTCGGCACGGGAGGGCTATGGCGAGACCGACGGTTGAAGTAGGGGTCTCCAGTTCGTGTGAGTGAAGATCCGGTGCCAGCAGCACCACCGCCCGCTGCACCCTCATCAACAGAAGCGGTAGCGGCAGCAGCCTCGAACTGATGAAGCGCGTCAATTTTGATGCATTTTGTATTTCCTTTTGAGACATAAGCGTCCTGTTTGCATTTTTCGATGATTGTAGTAAGCGATGTGTTTGTTTTGAAGGCGTCAAGAAGACACTTGATATTGATTTTGGGGACATTGAATTCAGAGAACGGGACCTTTCCGCCAGGGTAAACATCACTGAATACACTGGTGTCATCACGCGCACATGGCACAAACGTCTCATTGAACACTTTGCGTGGAATATCGAACTCCACATCAGAGTCGAATGGCTTGATTGTCACAGATTCCTCTTGATTTTTGATCACAATCGACGGCACACCACCGCAGATCCAACTTACCTTTTTTGCTCCTTTGTGGTCAAATGACCGGGTTGGCCGAACAAACTCGGTCGTTCCTGTAATCAGATATTTCAACATTTTCGACGATCCAGAACCAGCTGCAGAACCAGTAGTAGTAACCGACATAATACGACGTATTGAACACTGTATTCCAAACATAGTAGTAAAAAGATTTCAATTTTTTTACTAATATATTTTCATATTATAAAGTAAGTAAAAATGGAATTCTATGGTGTTGTAAATGGAGCATACACAAATCACCATGACCGACTTGATGAAATCAATGAACGTATATCTCAAAGAAATATTCCATCTACGGATCTTCGACCAGCGTATAGTGTTCGCCCTCTTTCATCCAAATACGCGATGATGCCGATTTTAGAAACACGACCGGTTCCGACTGTAGAAATCCCGCCTTATCAACATTTCACCACCGAAACCGTTTTCAATCCAGGAAATGCGAAAGCCCCGTGGCGTGGATGGGCTGAACGTGTGAATCTTGAGTCCTCTCTTCGAAACCAGTATTTCGCACTTCAACGCAACGACCGCGCAGTTTACGTCCCAGACTCGAGAAGTGATTTATACGAAGTGATGATTGATGCACGTCCCGTTGAACAACCAAACCCGTACTTATTTGAGAATGGAGCAACAAACTTCGCACCAATGAATCCGAATCCGAACAATTTAGGCAAACTCACTTTTGAAAACTCTACACGATTCCAACTTCGTACGCTGAATTGCACGTATGATGGATTCTGTACAGGAGAAGGCGGTCCTTCGAACGAACCTGCCACAAGTCGCATTCCGGAAGAACAACTGAAGAAGAAGAACAAAGAAAAAAAACAGAAGGTACACTTCGCTCATATTGAGGAGGGTTTTACTGGGAGGTCTGAGGCAGAACGTGAAAATAATGAAAACCAGGGGAAATTTCCAACGCATATACCTCGCGCAACGGCATCATCGAACGCGCGTGAACATTTGACCATGCGAAATCGGATGTAAGTAGGCCGTGACGGCGTGACACCGTGACACCGCGACACCGCGACAAGTGAATATAAACATAACTTCACGTAGTATAATATAACAATCCATGCCGAATTATTGTTCTATTATAACATATAATATATTTACAAAATGGATCAAGAACGAGAAGAAGACACAACAAGCAGCACAAGAAAAGACGAATGGGATGTGTTAAGTCAACTTACACTGTCAGTTATGTCAAATCGTAATCGGTATGATAAATACAAAAAAAAAGTTGCAAATACCAGCGACACACTCATCGAACAATTTTCCAAAGAAAAAGCGTACTATAAAGAACGAATATTGGCGATGACGTGTGACTTATTTGATGAACGATGTGAAAATGATGATATCAACCACGCGCACGAAGAATATTTGAAATCGTGTATTGAATACTTGAAATGGAGTGACATTACTGAAATGGTGGAACAAGACCAACGAACAGAAGTAAAAGAAGACATTCAAACTGTCCGTCAAGAATTACATAAAAAGATACAAGAAACTTCGGTAGCCCTGACGACGGATTCACGTTCACCCAACCCCACCCCCAACCCCAGCCCCGACCCCGACCCCGACCCAGAAGACGATGAACAAACATCATCACTCATTCCGCATGCGGCTCCTGCACCGTCGTCCGCTGTCTCTGCCACGAGTACATTCACCGGAAAAATCATGTCGTTTGCAAACAAGATGTGTATCCGAAAAAAAACAATGGACGATTTTATTGTAATGAAACCGATTCCTGGAAATAGTGATCAAGAGATAAATGCGCGATTACCAAAAGTGCGTGACTATCAGAATGAAATCATGAAACGGGCGTCCGCGGGGTCAGCGGCGTCGGCGTCTCACTGGGACTGAGACAATATGCTAAGAACAGAATGAATCGTATAGGCAGAGTATGCGGTTGAATGTGTCTCCGCGACAAGTGGATCGAACCAGTAACTTCGAGAAGGTATCAGAGAAAACGCTTTGTATCCATTGATTGTTTCATTTGAGGAATCGTCATGTAACAATCGCTCCACGTCGTAGTAAGACGATTCCTGGCCGAATACAGTATCGCAAAAGTCGGATTCTGTAGTCACAACACCAATCATGTCGTCTTGAATGAAGTAGTCATATTCTCTTGACGGGACCACCATGGTCATAATGTAGTTTTCGATCGAATCCGTCACATAGGACGAGTATTTGGTTTGAAGCGTGTTCACTGGAAGTGGTAATCCAGAAGAGTCCGAATGACTGTCATCGTCGGGAAATGAGTTCTTGTAACAATTGGAAATGATGGTGTGGATGTAATAGAGCCTGTTCTTGTTATTGTATCCGATATACGCGGTCTTGTAATGCAATGTACGCTCACTATTGAAAACTTGAATGCGATACATGTAACGCGTGACTGGATGCATTGGATTCATGCACGCATACTTGTTCATGGTTTTCATTCCTGAGAGCGTGGCGGCAGCATCAACAGCGTCAGTAACGTCAGTGACATCATCAGAGAGATATACTGCTTCTTCTGCTTGATCCGCGATGATTGGTTCTTCATCATTCATCTTCGTCCATCTTGGCGATTTCTGCTTCGTCGTTGATTTCAAACCACCGGTATATATTTTGTATGAGCGCGCGCTCGCCGCGCGAAAAGAAGGAGTAAGTATTTTGACACCACCACTACTACGAGAACGTGTAACGACAACCATGACTTTCTTTCATACGATTCTATTTTAGTTTATTGAATCAATTTTTTATGGTAGGTTAGTATAAGTTTAGTATTCAAAATGGAGCAACAACCACAAGAAGAAACAATCGGTGGAAACAAACTTCATGAGAACAATAACGAAAAATTCAAGTCTGTATCTTGTGCACCGAGAGATGAGACTGACCCCAATATCAATGAGACCAAGGATTTTTCTTGTTACTCTTCCAAATCTCTCGAAAAGTTGAAATCGCTTTGGAATAAACGGCACCCCGATCAGAAAATCACAGACACCGACCCTCGCGCGATCTGGACTGCTTTAAAAACATACATGAACCGTGTTTGTCATCAAGAGGCATGTTGGTTACGCCAGAGTTTCGCAACATCTGGAATGGATAAAGAGATGCTTCATTATACATTTGCGCCGCAAGCACCGAAAGAGTGGAAGAAAGATATACATGAATGGCTATCAAGCATTGATATCGCGAATTCACTGAAACAGTACGAGCATGCGGTTCCTTCTTTTATATTTATTGGGCCATCACCGGTGGATTTCGACGAAGTATTAGAGGACGGAGAGTGCGTTTGGGATGAACTCTGCAATTTCGATATTATGAAACATGTGAAAAATGGCGAGCAGAAAATCGGGATTGTTTTTAACACCGACCCTCATGATAAACCAGGCGAACACTGGGTATCGATGTTTATCGATGTGAGAGCACGGGTCATCTTTTTCTTCGATAGTACGGGTGATCGACCACAACGCCGGATTCGCGCATTTATGAAGAGAGTACGCGAACAAGGGGAAGCAAATGGTATCCCTTTCAAAGAATACATAAACAACGTTCGTCATCAGAAAAACGACTCAGAGTGCGGTGTGTATTGTATTTTCATGATTATTCACATGCTCCTTGGAAAAATGACAGTGCATGACTTCTTAGACAAGCATAAGAAGATGACAGATAAATACATGCAACGATTCAGGCGCAAATTCTTCAACGTAGATGAGAAGGTTCCGACGCCGAATGTGGAATTTTGATGATACACCAAAACCACCAGCACCGGTCAAATCACAATAGTAAATTATATAAACCTTCCGTGGTATATATCATTTAATAACATGTCATTTCTCATCACTCAGCAAAACAAAGAACTCCTCTGGGGAATATTAGCAGAAGAAGGGATCTTCGATACAATTCCATCCAATGTAACTCTCCAAGAATTGAAACACGTGTTCGAGAGAATCCTCAAAAATCTCTCGGCGAACGTTCCGGCACTCCACGCCGGGCGGTTAAAAGAACTCTACCAGGCAAAACAACAAGCCGTCGCCGATGAAGACTATGACACCGCAAAACGGATTCATGCAAAGATTATACAAATGGATATTCCAGTTGCGCGGTTAGAAAAACTGGAACAGCGTAAACAAATGGCGATTCAAGCAGAAGATTATGAATCAGCGAAACAGGTGAAAAGCGAGATTGATCGGATACGGTTAGCATCCTTTTCATTGAAAGAACTCAACAAGATCGCGATCCAATCTCTCGTCGTTCATATTCCGAAAATAGCGAATGATATCAGTGCGAGTAAAAACAATACCAACAACAGTGGCTTCGGCGGCTTCGCCGGAGGGAGTATATTTCCAATGAATACAATAAATGCCAACAGTCCAGGAATGAGCTTACACGCACCAGACCGTAACGTTCAAGAGATTTATAATGCGGAGGACTTTCATTCACGAAAACGGCAAGAAATCGAAACAAAGTTGCGAGAGAAAGAGGCGGAAACACGTGCTTTTTTTGATGTTCCGCGTCCACAAGAAATCGACTTTTCAGACAAGAAGACAAATCGTCGTGACATTGGCATCATTAGCGGCAGCGGCGGCAGTAGCGCCCGAGTAGATGATGACGGCGATACCGACAGTCCACTTGCAAACAATAGCGACGACATGGAAAAGATGATCGCCGAGAGAATCGCCGCGCGTCAAAAAGACCTCGATGAAATCACCGAGAGAATGAAGGCGTCGAATCCACAACCATCACAACCAAGCAGTTATACAACGAATGATCTTGATGCACCTATTCCGGCGCCATTACCAGCACCATTGTCGGTAGAAACAAACATACGTAAAGTCAGATTTCAGGAAGACACCGATCAAGAAAATCCAATTCTTATGAAACTAAAGAGAAAACCGACGGTAGAATAATAAACCGAAACCAAAAACCGTAAAAAATATCACGAACATTTCATGGTTAAACGTTCTGAAATTACCAACATCGGATAACTGAAAATATTGATCAACCCCATAAAGCGGATCTTCTCCACCGGAGCGATGCTTGTATCCGTGATGGAGAATCAATATTACTGCAGTTAGAAGTGATGCAAGTGCAATAATGGTGGTGTTCATTTGACTCATTATAATACAATTAGATTATAATGAGATACACTCATTTTCCGTTCTAAAAAAACTCAAACCGGTACTGATCTCCAGCGCCTGTCCGTGGGTCAGCAGGTACAACCGTCCGCCGCCCGCGCTCTACCAAATTCCCCATCTTGTAGAGTTCGAGATCATAAATGATATTGGTGGCCGGGTCTTCCGCATAATCTTTGCCATTCACAGTCAATTTCCGCAGTGCAAGTGTCTTGGTCTGTTTATTCAGTTTCTTCGTCTTATCGTCCTCTTCTGTCGCAATATTTGGTTGATACCCCAACGTTTCTTCACCTACACCCATTCCAAACGAATAACAGTTCAATCGTTCCTTCGCGGTGGCGTTTGCATGGATCATACAATCAAACGACGATTCCTTCACCGCCGTCAATATCTGGCGCGTGATGCGTTCTTTGATATTCGATATCTCATAAAGCGACTGGTCAGTACTCATCGGCGTCGACCCATCTGTCTTGCTCTTATCGTTCATTCGAATATTCAAAGATTCATCATTGTCCGTCGCCATTTGACGTGCAGTAAATCGCATCAAGTATAAGAACACATCGACGGTTCGCAGTTCTTCCGGGAGGTCGATATGACTGCAAATACGACGTGCGCGCCCGATGATTTGTTCAGTGCGTACCGGATGCCAGTAAGGTTCGGTGATATGCACATAACGCACATTACGCAGGTTAATACCTTCCGCGCCCGACGCAGTAATCATAAGAATTTTAATCACTTCACCATACATGTTGTTCGTGAAACGCGTCGAAAGTTGCTCCGTAATCGACTTGGGTACATTCTTCCACTTGCTATTGAAGATATTGCGGATGATCTCTTTTTCTTCCGGTGTTTCAGTTCCGGTATAAAGTGCAAAACAAGGCCGTTCTTGTTCTTCCGGCGTCATATCAATTGTCCAGTCTCCGAGTGATGACTGCTTGATTTTGAATTGCGAGAATCCGTTTGTCTCCAAGATGAGTTTGATGATTCCGATACCTTCCAATGTGCGGAACTGGCTGTAGACGAGATGAAGGCCTACATGTTTTTTGTCGAGGATATTATGAAGCAAATGGAGGAACTTCGGACTATAAATCGCGAGCTCATCCGGAATAAGAAAACTACCAGCACTCACTTTCAAATCACGAATCGCTTTTGTAATTGCGGCTTGGTATTGTGCAACATAATCTTTCTTGCTGGACGCTGCTGACGGTTTTTTGGTCGATCCCGCCATCACTGCTGCCACTGCGTCGGAGTGTTCACCTGTAATCACCATTTCGGAATCATCCTCGCTATCATCTCCATTACCATTTGAACTCTTCACGCCATCAAGCATGTTTTCGTCCATTGCAGCGGCAGCATCACCCTCTTCTTCACCGCCTTTTGCTGCTGCCGCTGCCCCCTTCGGTTTCCGTCCACGTTTCGGGGCGGCACCTCTTCCGCCACTATCCATTGCACGTGAAATACGCGCTGCCAACATTTCCGCGGTTTCATGTGCTTCACCCATCACTTCCGCATCTGGCATACGTCCAAGTGCAGATGACTTCTCCATCTCGGATGCAGCAGTTCCATCATCACCGGGTAAGGGACGTCGAATCGATGGCGGAAATACGAAATTGCAAAACGCGCGGGAAAAGATACGGTAGGTTGAAGAGACGTCGTCATAAATTCCATCACCACCGCCTCCTCCGTCACTTCCTTTCTTCGCAGCTGCAGCAGCCGCACCACGTTTCTTCGCCTTCTTCTTCATGTTCGACTCTTGATTACGTTCGAGATCACGCACACGCGAATAGATTGCAAACTGATAATCGCTCATTTCAACTTCGACAAGATGAAAGTTTGTACCTGAATCATAGGTTGGTAGTAATTTCTCTTGCGCGCTTCGAAAGTATGAAGTAAGACCTAATATACGGCGAACGAAGAGATCGCGATTTTTGAATTCCAACGTCGACGGATCAATAAAGTAACTATTAAAATCATCCAGTTTATCGGGGAGAGCCGTAAATGGTTCTTGTTTGTTCGTGGTTGCAGAAATCACAGAGATTCCATTTTCACGAAGTTTCTGAACGATGGCGCGCTCAAATGCCGCATCAGAGAGAAGACCGTTTTCAGTAGCAGTAGTGTCTATCACTGCCACAGTTCCGGCTGTTGCTCCGGGTACTTCTGTGGCTGATGTATTCATAACTGCGCTTGGATCTCCTCTACGAACGACACCTCGATATTTTGATGTAACTGCGTCATAATCACGGACAAATCCAAACGGATTTCTTGTAATCATGAGCTTCTTAGTGCGCGGGTTGTAATCCATATGGTCAAATGAAAGGCCAATTCCTCTTGCAAAACTGCCTGCTCCTGCTGCGGCCCCCGCAGCCCCTGCACCTTTTCCACGCCCAGACGCAGGTCCGGGTTTTCCAGCGAGACCAAATATCGACTTGAATGTATCCAAAGTTAAACGACCCCCCACTGCAGCAGGTGCACCGCCAGCTTCACCAGGACCCGCCGCATCTGCTCCGGCACCGGCACCTCCCCCAATTGTAAAGACCCAGTTGTCAATATTTCCGCGCAAGATATTAAACAAAACGGCGATCTCATTCGGGTAATTGATAATAGGCGTTCCTGTCAATAATACAACCTTCGCATTCTGTGCGGATAACAAAAAGTGGTACAAACGAAATGCCATCGATGTCGGACGCTTGAGTTTGTTGACAATTCTACTCACGAAGTTATGCGCTTCATCAACGACGATTACTGCATTATCAAAAGGGTTACGCGTATATCCGTCGGTCATGCTTTTCAATTTCTCTGCACGAAGACCGTTGTAGTTAATAAAATCATACTTGGTATTGATCATCTCGTCGATTTGACGGTCAACACGCACACGTTGACTCGGCGTGAGTTCGGTTTCGTAATTACTCGGTTTGGTGACATTGACCATCCAAGCACCGCCATTTGAGCGAACAAACTTGTCATCTGGAAACATTAAGATTTGTGACAATACACGTGTAAGTTCAGCATTACCACGCGACTCGATGAACTCCCAATACTGGTTCTTTTTGTACATGAGATCACCGCATTTCGTCTTCATTTCTTCAATGTAGTTCATACGAAGCGATGCGGGGGTCATGACGATAATTCGCTTAAATGTCTTCAGACCTTCCGCAATCGCGATGGAAGAGCACGTTTTACCACTTCCCAAGCCGTGAAACAGGAGTAAGCCGCGATAAGGTGAATAAATATTCAAGTAGTCGCGTACGATTTTCTGATGTGTCAGCAGCGCAACGGATGCAGAATCATCCCCACCATAAAGTGATTCGCAGGTAATATCACTTTCACCTGATGTGAGTTCTTCGCGGTAGGGTCGGAATAATGCATTGATATACTGAATAAATTTTGCTCGATTGTTCATGTAAAACTCGGACGCTTGGACTTGTGGTAACGGGCGCGGTGGCGGCATACGTCTTGCAACAACTGTGTCGCCGATCTTATATGCGGAAATGTTGACGGTCGAGTCTTCGCGTTCTTTGATTTTCTTTACAACTGCTTTCACACTTGCAGCAGCAGCACTAACTGTACCGGAAGAAGAGGCGGAAGCGGCTGCTGCTGCTGCTGCAACGGCAGTACCTTTTGCTTTGGGTCGAATCATGCGTTTTTTAGGAGGAGCAGCAGCTATATCCGGTTCGGCTTCTAACGCTGCCGCTGGCGCCGCTGGCGCTGCTTCTGTCGCTGCATCCTCACTGGCACGCATTTCCTCAAACCCAGACGGTTCATTCGCTTCAGCAATTGCAATCGCAGCAGAGGCCTTGGTTTGTTTCTGAAGTTCATCGGAAGGCAATATCGCGCGTTTTCCTAACTTCACTGCACCAGTTGAAGCACTGCTTTCACTTCCAAGTCCAATTGGATCAGCTTCTGAGTCAAAATCCGGTTCCATTTCAGGATGTCGAACCTTTCCAACGGCTACTGCTGCTCCTGCTCCTGCTCCCGCTCCCGCTTCTCCTCTTGCCGGCTTACTATTATCAAACTTACTAGAAAAAGATGGAGGTTGTGCTTGAAGTGGAAGAACGACGCCAATACGTGACGCAACGCCTCTTATTTTCGCCATCATTCCTGCTCGGTCAAAGTCGATCGTATGACGTTTATCAATTAGAAATGCACCACTCGATTCGGCGGCCGCTGCCGCTTCCACTTCTCCCGCATTGACGACACCCGCTTCTTCTTCGACGACTGCCTCACCTGCCTCACCTGCCTCACCTTCTACTGGAGGCTCCGGTGCAAACTCTTCTGCTCTTTCTCGCATAACCGTCTTGTATCCTGAGAGTTTTCGCGGTTTTTTCAATACATCACTTGGCAATTTACGAGAAAAATGAATTACAACACCCTCTTTCGCATCTTCCGTTGTTGACGCACGCAATACCGGGCGTTGCGTCAAATTAAATTGTTTTAAAACATTCATATTTTCCGGTAATATTACTAACATATACGGTTATATTTATTTCGCAATCCGGGCGATTTGTCGTATCGCCATTTCGCATGTAATCTGTTCTGCCTTTTTCTTGATTTTATGAGATGCTTTCGCAAAGAAGATAAACGCTTTCCCGCCATTCTGCTCACATACCCGATGAACGCCGGCATACCCATCTGCAAATGATTCAAACGGTATTGCAGCGGAAGGGTGCCCGATCACTTCATGTAATTGTTGTCCTAAACATAAATACAACCCCATTTCATAACCCGCATCCGGATCGCGAGACAACTCGATATAATCCGGCGTTGTCTTAAACTCTTTCTGAATCTTCACTTGGAGAATGTTCTTGTAGTTGTCATCATTCTTGATTAAATTCGTCCAGTCAATGTGTCGTTCAAATACATTCTCGATGAAGATCTGCGCGATTTGAAAACCGGGCCCACATGTGAACACTTTCTCAAACCATTTATCGTCATCATGAATCGGAACACGGTTGAAATCCAGAAAGAGTGCGCCGACAAACGCTTCAAACAAACATCCCAATTTCTTCAGATTGGTTCTCGTCTTCTTTTCTTCTGAATGTTTCGATATAATGAACCAGCGGTGCATGCCCATTTCCAGCGCGAATTTGCCGATTGTCTCATTTTTCACGATGGCGATTTTCTTCTCTGTCATGAACCCTTCATTCTCTTTAGGAAAACGACGGTAGAGGTAGTATTTTGTAATACATTCAAGAACGCCATCTCCGACAAACTCAAGGCGCTCATTTGACTTTGTATGAAGCTGCATTGCTCCTTCTGGGCGTTCGACGAATGTCACATTTTCCAACTCATTCAATGCTTTAGGGCGTTTTGTATAAGACCGATGAATGAACGCCCGTTTGTATAAGTCGAGATTGTGCACCTGAGATGGTACTCCATATCGCACGAGGATACTTTCAATGTCCGCCAGGGTCACCTCAACATTGTCTGTGTTGTAAGGGTTGAAAACATAGCGGTCATCATCGACGCGTACAATGTCATCGTCGTTGTATATATTTTTGCCGGTTCGCGCGCTTTCACCAGATAATCCTCCTTCGCCGCCAACACCACCACCGCCCGCGCTTGCGTCATTTTCCACAATATTTAGAAGTATATTTTCATTTTCAGAATTTTCTGTATCCGAACTACTAGTTTCATCACCGCGATTACCTTTGATGTCGTTAGTACGATGACGAAACATTCTCCAATAGATAGATGTATGGATGATATGTATCAGCGGATGTATTTAAGCAAAATCGGATCAATTTTTTATATCGGTATTATTTATAATTCAGTATTAAAATGGTGTTAAGTGGTTCTAAGAAGGTTTCCGGTATTCGTTCTCTCGTCAGCAAGGGCTGCCATTTCGGAAGCATGCCCGGAATTGCCCCCCAGGTCGGCCGCGGTTCGTGGACTTCCATCTCTTACAAGAATGGAGGCGTCAAGTGCGATTGCTTGGGCACAATTCGTTACAGTTCATGCGCTGCCCAGTACCAGTATTTGAAGGACCGCAATTTGATCTTCAATTGCAAGCTTACTGGTGGTGTTGGTCGTCAGCCCTTCACTAAGAACTGTGCTGCAAAGTCGTAAATTTATCGCTTGATAATTGGCATTATAAATTTATATATATTCATTTATTATAAATATATATATAAAATGGTGAATAGCAAAGTTGCGCGACGCGTATTATTTAACAGCACTGGTCCTACCAATGCGATTCATACCGATACAAAGCATGGTGGCGGAGATAAGAAAGGAGGAGCTATTTCTGCCGGAACTGGCCAGATGCGTAGCTTCGCGATGAGAAATACAATCACTGAAACTGCGAAGAATAAGGCGTTTGTATTTCGATTTGTCGAGAGATTGGCGCCGGCCCGTAACTCTGGACCCAAACTGTAATAAAACCATTTTCATACTATCACATACAACCGACCGACCGATCCGCGTTATAGTATGAAAATCGAAACGGATTTGAAGCTGGACTTTAGCGATGTTTTATTTCGCCCGAAGCGATCGTCTCTTTCATCACGCGGTGAAGTAGACCTTACTCGAGAGATTATCTTCAAGAATGGGTATACATGGAGAGGAGTTCCGATCATTGCGTCAAATATGGACACGGTTGGTACATTCGAAATGTACAATGTGCTTCATCGTCATAAGATTATTACGTGTTTTCATAAACACTATAGTCTTTCCGATTATGTTGATGCAAACGCGACGGATTTAGATAGAAATTACTACATGATAAGTACTGGTATTACGAAATCTGACGAAGAAAAGCTTGATCAAATAATCGATTTTCTTGGTCCGCTTTTCGTATGTATTGACGTTGCAAATGGATACATGAAGGCGTTCGTGGATTTCGTTCGTCGAATTCGAGAGAAATACCCGAAGTTGATCATTGTATGTGGAAATGTCGTCTCTCGAGAGATGGTGGAAGAACTCATTATGAATTGTGGTGCGGATATTGTAAAAGTCGGTATCGGAAGTGGAAGCGTTTGTATTACTCGTCTTCAGACGGGAGTAGGAATGCCGCAACTATCCGCCGTTATTGAGTCGTCAGACTCGGCACATGGACTGAATGGTTTCATCGTATCGGATGGAGGATGCACGACACCTGCGGATATTGCGAAGGCATTTGGAGGTGGCGCGGATTTCGTCATGTTGGGCGGGATGTTGGCAGGACATGATGAATCTGGCGGAGAAACTGTAATTGATCCAGGCAATGGACAAAAATACAAGCTATTTTACGGAATGTCGAGTTCAACTGCGATGGAACAATATAACGGCGGTGTTGCGTCGCACAGGTCGGCAGAAGGAAAAACGGTGAAGATACCGTATCGCGGGCCAATTGAAAGCACAATACTTGATATATTAGGCGGAATCCGATCGACATGCACATATATTGGCGCAAAACGCGTGAAAGATATCCCGAAATGTACGACATTTATTCGTGTGACGAATCAAGTGAATCAAGTATACTCTGGAAAAGAACATAAGGCATAATTCATGTTTATTGATAATTATATCCTAGACGCTGCGAATATGATTATCAAAATCGATTGTCGAGAGAAAGAGCTTCTGGAGATGATGAAGCCTGTTGCCTCCACATCTGCCACCACATCCGCACCCGCACCCACCCCCGAACCGGACCATTACATTATGGATCTGGGTGATGGAATCACAATGAAAGTACCACTTCCCAAAAATAAAGCCATTACGAAGGCTACGAAGCCAATGAAAGCAAAATCTCTCGGACAAACACTTTCTAACTCTCGCACAATGAACCATGAAATCAAATCCGAGAGATTACCACTTGGCGATATTATACTCCATGACCCCGCACAAGAGAAAGATATTGTACTGTTCGAGAGAAAGACCCTCGTTGATCTAGCGGCGAGTATTCGAGACGGACGGTATAAAGAACAATCATTTCGGCTGATCGAATCAGCAACAACAAGCGGATTCAACACTCATCATATCGTATACATCATTGAAGGTGATCTCTCGAGATACGACGAGAGACACACCCAGATTACGAAAACGGCGCTTCAAAGTGCAATGGTGTCGCTGATGTACTATAAAGGGTTTTCGGTAATTCGCACGATGAATGTAGCCGAAACCGCAGACTTTATTCTGCATTTTGCAGACAAGGTGGCGAAAGAGGGGCCGCTTTCTGTCGCAGATTCGTCGACCACTGCGACTACGACGGCAACGACAACGGCATACAGCGAAGTCTCGACGAAAAAAGAGAAACGAGACTACATTACTCGAGAGAATATAGGGGAGATTATGCTGGCACAGGTGCCGGGAGTCAGTGCGAAGATGGCGGCAGCGATTCTTGCGAAATACGGTGGATCAATCTACGAGTTTTTAGGTGATTTGCATCGAAAAATAGCGAATTATGAAGAGAGTTTATCTCCGGAAATGTCGCCGCCGTCGCCTGACGCGGGTTATCATGGTGTATCAATAAACGCATCAGTGATGGAACCGATGAATAAGAACAAATACAAACATGTATCCGCATGTTTCGCTGATATTGCAATGGATGGAAAACGCGGAATAGGGAAGGCCACGATAGAAAAGGTGTGTTATTTTTTAGGATGTTAATATAACGTAGGTAGTGTAAAAATTAAATGTTAAATTCTAAAAGAGTCGTACGACCTGAAAATCCATTAGATGCATTTCAAGAAGCAAAAAACAGAACGCAAAAAAGAGGAATATTAAGTCAGATATGTAATTCTATACTACTTCCAAATCAACAGGTAAATCAACAGGTAAATCAACAGGTAATTAATATATGTACGGAATTGTCATTCACAAAAAACATGTTTGATGATAATGATCTACAGAATATGTTTGTTATTCTGGCTGAAGAATACACAAAACAGCAGCAGCAGCAACAACAACAACAGGAACTCCAACTTAAATTACAACAACAACAACAACAGAAACTCCAACTTAAATTACAACAACAACAACAACAACAACAACAGCCAAATCTAGAAGTCAGTTTAAAAATGACAAAATCGTTAGCGGATAGTCACGGATTAGGTAACTTTAATCTCTTAAGAGCTAGAGTAGAGACACGAAAAACACTGTTTGCTAAAGTGAAAGCGACCAAACGATTAGAATTAAAATGTTGTCAGTTACCACATTTGACAGTTTTATCAGGATGTGATTCATTACATGATCTCCTTCATGCTAGAATTCAGTCATTAGAACGTGCTCAAGACACGGTTCACGCTCATATTGACAAGTTGAGTCGTTCATTTCTTGGAATCGCAGATAATCGTTCAAATTATAATTTTCCGAATAGTTTAATACAATGTTTATCTGCATTACCTGTCACCAAACATCCTGTCGTATCAATAGCGGATTGGTTTGACAAACTGACTTCAGCACAACTTAGTTCTACAGAAACGGTTTCATGGATTAGTGCTGCGAGTAATCTTGAACGTGATGCAATTAAATATATGTTAGAAAGAAAGAATTTAGAGGTCGGGTTATTTCCTAACATTCGACCGTATTTTAAAACAAAAACGTATGACTATGCTGAGTTTATGAGTTTTACTGATAATGACTTGATTAGTGAAAAAGCACGATTTAACCATTTCAAAATTTCAGATGAAACCAATGGATTATCAAGCATATTAAAAAATCCCGATAGAAAAAATGAGTTAGGTAGAAAACTTTTGTTACTAGATGTTGGACCTACACGTAGTTATGTGGTATCCATGGTAAATGATGGTGCGCATGCAGGAGTAAAAGGCAAAGCATTCAGTGGTTTAGAGCAGGTAATTCATATTATGACACAGGCTACAGTAAGTGATTCGTCACCACAGTCACCATTATTTCCAAGACCAACCAAATATATTGCAGTTGGAACACCTGATGGTCAAGGAATAAAATTTTTAGCTGTAGATCCTGATAATATTCCATTTTGCACTGATAATGATATAATGGTATGGTTTGAAACTCGTGATGGTTTGTTCACGCCTAAAAGACAAAATTTCGATATAGTGATTCGTGACTTATCAACAAATAAATTACTCAGATATAACTTTGATGGAATAGGTCAAGGTCCATCTGTATCAGATATCATGTTATTTTTATTTGAATCATTACAACCTGGCTCAAAATCTGGCTCAAAATCTGGCTCAAAATTAACCCCTCCTCCAGGTCATCATTTAAATATGGTAAAGTGTAAAGTATTTGATATTAGTTCTGGTTCTCCCATAGAAATAAAAGTAGACCAGAGTAATTACATAATTTCCCTACTTCATAAGGGCTTGGCTCTAGCATTTAAAGGAATGGGCGATACATCACAAATTGACGCTTTAGATTTTTTAAAAAAATATGACGATCAATTTAAACGATCTTTTTGTATATTTACAACTTGTGACCGTATTTGTGCAGTTGATGCATACTCTAAAGGTATACCTACAAATTTAGTATATGGAACCACAATCGAATTATTTATTCCAGATACCCCCCCAATAAATATGTCACAGGAAGAAATAGATGCAGAAAATGCACGACGCCAACATGAACTAAATATGATGAGAGATGCAGAAGAACTATCAGATATGTTATTATTGGTAAATCAGATAGAAGGAGAAGATGTCCAAAATCTAAACGAGTTACAAAAACGATTAGATAGCCTTGTTGGTACATTACACAAAAAAATACTTGAGCGGTTGGCATTGAATACCCACGAACCTATTATAGCATTAGCCGTTGCTGAAGTACATGCGATATTCGCTCGGGTGTATAATTGTATACAAATTATGCCGGATATTCATGTTATTCACCCTGTTTTCACTCATCTTGAAGTGTTAAAAAATCATGCAGATAGACCATCAGATGAAACTTTTCCTATTTACAATCAATGTCTGGAACCATTAAAAAGTTTGAATAGGTTTAATAAATCTGTACAATCATTATTTTCCAATAAATTACTGAAATCACTCACACTCGCAAGTATTCTTACACAACTTGATAGTGCTTGTCGGTTTGATGGATGGTTTACGAGCCGTCTGTCATTTACTCCGTTTGGTTTCAACGGAAGTATGTATGGTAATTTTCAAGCGGGGTTAGTTAAATTATATAGGGTAAACACCTCAACAAATGACCGATTTATATCAATATTTATTAGTGATGTACAAAATTTGAGTCTTAATCGAGATATCATGTATTTTATTGATCGTTTTTTAGAATTTGATCCGTCATTCCTGCCCCAAGAACTAAACGAACTAATAGAGTCATTACGCAAGATTAAAAGTATTAATGACAAAAGTCAAATACAGGTAATAATAAATGAAATATCTACAAATAGTAGAAATCTTTGTCAATCCATAGCAGTTTTACATGGAGTACCACACGATTTATCGAAGGGCGGTAACCTCAAACATAGTAGCAGAAGGAGTGGAGGTAAAACAGTAAAAAGTAGTAGAAAACATAAATATGAATCGATGAAAGGTGGCGCTCCTCCAAACAGTTACCAGTATGAAGAACTACATAGAATATATCACAATTTAAGTTTTAAGATATGTATTATACTACATGAATGGGTACCTGATTTCGACGAAATGGTCCATGAGGTACCTGAATTCGTCGAAGAATTAGCTGGAATGGTTCATGCACGTATGGATATTGTTCAAGACAACCCACAAAATATACATAAATACTATCATAATTTTATGGTCATTGTGTCCGAATACACCAATCAATTACTAGACTTAGAACTTTCACCTCTTTATTGGGATGGTATAGAACCAGTATATGATTACGATCATGACATGCAAACATTACATTTGATTCATAGATTATTTATTTGTTTTGAAATGTACATCAATAGTGGTAAAGTAGAAAAAACAACATCACAATCATCACCTGTTTCATGTCTATTTCGTATTGAACCACTAGACAGTCCATTGAATGAAAATATACTTCTCGAAATAATAGTAGGTTTTTTACAACTTGCTTTAGTTATAAACCCATATCCACTTCATGAAAACAGCTCTTTCTTGAAACAGCATATGTTAATGGAATTTCTCCAGAATAATAATAGGACTGATCAAAAACTATTTACTCAACAGCAAATAGGAGATATATTGATTGATAAAGTTAATAATATAAACATAGTTGCTGAAATATTGTCAACTGCGATACAAAATGGAAAAGAAATGTTAAAACTCCAACAGGAAAAGGGGGCCCCGAGTTTTATAAATTTATCTAGGGAAATACTTGAATTAATAAACCAAGATAAGCCAAATTTTGTAAAATTAAGCTTGTTTATAGTATTTTACATAAACAATAATCCACATTTCAAAGGTATTGACCCTGAGTTAAAACAATATAAAATAGATCAAGTAGTAGGTCTTATTAGTAGTCAATATAGAGGTAGTTATCAGTATCAGGAATTACTAATCACCTTATCAGAATTACTAAGTTTGGATGAACAAGAAGATTCAGTGTCCTCAGTGGCCTCAGCAGCGTCCTCCGATTTAACATCTGTAGAAAGGACAATAATACCATATTTATATTGTTATTATAAAAATAATATTACATCTTGGGAAGAATTAGAGAGTTGTTATAGCTCAACATTGGCTAGTATTCCGTCAGAGTCGCCAGAATCAGTTAGAACACCACAAAGACCACAAACACCACAAACACAACAAAAACCAAAAATCGCGAGAGCGGTTCCTTATTCTTTTGGTTTTGGTTCGGCCGGTGGTGGCGGTTTTGATAGTGGTAATCGTTGGGGTTGGGGTGGCTCATCATCTCGACGCCGTCATAATTTTCGTAAAAACTCACGTTCGAAACATAATAATAAAAAACGGTCACATAAGAAGAATAAAAATATTAATACAAAAAAATATAGAAAATTACAATCGAAAATGAAATATACAATCAAACGATGCAAGAGTCGGCGCAATAATAGTCATAGTTAAACTGATCAAATCAAGATTGACTGATAAACCACCAATAAAATAATCTAATACTATTTCAGTATTACATTATTATTCTGTTCCAAAAATCCGATTATCCCACAATGAACGCCATTCTCCCCTCCATCACCGAAGACAATACCGACAGCCTCGCCAAATACGTAGTTTTAGGCATATTCCTCATCCTCGCTCTCGTAACGATCCAGTATATTTTCCGCAACCATATCGGTATGATCGAAGGTCTTACCAACCGAAATTCGAAGAAAAAGTCGGACAACCCGCTTGAAGACGAGAATGACGGCGATATCATCACCATTGCCAAACGCCAAGAAGAACTCGCTGCGAAAACCCAGAAATCACTAAATATGGATTCGCATTACAATCACTACAACAAGATCATCGAGAATATGGATGAATGGGTAAACGCCAAAATCGTCAATTCTCTCAAGAACGTCTCTCGAGAAGTGCACGGCGAAGGGAAAATGGAAGACATCATCCGTCACATGAACGAGTTGAACACGATGAATAAATTCAAGCTCACCCTTGAGGAGTGTGCGAAGTATATTGATACGAAGTGAAGCGGAATAACGGACGAGTAAGGATCACCATAAAATCCGCCGACTCAAATTATTCGCGGAGTATTTATTCCTTCGCCAATTCCCACGCATTCCGCGGGTACGTGTCAAGTAGTTATGACGACGGCCCACATTTTTATGACGAGTAAAGTCTTCGTACCCAATTTGACCGAAATGAACCCATTTGTTATGATGTGGGTCAAATATCATATACTTCTTCTCCGGTTTATCCGATGGATACAGTTTCGCGGTCTTTCCCAAATAACGATACGCCATCTTTTGAGCGACTCGTGGGTTCGAATAACGAAGCAATTTCTTCGTAAATCCGCGACGAGGATGCATATACGTATTCTTACTATACGCAAAGAAAACATATTTCAATGCGGTCCTTTCACGATGACATGATACAGCGACCCAGTTATCGCTAATCCGCCGAGGATATGCCAAACTGAGTGTAACGGCGCATATCCACACCGATCCAGTAAAAAACAAACCACACCAAGTGATATCAATGAAAAAACAATGATACCGTAATGTTCCTTCATTTTCATACATGACAAGGTAACAAACGGGTATACAAATCCGACGACAATAAGCGCAAGTCGTGTGCTATAACGCCACATGAACATATTCAGTGTTCCTAACCCCAATAAAACCCCGACCTGTGTAACCATATCAATCCCAAATGTAGACATTGTAACTGACGCAACAATAAATGACGCCAAGAAGCAATCAACACACCCAGATACTTCAAATAATGTGCAGTGATACGTCGCAGAACATAACATGACAAGCACTGAAATCGCAATCGAGAAATGGATGAAATCCGGCCATCCCGCCTCTTCCCGCCATTTTTGAAACCATTCTTCTTCTTTTACGAAATAAAGAAGCAGACTACTTCCATAGAAAAAGGATGTAATAAAACACCAAAACTCCGCAATGTTTGGATGAACGCTGTATTTCGACTCCATCGTCGTCGTCTCGGCTGGATCAAACGGCGCGCATTTTGACGGTTCGCCGCATATAAATTTGGCCAATGACCACGGTTTTTCCACTTTTGGTGGTAATGTGCAAACGCGCGGTGTCTTCTCTATTTTCGATATCATCTCATCCATAAGTGTCGTAACACTGTTTGTAATCTCAATATCGCTATAAGGGCATTCACGGTAGCACATTGTACCGTCATAATCCCATGATACCTTCTTTTCAGTTCCGTCTTCATTTTGAAATACCTCCCAGTAGTCTCCGCCATCACCGAATCCTCGTTGCTCGCTGCGTAACCATTTACCGACGTATATAAACGCTTTACTTGTAAAATATCGCCAATCGTTTCGCCTTAGTGCAGGAATATATTCCCAAGATTTTCGCGTAGCGTATGTGTATTCATATCGTTTTTCTTTTGAAAATCCACCCGTTGGAGTTCGAAAACATTCGATCTCTTCCGGGTCTCGTTGAGTAGTAGACATCATCTATATAAGTATATAACAATCAGTTTAAACATTTTTATATATGAACTCATGAATATATAAAAATAAATTACACGTTGGTTGGTCTCGGAGTAGTTGCTGATGTCGCCATTGTAACCGCCGCAGGAGAAGCGGTTGAAGTAGCAATCGCAGAAGCGGTTGGTTTAGAAATGACATAGTAGTTGGGCTTTATTGAAGTCTGTTTCGGTGCAGGTGCTGTTGTCTTTTTATATGACGATACATAGGTCGGAAAATTACTCGGACGTGTGCGACTCGCATATGCCCCGGATTCAACACTCGATTTGGAATAGTTGATACCACCCCAGTTTGAATCCATCGCATTATCACTGTACTTCATGGACAATTCTTTTTCGTGAAATGCCGCATCTTGCGTCGTGTAATCACCGGTATTAAAGTTCAATGGATCAAACCCGTCATACATATTGTTATTGAATGGCGGATTGTCGCGTGAGGCATCCATGATCTGAACAAGTGCTGCCGGTGCAGGAGAATACGGAATATTCGGGGATAATCCGCCTTGTAAATCCATCGGAGAAGGGCGAATCTTGTAGACGGCTTTGCCTTGTGTATCATACGAAAACTGCAGAAACAGAACTGGGCATCGAATTCCGCGTCCCTGTAACCATTCCATAAACTCCGTATAATCTTCTAAATTCTTGAACCGAATCGGATTTACACCAGGAACCTTTTCAACTTTCGAATTGTAAAGGAAAATCTCGCTTCCATGCTGAATCAAGATATTTGGGCATCTATTTTTATTGACAGTTTTGAAGTCGGGCGCTTTGATACCCGACATTCCTACGGGTTGAATCGGCGGTTCTGTGCCTCCTTGGTCATTCTGATTCGGGAATTTTCGCAACTTCATTGTTTTTTGTGCGTCAGGTTCAGCGTTTGCAAACCCTTCCGGAAGAGGTCTTTTTGACGGAGTTTGTGAAGTAATATATGCTCCAATAAAGAACAAAATGAGAACCAGTGTTGGTAAAATAACTCTTTTAAATTCTTGAATATTTTTTAGAACATTCAACTCTTTCATAATTGAATTTCCGTTTTCACTGATGTATTTCATCATATTTTTCAAGGTATCCTATATACTACGAGGAAATTATCCAAGAGGTATATAAGAAAAATGATACAAATTATCGACGTGAAAGAAAACAAAAATATAGATAAATTCAATCACGAAGCAAAGAAAGCGCATGATCATCCAGATACGCATGGACTACTGGTGAAAGTGTATGCGGACTGGTGTGGTCATTGTAGAAATATGTCTGCAGATTGGAAACGCCTTATTCACGAACTAAAAAAGAACTATCAATGCAAAAAACCGGGATGCGTTCTTACAATCGCAAATATAAAAGCTGTGAATTTAGAACAAAACGATCCTGTTCTCCAAAATGTGAAACACATACCTAAAGATATTCATTCCATTCCCTCAATTATGTATATTTCCAAAGGAACAAGGGATTTAGAATACTCAAATGAGCGGATATATTCCGAAATGTTGGAATGGGTCGTAAATAACCCCAATTTTACATTGGTGCGTAAATCTACGAGACATGACTCTACGAGACATGGATCCACGTTACGCGGAATTACAAAAAAGGCTCGTCCCAAGTTCAAACATTTTCACCGTGAAACGATCAAAAATTTCCATAAAGACGTGAAACATGATTCCGGAAGAAAAACAGGGTATATTCCAGCATACTTGCGTGAACAATAAAAATATATTATTATATGTATATAAAATACATACAACCAATGCTATCTAAAATATCTGCTTGTCCACTTGCGTCACTTATCATTATATTAGTGATTGTAACAGTGATATTTGATACATATGTCATGTTTGGTGTTTTAACTTTACCAAATAATGCAGTGTTTTTAGCATTTATTTTTGCATTTATAATATTGTATGCGCTTTTTACAATATGGTTAGCGAATCGTACCTGTTACAGGTTCGTATGGGTTTCTTGGCTGATCATAATATACTTAGTTTATAGTATTATAGATTCGATCGTTCTAATTATCAATCCAGAACATCAAAAGAACGCTCAAAAAAGAATTGATGAAATTGTAAATGAACCAATTGAAAATCCTCCCACAAACCAATAACTATTTTATTTTATTATATTATAAAAGGTAATCAAATGCTGTCTAACGTTGCAGTATGCCCTCTGGCATCATTTATATTAACTCTTATAATCATTATCAACATTCTTGATATTTATTTAGTCGGATTTCAATTCACGATCATTATGACAAATCTAATTATTTCTATATTCTTTGTCTGGTTAGCAAACAAGACATGCGATAAGTACCGATGGGTGTCATGGTTGATTACAGCCTACTTCGTCATTTGCATTATTGGCGCGTTTACATTGATTTTGAACCCATCAAAGCGTCCCGATTACAGAGAAGGATTCATTGAAGGAGCGACTGGTAAGAAGGGCGAAAAGGACAAGAAAAATGAAGATGACGACGAGTAAATATTTAGGGATATTTACTGATTCATTGTAATTTTCAAAGTGAAGTCAATTCTTGCATGTCGCAAAAACAGGTACAATCCGATAATGTTCATTCCAATAAGTAATATGCGATAGTCCAGTGAAAATAGCGCGTGTAATAAACCATAATAATTGAATGCTCCAATGCCTGCATGAAATAAATTGTAAATGAAGAAAATTCCTAGTATATGTAGCGGTGACATCTGATAATCAAGATCAACTGGCATCGTGTGTATGTGTGTGTGTCTGTGTGTGTGTCATTCGAGTCAAAATATCATTCAATTTTATACACAATAGGTGTCTACCTTGTATAAAATTGAAATAAAGAATAGATGAAAGATTCTACACAAAAGAACCAAGAAGATCAATGAGAAAATTCAAAATTGTCAAGAAGCCCGTCGTGGCAGTTAGAGAAACCGTCGATGATGATCCATCATTCCGCCTAATCGACTTCAATGTATACGACTGTGTTCCTGATACAAATACACATTCATCCGGATCAGAAAATAGTGGAGGTGATGACAGTTCTATCGCATCTGGAAGTAGTGGTGGTGGTGGCGGCGGCGGCCGAGGCAAAGGGTCGGGAGCCGCCACCACTGACACAAACGAGTTTCGTATCCAAATGTTCGGGATCAATGAACAAGGTGAAACGTGCTCTATCTTCGTCGATGATTATCATCCGTTCTTCTACGTCAAAGTCGCGGATCATTGGACAAACGCCACCAAATCTGCATTCATTCGCGATATCAAGAAGAACTTAAAGAGCCGGTACTATGAAAACAGCATCATCACGGAGAAATGCGAGATCGTGGAGAAGCGCAAACTCTACGGGTTCGACGGGGGGAAGAATCACAAGTTCATCCTACTCGTGTTCAAGAATACGACGGTGATGAATCGCGTGAAGAATCTGTGGTTTTGCGATATCATGACTGCACGCGATGGAAAAACACGTATACTTAAGCCTGATGGATATCAATTTGCAAATACAAAAACCGAGATTTATGAGGCCAACATTCCACCGATCCTCCGTTTCTTCCATATCCAGAAAATCAGTCCCTCGGGCTGGGTCACCTTCTCCACGAAGAAGACGCGCCTCATCGAAAAGTATACGACGACATGTCAGTATGAATATCGCCTATCTTTTGAAGACATCGTCCCCCAGAATGAGAAAGAGACGGTTGTCCCGTATAAAATATGTAGTTTTGATATTGAAGCCAGCAGTAGTCATGGCGACTTCCCGATTCCTGTGAAATCCTACAAGAAGCTCGCGACGAATATCGTGGACGCCGTCATTGCAAAGCATGCCGCCGATCAAGAAGTAACGGATGACGACCTGATGCATATGATTTACACCGCATTTCAGTACACCTACCAGTCCAGAACCAAATATCCGAACATTGAAACAATCTACCCAAAACGCCGACCGAAAGAAGCCGATATGGTTCGGTTATCTCGTCTTGTGTTATCGAAAGAACTCCGGCATCTGATCAAACAGGACGTCGTAGCGCAAGAAAACACGATTGAACAGATCTTCCTTCAAATGGCGGCGACCGCGAAACAAGAAGCCGCTGCCGCTGCAGATTCCAAGAACGACGATGAAAATGACAGTGAATCCGATGATGACGCCGCCCCCGCCCATAATGAATTCGACAATGATGATGACGCAC
>Ga0194133_10001317_pt1 | contig 44242 bp, 36 predicted proteins | sample TA2KigOf40mmetaG_FD_155448 | JGI IMG/M metagenome (GOLD analysis project Ga0194133, IMG submission 155448) | Freshwater microbial communities from Lake Tanganyika, Tanzania - TA2015055 Kigoma Offshore 40m | ecosystem: Environmental > Aquatic > Freshwater > Lake | place: Tanzania: Lake...
AGGGCCGCGGGGCCGACCTGACGGTGCTCGCGCGCAAGGAACGCGTGGTGCGCCCGAACTTCGAGGCGCTCCACCTCGAGGCCGCCCAGCGCGACTACCTCCTGCGCCTGCGCCTGGGCGCGGGCTATGACTTCAGCCGGATGGAGGCGGAACTGGCGGACGGCGTCCTCACGGTGCTCGTCCCGCGCCGGAGCCGCGCGGCGGCATCCCGCCTCGCGGCGTGAGGCCAGCCTCCCGCGGCATCCTTCGGTTCTCCTTCGCTTCTCCTTCGATTGTCCTTCGATTCTCCTTCGATCGAAGTTAGGGGCTCCCGCGACCGCCATCCGGGCCCCGGGGCGGGAATCCGGCCACCAAAAAGCCGCACCCCGCGAAGGGTGCGGCCGGAAGGTCAGGACCGCGGGGCGGCTCAGGTCTGCTCCTCGAGCTTCACCGGGCGGTAACCGCCGATGCCCTTGAAGTAGAACATCATCAGCAGGTAGATGGCGGCCATCGTGAGCGGGATGAACGAGTCCGCCTTCAGGGTGGCGCGGTCGCCCTTCTGGTTGGCGGCAACGATGGCCTTCTGCTCGGGGGTGCCCTTGTCGCCGGCCTTCTTGGCGGCCTCGAGCTTGGAACCGTCAACGGCGGTCACGGGGTCGAGGAAGAGGAACTTGGAGGGGGCGGCGGCCTTGTTGGCCTCGTAGACCGCGGCGTTGGTGGACTTCAGGTTCTCGGCGGTGAACCGGTCCTTGGCGTAGCCGAGGCCGGGACCGCCGATGAGGCCGGCGGAGAGCATCCCGATGCCGCCCATAATGGACATCGCGACGGCGCCGGAGCGGGGGAAGCGGTCACCGACGACCGCCAGCATCGTGGGCCAGAAGAACGTCTTGCCGACGGCGTAGAGGCCAAGGGCGACGAGCGCGACGACGAAGGAGTTCATCCCGGAGGCCATCTGGAGGCCGACCACCGCGAGAACGGAGGACGTCAGCAGCAGGCCGATGGGGGACAGGCCGAGGCGGGTCTCGATCCAGTGGGCGCAGAAGCGCAGGCCGAACATAATGGCGGAGGTCCAGATGAAGAGGATCTTGCCCTGCGTCGGCGTGAAGAGGTTGCCGGTGATGGCCTCGATCCAGCCGTCCGTGCCGAGCTCGACCGCGCCGATCATCGCGTGGGTGACGAAGAGGACGAAGAGCAGGAAGGAGCCGAAGGAGAAGCGGGTGAGCAGGCCGACCACCACGACGAGGCCGCCGCCGGCGACCCAGCCGATGGTGGGGCTCTTGAAGACGCCACCGAGGAACAGGGCGAGCAGGTAGCAGGCGACCGCGGCCCCGAGGATGCCGACGTCCTTGAACATATCCGCGTAGCTGGTGCCCTTGGCCGCGGCTTCCGACTTCGGGAAGGACTGGCCCATAAACATCACGGCGTAGGCGATGGTGGGGACGAGGTAGAAGGCCAGCTGGCCCTTCCAGCCGAAGCCCATCACGGTGCCGAGCACGTAGGAGGCGACGGCGCCCAACACCATCCCGAGGGGCCAGGAGGCGTGGAGGATGTTGAGGAAGTGCGTGCGGTTCTGGGGATACACGGTCGCGACGAGCGGGTTGGCGACCGCCTCCAGCGTGCCGTTGGCGTAAGCGAAGATGAACATCCCCCAATACAGGAAGTCGTAGGCGTTCTGCGGGGTGCTCGCCATAAAGGTGACGACCGCGGAGAGCACGTGGCCGAGGAGCGCGAGGGCGACCAGCTTGCCGTAGCCCAACTTGTCCACGATCACGCCGCCGATGATGATGCCGAAGCAGAAGCCGGTGAAGCCGGCGCCGCCGATGGCCCCGAGCTGCGTGGCGGTGAAGCCGTATTCGGAGGCCCAGGCGCCGAAGATGCCGCCGCGGAGGGCGAAGCCGACGCCGGCGGCAAGGATGGCCATAAAGCCCGCCCACAACAGCCGGCTGGCGTTGGGCACGGTGCCTTCGTTAATGATCTGAGGAGTACTGGTCATAGTAGGGTGAGTACGATTGGGGGTGGGGGAAGCAGGAAGCCCGGGATCGGCCTCGGGGGAGGGACCGACAGACCTCGGCGGGGGTAGCCGCCGCGGACCGGGGTAGACGCGCGGAGGTTGAGTCGCGCCCCGGACCGGATCAAGGGCCAAGTGGGTCACCACCCACTTTCCAGCGGCGGCGCAAGCTGGGCATTCCGCCCTAGCCGGGACGATTCAGTTGATCGGGTCGCCCCGAGGTGACCTGACGGCACCTTTCAGTGGCTCTCTCCCGTCGCCATACCCTCCGGGTATTCCTCGGTCTCTCGCCCCTGAAATGCGCTCGCCATCTCACCCCGCTGCTCCGCCTCCAATTGAATCGTGCCGGCTAGGTCGCACGCCCCGCGGCTCAGTCGCCCACGGCCGAAACCCGGCCTAGCGATCGGGCACCAGCCACGTCAGCCGGCCCTCGCCCCCGGGCGCCTGCGCGAGGCGGGGGACGAGGAGGTCCAACAGGGATTGGGCCACTTCGGCGAAGCCCCAAGGCGGGTTCAGCACCAGCAGCCCGCAGCCGCGGAGCTTGAGCCCGGCCGCTTCGCCCGCGACGGTAAGCTCGGCGGTGAGGCACGGCGGCGGCCCCACGGTGGAGACCGCGTGCAGGAACTCGTCCACCCGGGCGCGCTGGGTGAGCGGATACCAGGCGGCGAACACCCCGGGGGGAAAGCGGCGCAACCCCTCCCCCACCGCGGCCGCGAGCCACGCGAACTCCTCCGGGGCCTCGAACGGCGGGTCCAGCAGGATCAGGCCGCGACGCTCGGGCGGGGGCAGCAGCGCCCGCAGCAGCGCGTACCCGTCACCCTCCCGGACTTCCGTGCGCGGCCAGCCGGCGGCGAAGGCCCGCAGGGCGGCGCATTCCGCCGGGTGACGTTCCACCAGCACCAGGCGGTCCACCGGCCGCAACAGCGCCCGCAGCAGCCCCGGGGAACCCGGATAAAAGCGCGGCTCCGCGGCGAGGTTACCTTGCCCCCGGTCGAACTCCCGCACGAGGCCAAGGTAGTCCGCCAGCGGCTCCGTCCCCGCGGCATCCGCGGGGAGGCGGCCGAGGCCCTCCGGCCATTCCGGCCGGCGGGCGAGCGAATCACCCGCGGCGGCGGCGGCGAGGTCGTATCGTCCCCGGCCGGCGTGGGTGTCCAGCAGGAGGCAGCCCTTGTCCTTGCGCTGCAGGGCGCGCACCAGCGCGACGAGGAGGGCGTGCTTCACCACGTCGGCGAAGTTCCCCGCGTGAAACTGGTGGCGGTAGTTCATCGCCCGGGACGGTGCCGGACCGGCGCCTTCAGGCGACGGGCACCTTCACGACCGTCTTGCGGACCAGCACCGGGGCCTCGCCGGCACGCAACCCCGGCTGGTGGACATCCGCGGGAAAGTAGACCGCCACATCGCCGGGACCGAAGCGAGCGACCAGCGTCCCGGTGGCGGGCGGGTAGGCCTGGAAGTCGCGGTCTTCCTGGAAGGGTCCGGCCGGGGCGATCCGGGTGGCGTCGATGACCTCCATCACCTCCTCGCCCTCGACCACCACCTGCACGTCGATGTGGCGGCGGTGGGACTCGAAGAACCCCTCGGCGCGGGGCTTGCTGAGGTAGGCCTGCTCCATCGCGAAGACCCCGCCGCCGAGCTCGAGGCGGGCGGAGGTGCCAGGCGCGAGCGCCGCGAGCCGGGCGCGGCCCGCGGAGCCCGGGGCGAGCAGGGCGTCCACGTAGGCGAGGGCGGCGGCGAAACCCGGGGTGGCGGGCACCTGCGAGCGGACGGTGGCGAAGGAGCCGAGGATGGCCATTCCCGAGGGCACCGGCCGGCGCCGGCGCTGGCAAGCCCGCAGGCGGCTCAGCGGCGTTTCTCCGTCAGCGGGAGCATCACCCCGCGGCGGAAGAGCGTGACCTGGCCGGTGCTCGAGGAGACGACGATCGCGATGCAGTTGGCGGCCACGCTGACCGCCGCGGCCGCCGCGTGGCGCGCCCCCAGTCCGCTGGGCAGATCGTGGCCGGGATCGGTCGCCTGGATCAGCGAGCCGGCGGACTCCACCACCCCGTCGCCCCGGATCACGAACGCCCCGTCGATCGACGAGAACTCCTTCACCGTCTCGTCCATGAACGGGTTGAGGATGTTCCGGTCCTCCTCCTTGTAGCCGTAGAATGGATTCAGCACGAGGGGCTTCGACAGGCCGCCGACGCGCTCGCTGTCGCCCACCACGAAAAGACAGCCGACGGGCCGGCCCTCACGGCCCTCCACCGCCAGCTCGGTCGCGACCGCGATCACGCGCTCCAGCACCTCCGGCTTCACGTCGGGCGGGAGGAGGTCGGCGGTCGAGCCGGTGAGCAGCGTCTGGAACTCGCGCTCGATATCGACGACCACGAGGGTGTCGAACTGGTTGCTGCCCGTGATCCCGCCGATGCAGCAGATGCGGTCGCGGAACGTGACCACCCCGCGGGTGAGCGCGACCAGCATCGCGCTGCGCAGCTGGGCCAGCCGCTGCTTCGAGAAGGAGCGGACCTGGAGGGTCTCGTGGAACCGTTCCTCGCCCGGATCGCCCAATTCAAGGGCGGAGCGGGTGACGAGGATTGTCTTCAGCTTGGAGCGGAGCACGCCCGGTTGGAGCCCACCGACGAACGTGTCCCCGAAGATCATAATCGCCCCGCAGCCGGCCCCGGTGGCGACGCGCTCGGCCTGGCGGAAGAGGAGGCGGTTGACGCGGTTCTGGCGGGCCTCGACGGCCCCTAGCCCCACGAAGCCGCCGACCAGCAGTTCGTGCAGCGTGTCGAGGTCGGAGGCGTTGACCAGGTTGTCCACCAGGTCCTTCTCCTTCACCTGCCGCGCGATCGCCGCGAGCACCTGCAGGTAGTCGCGGGCGGACTCGCCGGCCAGCAGCATCACGATCAGGTGCACGCGCTCGTCGCCGAGGGCGCCGTCGTGGCGGATGCCGACCCGGCTGCGGCCGATGGCGAGCACGTAGCGGCGGGGCATCCGGACGCGGACGTGGGGCAGGGCGACGCCGTTGCCCAGGTAGGTGGTCATCGTGCCCTCGCGCGCGAGGAGGCCGCGGAGCAGGGCCTCGGGCTTGAGGTCGGGGAACTTGCCCACGCAGGTGGCGAGCAGTTCCTCGAGGGCGCCCTCGAGGTCGAGGCTGCGCACATCGATGATGCGGCTCCGGGAGAGGATCTTCTCGAGGCGCATCGGGCGGGGCTGGGACGCGGGGCGGACCGTCACTTCTCCCACTCCAGCGCGCCCTTGCGGACCTCATAGATGAGGCCGAGGACGAGCACGCCGAGGAAGAAGAGGAGCGGGCCGAGGATGGGGAGGTGGGCGGCCAGGAACTCGCGGTAGACGAAGGTCGCGGGGATGAGGATCACCACCTCGAGGTCGAAGAGCATGAAGAGCAGGGCAGTGAGGTAGAACTTCACCGGGAACCGCGTGTGGGGCAGGCCGCCGCCGGCCACGCCGCACTCGTAGGCGGAGTCCTTGATCGCGTTCCTCTTGAAGCGTTGCCCGAGCAGGTGGCTCGCGCCGATCACCACGCCCGTGATGAGCGCGGCGAGACCGGCCTGCAGGAGGAAGGGCAGATAGGCGGCGGAGGACATCAGAGCGGGGAGAATTGGGCGTGGCGCGCGGGTGGCCGCAAGCGGGAAGTGGGTCAGTCCAGCCGGAGCATCCGGACCTGGGCCGTCTTGGTGGAGCCGACCCCGAGCGTCTCGGCGAACTCGAGCGTGCGGATCTCCTCGTCCACCGGCTCGAAGCCCTGCTTCTTGCGGTGGCCGTTGATGCGGTCGCGCACCAGCGAATCGAGCATCACGGGATCGTTGCTGAGCCAGAGGAGCGGCTCGGAGACGGTGTAGAGGGAATTGAAGAAGGGGCCGCCCACGAACTGGTAATACTGGAGGCTGGCGAGGGTGAAGGCCCAGGTCTGGCGCAGTTCGGGGATGGCGCTCATCTCAGCGACGGCGGCGGGGGCGTTCGCGGGCGAGCGGAAGAAGCGGGCCGTGTTGGAGGCGTTCCAGAGGGTCGCGTTGACCAGCGCGCCGTTGATGCCGAGCGTCGGGTGGTCGGTGTAGACGGGCAGATTGATCCAAAAATCCGCCTCGAGGAACAAGGGTGTGGCGAGGAAGCTCTTGCGGTCCTGGTCCTTGGTCGTGTCCGGCGAGACGCCCTTGGTCTGCTCCTGGGCGAAGATCGGGTCGAAGCGCTGCGGCAGCGGCGAGTCGTAGAACCAGACCGGGTCGTAGAAGCGGCCGGACTCGAGGACGTAGACGGGGTTGCCGGAGAAGGGCGTGCGGCCGGAGACGAGCGAGGGCAGGTAGCCGGTCATCCGGAGGCGGAGGGCGTTGAGGCCGACGAGGAAGATGTCCCCGTTGTCGAAGCCGCGGCGGCGCAGGGCGGAGATGACGGCCTTGACGAGCGGGAGCGGGGTGGCGAGGCCGGGGCCGGAGTCGGCGTAGATCTTGATCCCGGCCTTGCGTTTGGCGCCCGGGGCGAGGCGGCGGCCGCTGGCCTGCTCGTGGGCGGCGATCAGGCGCTCGACCTGGGTCTCGTAGGTGGCCTCGTCGAAGCGGGCGAGGGGGGCCTCCCACACCGGCTCGGCGGCGCGGGCGGGCGGGGTCGGGGCGGCGGCGCGGGCCGCCAGCGCACAGGCGAGGCCGAGCAGGGGGGCGAGCGGAAGACGCATAAGGGAGGGACGGCCGGCGGGACGGGAAAAGGGGCCGCGACGACGCCGGAGGGCGGCGCACGGGGCGCGGAACTTGACAGCGGGGGGACCGCGTTGAAAGTGCATTCTTCTTCGGATCGACGGGGCCCGCGCAGGTTGGGGAACCGCCCGGAACGGGGAAGTTCCCCTCCACCCCATGCCCGTCATCAAGCCCAGCTGCGTGCGCGACCTGAAGCAGCGCGTGAATCTGGCGGATGTCGTGGGGCGCGTGGCCGGGTTGCGCAAGGCGGGCGGCAGCCGGCTGAAGGGCCTGTGCCCTTTCCACCAGGAGAAGACCCCCTCGTTCCACGTGGACCCGGACAAGGGTTTCTACAAGTGCTTCGGCTGCGGCAAGGCGGGGGACGCGATCACGTTCGTGCGCGACACGGAGCAGCTCACCTTCACCGAGGCGGTGGAGGCGCTGGGCAAGCGCTTCGGCATCGTGATCGAATACGAGGAGGGCAGCGGCGGGCCGACGCGGGAGGAGCGCTCGCTGCGGCAGGAACTGTTCGACCTGCACGACGCGGCCGCCGACCACTTCCACCAGGCGCTGCTGGCGACGGACGAGACGGGGGAGTTCTTCCGGCGCTATTGGACGGAGGAGCGGCGCTTCGGCCTGGACTTGGCGCGGGAGTTCAAGATCGGCGCCGTGGACGCGGCCGGCGGAGGCCTCGGCGGGGCGCTCCTGCGCCGGAAATACTCGGAGGAGGCGCTGCGGCGCTGCGGGCTGTTCTTCATCAGTGAGCAGGCGCTGATGACCCCGGCGGCGCTGCGGCCGCGCTTCCGCGGGCGGCTGATGATCCCGATCCGGGACCACCAGGGGCGGGTGGTTGCCTTCACCGCGCGCCAGACCGCGCGGACCCCCGAGGATGATCCGGCGCGGGAGGCCAAGTACGTCAATTCCCCGGAGACCCCGATCTTCACCAAGGGCCAGTTGCTCTTCAACCTAGACCGCGCGCGGACGGCGGTGGGTGACGGGCGGCCGTTCGTGCTGGTGGAGGGCCAGCTCGACGCCCTGCGCTGCTGGAGCGTGGGCCTGAAGACGGCGATCGCGCCGCAGGGAACCTCGATCACGGAGGGTCAGCTGGCTCTGCTGCGGCGCTACCATCCCCAGGTCGAGTGCCTCTTTGACCGCGACGCGGCGGGCCACAAGGCCGCGCAGCGCCTGTTGCCGCTGGCCCTGCAGGCGGGCATCGAGGTTCGTTTCCTGCAGCCGGCGGGGGACGGGAAGATGGACCCGGACCTCCTGTTCCTGAACGAGGGCCTGGCGGCCTACGAGCAGCTGCGGGCGGGGGCGTTGAGCGCGATGGCGTTCGCGGCGGCGAGCCTCTTGCCCCATCCCGAGCGGGCGGGGGCGGAGGAACGGGGCCGCGCAGCGCAGGCGGTGGCGGAGATCATCGGGCACAGCGGGGGCGAGGCGGCGCGCGCGGCGCTGGCGCAGGAGGCCGCGGGCGCCCTCGGGCTGCTGCCGCGGGTGATGCAGCAGGAGGTGGCCGCCCACGAGTCCAGCGTGCGGCGGCAGGAACCCCCGCGGCCGGCGCCCGCGGCGGCCGCCTCTGGGCAGGCCGGGGCCGATCCCCTCACCGCGGAACGCGACCTGCTGGCCCTCTGCCTGCACCACGAGGAGCTCGGGTCCGCGGTTGGCCATGCCCTGCAGCCCGGCTGGGTCGACACCGACCATACCGCGGGCCGCCTGCTAAACCGCTTACTCGGGGAGTTTGAACAGGGTTCCTGGCCCGGCCGGGACCATCTGGACCCGCTCCTGGAGGACGACGCGGAACGGGCCCTGGTGGCGACCCTGCGCTTTGAGCCGCCGCGGGTGGATGACCCGGCGCGGGTGGCGCAAGCGGGGCTTGCGCGCCTCCGTTCGCGGGCCCTAGAGCCGCGCCTGCGCCAAATAGAACTTGCTTTGGCCAACCCGGGTGCGGACCGTGAAGCTGAGTCTCTTTCACTCTTGCAAGAACGCTCCGCCCTGCAACGCCAGCTACGCCAACCCGTAATCCTCGCGCCGCCGGCCTGAGCCGCCCGTCGCCGGAGCCTCCCAACGCCCTTTTCCCATGTCCCGCAAGACCAAGTCCACCGCCGCCAACACCGCTCCCGCCGAGGCGGTCGAGAACGCCCTAGCGAAGCTGCCCGCGCCCGCGGAGGGTGCCGGCGAGGCAATCCCCGCCGGCGGCATCAACGACAAGATCCGCCACCTCATCCGCCTCTCGAAGGAGCAGGGTTACCTGACCTTCGACGACATCAACGAGGCGCTGCCGGAGTCGGTCGAGAACCAGGAGGAGATCGATAACGTCCTGTCGATCCTCCAGAACTTGGAGATCGAGATCCTCGAGCCGGACCAGGTCGAGGACTACAAGCAGCGGATGGAGGAGGCGGAGGAGGAGCAGTCGCGCTCCTCGCAGAACGACATTCTGGACGACCCCGTCCGGATGTATCTCAAGCAGATGGGCCAGGTGCCCCTGCTGACGCGCGAGCAGGAAGTGGAGATCTCCAAGCGGATCGAGACGGCCGAGTTGAAGGCGCAGGAGGCGCTCTTCCAGGCTTCGGCGATTGGCGGCTACATCGCCGGCCTCGGGGCCAAGCTCATCAACCGCGAGGAGCGCTTCGACCGCCTCGTGATCGACAAGAAGATCGAGTCCCGCGAGGCCTACTTCAAGTCCCTGCCCAAACTGGTCGAGCACACCAGCACGGCGGAGTCGTCGGTGGCCGAGGGCTGGGAGGAATACCTGAAGGCCCGCGGCGAGGCGGAGCGGAAGAAAGTCCTCGCCAAGGTCCGGAAGCGGGAGACCACCCTGCGATCGGGCTTCGGCAAGTTCTACTTCAAGCTTAAGGTGTACGAGGAGTACCTCGAGCAGCTGCGCCCCGTTCTGGAGGAGATCGAGACCCTCAAGGCCCAGCTCGAGCGGGCGAAGAACCCCAAGACCAAGCGCGACGCCGCCCTGGACACAAAGCCCGTCCACGCCCGCCTGCGCCAGATCGAGGCCCAGCAGCGCATCGCCCCCGATGACCTGCTCGCGGTGGTCAACCAGACGTTCGTGCACGTGCGCGAGGCCCACAAGGCGAAGACCGAGATGGTCGAGGCCAACCTGCGCCTGGTGATCTCGATCGCCAAGAAGTACACCAACCGCGGCCTCTCCTTTCTCGACCTGATCCAGGAGGGCAATATGGGCCTGATGAAGGCGGTCGAGAAGTTCGAGTACCGCCGCGGCTACAAGTTCTCCACCTACGCCACCTGGTGGATCCGCCAGGCCATCACCCGCTCGATCGCCGACCAGGCCCGCACCATCCGCATCCCGGTGCATATGATCGAGACCCTCAACAAGGTGATGCAGGTGCAGAAGCAGCTCCTGCAGGAGTACGGCCACGAGCCCACCCCCGAGGAGGTCGCCGACGAGATGAACCTGCCCGTCGAACGCGTGCAGCAGATCATGAAGATGGCGCAGCAGCCCATCTCCCTCCAATCCCCGGTCGGCGACGGCGACGACACCAGCTTCGGCGACTTCATTGAGGACAAGTCCGCAGAGAACCCGTACGACATGACCGCCTACTCCCTGCTGCGGGAGAAGATCGTCGACGTGCTCGATACGCTCACCGAGCGCGAGCGCCGCGTGCTTTCGCTGCGCTTCGGGCTGGTTGACGGCTACAGCCGGACGCTCGAGGAGGTCGGCAAACAGTTCAAGGTCACCCGCGAGCGCATCCGGCAGATCGAGGCGAAGGCACTCCGCAAGATGCGGCACCCGACGCGCATCCGGCAGCTGCACGGGTTCTTCGACGCCGAGCAGATCGACAACGCCCAGAACCTGATGAAGGTCGCCGCGACGGCGCGTCCCCCAGGTGCCCCCCGCACCGGCACCACGGGCGTCCCATTCCCGCCGGCCCACGCCCTCCCGCCGCGAATGCCGGGTGGCCTCGCGTTCCCGCCCCCGCCGAAGCCCTGACCGGGGCCCGGCGGCCCCTTCGTGAGCTTACTCCGCGCAGCCCTCCCCGGCCTCGTGCTGGTCGTGCCGGGCTGCGTCGCCCCGCCCGCGCCTCCGACCCCGCCGACCGCCGCCGCCGCGCCCACGGAACCGCTCGCCCCCAGCCCCCGCCTCGTGGTGGGCCGCGTGATCGCGCTCGATGCGGCCCGCGGTTTTGCGTGGGTGGAGCTCGCCCCCGATGCGCCTCGCCCCGCCCTCGCCACGGGGACCCTGCTGGGGGTGCGGCGCCCAGATCTGACCCCGGCCGCCACCCTCCACACCTCCGGCCACGTGCGCGGGCGCACTTTGGGCACCCGCGTGGCCTCCGGCACCCCGCGCCCGGGCGACGAGGTGGTCTGGGAGGCGCCGGCCGAGCCGCAGTAGGACCACCCCGCGCGCTTGGACGGGAAGCAGACACCTTTCCCGCTTTACAGTCCAACGCCCCGATCTTACCTCCCTTCGAACCTATGGCCTCCCTCCCTTTCTTCCCGCTCGCTTTCATGGGTATGGGCCCGACCGAGCTGATCGTCATTCTGATCATCCTGCTCGTCCTCTTCGGCGGCTCGAAGCTCCCCGGCCTAGCCAAGGGCCTGGGACAGTCGATCAAGGAGTTCAAGAAGGCCACGAAGGAGGAGCCGGAAGCCGAGAAGCCCGCCGCCGCCGTCGCCGAGGCCCCCAAGCCGGCCGCCGCCGCGACCACCGCCAAACCGCCTGCGGCCAGCTGAGCACCAGCCCTCGCGCCGGGCTCCCGCCCCTCCTTGCCCCGCCTCCCGCGGGGCTTTTTTGTGTCCTGACGGAACGCGCCGGCCGCGCGGCATTTACCTCGTTGACACCCCCCCGGCGCGGGGATTCGGTTGACCGTCGGCTTAGCGCGCCCCCTCGCGCCCCGGGCCGCCATCATGGCGAACATCTTCGGCTATTTCTCGAACGACATCGGGATCGACCTCGGCACGGCCAACACGCTCGTCTACGTGAAGGGCAAAGGCATCGTGCTGCGGGAGCCGTCCGTGGTCGCCCTCGACACCACCACCCGCAAGGTTCTGGCGGTGGGCGACGAGGCGAAGCGGATGCTGGGCCGCACCCCCGGCAACATTACCGCCATCCGGCCGATGAAGGACGGCGTCATCGCGGACTTCGACGTCACCGAGGAGATGCTGCGCTACTTTATCCGCAAGGTCTCCAACTCCGCCTTCCGGGCGCCGCCGCACGTCGTCATCGCCATCCCCTCCGGGATCACCGAGGTGGAGAAGCGCGCCGTGATGGAATCCGCGACCCACGCGGGCGCCCGCAGCGTCGAGACGATCCCCGAGCCGATGGCGGCGGCGATTGGCGTCGGCCTGCCAATCGAGGAGCCGGCGGCCAACATGATCGTGGACATCGGCGGCGGCACCACCGAGATCGCCATCATCTCGCTCTCGGGCATCGTATTTTCGAAGTCGATCCGCGTGGCGGGCGACGAGCTCGACGGAGCGATCATCAGCTATATGAAGCGGGCCTACAACCTGCTTATCGGCGAGCGCACCGCGGAGGAGATCAAGTTCAACCTCGGCTCCGCCTATCCGCTGGAGGAGGAGCTGACGATGGAGGTGAAAGGTCGCGACTCCGTGGCCGGCCTCCCGAAGACGATCCAGGTCACCTCGCAGGAAATCCGCGAGGCGCTCGCCGACACCGTCGCGGCAATCGTCGAAGCGGTGCGGGTCACCCTCGAACGCTGCCCGCCGGAACTTTCGGCGGACCTCGTGGACCGCGGCTTCGTGATGGCCGGGGGCGGGGCGCTGATCCGCGGCCTCGATAAGCTGCTCAGCGAGAAGACCGGCCTGCCGGTTACCGTCTCGGACGACCCGCTGTCGGCCGTGGCCAACGGCACCGGCGCCTACTTGGAGAACAAGAGCGGCTGATGCCGCCCGCGGGCCGGACCGGGTGACCCTGCCCCGCCGGCGGCCCCTTCCCGCCCGTGCCGTTTAAACGCTTCCGCCAGGCGAATCCGCTCCTGACCCTCGGGCTGATCGTCGCGGCGTGGCTGCTGCTCCCGACCGCGCTCAAGACGCTCGCGCGCGCCAGCTTTTTCGAACTGACGGCGCCCGTGACCCTCGCCGCATCCCGCGTGCGCGACCTGCAGGACTTCTGGGCTTTGCGGGCGCGCTCCCGGACGGAGCTGATCGAGGCCGGCCGGGACTTGGCGCGCGTCAACGCGTCCTTCGAGCTCGCCGTGCAGCAGAACGGGGAACTACGGGCGGAAGTGGCCCGCCTCGAAGAGCTCCTGCGCCTGCCTCCGCTGCGCGACCACCGGCTCGAGCACGCCCGGGTGGCACGCCGGGATTTCTCCGGCTGGTGGCAGCGCATCGTGATCCGCAAGGGCCGCGACCACGGCATCCCCGCCGGGGCCCCGGTGATCTTTTCCGGTGGCGTCGTCGGCCGCGTGGCCGAGGTCCACGCCAATACAGCGGTGGTGGAACTCATCAGCAGCCCGACGATGCGCCTCGCCGGGGTCGTGGAGGGCGACACGCGCCCGATTAGCTTTCAGGGCGGCGTCAACCCGACCCTCGCCCCGCCGCGCGGCGTGGTGGAGTTGATGCCGCTCGACATCATCGCGAGCCCCGCCGTCCCCAAGCGCCTCGTGACGGCAGGCTTCGGCGGGGTGTTTCCCCCCGGTTTGACCCTCGGCACCATCCTCCGGGCGGATCTCGCCAGCGACGGCCTGTTCAAGTCGGGCGAGGTGGCGCTGGATCCCCGCCTCGGCACGCTGACCGAGGTGAGCGTGCTGGTGCCGGTCGCGCCCGCGGACGCCCCGGTGCGTGCCGCGCCTTAAGCCCCCGCCGCGATGCGCCGCGTGATCATCCTGCTCCTGACGCAAGTGCTCCTCTGGGCCCTGCTGGCCGAGCTTAACCACGGGCTCTCGGGCTGGCAGGTCCACGTCTTCGGCGGGGCACTTTTCGTGGTGTACCCGGCGCTTCATCTCGGCCGGACAGAGGGCCTACTCGTGGCGGGTTGGGCGGGGCTGCTCTGCGACGCCCACTCCCCGGTCCCCCTTGGCACGCACGGCCTGCTGTTCGCGGCCGCGCACCTGTTGCTTTTCCGCGCCCGGGAGCGCGTGCCGCGGAAAGACCCGGTCTCCCAGATCCTGGTCGTGCTGTTCACCAACCTCGCGCTCTTCCTTGGCCTCAGCCTGCTCCGCCTCCCCGTGGCGCCGGCCCCCGGGGGCGCATGGGCGCGGCTCCTGCCCGACCTGCTCGTCTCGCAGCTTACGCTGGCCGTCGTGGCCGTCTGGTTCCTCGCCCTCCAGGACCGGCTCGTACGGCTCGGGGACGCGTGGGCGGAGCTGCGCGGGCACCGTGGTTGAGGCCCCCCGTGACCACCCCTTCCTCCCCTTCCCCCTCCGGCCAGTCGCCCGGGCTCACGATCGAGCAGCGGCGGGCCCACGACCCGCGCGTGACCTTCTTCCATCTGGTCGTGGCGTTGGCGCTGGTGGTCCTGGCCAGCGGGCTCGCGTACCAGCAGCTCCTGAAGGTTGACGCCCACGCCGAGGCGGAACGGGTGCAAAACCAGCGGCGCATCGTCCACCCGGGCCCGCGCGGGCAGATCCTCGACCGCGAGGGCCGCGTCCTCGCCGGCAACCGGCCCCGCTTCTCCGTTCGGCTCCTGCTCGACGCCCTGCGCTCCGAGATCCGCACGGAGCAGATCCGGATCCGCCGCAATTACCGGCAGCTCGAGGACGCTGCCGCCAGTGACCTGCCCAGCGCGGTCCAAATCCTCCAAATCGCGCGCGCCACCGTCGTGCAGCGGTACCTCGACCAGGTCAACGCGCTCATCGGCCGCGCGGAGAAGGTCGACGCGCGAGACCTCGATCGCCACTTCGCCCGCGAGCTACTCTTGCCCTACACGCTGCTCGATAACCTCGCGCCCGCCGAATACGCGCGCCTGCTCGAGGGCCTGCCGGTCAACTCTCCCGCGCAGGTACACACCGCGAGCGTGCGGCACTACCCCCACGGCTCCGCCGCGGCCCACACCCTTGGCTACGTGGGCACGGGTGACGCCGGCGAGATCGAGGACTTCCCCGGAGGCGACCTCCGCACGTTCAAGATGAAAGGGACCGTCGGTCGCGACGGCATCGAGAAGCGGCTTGATGACCAACTCCAAGGCGAGGCGGGGGGCGCGATCTTCCGCGTCGACCCCGCGGGTAATCGCATCCACCCGCCGCTCCAACAGGTGCTGCCGCGCGCGGGCCAAGACGTGCGGCTCGCCCTCGACCTCGACCTGCAGCTTGCCGCCGAGGCCCGCCTGGCCGAGACCGAGATGGCCGGCGCCGCGGTCGCGCTGGACGTGCGCACCGGCGAGGTCCTGGTGCTGGCCAGTAAGCCCGATTACGACCTCAACGCCTTCTCGCCGCGCCTCGGCGCCGCCGCCGCGGCCGAGATCACCGCCCGCGGTGCCTGGTTCAAGCGCGCCATCCAGGGGGTCTACAAGCCCGGCTCGATCTTCAAGGTCCTCACCGCCGTCGCCGGCCTCCGCGCGGGCACTCTCGACCCGGCGGCGACCATCAGCTGCGGCGGCTCGATGCGCGTCGGCACCCGCTCGTTCTCCTGCCACGACGGCACCGCGCACGGCGAGGTGGACCTCGTCACCGCCATTACCAAAAGCTGCAACCTCTACTTCTACCGGGCCGGCCTCGAGATGGGTCCGGAGGTGCTCGCTACGGAGGCGCGGCGCTTCCACCTCGACCAGCCGACGGGCATCGAGCTGCCCGACGAGACGCGCCGAATGCTCATCCCGGACCCGGCTTGGAAACGGCGCCTGACGGGCGAGGGTTGGGCGGGCGGCGACACCGCGCAGTTCGCGATCGGCCAGGGCTACGTTGACGTGACCCCGCTGCAGATGGCCTGCTTCGCCGCCTCGGTCGCGCGCGATGAGGTCTGGACCCAGCCCTACCTGCTGCACGACCCGGCGCGGCCGCCGCAGCGGCAGGAGGCCACCGGGCTGAATGCGGCCCAGCGGGCGGCGCTGCTGCGGGGGATGGAGCAGGTGACGCAGCGGCCGCACGGGACCGCGCGCATCTTCCAGGATCCGCGGGTGCTGGCGCCGTTGCCCGGGCTGCGGCTGGCCGCGAAGACGGGCACCGCGCAGAAGCAGGACCCGAAGGGGATGATCAATTTCGCCTGGCTGATCGCGTTCGCGCCGGTCGAGGACCCGCGCATCGCGGTCGCGGTGGCGATCGAGGGCGACACGCCGGGCGAGGAGACGGGTGGCGGCCGTTACGCGAGCCCCGTGGCCCACGCGATCTTCAAGGCGTGGCTGGAGAAGCGGAACCGCCCGCCCGGCCTGCCGGTGCGGTTCAGGAACGGTTGAACCGGGCCGGCCGGCCCGGCGGCCGCCGCAGGCGCCGCGCCCGCTGGAAACTCGCGGCCGGATCGGGCCAGCCCGCCGCCGCGCCGAAGCGCAGGCGCTGCAGTTGCGCGACCACCGCGGCCCGCTCCGGGTCGTCCGCCACTCCGGGGTCAAGGCGCCCCAGCCAGCGCCCGGCCTCCCGGCGCACGGCCGCCTCGCGTCCCATCCGCCCCGGTCCGGGCCGGAAGTCCCACCGGACGCGGCGCCAGAGCAGGAACAGCAGCAGCCCGCCCCCCGCCACCCCGCCCGCCACGGCCAGCCGGCCCGCGTCCCACGGGGCGCGCCACCACGCCGCGGCCCGCCCGAGGGAGGCGCGCGCGGCATCCCGCCCCTCGCGGAACCACGCGGCGGCCGCCGCCAGCAGGCCCCGCGCCGACTCGACCTGCGAGCGCTGGTCAAAGCTCACGATCCGGCGGTACCAGAAGACGCGCAGGCTGTCCCAGCGCGCCTCCCAGCTCCGGTCCGGCTGGGCGGCCACGGCGGCGGCCACCTCAGGCCCGGTCCCCGCGTCCGCCACCGGGGACGCCAGGGGATCCACGCGCCGCCAGCCACCGGCGGCCTCGTCGAAGAGCTCCGCCCAGGCGTGGGCGTCCGAGTTCCGCACCGTGAGGCTGTTGGAGTAGCCGTTCCAGCTGCCGCCGCGGAAGCCGGTGACCATTCGGGCGGGGAAGCCGGCCGCGCGCGCCAGGAGCACAAAGGAGCCGGCGAAGAGCTCGCAGTGGCCCGCCTCGCGCGAACGGAGCCAGCGGACGACCGGATCGCCGGGGCCGGGCGGGATGACCGGCGAGAGCGAGTAGCCGTGCCGGTCGCGCAACCACGCGGAGGCGCGGCGCGCGAAGTCCGCGGCGCCACCCTCGCTGCCACCCAGTTCATCCACCACCTGGCGGAGCAGGAGCCGGTCGCGCACGCTCCCGGGCAGGGCGGCCTGCAGGGGCGCGCCGGGCTCGGGCCCCCGCTCGCGCCGTTCCCAGCGGGCGAGGAACGCCGGATCGGGCAGGACGAGCCCGGGCCGGAAGCCGTCGACCCGGAACGCCAGCATCGCCACAGGATCCTCGCGCAGGGCGACGAGCGCGAGCGGCGCGGAGGCGCGGAACGTCTGGCGTTCGCGGAACCGCAGGCGCTCGTACGGGCCCAGCAACGGCAGGTGCCGGCCCACGCCCGCCTCCAGGTAAAGTGTCCACGCGGCCGTGCGGGCGTCCCCGCCGCGGCCGTCCCCGGGCTGCAACGCGGCCAGCCGCTCGGGTCCGAACTGGGCGCGGAGGGCGGAGGACAGGCGGAACGTGCCGTCGACGTACTCGTCGAGCACGATCATCCGCCAATAGAGGTCCCGCGGCACCGCGCCGGGATCATCCACGTCGACGGTCAGGGCCACCCCCTGGTCGAGCTGGATGGCGGACACCTCGCCGAGTTGCACCGAGTCGCTGAAGCCGGACTTCGCCTTCTTCGTGATCACGCGGTTGAGGAACAGCCCGCTCTCGAGCTGGAACCGCGGGAGCGAGAGGAACACGAGCGTGGTCCCGGCCACCAGCAGCACGAAGACGGTCCCGCCGAGCAGCGCGAGCCGGGCGTCGACCACCGCGAACCAGCGCCGGAAGCGGGCGCGCCAGCCGCCCTGCCGGACCCACGCGGGCACGCTCCGCACGTCCGCCACACCGGTGCCCTCCGGCGGGCCGCCCCCGGCCTCGAGCGTCAACACCAGCAGCATCCCGAGGGCGCAGGCGCCGTAGAGCAGCAGGTGCACCGCGAAGGTGGGCGAGACCGACAGCACCCCGGCCACGATGACGAGGAACAGGCCCAGCACGATCAGCTGCAGGTCCTCGCGCCGGCCCCGGTAGCCGAGGTTGCGGTAGGTGAGCAGCAGGATGTCGAGGCGGACCAGCGAGGGCAGCAGCTCGAGGTCGAGCCAGAGGTCGAGGGCGAAGCAGCCGAGGATGACGGGGAACGCGAGCGTGTGCACCACCCGGGGCACCCGCGAGGGCAGGCGCGGCCGGAGCAGCACGGCGAGCGTGACCACCGCGGCGAAGGGCATCAGCAGCCCCGCGTCGACGTCGGTGTAAAGGACGGTGCTGATGCCGAGCAGCGAGAGCAGGCCGCCGAGCAGCCAGCGCAGCGGCGGGAGATCGGCGGGGTCGAGCCGCGGGCGGGGCGAAGGGCGGCTCATAGGACGGCGAGCCTTTCCCGTCCGGCCCACGCGACGAGGCCGCGCGCGCCTTCCGGCGTGAACGTCACGATCTCGCCCCCGCCGGCCGGGGCGGGCATCGGCGGCCCCGGCTCGGCCAGCGCGAGGCAGTCAAGGGCGCGCTCGAGGTCGCTCAGCCGCCGCACGGCGAAGGCGGGACCGGTCCCGAGGGCAAACGACTGCAGCCGGCCGCGGCGGTAGAAATCCTCCGCGAGCGCGGCGGCCACGCTCAGCAGCAGCTCGAACTGCTCCGGCCGCGGCCAGCGGGCGGCCTCGGTGCACACGCGCAAGGCGTAGCCCTCCGCGGCCTCGGCGGCCGGTTGGCGCACCAGCAGGGAGCCCGTGCGGGCGGTGGCCTTCCAATGCACCTGGCGCGGCGAATCCCCCGGCCGGTAGGCGCGGAGCGCGAGCAGGTCCGACCCGACACCGGCGCGGGGGCGGGGCCGCCCCTCGGGCCGCCGGCGCGCGAATCCGGTGCCCACGAGCCGCGGTTCGGCCGGCGCGGGCCAGACGATCGTCTCGACCGCGAGGGAGGGGCTAAGCTCGCGCCGTAACAGACCGAAGGGAAACACCGAGCAGACGCGGCGGAGCTCGATCCGGAGGCGGCCGCGGCGCGCCGGCCGGACGTCCCACGCCACCTCGGCGCCCGTGCCGGGATCGAGCCGGCCGGCCAGCGCCACCCGGCCGGTCACCGGCGCCTCGCCTCCCGGCGCCAGCCGCAGGCGGGCCGGCAGGTCCGACGCGCCCGCGCCGCCCGCCGGCACGGCCCGCGCCGCGAGTTCGAAGCCCACGCACCGCACGGGCAGAAAACGCCCCGCGTGGCGCAGCTCGAGCGGCACCACCGCATCCTGCCCCGCCCGGAGCGCCCGCGGCGGCCGCAGCCGCCAGCGCAGCCCGCGCAGGTTCAGCCAGCCCAGCAGGCCGCCGAGCACGAGGCTGGTGAGGAGCAGCGCAACCGTAATGAACAGGATGTTGCTCGCGGAACCGTAGGCGGCCGCGGTGAGGCCCGCGCACAACACCCCGAGCACGGCGCCGGGCGGCGTGGGCACGACGCGGTTGCCCCGCGGCGGGCAGAGCAGCGACCAGAGCAGGCGGCGCCAGGCGAAGCCGGGACGCCGGCCGGGGCCCCGCGGGCCCTCCCAGCCTTCGCCCCCGGGGATCTGGGCCTCGGGCGCCACGGCGGGTCACTCCGGCCGCGCCACCGCGGCCAGGATGCGGCGGAGCGCGGCCTCGACCGCCCGCGTGTCCTCGGCGGGATCGCCGGATGGGCGCAGCGGCGCGAGCCGGTGCGCGAACACAAACGGCGCGAGGGCGGCCACGTCCTCCGGCAGCACGAAGTCCCGCCCTCCGACCAGCGCCCGCGCCTGCGCCGCCTGCCGCAGGGCCACTCCCGCGCGCACGCTCACGCCGTGACGGAACTCCGGCTCTGCCCGCGTCGCGCCCGCCAGCCGCAGAATGTAGTCGAGCACCGTGTCCTCGACGAAGACCTCGCCCACCAGCGCCTGCAGTTCCAGGACCTCCTCGCGGCTCGCGACCGGGTTGAGCGCGATTGCGTCGTAGCCACCACGGGCCCGGCGCAGCACCTCGCGCTCGTCGGCCGGGTCGGGGTAGCCCATCCGCAGCCGGAGCAGGAAGCGGTCCATCTGGCTCTCCGGCAGCGGGAAGGTTCCCTCGAAATCGAGCGGGTTCTGGGTCGCAAAGACCATGAACGGCGAACCCACCGCATGGGTCTGGCCATCGACGCTTACGCGAGCGCGGTCCATCACCTCGAGCAGGGCCGACTGCGTCTTGGGCGTGGCGCGGTTGATCTCGTCGGCCAGCACGATGTGGGCGAACACCGGACCCGGCTTGAAGACGAACGTCCGCATCGTCTCATCGTACACCGCCACGCCGGTGACGTCGCCGGGCAGCAGGTCGCTGGTGAACTGGATGCGGGAGAACGCGCAGTCCATCGAGCGGGCGAGCGAGTAGGCGAGCGTCGTCTTGCCCACGCCGGGGAGGTCCTCGAGCAGGACGTGCCCGCCGGCCGCGAGGCCAGTCAGGACGAGGTCGATGACGCCGTCTTTACCGCGGATGGTCTCGCGCATATTGGCGCGGAGGCGGTCCAGCACCACCCGGGCCTGCTCCATCCGGGGGGCGGCGACGAAATCACTCATCCCGGGAGGCTGGGCGGAACCGGGGCGGCGGGCAAAGGGGTTTTGTACGCCGCCCGGCCGTAGAACTACCCAGCGTCGGGAAAGTCCGGGCCGAGCAGCTCGAGCAGGCGGGTGAAGAGGCGGTTGACGCGCGCCTGGTTCTCGCGGACGAGCGCCCGGAAGGCCTCGAAGTCGATCGAGGTGCCCTCGAGGCCGTTGGCGTAGTTGTCGATGAGGGCGAGGCTGTTGTAGCTGAGGCCGAGCTCGACGCAGAGGTCCGCCTCGTGGGCCGCGGTCATCCCGACGACGTCGCCCCAGGCGCGGATGATGCGGACCTCCGCCTTGGTCTCGAAGCGCGGGCCGCGCATCTGCACGTAGACCTTGCCGGGATGGATGACGAACTCGGGGGCCAGCTCCCGCACCAGCCGCGGGATGAGGGTGTTGGCGATGCCGGGGGCGCCCCCGCGCAGCTCGGTGTCGAAGTAGGTGGCCGGCCCCTGCTGGAGCGCGACGTAGTCCGAGCACGAGACGAGCGTGCCGGGGGGCAGCTCCGGGCGGAGGGAGCCGACGGAGTTAAGCGAGAGCACCTGGCGGAAGCCGAGGTCCGCGATCGCGGCGAGGTTGGCGCGGTAATTGATGGCGTGCGGGGGCAGGGGCACGCCGAAGCCGTGGCGGTTGAGCAGCACGTGGTCGCCGCGCCGCCGGAAGGAGACTGGGCCGTGTTTGGTCTCGACGGTCTCCACCGGCCAGGCCGAGAACAGGGGGGAGTTGACAATGCTCGTGCCACTGATGAACGCGACCTTCATCCCGCCACTCACCGCCGGGACGGCGCGGATGACAACGCGAAAAGCCCTCCTCGCGCGGGCGGCGGCGGGGCTCGCGCTCGCGCTCGCGGCCGGCTGCGCCACGCCCGGCCCGTTGCACCGCTACGCCTTCGCGCCCGGGCAGCCGGACCGCGTGGCGGACCTCGGTCCGGCGGGCGCGGGCGAGGTTCCGAGCCTGGTCGCGTCCGATGAGCGCGTGGCCGGCCTCGCCTACGATCCCTTCACCGACCACCTCTTCCTGCGCCTCGCGCCGGGCGACCGTATCCGGGTGGTGGACCGCCCGGCCCGGCGCCTGAAGCGCGAGCTGGATCTGCCGGGGGCCGGCGCCGGCGGCGACCTCGCGGTGCGGCCGCGGAACGGGCACCTGTTCCTCCTCGCCGGTCCCGGGCGCGGGGTGGCCGAGCACACCCGGTTCGGCCGGCCCGTGGGGCACTTCCCGCTGGAGGGCGTCGCGGACGAGCCCCGCGGCCTCGCGTTTGACGCCGCGCGCGACGAGCTGCTGGTGCTCGCGGCGGATGGCCGCACCGTCTCCCGGCACGACCTCACGGGCCGGCGCCGGGGGGAGTTCCGCCTCGCGGCCGCCGCGGCCGGCCCCCTCGCCTGCGACGCCGAGACGGGCGAGGTCCACGCCGTGCTGGCGGACGGGGCGGGCGAGGTCGGCGTCTTCGGCCCGGACGGGGCGCGGCGCGGGACCTGGAGCGCCGGCGGACCGGGCGCCCTGATCGACCTCGGCCCCCGCTCGTTCCTGCGCGTGTTCTGACCTTATGCCCCTGATCGACCTGCCTCCCCCGAAGCTTCGCGAATACGCCGGGCGCAACCCGCGGCCGGACGACTTCGACGCCTACTGGGCGGCGGCGCTGCGCGAGCTCGACGCCACCCCGCCGGAACCGGAACTGCGCCCCGCGGCGACAGCCCCCGCGACGGACCGCGTCGAGTGCCTCGAGCTGTGGTTCACCGGCGTCGGCGGCGCGCGGATCCACGCCAAGTACGTGCGCCCGCGGGACGCCCGCCCTGGCTCCTGCCCGGCGGTGCTGCAGTTCCACGGTTACGCGGGGCATTCGGGCGACTGGCTGGACAAGCTTGGCTGGGCGGCGGAGGGCTGCTGCCACGCGACGATGGACTGCCGGGGTCAGGGCGGACGCTCGGAGGACAACGGGCGGGTCCGCGGCCCGACCCTGCGTGGCCACATCGTGCGCGGGCTGGAGGACCCGGATCCGGCGCGGCTGCTCTACCGGCAGATCTTCCTCGACACCGTGCAGTTGGCGCGGGTGGTGCTCGCCTTTCCCGAGGTGGACCCGGCGCGCGCCGGCTGCTGCGGGGCGTCGCAGGGCGGGGCCCTGGCACTGGCCTGCGCGGCCCTCGAGCCGCGGATCACCCGGACGGCCCCGGTGTACCCGTTTCTGTGCGATTACCAGCGGACCTGGGAGATGGACCAGGCGCGGGACGCGTACGAGGAGCTGCGGCTGTTCTTCCGCGCGTTCGACCCGCGGCACGAGCGGGAGCGCGAGATCTTCACCCGGCTCGGGTACATCGACGTGCAGCACCTCGCCCCGCGGATCCGGGCACGGACCCTGATGTTCACCGGTCTGATGGACACCATCTGCCTGCCCAGCACCCAGTTCGCCGCCTTCAACCGCATCCCGGGCCCCAAGGAGGTCGTGCTCTACCCGGACTTCGGGCACGAGGCGCTACCAGGCCAGGCAGACCGCACCTTTGCCTTCCTGCGCGGCCGCTGAGCGGCCGGACCCCGCGCTTGTCAACGCCCGCGCCGCGCCCCAACTTCGCCCGTTTATGGATCCCGCCCTCGCCGTCCCCGCGCACGTCGCCATCATTATGGATGGCAACGGGCGGTGGGCGACGCAGCGGGGGCTTCCCCGGATCGAGGGCCACCGGCGCGGCGTGGAGACCGTGCGCGCGGTGTCGCGGGCGGCGCGCGACCTCGGGGTGCGGATGCTGACCCTTTACGCCTTCTCGGTGGAGAACTGGCGACGGCCCGCGGACGAGATCGGCGCGCTGATGGGCCTGCTGGAGTACTACCTGGGACGGGAGCTGGACAACTTCCGGCGCGAGGGCATCCGCCTGCGGACGATCGGCCGGACCCAGGACCTGCCCGCGGGGGTGCAGGCGAGGCTGCGCGAGGCGGAGGCGGAGACGCGGCACCTCACCGGCTACACCTTGGTGCTGGCGCTCAACTACGGCTCGCGCACCGAGGTGGCGGAGGCGGCGCAGGCCTACGCCGCGGCGGTGGCGGCGGGCCGGGAGCCGGCCGGCGAGGCCTCCTGGGAGCATTTCCGGCGCTACCTGTACACGGCGGACCTGCCGGATCCCGACCTCGTGGTGCGCACCTCGGGGGAAACGCGGCTGAGCAACTTCCTCCTCCTGCAGGCCGCGTACGCGGAATTCCACTTCACGCCGGTCCTCTGGCCCGACTTCTCGCGGGCGGACCTCGAGGCGGCCATCGCGGACTACCAGCGGCGCGAGCGCCGCTTCGGCCGGACCAGCGCCCAGGTCCAGCCGGCCGGCGTCTGAGCCCCGCTCCGCGATGGGCCAGCGCATCCTCAGCACCGTCCTCCTCTGGACCCTCATCGGCGGGTCGCTTTGGTTCTTCCGCACCTCCGGGGCGCTCGTGGTGATCACGGTGATCTCGGCGCTCACCCTCCGGGAGTTTTACCAGCTGATGCGGGGCGCGGGCTACGACCCGTTCGACAAGTTCGGGGTCGGCGTCGGCGTGCTCGTGACGCTCGCGCCCTGGCTCGAGGCGCGCCTCGGCTGGCCGATGGGGATGGTGCTGCCGCTCGCGGTCGTGGTCTGCGCCGTGCGCCTGCTCGGCGAACGCACCCCGGAGACGCGCGTCGAGGCGCTGGCGACGACCCTGTTCGGGCTCGTTTACGTCTCCCTGATGCTTTCGTTCCTCGTCGCGATCCTCGTCCCGCGGCCCGGTGACGCCGTCGGCGCGGACGCGCGGTTGCTGCTCGCGCTGTGGCTGGTGGCGGTGGCCAAGTTCTGCGACGTCGGCGCGCTGCTGGCGGGCCTTGCGTTCGGCCGGCACCGGATGTCCCCGCAGATCAGCCCGAAGAAGACCTGGGAGGGCGCCGCCGGCGGCATCCTCTGCTCGATGGGCATTGGCGCGAGCGTGGCCTGGCTGGCCCGCGACGTCCTCGGCGGGCACCTGACGCCCGGCCGCGCGGCGCTGGTCGCGGTGCCCGTGGCCGTGTTGGGGATCGTGGCGGACCTCGTTGAGTCGGTGATCAAGCGGCGCGCCAACCTGAAGGACTCCGGCCACGCCATCCCGGGCATCGGCGGGATGTTCGATCTGAGTGACAGCATGATCCTGGCCGCGCCGGTCGGCTACCTGCTCCTCGGGCTCGCCTAAGGCGCCCCTTCCCCGCTTCCGCCGTGTCCGCCCGCCGCAAACGCATCGTCCTCCTCGGCGCCACCGGCTCCATCGGAGAAAGCACCCGGCGGGTGATCGCGGCGCACCGGGACCGGCTGGAGCTGGTCGCGGTGGCCGGGCGGGGACGCTGGGAGCAACTCGCGGCGATCGCGCGGGAACACGGCGTGCGTGAGGTGGGGATTTTCGACGACGCGGCCCTGGCCGCGGCGCGGGCCGCCCCGGCAGCGTTCCCGCCCGGGACCCGCCTGCACGGCGGCCTCGAGGGGCTCCGCGAGCTCGCCGGGCTGCCCGAGGCCGACCTCGTGCTCGTGGCGGTGGTGGGCACCCTTGGGCTGGAACCGGCCCTGGCGGCGATCGCGGCGGGCAAGGACCTAGCGCTGGCCTCGAAGGAGATCCTCGTGCTGGCGGGCCCGTTCGTGATGGCGGCCGCGCGGCGGCACGGCGTGCGGATCCTGCCGGTCGACAGCGAGCACAACGCCGTCTTCCAGTGCCTGGAGGGCCACCCCTCGGCCGCCGTGCGCCGCATCGTGCTCACCGCGAGCGGCGGGGCGTTCCGCGACTGGCCGGTGGAGCAGCTCGCGCGGGCGACGCCGGCGGACGCGTTGCGGCACCCCAACTGGTCGATGGGCCCGAAGATCACGGTCGACTCGGCCACCCTAGCAAACAAGGGCCTCGAGCTGATCGAGGCGCAGCACCTGTTCGGCCTGCGGCCCGAGCAATGCGGCGCGGTCCTGCACCCGCAGAGCATCGTGCACTGCCTAGTCGAGTTCACCGATGGCGCGATGCTGGCCCAGCTCTGCCCGCCCTCGATGACCTTCCCGATCCAGCACGCCCTGCTCCACCCGGAGCGCGCGCCCGGGACCGAGCCGGCCCTAGCGCTCGAGCGGGCCTTCGGGCTGGAGTTCCGGCCGGTGGACGAGGCCCGGTTTCCGATGCTGCGGCTCGCCCGCGAGGTCATGGCGGCGGGCGGCGCGGCCCCCGCCGTGTACAACGCGGCCAACGAGGTCGCGGTCGCCGCCTTCCTCGCCGGTCGGCTGCCCTTCCTTGCGATCCCGCGCGTCGTGGAAACGGTGCTCGCGGAAATGCCCGCCCTGCCCTCCCCCGATCTCCCCGCGGTCCTCGCCGCGGATGTCGAGGCGCGCCGCCGCGCCGCTGCGCACCTGCCAGCCGCGAACCCCTGAACTGACGTGGCCACCGACTTGCTCCCCTCCCTGCTGGGCAACCTCTGGTCGATCGCCCTCGTGGTCCTCTTCTTCGGGGGCTCGATCTTCGTCCATGAACTGGGCCACTTCCTCGCCGCCCGGCGCCGCGGGGTACTGGTGGAGCGGTTCTCGATCGGCTTCGGACCCCCGCTCTGGTCCTGGCGCGGGCGCGACGGGGTGGAGTACCGGATCGCCTGGTTCCCCCTCGGCGGCTACGTGCTGCTCCCCGAGTTGGCTGACCTCGGCGCGGCTGAGGGCCCGAGCCGGGCCGACCTCAGCGGCCGCCCGCCGGTCACCTACGGCACCCGGATGCTCGTGTTCGCCGCGGGGGCCGCGTGCAACCTCCTCTTTGCCTTCGTCCTCGCCGTCCTCCTCTGGTCGCTCGGCCAGCCGATGAGCAGCGACGTGCTCTCGACCCGCATCGGCCACGTCGCGCCCTCCCTCAAGCTGCCGGATGGCCGCGAGGTGCCCAGCCCGGCCCGCGAGGCGGGACTCGAGCCCGGCGACCACATCCGGCGGATCGACGGCCGCCCGGTCGCCGCGTGGATCGACATCCAGAATTCCCTGATCCTCGGCACCGGCCGCGACGCCTCGGGCCGGCCGCAGGTCGTGTTCACCGTCGAGCGCGCGGGCCGCGTCCTCGAGGTCACGATCCACCCGCAACTGGCCGGGGACGAGCGCGTGCGCCGCGTGGGCATCGGTCCCGGCTTCGAGCTGCTCGTCCACGCCGTCGCGGCGGATTCGCCGGCGGCGCGGGCCGGGTTCCAGCCCGAGGACGAGATTCTGCAGGCCGACGGGCGCCCGGTCTGGAGCGACGTTCCCTTCCGCGCGGCGCTCGCGGCGGCGGGCGGGCGGGAGCTCGAGGTCCGCGTGCGCCGCGCGGGCGCCGAACGCGTGCTGCGCCTCCCGGCGGCCGAGGGCGCAGCGGCGGTCCCGGGGGCGGGGCTTAGCCTGAAGACCGGTTTCCAGACCGTGCACGTCTCGCCGTTCCGCCAGCTCGGCGACGCGATCGGGTGGACCTACCGGACGCTTCTCAGTCTGGTCCATCCGCGATCGGACATCGGCCTCGACAAGATGTCCGGCCCCGTCGGCATCGCGCGGGTCCTGCACAGCGCCGCCGAGGTGGGCCTGCGGGCCGTGTTCCTGATCACGCTCCTGCTCAACGTGAACCTCGCCCTGTTCAACCTGCTCCCGATCCCGGTGCTCGACGGGGGCCATATGCTCTTCGCGACCCTCGGCCGGCTGCGCGGCCGGCCCCTGCCCGCCTCGCTGATCGCCGGGGCGCAGAGCGTGTTCATGGTGGTCCTGCTGTCCCTCGTGGCGTACGTGACTGTCTTCAGCGACGTCCCGCGCACGCTGCGCGAGATGCGGGCGGACCGCGCCGCGCCTCCGGCCGCCGCACCGGCAACCCCTGCGGCGCCCGTTCCCGCCCGATGAACTATTGCCCCAACCGCTACCGGACCCGCCGGCGCCCCACGCGCGAGGTGCGGGTCGGGCCCGTCGGCATCGGCGGCGCGCACCCGCTCCGGCTGCAGTCGATGACGACAAGCGACACGCAAGACGTGGCCGCGACCGTGCGCCAGGCGATCGCGCTCGCAGAGGTGGGCTGCGAGATCGTCCGGGTGACCGCCCCCAACGTCGCGGCGGCGCGCTGCCTGCGCGAGATCCGCGCGGGGTTCAGCGCGGCGGGCTTTGCCGGCGTGCCCCTCGTGGCGGACATCCACTTCCTGCCTGGGGCGGCCCTCGAGGCGGTGGAGCACGTGGAAAAGGTGCGCGTGAACCCCGGCAATTATGCCGACAAGAAGCGCTTCGCGGTGCGGGAGTACAGCGATGCCGACTACGCCGCGGAGCTCGAGCGCCTCCACGACGCCTTTTCCCCACTCGTCCGGCGCTGCCGCGAGCTGGGTCGCGCGCTCCGGATCGGCACTAACCACGGTTCTCTCAGCGACCGCATCGTCAACCGGTACGGCGATACCCCGGTCGGGATGGTGGAGAGCGCGCTCGAGTTCCTGCGCATCGCCGAGGCCCACGGCCACCGCGACCTCATCCTCTCGATGAAGGCCTCCAACCCCAAGGTGATGATCCAGGCCTACCGCCTGCTCGTCGCCCGGATGGCGGAGGAGGATATGCACTACCCGCTGCACCTCGGCGTGACCGAGGCCGGCGACGGCGAGGACGGCCGCATCAAGAGCGCGATCGGCATCGGCTCGCTGCTGCTGGACGGCCTCGGCGACACGATCCGCGTCTCCCTCACCGAGGACAGCGTGTACGAGATCCCGGTAGCGCGCGCGATCGCGGACAAGTCGATGCGCCTGTGGGCGGAGCCCGCGGGCGCGGACGTCGAGTCGCCGGACCGCGTTGACCCGTACCGCTACGAGCGCCGCGTGCCGGCGGCGGTCGACCTCGGCGCCGGTTGCCGGACCGGCCCCGACCAGCCGCCGCGCGTGATCGTGCGGTTCGGCGCGGTGGACGACCTCGCGCGCCCGGCGTCTTGGCTCCGCGCTCCGGCGCGGACGGACACGCCGGTGGAGGGCGTGCTGGTGCCGATCCGCGGCGTCGGCGACCTGGGCCGCCTCTGCGCCGCGGCGGCGCACGGCCTGCCGGTGAACTTCCTCGCGCTGGAGGTGGATCCCGCGCTCACGCCCGACGTGCTGCAGCCCCTGCTGGCGCTGAGCCCGGGCCGCCTCGTGATCGCGCGCGACTTCCGGGCGGACGAGGCGCCGGCGCTCGCGGCGCACCTCGCGCTCGCGGCGGCGCACGGGCATCTCGTGGCGGCGGGCCTCACCGCCGATTCCCTCCCGGCGTTGGCCGCGGCGCTCGCGCCCGGCGCGGCGGACCGGCTGATCGTGACCCTCGCGGCGGATGGCGTCGGCGCGGGCGAGCACGCACTCGGCGCGTACCGCCGGCTCGCGGAGGCCGCGGCGCGGGCGGGCTGGCGCGCGCCGCTGTGGATCCGCAACACCCCGGCGACGGCGGTGCGCCCGGGGAACGACTTCCTCTCGCGCCTGCTGGAGGCCTCGTTCCTCACCGGCGGCCTGCTCTGCGATGGCCTCGGCGATCTGGTCAGCGTGGAGACCGAGGCGGAGCCGGAGCGGGCGCTGCGGCTGACCTACAACGTGCTGCAGGGCGCGGGGGCGCGCAGCTCGAAGACGGAATTCGTCGCCTGCCCGAGCTGCGGGCGCACCCTGTTCGACCTGCAGACCACCACCCAGCGGATCCGCGCGCAGACCGGCCACCTCAAGGGCGTGAAGATCGCGATCATGGGCTGCATCGTGAACGGCCCCGGCGAGATGGCGGATGCGGATTTTGGATACGTCGGCGGCGCGCCGGGAAAAATCAACCTCTACGTGGGCAAGACCTGCGTGCAGTACAACCTGCCCCAGGAACAGGCCGACGCGCGGCTCATCGCGCTGATCCGCGAGCACGGCCGCTGGACCGATCCGATCCCCGCCGCGGAGGCGGCCCCGCCCGCCTGAGCGGCCGCGGGGAGGCCGGCGGAAGGCTTTCGGAGCCCCGCTTGGGGTGGTGTGAACAAGTTGTGGGAAAGTTGACCTTGAAATGCCCGGGCCCTTATAGATTACTCCGCGCTTCGCCACCCGTGGCGCCCGTTCCGGTTGTTCCTTCTTATGCCCTTCGAGCCCTCCCTGAGGCGCCCGCCGCGAGACTTCCCCTACCCCTTTTCCCGCATCGACTTGGAAATGCAAACCTTGCCCCCGATGCCCTCCCCCTTTTCGACCCCTTTTTCTCTCGGCAGACCGGCGCAGGCGACGGTGTTGGTGGCATAAGTGAGACGCAACCGGCGGCGCCCTGTGAATAAAACCGCCCCCCTCTGCCCGGAAATGTCCTCCGCCCTCCTCTCCCCCAGTCTGTGGGAAACCGTCAAGTGCGACTTCAAGTCGCTCTTCCCGGAGGACGTGTTCCAGATGTGGTTCGAGCCGCTCGGGTGCCTCGAGGCGACGGCGGACACGATCACCCTGGGGGTCCCGAACGACTTCGCGGCGATCTGGATCCACGACAACTATCTTGACCTGATCACGCAGCGGCTGCGCCTTACGGCGGGCCGGGCGGTGCAGGTGCGGCTGCGCAAGGCGGAGGCCTCCGGCGCGACGCCCGCCCCGTCCGAGGCGGCGCCCGTGGCCCGAGTCCGTGCCAACCCTGCACGGCGCGCCGGCCGCGCCGAGGACCGGGGGGCCGCGCAGGGCACGCTCAACCCGCGCAACACGTTCGAGACCTTCGTCGTCGGCTCCAACAACCAGATGGCGCACGCCGCGGCGATGGCGGTCGCGCAGGCCCCGGCGCAGGCCTACAACCCCCTGTTCCTCTACGGGGACACCGGCCTCGGCAAGACGCACCTGATGCACGCCATCGGCCACGCCGTGGTGCGCGCGAACCCCGACGCCCGCGTCGCCTATCTCTCGACCGAGAAATTCACCAACGAGTTCATCCTCGCGCTGCAGGACAACGCGCTGGCGAAGTTCCGGCAGCGCTACCGGCACGTCGACATCCTGCTCATCGACGACGTGCAGTTCCTCGCCGGCAAGGAGCGCATCCAGGAGGAGTTCTTCCACACCTTCAACGACCTCTTCGAGTCCGGCCGCCAGATCGTCCTCACCAGCGACCGGCGCGCGAGCGAGATCCAGAAGCTGGAGTCGCGCCTTGTCTCCCGCTTCGAGTGGGGCCTGCCCGCGGACATCCAGGCGCCCGACTTCGAGACCCGCCTTGCGATCCTGCGCAAGAAGTCGCAGCAGCTCAGCTGCGGCGTGCCCGAGCCGATCCTCAGCTTCATCGCCGAGCACATCACCAAGAATATCCGCCGCCTCGAGGGCGCGCTGCTCAAGGTCTCCAGCTACTCGTCCCTCACCCAGCAGCCGCTCGACCTCCCAGCGGTGGAACGCCTCCTCCAGGACGTGCTGCTGGAGCAGGCCCAGAACGTCCTCACGATCGAGACGATCCAGAAGCGCGTCGCGGACCACTTCCAGATCCGGCACAGCGATATGACGAGCAAGCGCCGGCCGAACAACATCGCGATGCCGCGCCAAGTCGCGATGTACCTCTCGCGCATCCTGACCAAGCACTCGCTGCAGGACATCGGCGACGCCTTCGGCGGCCGCGACCACGGCACGGTCATCCACGCCTGCAAGACGGTCGAGAACCTCTGCGAGCAGGACACGTCGATCCGCAACAGCGTCGACTTCCTGAAGACCCAGCTCTCCCGCTGAGGCGGGACCCCCGCCCCGCCCGCGCGGCCCCGCCCCGCGGTTGCAGGCGCGCCCCTGGCCCCTACGCTCCGTTCCGATGAACCTCACGCCCGAGCAAAAGAAGACCGTCGCCTCCTGGGTCGCCGCCGGTGACGGCCTCTCCGCGGTTCAGTCCAAACTACGGGACCAGTTCCAGCTCTCCCTCACCTACCGGGACGTCCGTTTCCTCGTCGATGACCTCGACCTGCAGCTAAAGGACGCCGCGCCCAAGGTGGACACCAGCGACGTCACCAAGGCGGTGGCCCCGTCCGCTGCCGTGCCGCAGCCGCCCGGTGCGGCCGGGGAGGAAGACGCGGGGGACCCCTCGGCGGAACCTGGGGCCGGAGCGGAGGGCTTCGGCGAGGAGGGCGAATTGCCCGGCGAGGAACCGGCCGGCGCCTCCACCCTGAGCGTGGCGGTTGACAAGGTCACCCTCATCCCCGGCGCGATTGCGAGCGGGACAGTCACCTTCAGCGACGGCGTCACGGGTAAGTGGATGATCGACCAGTACGGCCGCCCCGGCTTCACGCAGGTGAGCAAGGACGGCTACCGCCCGTCCCCGACGGACGCGCAGGCCTTCATGACGGAGCTGCAGCTGGCGATCCGCAACCTGGGTTACGCCTGAACGCGGTGCCGGGGCGGACCCGGCTCAGCCCCCCGCGAGCAACGCGCGCAGGCCCGCCTCGTCGAGCACGGGGATGCCGAGGTCGCGTGCCTTGGTCAGCTTGGAACCCGCCTCCTCGCCCGCGACCACGTAGTGGGTCTTGCGGCTGACGCTCCCGCTGACCCGCCCGCCCGCCGCCTCGATGAGCGCGGCGGCCTCCTCGCGGGCGAGCGTGGGCAGGGTGCCGGTCAGCACGAAGGTCTTCCCCGCGAGGCCGCCCGCGACGGCGGCCGGGGCCCGCGGGGCGAGGCCGGCGGCGAGCAGGTCGGCGACGAGCGCGCGATGGCCCGGCGGCTCGCACCAGGTCCGCACCGCTTGGGCCGTCTTCTCCCCGAAACCCTCCACGCGGCACAAGTCGGCGAACGGGGCGTCGAGCAGGGCCTCGAGCGAGCGGAAGGTGCGCGCGAGCTCCTTCGCCGCCGCCGCGCCGACCTGCGGGATGCCGAGGCCGTTGATCACGCGCCAGAGCTCCACCTCGCGGCGCGCCCCGATCCCGGCGATCAGGTTCGCCGCCCAGATCTCGCCCGACTTGCGCAGCGGCAGCAGGTCCTCGAGCCGCAGGCGGAAGAGGTCCGGCAGGCGGCGGATGACGCCCCGCTCCAGCAGCTGGCCCACGATCTCCTCCCCGAGCCCGTCGATGTCGACCCCCGCCTTGGAGGCGAAGTGCTCGATGCGGCGGCGCACCTGCTCGGGGCAGTCGGGGTTCGGGCAACGCCACGCCACCTCGCCCTCGGCCCGCACTGCGGCGGTCCGGCACACCGGGCACTCCCGCGGGAACACGTAGGGGGCCGCTCCGGCGGCACGCCGCGCGGCCACCACGGCCACGACCGCGGGGATGATCTCGCCTGCCTTCTCCACCCGCACGGTGTCCCCAGGACGCACATCCTTGCGCGCGATCTCGTCCGCGTTGTGCAACGTCGCGCGCCGCACGGTCGTGCCGGCAAGCAGCACCGGTTCGAGCTCCGCCACGGGGGTAAGGACGCCGGTGCGCCCCACCTGGATCGTGATCTCGCGCACGCGGGTCTCGGCCTGGTCCGGCGGGAACTTGAAGGCGCAGGCCCAGCGCGGGGAGAGCTTGCGGGCCGCTTCCGCTTGGCCGTCCGCGGCCATCCCGCGGAAGCCGACCCGCGGGTGGCGCTGCTGGGCGAACGCGTCGAGCTTCACCACCGCGCCGTCGGTCCCGAACGGGAATGCGCGACGGCGGTCATCGAGCGCGCGGATCGCGGTCCACACCGCATCCGGGCCGTGGACGGTCCAGAAGGGGTCCAGGACGGGCAGGCCCCAAGCGCGGAGCCGCTCGTGCAGCCCCGCCTGGGAGGTGGCGACCGGGGGCTCGCAGTGGCCGACGCCGTAGAGGACGATTTCCAGCCGGCGCCCAGCGACGACGCGCGGGTCGAGCTGCTTGAGGGTGCCGGCAGCGAGGTTGCGAGGGTTGGCATAGGGGGCCTCGCCCGCCTCCTCCTGCAGCTGGTTGATGCGGCGGAACTCCTCCTCGCGCAGGTAGATCTCGCCCCGCACCTCAATGACCGCCGGGGGCGCGAGGTCGGCCAGCGCAGCCGGCAAACCGCGGATCGTGCGGACGTTGGCGGTGACGTCGTCCCCTTCCTCTCCATCGCCGCGCGTCACGGCCCGAGTGAGCCGGCCGTCCTCGTAGGTCAGGCTGATGGCGACGCCATCAACCTTGGGTTCGACGGTGTAGGCGAGGTCCTCGGTGCCGAGGGCGCGGACGAGGCGCGCGTGGAATTCACGTAGCTCCGCCTCGTCGTAAGTGTTGTCGAGGGTGGTCATCGCCTGCCGGTGGCGCACCCGCGCGAAGCCCTCGGCGCGGTCATCGCCCACGCGGGCCGTAGGGGAGGCGACACCGGCCGCGGCGGCGGACGGGAAGGCACGCTCGAGGCGGGCGAGCTCGGCCTTGAGGCCGTCGTAGGCGAAGTCGGTGAGCTCCGGCCGGGCCTGCCGGTAGTAAAGCTCGTCGTGCCGCGCGACCTCAGCGCGGAGCGTGGCGATGCGGAGGGCTGCCTCCTCGGGCGTCATCGCGCCATCCCACCGGGACGGCGGCGCGGCGTCGAGCCCGGGCTCGGCGGTGCGCCGGTCAGCGGCCGGCGGCGGGCGTGAGCTCACGGGCCCGGGCATAGTGCCGGGCGGCGCCGGCCGCGTCGCCCAGCATCGAGAGGACGTTGCCGAGGTTGTGGTGCGCGCCCGCGTTGGCGGGATCGAGCCGCAGCGAGCGCTCCAGGCGCGCGCGGGCCGCGGCGGGCTGGCCGCGCAGCGCAAGGACGACCGCCGAGCCGTTGAGGGCGTTGACGTGGTCCGGGTCGCGGGCGAGGACGAACGCGTAATGCTCCATCGCCTCGTCGAGCTGCCCGAGGTCGGAGAGGGCATTGGCGAGGTTGTTGCGCACCTCGGGATGCGCGGGCTGGGCGGCGAGGGCGGCGCGGTAATGCGGGAGCGCCTCGGCGGGGCGGCCGAGGCGGGCGAGCGCGTGGCCGAGGTTGTTGTGCGCGTTCAGGTAGCCCGGGGAAATCGCAAGGGAGGCCCGGTAGTCGGCCAGCGCCTCGTCGACCCTTCCCTGGCCGTGGCGGTGGAGGCCGCGGTTGTCGTGCGCCACGTAATTGCGCTCGGTCACCGCCAGCGCGTGGGTGAAGAGCGTGTCCGAGTCGCGCCACACGCCCTGCTGCCGCCACGTCAGCACGGCGGCCGCGGCCAGCATCACGCCGGCGAACCCGGCGGCGGCCCGGCGGGGAAGCAGCTCGCGGAGCGTCCAGAGGACCGCGAGCTGGAGCCCGGGGACGGTGAGGTAGGTGTAGCGGTCCGCCATCGACTGCACTCCGACCTGCACGAGGCCGATGACCGGCACCAGCGCGCCGAGGAACCAAGCCCAGCCGACCGCGATCCACGGCCGGCGACGGAGTTGCCAGAGGGCCGCCGCGGAGAGCGCCGCCACGAGGGCGCTGGAGGCCAGCACGCGCGCCGGGGGCCACGTGCCGGGATGGGGGTAGAGGACCGCCAGCTCGACCGGGAGCGCGACCTTGCCGAGGTAGCGCGCGACCGCCACCAGGGCGTTGGCGACGCGGTCTCCGAGATCGAGCGCGGCGGACACGGAGCCGCCCGCCTGCTGCACGCGGTAGGTCACGTAGGCGGAGGCGGCCACGAGGGCGAAGAAGGGGAGCTTCTCGCGCACCAGCCGGAGCCAGTCACGGACGGCGGCGGCGCGGCGGAGCGGCCAACCATCCAGCAGCAGGAGCACGCAGGGCAGCGTGACGAGCATCGGTTTGGCCATCAGCCCGAGCGCGAACGAGGCGAGGGTCGCAGCGTACCAGCGCCCGGCGCCGGTACCGCCGAGGCGGCGGCGCTCCGCGTAGACCGCATAGCACCAGAGCGTGAGGAACCAGAGGCACCCGCTGAGAACGTCCTTCCGCTCCGCGACCCACGACACGGATTCCACCCGCAGGGGATGCCAAGCGAAGAGCGCGGCGCAGACTAGGCTGGCGCCCGCGGCACCGGTTAGGCGGCGGAACGCGAGGAAGGCGAGCGCGGCGTTCAGCGCGTGGAGGAACACGCTGGTGGCGTGGTGACCGCGCGGGTTTAGCCCGAAGAGGGTGACGTCGACCTGGTGCGAGATCCACGTGAGCGGATGCCAGTTGGAGGCGGCGCCGCTGGTGAAGGCCCAGCGAATGCCATCGAGGCTCAGGCCGGCCTGGACGCGCGGGTTCGCGGTGACGTAGTCAGGGTCGTCGTAGTTGACGAAGCCGTTCCCGCAGGAGCGGGAGAAGAGGAGGAGCGTGAGGGCGAACAGGAGCAGCGCCGGACCGGCCCCGCGGGCAAACGACGGGCGCGGACTAGCGGCAGCCGCCTTCACGTCGCCGCGCGCGGGGTCGTCCCGCCGTAGCGCGTGGGCCACGGGAGGACCCGCTCCAGTTGCCGCCGGTACCAGGTCCAGCGCACGTAGAGCACCGCCGCGCAGGCGGCGCCCGCGGAGTCCGCCACCCAGTCGGCGAGCTCCGCGGTGCGGCCGGGGACAAAGCTCTGGTGCCACTCGTCGGAGGCCCCGAAGGCGGAGGTGACCAGCACCGCCACCGCCGCGCCCCGCCAGGTGCGCGCGGGACGGCAGGCAAGCGTTCCGAGGAGCCCGTAGACGGCAAAGTGCACCACCTTGTCGGAGTGTCGAAACCAGGATCCACCGCCCAGCTTGGGCCGGTGGGACGCGACAAAGATCATCGCCGCCACGGCGACGGGCCAGAACCAGGCGGCGAGACGGGCGGGCGAGGGACAATCCACGGCTGGGGAGAGACGCGGTCCCGCCGCTCCCGGCAATCCGAAAAGCCACCGCGCCGCACCCGGCGGGAGTTGCAGCCGGCGGGTCCTCCCCCACGCTCCCCGCGTGCCCACCGCCGCCCCCACCCCATCCGCCACCGCCGCGCCCCGCCCGCCCGCGGGGCCCGAGCTGCTGGCGCCCGCGGGGGACTGGGAGTGCGTCCGCGCCGCGGTGGAGAACGGGGCGGATGCCGTGTATTTCGGGCTGGAGCGTTTCAACGCCCGGATGCGGGCCCGCAACTTCACCCAGGCGGACCTACCGGCGGTGATGGAGTACCTCCACGGGCGCGGCGTGCGCGGGTACGTCACCTTCAACACCCTCGTCTTCACCGCGGAGCTAGAGGAAGCCGCGGCGATGCTCCGCACCCTGATCGCGGCGGGGGTGGACGCGGCGATCGTCCAGGATGTTGGCGTCTGCCGGCTGATCCGCGCGCTGTCGCCGGATTTCCCGATCCACTGCTCGACGCAGATGACCATCACGAGCCCGGCCGGCGTCGCGTTCGCGCGCGACCTGGGCGCGCAGCTGGTCGTGCTGGCGCGGGAGAACTCGCTCGCGGACCTCACGCGCATCCAGGCCGCGCAGGCGGAGGCGGGCGCGCCCCCCTTGCCGCTGGAGGTGTTCGTGCACGGCGCCTTGTGCGTCGCCTACTCCGGACAGTGCCTCACCAGCGAGTCCCTCGGCGGGCGGTCCGCGAACCGCGGCGAGTGCGCGCAGGCCTGCCGTCTCCCTTACGACCTGATCGCGGACGGGCAAAAGGTGGACCTCGGCGACCGGCGCTACCTGCTGAGCCCGCAGGACCTCGCGGGCCTGGAGGTGCTGCCCGAGCTCGTGCGTGCGGGCGTGGCCTCGCTCAAGATCGAGGGCCGGCTGAAGTCGCCGGAGTACGTCGCCAGCATCACGCGCGTCTACCGGCAGGCGATCGACCGCGTGCGGGCGGGCGCGGAGCCGCCGGCGGCCGGGTACGAGCTCCAGATGGCGTTCTCGCGCGGGCTCTTCCCCGGCTGGTTCCGCGGCATCGACAACCAGCGGCTGGTGCACGCGCGGTTCGGGACCAAGCGCGGCGTGTTCCTCGGCGAGGTGACCGCGTCCGGGCCCGACTGGGCGGAGGTGCGCCTCGCGGCGGCGGTCAAGCCGGGCGACGGCGTGGTCTTCGATGCGGGCCAGCCCGCGGCGGGGGAACAGGGCGGACGCGTCTACCGGGTCGATCCGGGCGCCGAGCCGGGCGTGACGCGGCTCGGCTTCGGCCGGGGCGACATCGACGGGCGGCGCGTGCAGCCGGGCCAGCGGCTCTGGAAGACGAATGATCCCGCGCTCGACCGCGAGTTGCGCGCGACCTTCGCGGGCGACCAGGTGCGCCACCAACGCCCGCTCGATCTCGAGGTGCACGGGGCGCCCGGGCTCCCGCTGACCGTCCTCGCGCGGGACGAGCAGGGCCACATCGCGCGGGCGGAATCGGCTGCGCCGCTGGCGGCCGCCGAGCGCCAGCCGCTGGGGGAATCCGTGCTGCGGGCGCAACTCGGGCGGCTGGGAGGGACGCCGTTCACCCTCGGCGGCCTCGAGGTCCACCTCGAGGGCGACGTGATGGCGCCCCTGAGCGAGCTGAACCGGATGCGCCGCGAGCTGGTCGCGGAGCTCGATCGTCAGCGCCGCCGGCCCCGGGTCTGGACCCTGCGCGACCCGGGACCGCTTCTCGGGGAACGCTTCCGCGGCGCCGGCGCAGCGCCCGCCACGCCGGAACTCATCGCCGTCGTCCGGCAGCCGGAGCAGCTGGCGGCCGCATGGGCGGCGGGTTGCCGGACCCTATACTGCGAGTTCGAGGACCCGAAGCAGTACCGGGCGAGCGTGGCCGAGTTCCGCGCGCTGCAGGCGGGCGCGCCGGAGGCCTCCATCTGGCTGGCGGCCCCGCGCGTCTTCAAGCCGGGCGAGGACTGGATCCTGCGCCAGGTGCGCTCCGCGGCGCCGGACGGCTTTCTGGTGCGCAACCACGACCACCTCGCGGTCTTCGCAGGCGAGCGGCGCCGGGGCGATTTCTCGCTCAACGTGGCGAACCCGTGGACGGCGGCGCACTTCATCCGCGAGCACGGCCTTGAGCGGGTGACCGCCAGCTACGATTTGAACCTCGCGCAGCTGGAGGCGCTGCTGGGGGCGGCGCCCCCGGAGTGGTTCGACCTGACCCTGCACCAGCACATGCCGATGTTCCATATGGAGCACTGCGTGTTCTGCGCGTTCCTCTCGACCGGACGCGATTACCGGGATTGCGGCCGGCCCTGCGACACGCGCCGGGTCGCCCTGCGCGACCGCGTGGGCGCGGACTTGCCGGTGAAGGCCGACGCCGGCTGCCGCAACACCGTCTACAACAATCGCGCGCAGACCGGCGCCGAGTACGCCGGCCGCCTCCGCGCCCTCGGGGCCCGCAGCTTCCGCATCGAGTTCGTCTGGGAGGAGCCCGCCGAGGTCCGGCGGACCCTGGAGCGCTACCAGGCACTGCTGCGGGGCGAGATCTCGGGCGCCGACCTCTGGCGCGAGCTCCGCCTGATCAACCAGCTGGGCGTCACCCGCGGCCAGATCGAGGCGCCCGCCCGCGCGCTCCCCCGAAAGGGCGCGGCCTGCTGATCGCCCGGCCAGCCGCGGCCGGCCCGGCCGGCTTTCTGGCATCGAACTCGGCCCCAAAACCCTCCAACTTCCGCCCGTCCTCATGCCCAACTCCCCCGCCGCCCAGCCGCTGGCCCCCAAACCCTCGGACCTCGAGATCAAGGACGCCTCCCTGATCTTCTCGTCCGTCTGGCAGGAGCTGGAGGCGGCCTGCGGCCGGTCCGAGCTGCGTTTCCCCAAGGAGATCATTCTGCTCGGGGGCGCGCCGGGCGCCGGCAAGGGCACCAACACCGAGTTCATCAAGCAGACGCGGATGCTGACCTGCGCCCCCATCGTGGTGAGCGCGCTGCTTGATTCCCCGGAAGCCCGCGCCCTGAAGAACGCGGGCAATATGGTGGGCGACCGAGAGGTCGTAGGCCTGATCCTGCGCGAGCTCCTTAAGCCCGAGTATCGCGACGGCGTCATCCTCGACGGGTTTCCCCGCACCAAGGTGCAAGTCGAGTGCCTCAAGCGCCTGGTCGAGAAAATGCAGGAACTCCGCCGGGAGTTCTACTCCACGCCCCTCGGCATCCATTTCCGCCAGCCCACGATCCACATCATGGTCCTCTTCGTGGACGAGCGGGAGGCCGTGGCCCGCCAGCTGAAGCGCGGCCGCGAGATCCGCGCCCACAACGAGGAGGTGGCCCGCACCGGTATCGGCGAACCCCTGGAGGAGCGGCCGACGGACCACGACGAGTCCCTCGCCCGGCGCCGCTACCGGGTCTTCAAGGAGCAGACCTGGGACGCGCTCCAATCCCTGCGGGAGACCTTCCACTACCACTTCATCAACGCGCAGGGTCCGATCGAGGAGGTGGAGCAGAACATCCTGCGCGAGCTCGAGTACCAGAGCACCCTGGAGCTCGACCCGCGGACCTTCGATCGCCTGCGCGGCATCCCGGTCGCGAGCCAGTTGATCATCCACGCCCGGCAGGAGCTGGTGAAGCGGCTGGACGCGTACGAGTTCGAGCAAGCGGACCTCTTCGCGCGGGTGGTCGCCTTCACCGAGAAGAAGATCATCCCGATCGTGCTCCGCCACGCCATCTCGGGCGTCGCGCAGATCAACACCGAGGAGGCCGTGCTTGAGGACCCGCTCGCGCTGGCCATCCTGATCGACGTCTTCTCGGAGCGCGGCTACCACGCGGTGGTGGACATCCACCGGATCGAGGTGCCCGAGCAGGTCGACCTGAAGACGGGCCAGATCCGCTGCCGCACCAAGAAGGTCTACCGCATCCAGATCCGCTTCCAGGGCTCCGAGATCCGCCGCGGCTGACCGCGTGCCGGGTTCAGGCGGACCGGAAGACGCGGTAGTTCAGCACGAGGAAAACGACCGCGGTCGCGGGCGGGATCGCCCAGAAGGCGGCCCAGAACACCCCGAGCCCGAGGCCGCGGTGGGCGAGTTGGAACGCCCCCAGGTTGATCGCGTAGCTGAGCCCGACCGCGGCCACGTACTCAAGCGCCTGGCGGCCGGTGTCCCGCCGGGCGCTGGGCAGCGCCCAGAAGCGGTTCGCGAGGTAGTGCGCGAGGGTCGAGAGCGCGTAGGAGACGGTGAACGCCGCCACCGGGGCGAGCCGTCCCTCGAGCCACGCCAAAAGGCCCAGCTGCAACGCGGCGGAACCGCCCCCGACCGCAAGGAAACGGATCAGCCGGAGCGGGAACCCCGCGGGCGGGACGGACGGCGGCGACATCCCCCGAAGCCACCGGCGGGGAGTGCGGCAGGCAACACCCAACCGGCGGGCGCCCGGCCGCAAAAGCCCACTTGCGTCGCCCCCGGCCTTGCCTTCGCCTTGCCGCCACCGTGACCACCGCCGCCGCCGAATTCCCCTGCGCCGTGATCGGCTGCGGCCTGATCGGGCGGAAGCGGCTCACCGCCCTCGCCGGCCGCGCCCCCGTGCTCTACACGTGCGACCTCGACGCCGCCCGCGCCGCCGACCTCGCCCGCCTCGCGCCCGGCTGCGTTCCGGTGACCGATGCGGCGCAGGTCCTCGCGGATCCGCGGGTCCGCGCCGTGATCATCGCGACCCTGAACGCGGCCCTCGCGCCCCTCGCCCTCGAGGCGGTCCGCGGCGGCCGGCACGTGCTGGTCGAGAAGCCCGGGGCCCTGCACGCGGACCAGCTCCGTGAGATCCAGGCGGTCGCGGCGCGGACGGGCGCCCGGGTGCGGATCGGTTACAACCACCGGTTCCATCCCGGCCTGCGCCAAGCGCGGACCCTCATCGACGCGGGCGCGCTGGGCCCGCTCCTCTTCCTGCGCGGGCGCTACGGCCACGGCGGCCGCCGCGGCTACGACCGCGAGTGGCGGGCGGATCCGGCGCAGTCGGGCGGCGGCGAGCTCATCGACCAGGGCGTGCACCTGATCGACCTCGCCGGCTGGTTCCTCGGGGAATTCCCCACCGTGGAGGGCCACGCGGCGACCTACTTCTGGGATATGCCGGTGGACGACAACGCGTTCCTCTCGCTGCGGACCGCGGCCGGCCAGACCGCCTGGCTGCACGTGAGCTGCACCGAGTGGAAGAACCTCTTCTCCCTGGAGATCTACGGCCGCGACGGGAAGCTCGCCCTCGACGGCCTCGGCGGGAGCTACGGCGTGGAGCGGCTGGCCTTCTACCGGATGCTCCCGGAGATGGGCCCGCCCGAGACCACGATCTGGGAATACCCGCGCGGGGACGACTCGTGGGCGGCGGAAACCCAGGCCTTCCTCGACGACCTGCGGCTGGGCCGCGAACCCGACCCGGGCCTGGCCGAAGGCATCCGCACGCTGGAGATCGTCGCCCGCGTCTACGCCGCCTCCGGTTACCCGCGCCCCGCGCGCACCCCCTCCCGATGATCATCACCCGTTCCCCCCTGCGCGTCTCCCTCGGCGGCGGCGGCACCGACCTGCCCTCCTATTACCGCGAGCACGGCGGGTTCCTCGTGGCGGCGGCGATCGACAAGTACGTCTACATCACCCAGCACCGCACCTTCCAGCCGGAGATCATCGTCAAGTACTCCAAACTCGAGCGCGTGGCGTCGGTCGACCAGATCGAGCACCCGATCGTGCGCGAGGCGCTGCGGCTCACCGGCGTGACCGACCCGCACCTCGAGCTGACCTCGATGGCGGACATCCCGGGCGGCACCGGGCTGGGCTCGAGCGGCAGCTTCACCACCGCGCTGCTGAAGGCGCTGCACACCCAACGCAAGAACCTCGTCTCGCCCGCGGAGCTCGCGGAGCAGGCGTGCACGATCGAGCTCGACCGCCTCGGGGAGCCGATCGGCAAGCAGGACCAGTACATCGCCGCGATCGGGGGCATCACCGCGTTCACCTTCCACCCCGACGGGCGGGTCGAGTACCGCCCCTGCGCGATCTCCGAGGAGACCCTGTTCAACCTCGAGGACAACCTGCTGCTCTTCTTCACCGGCTACAGCCGGAGCGCCTCGGCCATCCTGAAGGACCAGAACGAGCGCTCCAAGGCGGCGGACCAGGCGATGCTCGACAACCTGCATTTCACCAAGGACCTCGGCCGGCAGTCGCTGGCCGCGCTGGAGACCGGGCGGCTGGAGGAGTTCGCGCGCCTGATGGACGTGCACTGGCGCCGCAAGCAGGCGCGCAGCGTGGGGATGAGCAACGACCGGATCAACGCCTGGTACGACCACGCGAGGGCCCACGGCGCGCTCGGCGGGAAGCTGATCGGCGCGGGCGGCGGCGGGTTCCTGATGTTCTACGCGGGCGACAAGCAGGAGCTGCGCCGCGCGATGCGCGAGCAGGGGCTGCAGGAGGTCCGGTTCCGCTTCGATTTCGAGGGCACCAAGGTCGTGGCGCAGAACTGAGCGCGGTCCGCGGCGTGGACCGCGCCGCCACGGTTGCGCCGGGGGCCCGGCCGGGCATCGTGCGGCCACCCCGATGACCCCGCTCTCCCAGACCTTCGGCTGGCTCGACTACGCCGTCTTCGCCGCCTACCTCGGCCTCACCGCCGCCATCGGCCTCTGGTTCGCCCGCGGCCAGCGGGACCTCAAGGAGTACTTCCTCGCCGGGCGCTCGATGGGGAGCGTCGTCGTTTCGATGACCATTCTCGCGGCGCTTTTCTCCGGCATCACCTTCCTCTCGGCCCCCGGCGAGGGCTACCTGCACGGCCCGGCCTTCTTCCTCGTCAACCTCGGGTTCTTCATCGCGACCCCGCTGACGAACCTCGTCTTCCTCCGCTTCCTTTACAGCCGGCGCTTCTTCACCGCCTACCAGTACCTCGAGGAGCGCTTCTCCAACCCCCTGCGCACGCTCGCCTCGGGGGCCTTCATCCTGCGCGTGCTGCTGTGGCTGGCCGCCGCCACCTACGCCCCCGCGCTCGCGCTGGAACAGGTGACGGGCCTCCCCCTGTGGTTCACCATCGTCTGCACGGGCCTCGTCACCACCGTCTACACCACCTTCGGGGGGATGCGGGCGGTGATCTGGACGGACATCATGCAGCTGGTGGTGCTGTTCGGCGGGATGCTCGCGGTGGTGATGCTCGCGCTGCGGCAGATCCCCGGGGGCCTCGCGCAGGTGATCGAGCTCGGGCAGGCGGGCGGCAAGCTGGAGCTGAGCCTGAGCCCCGACCCCACCGTGCGCGTGACGCTCTGGGGCCTGCTGATCGGCGCGGGCTTCATGTACCTGGTGCAGATGGCGACGGACCAGGTCTCGGTGCAGCGCTACCTCACCGCGAGCAGCCTCCGCGCGGCGCGGCGCGGGCTCTGGATCAAGCTGGCCCTGGTGCTGCCGGTCACGGCGGTGTTCTACGGGAGCGGCCTGGTCTTCTGGGCCTTCTACCAGCTGCAGGGGGACCCGCTGGCGGACGGCCGGATCACCAAGGCCGACCAGATCCTGCCCTACTTCGTGCTGCACCAGCTGCCCGCCGGCCTGCCCGGGCTGTTCATCGCGGCCATCTACGCGGCGAGTATGTCGACGATCTCCGCCGGCATCAATTCGCTGACTTCGGCCAGCCTCGTCGACTTCTACCAGCGCCTCTGGCGCCAGCCCAACCTCGCGGAGGCACACCAGCTGCGGCTCGCCCGCCTCCTCACCTTCGCCTACGGCGGCATCGTGATGCTCCTCGCCTTCCTCGTGGAATCCCTCGGCACCCTGCTGGAGGCCACCAACAAGGTCATCAGTATTGTGGGCGGCCCCCTGATCGGGCTCTTCCTGCTCGGGATGCTCACCGCCCGCGCCACCGCGCGCGGCGCCCTGCTCGGCTGGGCGATCGGCACCGCCGCGACGCTCTGGATCAGTTTCCGCACCCCGATCTCGTTCCTCTGGTGGGCCCTTGCCGGCACGGTGGTGACGCTCGTCGCGGGCTACCTGCTCAGCCTCCTCGATCCGCCGCCCGGCGAACGCCAGCTGGCCGGCCTCACCTGGAGCCGCCGCCCGCCGCCCGAGGACTGAGCTCCCCTGGGAACCGGCGCGACCGCCCGGGCTTGCACCGGAACAAAGTCGCGCCACGGTCCCCCCCACGACCCCACCCTGCCCTTATGCGTCTCCTGCTGCCCTCCCTCGCCGCCTGCGTCCTCGCCTCCGCGCTGTCCGCCGCCGCGGCGCGCCCGATCAAGCTGTTCAACGGCCGCAATCTCGACGGCTGGTACACCTACACCGTCCAGACCCGGAATGAGAACCCCGGGATCTTCACCGTGGTCGACGGG